>MTEU01000270.1_pt1 | contig 138547 bp, 157 predicted proteins | sample 1042701 | NCBI WGS metagenome assembly MTEU01 (sample SAMN06185813, study PRJNA358809) | soil metagenome | isolation source: naturally attenuated soil | place: India | collected 2015-05-23
AAATTGCCAACCTGCTGGAAAAACCGGTGGGCGAGGTCAAGCGCATGCTCGGCCTCAACGAGCGGGTGTCCTCGGTGGACGTCTCGCTCGGTCCGGACTCGGACAAGACCCTACTCGATACCCTGACCGACGACCGGCCGACCGACCCCTGCGAGCTGCTGCAGGACGACGACCTGTCGCAGAGCATCGATCAGTGGCTGTCGGATCTGACCGACAAGCAGCGTGAAGTAGTGGTGCGCCGTTTCGGCCTGCGTGGCCACGAGAGCTGCACGCTGGAGGAAGTGGGCCAGGAGATCGGCTTGACCCGCGAGCGGGTGCGACAGATCCAGGTCGAGGCGCTCAAGCGTCTGCGCGAAATCCTCGAGAAGAATGGTCTGTCCAGCGACGCCCTGTTCCAGTAAGGCGTCGTGCCCATCAAGAACCCGGCTGCGGCCGGGTTTTTTCTGCCTGGCCATGTAAGCCATCGCTTACAGGTGCTGTCAGCCTTTGTGCGGAAAGGTCGCGAGCTTCTCGCCGTTATGTCTTTCTATTTTTATTAAGTCGTTGTTTTTAAATGATTTATTTTTGATGGCAAAAGGCTGTGGCGCGCTCCGTCGTGCCCCGGGCCGGGGTTGTGAGCGCTGCTGCAGCGACTAATATCACTCTCGTGCTCAGGGACAAGCACGGGTCATCAGGACGATGATCGGGAACATCGCAAGAAGCGATTCATCAGGACGATGGGTTGGGAAACAAAAGGACTAGGGACAAAAGAGTGGGCGGCGCAAGCCGCCCCTTTTTTATCTCCGAAAAACAGAAGACCCGCACTTGGCGGGTCTTCGTGTTTTCAGCCTGGCGCTCAGCGCTCCAGATGCTGCAACTTGTCCTTCACGCCATCCCATTCCTCGGCGTCCGCCAAGGCGTCCTTCTTCTCGGTGATGTTCGGCCAGACTTCGGCCAGGTCGGCGTTCAGCTCGATAAATTCCTGCATGTCCTCGGGGACCTCGTCTTCGGAGAAGATCGCCTGGGCCGGGCACTCGGGTTCGCACAGGGCGCAGTCGATGCACTCGTCCGGGTGGATCACCAGGAAGTTCGGGCCTTCGTAAAAGCAATCCACCGGGCAGACTTCCACGCAGTCGGTGTACTTGCACTTGATGCAGTTGTCGGTAACGACGAAGGTCATGTCTGATTCTCTCCTCGGGCGGCGGCCTGGGTTCTTTCTGCGAAGAATCACCAGGCGCTCTGTAATGGCCGCGGCTCAGGCTGTAAACCGGGCAGTCGTAAAATTGCGCGCGATTCTAGCAGCTTGTTCTATTGAGCGTTAGATCTGCGTCTTCCATGTATATAACAGCTCCAGCGCCTTGCGCGGGGTCAGATCATCCGGATTGATCTTGCTCAATTGCTCCAGCAGCGGGTGCGGCACGCTGGCGAACAGATCGCTCTGCATCGGCACCTTGTTCTGGCCGGGCTCCTGACGCGGCAGATCGTGCGGCAGGCTGGTGGTCTCCAGGCGTGCCAGGTGCTCGCGCGCGCGGGCGATCACCGTGCCGGGCACGCCGGCCAGTTGCGCCACGGCCAGGCCGTAGCTCTGGCTGGCGGGGCCGGGCTGGACGTGGTGGAGGAACACGATGCGTTCGTTGTGCTCGGTGGCCGAGAGGTGCACGTTGGCCACCACTGGCTCGCTTTCCGGCAGCACGGTCAGCTCGAAGTAGTGGGTGGCGAACAGGGTGAAGGCACGCAGGCGCGCCAGGTGCTCGGCCGCCGACCAGGCCAGCGACAGGCCGTCGAAGGTGCTGGTGCCGCGGCCGACTTCATCCATCAGCACCAGGCTGCGCTCGCTGGCGTTGTGCAAAATGTTGGCGGTCTCGCTCATTTCCACCATGAAGGTGGAGCGGCCGCCGGCCAGGTCGTCCGAGGAACCTATACGGGTGAAGATGCGGTCGACCAGCGACAGCTCGCAGGCCGCGGCGGGGACGAAGCTGCCGATATGGGCCAGCAGCACGATCAGCGCGGTCTGGCGCATGTAGGTGGATTTACCGCCCATGTTCGGCCCGGTGATGATCAGCATCCGGCGGCTGTCGTCCAGTTCCAGGTCGTTGGCCACGAAGGGAGTGGTCAGCACCTGCTCGACCACCGGATGGCGGCCCTGGTCGATACGCATGCAGGGTTCTTCGACGAAGCGCGGACGGTTCAGGTCCAGGTTGAGTGCGCGTTCGGCCAGGTTGCTCAGCACGTCCAGTTCGGCCAGCGCCGCGGCGCTGCCGAGCAGCGGCGCCAGGTGGCCGATCAGGCGCTCCAGCAGTTCATCGTAGAGCATTTTCTCGCGGGCCAGGGCGCGGCTCTTGGCCGACAGCGCCTTGTCCTCGAACTCCTTGAGCTCCGGGGTGATGAAACGCTCGGCGCCTTTGAGCGTTTGCCGGCGAATGTAGTCAGCCGGGGCCGACTCGGCCTGCTTGGTCGGCAGCTCGATGAAGTAGCCGTGCACGCGGTTGTAGCCGACCTTGAGGTTGGCCAGGCCGGTGCGGGCTTTCTCGCGGGCCTCCAGGTCCATGAGGAACTGGCCGGCGTTCTCGCTCATCGCCTGCAGCTCGTCCAGTTCGGCGTCATAGCCGGTCTTCAGTACGCCGCCGTCGCGGATCACCGCCGGGGGGTTGTCGATGATGGCGCGGGCCAGCAGGTCGGCCAGTTCCGGGTAGGTGGCGATGGTGCTGGCCAGTTGCTGCAGGTGTGGCGTATCCAGCGAGGTCATGGCCCGCTGCAGTTCAGGCAATGCAGCCAGGGCGTCGCGCAGGCGGGCCAGGTCGCGCGGGCGAGCGTTGCGCAGGCCGATACGGGCGAGGATGCGCTCCAGGTCGCCGATTTCCTTGAGCTGCGGTTGCAGCGTTTCGAAACGGTAGCCGTCGAGCAGGCAGGCGATGGCGTTCTGACGCGCCTCCAGCACCGCGCGATCACGCAGCGGACGGTTCAGCCAGCGCCCCAGCAGGCGGCTGGCCATGGCGGTCTGGCAGCGATCCATCACCGACTGCAGGGTGTTGTCGCGGCCGCCGGAAAGGTTGATGTCCAGCTCCAGGTTGCGCCGGCTGGCACCGTCGAGGATCACCGTGTCATCGAGGCGCTCGTGACGCAGGCTGCGCAGGTGGGGCAGGGCGGTGCGCTGGGTTTCCTTGGCGTAGGCCAGCAGGCAGCCGGCGGCGCCGATGGCCAGGGTCAGGTTCTCGCAGCCGAAGCCTTTCAAATCCTGGGTGCCGAACTGTTGGCACAGGCTCTTGAAGGCACTGTCGCGGTCGAAGTCCCAAGGTGCACGGCGGCGCGAGCCATTGCGCTTTTCCGCCGGCAGGCCCTGCGGCCAGTCGTCGGGGATCAGCAGCTCGGCGGGGCTGAGGCGCTCCAGCTCGGCCAGCAGGTTTTCCCAGCCCTTGATCTCCTGCACGCTGAAGCGGCCGCTGGTGATGTCGAGTACAGCCAGGCCGAACAGGCGCTCGTCGCCGAGCACGGCGGCCAGCAGGTTGTCGCGGTGCTCGTCGAGCAGGGCTTCGTCGCTGATGGTGCCGGGGGTGATGATGCGCACTACCTGGCGCTCCACCGGACCCTTGCTGGTGGCCGGATCGCCGATCTGCTCGCAGATCACCACCGACTCGCCGAGCTTGACCAGCTTGGCCAGGTAGCCCTCCAGCGAATGGAAGGGGATGCCGCACATGGGGATCGACTGACCGGCGGACTGGCCGCGCGCGGTCAGGGTGATGTCCAGCAGTTTTGCGGCTTTCTTCGCGTCTTCGTAGAAGATCTCGTAGAAATCCCCCATGCGGTAGAACATCAGCTGGTCCGGGTGCTGGTTCTTCAGCTTCCAGTACTGCTGCATCATTGGGGTGTGCTGGGAGAGGTCCGTCATTACTGGCCTTGTGCGGTGCTTTTCCAATAGCGAGTATTGGAATATTGGAAAACCTCCAATACTACCGGCTTTCTTTTGGCATTTCAGGCGGCTGGGCAACCTCATGCTCGCGCAGCCGTATGTACCGATCAGTCATCCTGTTGCTGGTGTGGCCGCTGAGCTTCCTGGCGTCGTTCCCCTGCCGCTTGGTGTCGGTAATTGCCTTTGCTCTGAGGTCATGGATCCGCGCGTCTTCGACGCCGGCTGCCGCCCTGGCCTTGGCCCAGGCCGACTTCACCGTCGCATAGTCCACCTGCTTGCCCCTGCGATTGCAGATCAGGGTCATCCCCCGGATTGGCCGCGGCAGCGCTTTGCACCGAGCGATCAGGGACTTCAGGTCAGGCGTCATTGAAACCATGACCTTCGCCTTGGTCTTCTTCTGCTGGAACTGAATGCCTGCGTCGGAAACGTCCGACAGCCTAATGGCCAGCACGTCGCTGATGCGTTGGCCGGTCAGATATGCCATCTCGAAAACGCAGCGCATGTATTCGCTGCACTCGGCCAGGATCTTGTGAAGTTCGGAGTCGGACAGGTAGCGATCGCGCTTGTTCTCGGGATATGGCTTGATGCCGATGCAGGGGTTGCTATCCACCTCGCCCCATTCCAGTGCATGGCCGAACACGACCTTGAGAAAGCTCAGCGTGCGGTTGGCCATGCCGGGCGTGGCGGCCATGTGCATCTTGATCTGGGCGATATGCTTCGGCTTGACCTGTGGCGGCTCAAACTCGGACAGATAGGTTTTCATCCGCGCTGCCACCACCCGGTATTGCGCCATGGTGTTCTCTTCCCTGCGCGGGGCAATGTGCTTGATGACCCTGTCTATCAGGTCATCCATGCCGGCTTTCTTGTCCTGAATCGCGATTTTGGCGTACTGCAGTAGCGCCGCCGGGTAGTCCCTGCCCAGGTTCGTCCACTTGCCGCCCTCGACATAGTAGAAGGATGGGCCGCGCTGATACATCCTCGCCGGCAGGTGCCGGTCCTTCTTCCGTGGGCGCATGTCCGCCTCCTACCCCGTCAATCGTAACTGCGGTTCTTTTTTCTTCTGCTGCGTGCCGCCAAGGCGCCCCAGAACGATCTGTTCGAGCACCTTCAAGCCATCCCCGCCTTCCATGTATGGCAGGTCGTTGTCCTCCAGCCATTTACGCTGGGAAGCGGCCCGCTTGTAGCCGGTGAGGCTTTCCAGCTCCTCAGGCGTCAAGAATTTCAGCATAGCAATACTCCTCCGCCCGGCGCGTTGCCGGGCGACGTGGTCAGGCTACTGGGTGCGGAAGCTGACGTTGCCGAAGCGAATAACTCCAGGCGCTTCGCCAATTACCTCCTGCATGAGGTCGTAGGTCTTTGGTGCGCTCTTGGCTTTCGACCAGTTCAGGCCGACCTCATCCAGGAAGGAGGTCTCGATTTCCGCCCAGCGCTCGACCAGTCGCGCCCACACAACTCCCAAGGCAGCGATCTTGTCGAAATGCTCACGCACTTCAGGTACAGCCTTGAGCAGGAGCAGACAGCGATTCAAGTCGTCGGGGTCGTACGGATAGCTGCCTTCGTTCGGCAGCCCACATGCGGCCATGGCCATGGTCTTCGAACTTGCGCCGACGCGGCCGGTGGCAATCCAGTTCAGCACTTTGGTTTGAATTTCGGACACAGGAATACCTCTCCGCCGACACCGCCGGCAGCTTCAAATGTGAGATGGGTTACGGCCGGGCTTTAGCGCAGATTTCCGCGCAGGTGCCGGTGCAGGTGGGGCAGCGTTTGACGGTGGCGGGGTTGCGGTAGGCGGCGAGGGCCTTGTTGGCGACATTGCGCATGAAGTCGCGTTCGCCATTACTTCCGTAGCACACCGAGAAACTCACCGGCTCACCAGATCCCTCCCAGGTCTTGCCCGTCGGCGGAAATCCATCCCAGCGCTGTATTTGTTCCAGCGCCTCCACCAGCCCGCGCACTTCCTGGTCATGCTGCGTGACGGCCATCAGCGCATCACCATCGCGAATACGTATTTCAGGGTCGCCAACGAACTTGCAACCTGGGTTGCCGTCCGCGTCACGGTACAGGGTGGCCAGCACTACGGGGCGGCCGCTCACGTCCTGGGCGGGTGGCGGGGAGGCGTAGAGCGGCTCCAGCGTGTAGTGCCATCCGTCCATGCAGAGTCTGGCTGCGATCCAATCCTCAGCCTTCCGCCTATCGGTGAAGCCGGCTATGTGCTCGTGCGGGTTTAGCTGCATCGGCACCTCAGCCGGGTCCAGAACAGCACGCCAATGCACTGCCTGCTGCCGCTCTCCCTGCTCGCCATGAGCTGTCAAGGAATACTTGACAGCTGGCTGCCCTTCCGGCGCCGGGGTGGTGGTCAGTATCGCGTCGCGCCTTGCAAACCAATCTGATACTGGAGATTTCGCTACCATGGGGCGTATCTCTGCCAGCAGCCCCCGCGCCGCCTCCAGTTGTTCCATTGTGCGAATCCCTGCACGCTGAAAGCTGTCGCGTTCCTCACGCAGCCGCCCATTCTCAGCCCGCAGCCCCTCGATCTGCTTGTTCAGGGCGTCGACAGCGGCATCGTGATTGCAGGCGCGCATCCATGTCCCGTTCTGGCTCTCTTCCATGGAAGAGATCATGCCTCGGAAGTATTGTGGCTCGTACCGCTTCACTTGCTCACTCATCTTGACCTCCTGCTGCGTCATCATCGTGCTCGCAGTAAATGGAAACCTCTGATCCGTCCTGCTCTTCGCAGCAACTCACGTGCTCAAACCAGTCGTCTTCGTCGTCGAACATTTCGTCGCAGTGCGGACACTCAGCCATGAATCTGCCCATCACACCTCTCCTTCTTCGGTGGCAGCGGTGGGGCGCCCATGGCTGGCGAGAAGGGTGCGGAGTTGATCCAACCAGCAGTCATCTGCGTGCGCGATGCCGGGGAATGGCTGCAACTTTCCGTCTCGCCAGGTTCCGTTGCTGTAGCCCTCACATGCTGGGCACATCCATTCGCCTGGGCCGTTGTTGTCGTCTCGGAAAACGGCAATCTCTGCGTCTCCGCAGTCTCGGATACGCTCCAGCAACTCCACCGGCACGCTCACCGAGTCGCCGCCAACAAGCTGTGCGGAGAGCTGGGCGACGATGCGGTTGTGCTGGGCGACGGTCATGAGGGGCAGGTCCACGTCACCTGCACTTGTCACCAGTTCACTCTGCAAGCGCTCTGCGATCTTCATGTCGAAATCAGCATCGATGTCGCCATGCTCGTCATCGAAATGACCGCTCAAAAGCAGATGGCCAACCACCTCCACCTCTTCCACGCCCGCCGATCCAGCAGCCGGCTGGGATGGGGCTGGCTGATGCACTGGGCAATCCTGACCATGCGTGGCCCGGTTCCAGTCCTCGCCGATCTTCGGGCAGCAGCACTGCACCTGCTCAGCCTGGACGGCTGGGGCGGCGGCGATCAGGGAAAACGCCTCACGGGCCGTATCGGATTCCGCGATTTGCAGCGCGTTGTGCTGGTCGGCGTAGGGTTTCCCGGCTGCGTAATTGCGTAGAGCGTTGCCGCTCAGGACGCCAGACGCCTGCCAATCCAAAATCTCGGCGCAGCGCGCATGCAGTTCCGCCGGAACACCCGCCGGCTGGCTGGCGCTGATCCTCTCCACCGCCCGGTCGATTGGCGCTTGGATGAAGTCGGGGATCTGGCCCGGCCCGCTTGGCGGGACCAGTCCGGTGACGCCCGACACCATGCTGACCAGCGCGTCGGTGATGATCTGGCGCAGCTCGTTCTTCTGCTCGCTCATGACACACTCCAGATAATCAGTCCAAGTCCCATCAGCCCAGCCACCGCCATCAGTGCGTAGACCGGGGCGGCGTAGTCGTTCAGTCGGTCGTTCATGGCGTTGCCTCGCTCTCGATCTTCATTCCGCAATCCGGCCGACCCATCATCACGCTGATTCGCTGGTAGTCGGTCACGTCTGCATTGCGATCCCACTTGCTCCACGCCAAATGGCGCTGACAGGTGTCGCGCTCGGGGCACCACTCGCCGCCCGGACGCAGGTCGAAGCGCCCCGAGCAGCGAGACACGTCATAGGGGAGAGTGGTCACGGCATCCGCCTCCAACATTCAGGGTTATCCAGGTCGGCCCGCGGCTTGCGCACAACGCGGCGCTCGATGCTTTCCAGTTCGCAGATACCGCCTTCCTCGCGCACGCACAGCCAGATAACCCCGGTGGGCAGGTGCTGGTAGCGCTCAAGCTGAGCATTGATGCGGCGCACGGTGGCGCTCTCGGTCATGCCGTTCATGCCCGCCTGGCCTCTACGGCGTGCAGCCAGGCGATGAAATCGCTGGCGCTGGGGAGGAGGTCGAGGCTGCGGAAGATGGGGAGGCGCAGGGTATCGGCGCGCGCGATCTCGCCGAGGGTGCCTTCACTGCGTTCCCAGCCCGGGCACAGCACCAGGGCGTCGCAGCGCTCCATCAGCTCGAGCGTGCCGCGCAGCCAGAACTCGTCGCCCAGGTGCGGCAGCGACAGTTCCATGTGCGCGGTGTTGGCGTGGGGTATTACCGGGTACCAGCCGAGCGCCGCGGCGGAGGTGCCGACCTGGCGCGCGGCGTCGATGTTCTGGGCAATAGCGTCCCGTGTGGCCGCCCGGTATGGGCCGGCCACGTAGATGAGTGGCTGCATGGGTTATTCCTCGGCGGTGTAGGTGACGGTGCCGCGTTCGCCTTGGTCGGCGTCGTTGGCGATGGTGTTGAGCTGGCGCGCGAGGGCGCGCAACTGGGCGGCGGTGAAGTAGCCGCTGATGGTGGTAACCACGCCGGCGCCGGCGACGGAGATGATCGGCTCCATCGTCTCGCGCTCGAGGTGGCAGGCTCTGATGGTCATCATGGCGCTGGCTCCTTGGCGGTGTTGCAGCGCAGGCACCGGCAATCGGTGATGGGGAGGCGGGTGGTACGGCAGTAGATAGGGGCGTTCATGCGCTCACCTTGAGTTGGTTCCAGGCGCCGACCAGATCGAAGATCCGGTAGGCCTGTTCCTCGGTCAGGGATACCTGGCTGGGAATGGCGATCCAGCCAGAGCCGATCAGGTGGCGCGGGTTGCAGTTAGCGCGCTGGTCGAGCACGCAGGTTTCGATCACGTCCGTCAGGTGCGGGCGTTGTTTGGCTTGCGGCGGCTCATGCCTGCGGCACCTCGGCGACGCTCAGGCCAACGGCTACCGGGCGAACCCAGACCGGCATATTGCTGAGCATGAAGGTCTCGCCCTGGGCTGCCAGCAGCAGGGTGGTGCCCATGACGTGGGCGATGGCCTCGGCGGCGTGCGGCGGGACCGCGTTGCCGATGCGCTCGCTCCAGTCCTTGTCGCTCAGGCCATCCAGAATCAGCTGCTCTTCCGGGTCGACCAGGCTCTGCAGTGCTGCCTTCTCCAGGGTGGTGAACGGGCGGTGCCAGGTGCCGTCGATGCTGCGGATGATGCAGGTCAGGCGGTCATTGGCGGCAGGGATGCGCGGGTCTGCGACGCTGAAGCGCCCGCTGTCGTAGCGCGAGCTGGCGGCGATCGCGCCGCAGTTCTGGTCAAACGGGATAACGCCGTAGTGGCCGCCGGTGAGGTAGTTGTCGCCCTTGCCGCGGTGCAGGATGCGAGGATCCGCTACCGACTGCTGGCCACCCTGCACACCCTTGCCGCCGGCGATGATGGTGCCGGCCGGCTTGTCGAACGGAACAACGCGGTAGTTGCCGCTGTGGCGGTTCCAGTTCGGGCGCGGGTCGGCGATCGACAGGGCGCCGCTGGCCACCTGCTGCGAGCCGGTCACGGTACCGGTGTGGCCGTCCCACTTGCCGACGTGCAGCTTGCGGCTGCTCGCGCCCTGGTGCCAGTTGTGGTACCGGGGATCGGCAACGCTGAAGGTGCCCTGACCTGGCATGGTCTGCCCGGGGATGGTCGGCGACGACTCGTCCCAACGGATGACGCCGAACTGCTGTCCGTGATTCCAGTTCGCGGCCTGGCGGTACCGTGGATCGGCAACCGAGAAGGCGCCATTGGTGGGGCTGCTGCGGCCGGCGATGGTGCCGCTGGTATCGTCCCAGCGGTGCACACCGAGGTACCCGCTGCGGTACTCCGGCACGATGATCAGGTCACGAAGGTGACCATCCTCGATCGCCAACTCGTTGAGGCTGCGCCAGTCGCTGCCGGCGCGTACCAGGGCGAGGCGTACCCAGGTCTGCCACTGCAGCGAGGGGACGCGGTGCATCGGGCCGGCGGCGTCGATATCGCCCGGCAGAGGCATGCGGCCGAGGATATCGCCGACCGCGCGCAGGCTCTTTTTCTCCGGCTCGTACAGGAACGGCGGCACCTTCTCGACGTGGCGCGCCACTAGCAGGAAGCGCTTGCGAGACTGCGCCAGGCCCCCGAGCTCGCCGCAGTCGTGGGTGGTTTCGGCAACGGCGTAGCCGTAGAAGCTCAGCAGGCTGTTGATCTGGTCCAGCAGGTGGCGGCCGCGGGTCGCAAGGCGCGGGACGTTCTCGAACACGATCAGCGGCACCGGGTCATCCTTCCAGGCCTCGCCCATCAGCCAGATGCAGCGCAGAGTCAGTTCGTTCAGCGCCTGGTACTTCGGGGTCTGGCTCATTTTCTCGGAGAGCAGGCCGCTGGCGCCCTTGCAGGGGCTGCTGATGAACACGGCGTCGGGGCGCTTGTTCTGCGCGGCGCGGCGCACGTCCTCGGCGGTGGCCTCGCGCCACCCAGCCGGTGGCTGCTTGCCGTGGAAACGGGTGTACTGGTCGCGGGTGAACAGGTCCATCAGGGTGCCAGGCACGCCGGCCAACTGCTCGAAGTCGCGCAGGCCAGCCGGGTCAACGTCGATGCCGCCCAGGCATTCCCAGCGCGCTTGTACGTTGCCGACAACGGGTTTCGCCCGGTTGAAGCCCTTGGCGCCGCCGCCCAGGCCGCAGCAGAAATGAAAGTGGTGCAGGGTCTGGGTGATCATTCGGCGGATTCCTTGGCGATATCGTCCTGCTGTTCGGCATCGAGCAGGGCGAAGAGGTCGGTTTGTTCTTCACGCTGTCCTGCCGCCGATTTGCTCGGCGCAGCTGCTGGCTTTTGCTCAGTTGGTGATTCGCCGGGCCAAGGCCCTTGACCCGCCATGTAGAGGCATTTCGCCTCGATGCCGTATTCGCGCTGCGTCTCTGGGTGAACTACGGTGATCACCCCGCCGAACGCCTGAGCGATCAGCGCGTGCTGTTCGGCCAGCCGGCCAATTTCCTTGTATGCCTCTTCGCGGGTCATGCGGTTCTCCAGGCAATAGCAGCCCGTGGCGCGGTTGGCGCTGGGCTCATTTGATGGTCAATTGACGGCCATTTGATCGGCTGCGGAAGGGTTACAGCCCCTGCTGATCCAGCCGCCCGGCTTCGCGTTCGCCCTGGGCGTAGAGCTGGCGCGCCACGTTTTCGGATGGGTGAAATCGTGGCGCGGGATGGCGAGCATTGGTGCGGAGCCGATCGGGCCGGCGGCGTGGGCGTTCATGATCAGCAGTTGGATAGCCTCGGACTTCTCGTCCAGGTCGTGCCACTGCATCAGCTCGGCGAGCATGGCCGTGATGCCCGGGCGCACGCGGTGGCGCAGTTCAGTCTCGGCCGCCTTCTGGCGGCGTAGCGCGAGGGCCTGGTCACGCTCCTGCTGGGTCTTGGCCATTGGGCACTCCTGGTTCGATGCCGTATTCCCTGCACAGCCGGTGCGCCGTGGCGTAGGAGACGCCAGCGGCCTTGGCCAGCTCCTTCAGGGTTGGGTTGTCGCCGGCCAAGGCCTTGAGTCGGTCGGATGCGTTGGGGCGCGGCGACGGTGCGAACTCCAGGCCGTAGTCGTAGCGCAGCCGGTTGAGCGCGCTGCGGCTGATGTCGAGCGCCCGGGCGGCCGCATTGATATTGAGGTGGGAGAGGGCGCGCGCCCGCTCTACAAGCGCGCTGCGCTCGTCGGACGAGGGCTGATTGATGCGCTTGAACGGCGTGAACTTCTCGCGCGCCTTCTGCATGGCGTAGCGGCGCGGGTGCTTGTCGGGGTCGAGGTTGGCGGCGCAGCCCAAGGCGGCCTGCTGCTCGGCGTGGGAGTTGAAGCGCGGAGAGGGCATCATGCTGGCGCCCTCACTGCTGCTGTAGTTGCAGGCCGAGTTCCAGGCGGGTGGCCAGTTCGGCGGCTTCGTGCATGCTGGGCCTCCAGGCCAGCACTCGCCCGGTTTCTGCGTCGAGCACCTGCCAGTCACGGCCGCAGGCATAGAGCGTGGTGGCGCGCGGCGCTGGTTGTCGGGTGCGGGTTTCAGCAGCCATGCGCGCCTGGCCGGTTTGGCGCATGGCGTCGATCAGTTCGGCGATGGCCTCGCGGGCCCGGGTGAGTGCTGTCATGGTGCACCTCGCTTGCGGTAGGTCTGGGTGAGTTCGGAGTTGACGCTGTGGCCGCGTAGCAGCACCTGGCGGGCGAGCATGGCGCGGTCGCGCTGGCTGCTGTCGGTCTGGCCGAGCAGGCCGAAGTAGCTGTTGGCGATAGGGAGCAGTTCGTCCGATGGCGCCGCAGCAACGCGGCGGATGGCCTCCTGCACCGTTCGGCGGCGCGTGCTCCTGCGCCAGGGTTTGATAACGTGGCCGACGAAGTCGACGCCGCGGCTCACTGGCTGCAGGATGGTCTTTTTCGGGTTGAGCTTGGCGCCTAGGCTTGGCAGGAAGGCCTCGATGGCGGCCAGCCAGGTGTTGAGCTGCTGCGGCGATTCGTGCAGCAGCACGAAGTCGTCGACGTAGCGGATGTAGTGCCGCGCGCGCAGCTGGTGCTTGACGAACTGGTCGAGCGCGTTGAGGTAGACGTTGGCGAAAAACTGGCTGCTGAGGTTGCCGATCGGCAGCCCCAGGTGTGCTGGCTGCGCGTCCAGGCGCTTGTGCTGCGGCACCCTGTTGAACAGCCTGGGCGGGCATCGGCGCTCGTAGTTCTCGCGCGGGTCGTGCCAGAGCACCTGCAGAGCCAGGCGCTGCCACCAGGGTTCGGCGATGAGCCGCCGCAGCTGGCCATCCAGCACGCGCTTGTCGATGGCCACGAAGAAGTTGGCCAGATCCGCCTTCAGGTAGTGGCAGGGCCTGCTCCAGTTCTGTGTGGCGCTGCGGATCTTCGCCTCTAGGCGCCGGGCGGCGTAGAGTGTGCCGCGGCCGGGAATACAGGCGCAGCTGTCGGCGATGAAGGTGGCCTCGATGCGCGCGCCGATGTGGTTGTACAGCAGGTGATGCACGACGCGATCTCGGAACTCGGCCGCCCACACCTCGCGCGGCTTTGGGCGGGTAACGACGAAGCAGATCGAGCGCCCCGGCCGGTAGGTGCCGGCGAGCAACTCGTCGTGCAAATCGAGCAGGTTGGCTTCCATGTGTTGCTCGAACTGCCGCGCGCTGTTGCTGTTGCGCTTGTTGCGGCGGCAGTCGTAGTAGGCCAGGGCCAGTTGCTCGAAGGTGAATGGGGCAACCGTTGAATCTGCGGACGGGGCGGACGAGCCTCTCGTTGTTCTTGTCGTTGTTGTTCTGCCAGCCATCTTCGAAGTCCATGTTGTAGGCGTTGTTGGCGGAGTACTGCGACCTGTCGTGCTATCTACGTCGCCCCGCCGATTGCTCGGCGGGGAAACTGCGCGGGACCTGCTCGGCTGATGCGCCGTCGGTTTCCCTGGTGCGCATGGCGGTGGCCAGCAGGCCAGCGGCACGACCAGATTCAGCGCACAGGCAGGAGGGCCGTAACCCTCATGCAGCGGGCGCGGTTGCGGTGACGCTCTTTTTCCAGGCGTTGGCCTGCCGCCCGATGGATGCTGTGACCTGCATTGCCTTGGCGTGCTGCCCTTTGGCGATAACGCCCTGGTTGGTGAGGGCGCGAAGCAGGTGGTTGATCATCCACAGGCTTTCAAGGAGGCGGTTGAGGTGCGGCAGCTTGTTGCCGGCCATGTTGGCCCGCCCGATCAGCACCAGGACCTCGAGGCACTCGTCGCGCAACTTGCTGCCGACTACCTGCTTGAGGTCGCGCGGGATATTGCGCACCAGGTTGAGGGTGATGCCGAGCAGCTCCTCGGCGCCCTTGTGGATTTGCAGCTCCGTGTGAAGGGCCATCCTGGCCTCCTTGGAAAGCGCGGGCGCTGGCGCGCCCAGAAATGAAGGAATGAAGGACTAAATGAACTTTCTGCGGACGGGGCGGACGAGCCTCTCGCCGTACTTGTCGTAGTTGTCCTGCCAGCCACTGCGAAGTCCACGTGGTAGGCGCCGTAGGCGGAGCACTGCGTGCTGCTCCAGTGATAGGCCTTGCTGAACAGCTCCGGCGCATTGGCCTCGGCCAGCTGAAGCTCGCGCCGCGCGGGCAGGTAGTAGTCGCTGTGGCCATCGCTCGTGAACTTGGCCGCCAGCGCCGCGGCCGGATGATCGTGCTCGTCATTCAGCAGGGCTCGCGTGTTAGCCAAGCCGTCGCTTGCACTGGTAGCGCCTTGGGTGTCGTGCTCGTAGCCGCCCCAGGCGGCCTTGAACTCCGCGGCGACGCCCGCCGGGACGATGAGGTAGTAGTCGGGCGCCCCGTTCTCGCCGCGCACCAGTCCGGCGTTATGGCCGCCTTCGCCCGGCCAGTAGGCTCCGAGTGGCGGGATGGCGCCGGCGAATTCGCCGACTACCAGCTCGCTCATGATCTGTGCCGGTTCTTCAAGGGCGCGAGCAAGCAGTTGGCGCACGGCCTTCTCCGCCAGCGCTGCGTCGACGCGCAGCGTAAGGGTCTGTTCGGGCATGGTCATAACCTCTGTAGGTTGAGTGGCAGGCGGCCGGCGCTGCCCGGCGCGCTTCTGGTCTGGCTGGCTGCTCCAGCCCCGGAATCGCCTGCAAAAACGGGAAGGAATGAATCAATGGATCACTGAATCACGCGGCTGCGGACGGGGCGGACGAGCCTCTCGTCGTCCTTGGCGGTGAGGTCCTGCCAGCCATCTACGAAGCCCACGTAGTAGGCGAGGTAGGCGGAGTACTGCGTGCTCAGCCAGTGCCAGCGATCCTCGCGCAGGGTCACAAGGCCTTCGGCTTTTGCCGCCATCAGCAGTTGGCCCTCCAGGCAGCTGGGGATATAGCCGCCCAACTCCAGCGCCTGCTTGGCGATCGCGCTGCCGGCTTCTACCATGGCGCGGGTATTGGCCTCGCCATCGCTGTAGCTGCTGGCGCCAGGAACATCCTGGCCGTGCTCACCCCACTCACCGCTGAGTTCGTCAGGCAGCAGGATGAGGGCGCGTTGCTGGCCATTGAGCCAGTAGCGCGCGGCGAAGATGCCGCCGTCGAGCGGCCGGCCGAGGGCGGGGAGTTCTGCCGCGTTGAGCGGCTGTTGTTCGGTCTGGCTCATGTTCTGCTCCGGTGTTATGGGAAGGGGCGGCCTCTTTGTCGCCAGCGGCGAGGCCCACCGCCGCAATGGGCGCCCGGCCTTCACCGAGCACCCTGGCTACCGCTTTATTCACAGCCGCGCGCTTTGATCCAGGCGATGGGGCTCCCGATCTGCCGGTGTAAGTGCCCGGCGCTAACGCAGCTGCATGCCTAAGCGGCACGAGACCAGGCCGCGAGCGGCCTGATTGAAGGATTGAATTAGCGAAGGACGGGAATCTTGCGGACGGGGCGGACGAGCCTCTCGTGGTCCTTGCCGTAGTAGTCCTGCCAGCCACCTTCGAAGCCCATGGTGTAGGCGTTGTAGGCGGAGTACTGCGTGCTAGTCCAATACCGGCGATCCTCGCGCAGGTCGCCGATCACGCCCGCCCCCTTGGCGTGCATGATCAGGTGGCTTTCCATGGCGCTGGGGATGAACGCGCCCAGCAGCAGGGTCCGCTTGGCCAGCTCGCTGCCGGCTTCTGCCATGGCACGGGTGTTGGTCTCGCCGTCACCGTGGGCGGTGGCAACGTCCTGGCCGTACTCGCCCCATGCGCCTTCAATTTCGGTGGTGGCGGGGAGGACGACCAGGGCGTATTCGGCGCCGTTGAGCCAGTAGACGGTGGCCAGGGTGCCGCCGGCGAAGAGCTGACCGAGCGCCGGCATCTCGGCAGCGGTGATGGACTGGGGAATGGTGGTGGTCATGTTGTGGGCTCCGCGTGTTGTGGGGGTGCATCCCAATGCGCCCTCGCTGGAAGGCGCATCAGTGATGCGTTACAGGGCCAAGGCAAGAACCAGGGCAAAGCCCAGGTAGAAGCCCATGAAGGCGTTCAGGTTGCGGTACATGTCGCGCTCCTTGGCCCTGGGCACTACTGTTGCGGTGGCCGTGTTGGTGGATCAGTGTTCACTCAGGAAAGGTCCGTGATGGCCTCTCCGGTCCGCGCCCGCTGGCGCCTGCTGAAGCTGCCGTAGTAATGGCTGGCGCTGCATTCGCGAACTGCCTCGTCCGGCCCGATGCTGCTGATCACGCAGCTGCGTTGCTCGCACGCGTGGAAGCTGACATGGCCGATCACTTCACCGGCGCGGTAGCTGACGCTGGTGATGCTGCCGGTGCTGGAGATGTGGCGGATGGCTTCGAACATGGTTTGCCCCTCCTGCTGGGCCGAGCTAGCCTTGCTGCTCCAACTGAATAAGGAGCAGGGAATGGCTGGAAGAATCGAACCTCGGCATGGCGTAGATGTGTTTCCGAACGAGGACGGCCAGATCGTGATCAAGCAGTTCCGACACGAGGATCACGATCAGTACGTGTTCCTTCATCCGGACGAGGCTCGGCGGGTGATTGAGCTGATTCAGGAAGAGCTGGATCAGCTCGACCAGGGATAGGCGGGATCGACCCCGCCAGCCAGGCGCGGACAGGCTTGCCGTGGTTCATCATCACCGTGGGTTCGTACTTCTCGGCGACCTCGATCTTGTCGCCAGACCCCAGGCGGATGATCTTGCCGCCGAGCAACTCCTGCCGCAGGCGGATCATTTCGGTGGGGGCTTCGATCACCACGGTTATCGTGTAGGGCTTCATTGCTATTCCTCCGGTTGATTCCATGTGCTGGCGCTAAAGGGCATCGGAGAGCGGCCTGGCCGGAGCCAATCCCGGCACTTCCCGGAGATCGTTGCTCCCGGGGTCGCTGCATGGATGCTGTGCTGCATGGCGGCAGGATTCAGGCCGCTCGCCGATGCCCTCTCGTGGCCGCGGCGGTGCGCCCGGAGGCGGCCGCCGCAAGTGATTACTGCTACACCCGCAGCTTCTGGCCTGTTGGGTGTTTATCTCGTCTGGCTGTCGGTGCAGGGTTACTCGCCACCCTGGGAGGCATTCAATCTCGCTGATTCGCTTTGCCGGTGGAGCGCCTTCATCTCAGGCACCCGGCAGGGAGCGAACATCGCGCGTCTCGGTTGGCACTGATTCCAGATGCATCAGCGCGCCGATCCGGCCTGGTGGCCAGAGCCAGGCATGGGCGGGTTCTCCCGCGATAGCAGTCGGTTTTGCTTCCGTCGCTCAGCCGAGGCTGTCGGGACTGCGGAAGGTTCGAGGTTGTTAAAGAGCGGTGGCCTTTCGGCCTGGCCGGTTGGGGCCGGCGTTGGATTGAATAATCACGCAGCGTGTTTAATCTGTCAAACACATATCGTGATTTATTTTCGCAAGCGCATGCAGAGTCCCGCGCTAGGCGGGCTTGGTCGGCGCCCCCGACGCTGCCGATGGCCGCTGCACGGCATCGCCGGCGGGACAAGAGGTGCTATGCGTGGCACGCAATATGCCGCGTTGCAGCATATGCCGCGTGGCGCTATAGTCGATTCAGGGTTGACTGGCAGCGAAGGCCGCGATGATCAAGAACTTCCTGGACAAGCACACGGAGGCGGTGGCTCGCGGCAAGGTCGCTCGTAAATTGCCCGTCGACATGCAGCGCGTTGCGCTGAGGAAGCTGCGTCAGCTGGATGCGGCGAAGGACCTGGAAGACTTGCGGGTGCCGCCCGGAAACCGGCTGGAAGCACTGAATGGTAAGCGCGCCGGTCAATGGAGCATCCGCATTAACGATCAATGGCGCATCTGCTTTTGCTGGGACAACGGCGATGCTTACGATGTGCAGATAGTGGACTACCACTGAGGAGGAGACGATGACGCCCAAAAACGAGCTGGCTGGCGTGGTGACCGGTGAGCTCTTGCCCAACATTCACCCCGGCGAGATCCTGCTGGAGGAATTCATTGGGCCGATGGGGCTGACCAAGAATGCGGTGGCAACGGCCATCGGAGTATCCGCTACGCGAATCGGTGAGATTTGCCGCGGCGAACGCTCGGTGACGGCTGACACTGATATCAGGCTTTCCCGCTTCTTCGGTACCAGCGAGGGGTATTGGCTTGCCCTGCAAGCGGCCTATGACCTCGAACAGGCCAGAAGAGAAGGGCACTACGACGAGATACCCAGGCATGCCGCCTAGCACTAAAAAAGCCCCGCCAAGCGGGGCTTTTTCATCAGGCCGCCTTTTGCCACCAGTCGATGGTTAGGTTGGCTAGCACGTCACTGGACGGTGCCTCGATCACGTCGATGCCCGAGCGCTGCCAGCGGTCCAACTGGCGCCGGGTGGCGTCCTGGTGCTTGGTGAACTCGCCCTTGGTCATGCCGCTGGATTCCTGCGGCATCAGCACGGACATGGAGGCGCGCTTGCGGTCAGAGTTGCTGGTTACCAGCAGCAAATCGGATGCGGCCTGCAGCAGGTTGTTCTCCACCACCATGGGGCTCTTGTACCAGGCCGACACCACGGCGCCGGCGGCGCGATCATTCAGCAGGGGGACGTCCACGTCGATGATCGCGCTGTTGTTCAGCGTCAGTCGGTAGGGCTCGCTGCAGATGATGCGCTCGGCTTCCAGGGCCATCTTCTCGCGCATGATCTCGAACAGGGTCTCGCGCACCTTGTGGTTGGAGCGGTAGCGGAAGTTGTTGTTGCGGTGCTTATCGACGGGCATGCCCAGGGTTACGACATCGAAGAAGAACTCGTCCACCACGCTCTCGGCGTCTGCCCCGGCTGCATAGAGTGGCTGGCCAAGCCGTATGGTGTCGCTCAGCTCGCTCGGCAGGTCGTTGCGGTGGTGGCGGATGGTGTCCTCAATGTCGAGCATCAGGTGGCTGAGGCTGGTGAGGTCGATGCGATTGCCATACAGGCACTTGATGCGCTCGAAGCTGTCGAGCATGCGCACCTCGACCTTGCTGCCGTACTGGAACATCACGCCGACGTTCAGGAACTCGCCGGTGTCCTCATCCAGGCATGCACTGATCGGGCGCCATTGGCCCTTGACCACCGAATGATCGGTCGCCGTGAGGCGCTCACGTAGTCTTGCCAGGTTGCTCATAGGACCATGCCGGATGCTTTAGCGTATGCCACTGGGTCGTGTCGGGAGCGCAGCAGTTGGATGATAGCGTCGATATCGAGGGTGTCGAAGAACTCCGACAGCACTGCCCGCGCGGCGGCTTCGCCGTGCTCCCTGAAGCTGACCGCGAAGGCATTGTACGCCATGAGCATCTCGCTTTTCTTGGGCAGCTTCTCACTCCAGTTTGGCTCGTGCGTGTCGATGAAGTTCCGCAGGCGGTTGCCTGCTTTATGCCCAAAGCCAAGCGAACCAAGCTGCCCCGGGCGCCAGTTCGGGTACACCAGCAGGCGGCCGTGGTCGATCAGCATCAGGCTGTCGTTGGCCGCCAACAGGTTGCCGGGGTGCCGGTCGGAGTTGAACAGCCAGTCATCGAAGGCGATGACCTTGGCGGTGTCGGGCGCTTCGATCAGATGCTTGACCAGCCGCTTCAGCCGGCGCTGCATGAGAAAGTCGAGCTGCACGCCCTGCAGGTGCTTCTGCACGAGGTTCGGGTAGGCCATGTCCTTGCTGAACCAGCACAGGTAGTTGGCTTGAAGGCGCCCACGGCCAAGCCTGCGCAGACCATCGAGCGCCGCGGTTGGTATCTGGTCCTGTTCGAGCAGAATGATGCCGGCCACGTCCGGCACATCGAAGCCGCAGGCCTTGGCGAGCACGTAGCCCAGGGCCTCGCTGATCACCTCCTGATTGTCCACAGGGTGCAACCGCGTCGGGCAGTCGACCAAATCAGGCATAGGCTTGATGTAGCAACGCACGCTCTCACTGTCGACGCGGATCTTGGCGCGGAACAGGGGGCTGATGCCGGTTACCTTGGGCGGCCTGAGCGCGCCCGCGAATGCTTCACTGCTTAGGGTGTGGATCATGGTTTTGCAGCTTTTCCCTTAGGCGCCCATGGCTTCCTTCGCTGCCGGCGGCGTGGCCGGCGCTGCTCTCGAAGCGCGCCGCAATCTGATCCAGCAGATCGATATCTGCCTCTGAAAGGCGCCCCATGCGGGCGGCCTGGTTGATGCGCTCCAGCACTGTGCGGGTGCGGGGCGTCGCGAAGTCCATCAGCGCCACGGCCCGTTCCGCCTGGTGGGCGCCCTGGCTTGCGGCTCCTTCTGTTCCCGAGTCGGTGAGAAGAAGGTCTTGCCGAACCCCAATGACCTTGGCCATGAGCGCGATATCTTCGAGGGTCGGCTCCCTAGTGTCGCGCTCGTAGTTCCCCACGCGCGACTGCGAGGCCCATCCGCATGCCTTTGCTAACCCGGCCTGGGACATGCCTGCCGCCTTCCTGTAATGCGCAATGCGCGATCCAAGCGTTTTCATGCTGGAAATCATAAACACGGAACGTAATGTTGGCCGCTCACTAATTGTGTTTGATCTAATCACGATGCGTGTTTATCCTGTCCCTAGTCATACAGGAGAACCCTCCCATGAACCGTATCCGCGAAGTCCGCGAGGCGTCCGGAATTCTGCAGGTTTCGCTATACGCGCGCCTGAAGTGGCCGCAGAGCCGAATCAGCAACTACGAGAACGGCCGCCGGATGCCCGGCCTCGCCGAATGCCGCCAGATCGTCGACGCGCTGAATGCGCTCGGCGCGCGCTGCACGCTGGACGAGGTGTTTCCGGCCGATCCAGCAAAAAAAGCCGTGGCCTAGCCGGGGAGACTGGGCCTGCAGCGCCGGGGCAGGGCGAGAGCCCGCTGGAGCGACTGGAGGTCATGAAGCACCACATGGAGTTGCTGGAGGAAGACCTGGAGCGACTTCGGGAAGACCTGGAGCGGCAGAAGCCGCCAGAGCGATAGCCATCTGCTCGAAGGCGGCGTCGCCGGCGGCACACAGCTGGCCCCGCACGAGTTCGGCGCGGGAGCCGAAGGCGGCCGGCAGGCGGTGTTGGTAGGGCTCGGGCAGCACCTGGATCAGGGCTGCCACGTAGCAGCGCAGGGCGAGCAGCTCTCCCTGCAGGTGTTGGACGGTTGGCTGGCGCATGGGCGTGATCCCTGGCGGCTTATCGAGTGATTACAGAGTCGCCCAGGCATGCCTAGGGCACCACGACAAACGAGCAGAGGTTTCCCGAGATGGAAGAGATTCACCGCGCGATTCACGAGACCGTTCTGGACGCAGGCCCGAAGCAGCTGGCGCACCTGATGGGCATGTCGCACACCAACCTGCTGAACCGCAGCAACCCCAACGACGACACCCACCGCCTGAATGTGGAGCAGCTGCTGCAGATCATGCTGCACAGCCAGGACGCTCGCATTCTGGCGGCGCTGGCGCATGAGTTCGGCTTCGAACTGGTGGCGAAGCGGCCGGCCCAGCCCAAGGGCCTGCAGGCGGCGGTGCTGCACATGCACGACGAGATCGCCGACGTGACCAAGGCGGTGGTGGAGGCGCTGGCGGATGGGCACGTAAGCCAGACGGAGAAACAGCAGATCAAGCGGCATATCGGCGAGGCCTCGGCATCGCTCGAGGTGCTGCGCGAATCGGTGAAGGCCGCCTGACGAACAGGCATGAAAAAGCCCGGTTGCAGCCGGGCTTTGTATTGAAGCGATACCTAACGAGGTGATCGAAGTATGAACCAACTGCTGAATACCGACAACCCGGTGACGATGTCGACCCGAGAGATCGCGGCGATCACCGGCAAGCAGCACAAGGACGTGATCCGCGACGTGCGGGTGATGCTGATCGGGCTTTACGGTGATGAGCATCTGGATGCGGTAGTGCCGGAGCAGTACCGCAACCGCCATTCCGAGTACATCCGCGAGAACGCCGACAGCATCATGAAGGCGCTGTTTGGCGATGGAGCCGATCGGCGCCATCAGGATCATCGGGGTTTTGCTTGGGATCGAGATTCGCGCGGCTACGTCAGCGAGTTCCGCCTGGACAAAGAGCACTCGCTGACCCTGGTGTCTGGATACAACGTCAAGCTTCGCAAGCGGATCATAGACCGCTGGATGGAACTGGAGCAGCGGCCGGCCGCGCCGGCCATCCCTCGCACCCTGCCCGAAGCCCTGCGCCTGGCCGCCGACCTGGCGGAGCAGAACAACCGCCTGCAGGTGGTGGTGAGCGAGCAGGCGCCGAAGGTGGAGGCGCTGGCGCGGATCGCCGAGGCCGGCGGCTCCATGTGCCTGACCGACGCCGCCAAGCACCTGGGTGTGCAGCGCTGCCGCCTGATCGAGTGGATGCGCGAGAACCGCTGGATTTACCGCCGCGAGGGCAGCATGCGCCTGCTGGCGTATCAGCCGCGCATGACGGCCGGCCTGCTCGATCACAAGGTGTCGATCATCGGTCGCGAGGACGATGGAGGCGATCGCCTGGCCAGCCAGGTGCGGGTGACGGCCAAGGGGCTGGCGCTGCTGGCGCAGAAACTCAACGGCGCGCCACGTTCTGCGGCGAGCGAAAACGTGGCGCGTAATGAGGGTGGACAGCATGGCCGGTGAGTGGATCAAGATGCGCACCAACCTGTGGGACGACCCGCGCGTGTCGCACCTGTGCGATCTGGTGGACCAGCCCGAGGCGATGGTGGTGGGCGGCCTGTACTGGCTGTGGTCCATGGCCGACGAGCACTCCGAGGACGGCGTGCTGCCGGGCATGGCCCTGCGCGCCATCGACCGCAAGACTGGCGTGGCTGGCCTGGGCGATGCCCTGGTGCAGATCGGCTGGCTGGCGGAAGTGGAGGGCGGTATCGAGGTGGTGAAGTTCAGCGAGCACAACGGCGTGTCCGCGAAACGTCGCTGCCAGGACGCGCAGCGCAAGGCATCTGTCCGCAATCCGTCCGCATCGCAAGCGGACAAAAGCCGGACACCGACCGGAGCTAGAGAAGAGAAGAATATAAAACCCTCTCACACTGCGCGCGAGCCGATCGAGCCCGAACCGGAGCCGGCCGAGGAGCCCGACAGCGGCGCGCCGTTCGCGATGACGCTGGAGTGGGAGCCGGACCCTGGTCGACTCAAGGCCCTGGCCTTCCGCGCTGGGTTGCCGCCGCAGACCGTTGCAGATGCGCTGGCCAAGTTCGTGATTCACCACGAGGCCAAGGGGCTGGCGCTGACGTCGGCCGAATGGCACGCCAAGTTGATCACCTGGGCGAAGGACGACCATGTGCGGGCGGCTGCTCAGGCGGGCAAGGTAACGCCGCTGCGCGGTGAGCGAACGGCAGGGCCGCGCGGCCCGCGTGTGGTGACCGTATGAGCGCGCCCCGTAACGCCGGCGAGGTGGCCGCCAACCTCAAACCCCAGCAACTGGCGCAGGCCCCAGGCCCGCAGCAGGTGGTGGTGGACGACGCCACCCAGGACGCGCTGGCCGACCTGATGCGTCGCCTCAAGGGCGTGTACACCGGCTGGCGCCAGGTGTGGCCGACCGAGCAGGAGGAGTTCGCCTGGCAGGACGAGTTCCTGGCCGAGGGCATCCGCTCCGGGGTGCTGCGCGCCGGCCTGGTTGACCACGGTATGCGCATTGCCGGCAAAGACCAGCGCCCGTGGCCACCGACCCCGGGCCAGTTCGTGAGCTGGTGCCTGGCACCCGAGGCGTTCGGCCTGCCGGGCGAGGACAAGGCCTACAAGATCGCCATGCGCAACACCCACCCGGCCCAGGCCGGCATGGCGCGCTGGCCGCACCCGGCGGTGTACCACGCGGCGGTGGCCTGCGGTTACCTGGCACTGCAGAACCTGGAGCGCAAGCTGGGCCAGCAGCTGTTCGCCGAGAAGTACCTGGAGCAGCGCCGGCGCATGGCGCGCGGCGAGGAGCTGGCGCCGGCCCCGGTTGCCGCGCTGCCGGCGCCGCTTCGCAAGGGCTCGCCGGAGGTGGCCAACGAGCATCTGGCGAAGATGCGGGCGAAGTTGGGAGGTGGTCGTGGTCGTTGATCCGGTTTTGACCTACGCGCGCTATCGCTTCGCCCTGTACTCACGCGCCGACCGCCTGGGCCTGGCCGCTGATCGCGGTCAGCCGGTGGCGCTGTTCGCCTGCCGGGCAACGGCAGAGGCGCACGGCCGCAAGCTGTACGGCGCCCTGGCCGAGGTGGTGGAGCTGGCCGTCGATGAGGCCCTGCAACCATGAACGTGATCGGCTGGGATCCCAAGAAGAACCGCGACGGCGAGGTGGTGCCGGGCTGCTGGATCACCGGCGCCGGCTACGTGGTGGCGGAGTTCCTGGTGGATGAGATGAAGGTCTACACCGTGACGGCGCCGGGGCAATCGGTCGCGCTGGCATATCGCCGCGGGCGTGAAGGGGTGGTGGCGGCGATCCAGGCGCACATGGCTGGCGAGCCGGTGGCCAAGTTCGAGGGGGAGGCGGGGTAGTGGCGAGCAAGAAGGCGGGCATGCGCTCGGTGGGCGAGGTGGTGGAGTGGTGGCTGTCGCGCATCGAGGGCGACCGGACGCGCAGCGAGAAGTACCGCGGCAGCATGGGCTCGCTGATGCGCAGGCACGTGATCCCGCGCGTGGGCCGGGTGGCGCTGCGCAAGCTGGACCGGGTGCTGCTGGACGACAAGCTGGTGTTCCCCATGCACCAGGAGCTGGCGCCGCGCACGGTGCAGAAGGCGCTGCAGGGGATGCGCCAGGCCTTCCGCATGGCGGAGACGCAGGGGCGCATCGAGGCCAACCCGCTGGCGGGCACCACCTTCCGCGACTTCTACAAGGGCAAGCTGCGGCCGAAGCCGGCGGCGCTGTCGCGGGTCGACCTGCAGGCGCTGGTGCAGCACCTGGTGGAGGTGTTCGAGCGTGACCCGGCGAAGGGGATGCTGCCGCTGATGATGCTGGCGCACGGCACGCGCATCGCGGAGACGCTGGCGGCTCGCTGGTCGCATATCTCGCTCGATGAGCGGGTGTGGGTGATCCCCGAGGCGAACACCAAGAGCCGGCGCGAGCACGTGCTGCCGCTGACCGCCCAGGTGCTCGGCCTGCTGGCGCGCTACCGCGAGGCGCTGCCGGATGCGCGGATGAAGGCGGCGTGGCTGTTCCCGGTGCGCGGCGGCGCCGGCATGGCGCTCACCAGCGGCCATGCGCTGATGCGCGAGGTGAGCGGCCGGCAGTGGACGAGCCACGACCTGCGCAAGCTGATGCGCTCCAGCCTGGCCGATATCGGCGTCGACCACATGGTGGGCGAGCTGCTGATCAACCACGCCCTGGGCGTGACCACCGAGACCTACCTGACCCGCGATGCGATGGAGCGTCGGCGCGAGGCGTTGGAGCGCTGGCATGCGCGGCTCGACGAGTGCGGTTTCGCCGGTGCGCACGGCGTAAAAGTGGCTGTTCCTGCACTTCTGCATATTGGCCCGCCGCCAGTAGTGGCGGGCGTTCCCGCCGATTCCAGTATTTCTACGTGGGGAGGGTGAAAAATGCGCCAAGGCACCAAGAATTGGCAGGCGCTGGGGCGTCTCCCCAGGGGGCGAATGAACAAGACCGAGGCGGCCTATGCCGTGCATCTGGAGTGCCGCAAGGCTGCCGGTGAGGTGGCTTGGTGGGTGTTCGAGGGGCTGAAGCTGCGCCTGGCGGATGCCACGTTCTACGACACGGACTTCACGGTGATGCTCTCGACGGGCGAGCTCGAGGTGCACGAGGTGAAGGGGCACTGGACAGACGATGCCAGGGTGAAGATCAAGGTCGCCGCGGCGCAGTACCCGTTCCGCTTCATCGCCCTGAAGAAGAGCCGCCTGGCGGCTGGCTGGACGGTCGAGGAGTTCTGATGGTCGGGCTGATCGAATTGGAACGCTGCGAGATCTGCAAGGGCGCCGGTCGCATCCGCGGCATCTTCCATCTGATGGATTGCGCGGCCTGCAACGGCGGCGCCTTCGTGCGCCAGGACGGCACGGCGCTGGATTACCCGGAGCTCGTGCAGCAGCTGCGCCTGCGCTTGGCGCGTTCCGGCGCCGAGCGTCAGCGCATGCAGCAGGCCCTGGAGCGGGCTGGGCTGTGGCCGCTGGGCGATGCCGCCAATGATTACCGCGGGAACAACAAGAAGGGCGCCGGCGGGGCGCACTTCACTGGGGATTGAAAGGAAGGGGAGACAGATATGAGGCTTATCAGCGCACGCCAGGCTTGGCACGATGCAATGCACGAAAGCCGCGACTCCGTTATGGCAGTAGCTGCGGAGCAGGCGGAGATCGGCAAGAAAGTATCCGGCGGCGAGGGCCGGGTAATCGTGATGCTGGAGAACGAACACGGCAAAGAGGTAGCCAAGTCCTACCTGGTGCGGACTGATGGCGTGCAGGAGACGCGCTCTGGTCGTCGCCTATCCGAGGCCCGTTGCGCGCACATGCTCGCCGCCGGCATGATCATGCACGCAATAGACAGCCTCCCCAAGACCTTGCAGCACTTCGGGCACTTCATGTACTCGCCGATTGTGAACGGCAACGATCTGGCGATTTCCCATGGTCTGGTCTGGATCGGGTCTGGCCTGGATGCCCTGGGCGAGAAGAAGCGCGAGCGGGCCTACTGGATGGCGCTCGCCGCCCTGCAGTCGCACAAGCGCATGGTTGCTGGCCGGCCCGGCCTGTCGCCGACTGAGGTGTGCATGTTCGTCGAGGATCGCCTCGGCGTGCGGATGCACCCGGACAACTGGGCGCGGGATTGGGCAGAGGTATGGGAAGCGCTGGCCCGGCATGTTGATCGCCTGGACGCCCGTGCCCTGGCTCCTGTTTCCGAGGTTGTCGACCGCATGAAGGATCGGGAGGAACAGGCCGCTTGACCATTTGAAGGGCATTTTGATATTGTTTTGTCACTGTGAGAAACCTCACCCGAAGCCCTGGCAAATGCCGGGGCTTCTTCGTTTCTGCTCCGCGGCGGATTTCCCTAGCCCGTCGCCCTCGCCCGCCTCGTGCGGGCTTTTTATTTCGGAGAGGCTTATGGACCCGACCACCGCAGGCAGCGCCGTGCTGGCGAAGTACGGCGCGGTGATTGCCGGCTTCGTCGGCGCCATCCTGTCGCTCAGCTTTCTCAAGGGGCTGACCCGCAAGGAGGCAGTGGCCGCAGTGCTGACCGGCTTTGCTTCTTCCGTGTTCACCACGCCGTTCGTGGTCGCCTACTTCGGTCTGCCAGCCGACTTGGAGTCACGCTATGGCGTGGCCTTCCTGATCGGGCTGCTGGCCATGAACCTGATTCCGGCCGTAAAGGCGATGCTCGAACGGATCGTCGCCCTGCGAGGTGCGTGATATGGCAACCATCCTGATCGGCCTGGATGCCGTGCTGTGCATCCTCATCATGCTCGCCGCTCTGGACTACCTGCGCGCGGTCTACTTCATGGATCAGCCGCTTGTGTGCGCCGCGTTCTACCTGGTGGTGGTCGGCGCGTTCGGCATCCTGGTCACGCTGTACGCGGGCAAGCAGCCGTCAGCCTGGGAGGTGTTGCTGCACCTCGGCGTGACGCTCTACGCGGCAGCGCACTACCCGCAGATCTTCCTGCATGAGTGGCGCTGGGATGGCAAGGAGCGCCGCCATTCTCGGCTATGACGTTCAAGGTCACCTTCAGCGGCCTGCGCGAACGGCTGCAGACGCTTGACCGCCTCGAGCGGGAGCAACTGCCGTTCGCCGCGGCGCTTGCGCTGACCCGCACTGCCCAGGAAGTGCAGAAGGGCATTCGCTCCGAGATGGAGACGGTGTTCGATCGGCCAACTCGGGCCACGCTCAACAGCCTGTTCATTCAGCCGGCCACCAAGGAGAAGATGGAGGCGAGGGTCTGGATCAAGGACGGCCGCCAGGTGAATGCCAAGGGCAATCTGGTCGGCCAGGAAGGGCAGTGGGGCAAGGGCCGGGCTGCTTCAACGTGGCTGACCCCGCAGGTATACGGGGGCGGGCGTAACGACAAGGGCTTCGAGAAGATGCTGCGCCGCAAGGGCGTGCTCGGACCCGGCCAGTACGTCGTGCCAGGGGACAAGCTGCCTCTGGACCAGCACGGCAACATCGGCCGTGGCCAGCTGAACAAGATCCTGTCCGGCGCCCAGCTCTTCACCGAGGAGGGCTACAAGGCCAACGTGACAGACAGCCGCCGCTCTACTCGCAAGGGCAATCGCCGCTACTTCCTGATCAAGAAGGGAAGCAGGCCAATCGGCATTGCTGAGCGCTTGGGCTACGGCAAGGGCAGCAGGAACAACATCCGCATTGTGCTGGCCTTCGTAGGTGGCCCAGCGTACAGGCAGCGCCTGGACTTCTTCGGTGTGGCCGAGAAGGTCGCAGAGGATCAGCTTCCCATCCAGTTCGAGCTAGCTCTGGCCCGCGCCCTCAGGACGCGCCGGCGGTGATGCACCATCGTGGTGCGCTTTGGGTCCTCCCCCGGTGGGGGCGCCCCGAGGGTAATTCGGGCCCCGCCCTTCCACTATGTATGGGCATTTTTCGGAGGTTGGTTGTTGTTTAGTCATGGCCAAGAACGAAACAACCAAGCAGCCGGGATGGTTGAACAAGTCCGAGATGGCGAAGTCGCTCGGCATATCCCCGCAAGCCTTTGATAAATGGGGCGTTGAGCCCGTCGCGCGTGTTGGTCGAGAGGCGTTTTACCGGGTGCAGGATGTGGTGCAGAACCGCGTCGACCACGCCGCCCGGAAGCAGCAACTGAACGGATCGGAACTGGAAGGTATCGATCCGCTGGCCGACGCGAAGCTGACTCAGCAGAAGCTACGCCTCACCACTGCCCAGGCGTACGCCCAGGAGCAGAAGAACCAGGTCAACGACAAGATCCTGGTGCCGGTGCCATTCGCGACCTTCGCGCTGGCCAAGATCGCCGCTCAGATCGGCTCGAAGCTGGAGACCGTAGGCAAGACGGTAAGCCGCCGCCACCCGGAGATCGACCCACGAATCCTGGAAACCCTGGAGCGGGAGATAGCCATGGCCCGCAACATCACCGCGCAGTTCGGTGACGACCTACCAGGAATCCTCGATGAGTACCTTGCAACCATGGATCAATGATCTCGGCAAGGCGGTCAGGCTTGGCCTGCAGGGGATGTACAAGGAGCCGCCGCTGACGGCGGTGGAGTGGGCCGACAAGCATTTCTACATGTCGTCCGAGTCCTCCTACAACGAGGGCAAGTGGACAACCGACCCGTTTCAGGTAGCCATCCTCAACGCGATGGGCAACGACCTGATCGCGGTCGTCAACTTCGTGAAGTCGGCGCGGATCGGCTACACCAAGCTGCTGCTGGCGAACATCGGCTACAAGGTCCAGCACAAGCGCCGCAACGTCATGATGTGGTCGCCGACCGACCCCGACGCCGAGGACATCAGCAAGAGCCACGTCAACGGCCTGATCCGTGACGTGCCAGTAGTTCGCGAGCTGGCCCCCTGGTTCGGCCGCAAGCACAGCGACAACACGCTCGACCAGAAGGTATTCGCTAACCGCAAGACGCTATGGGTGCGCGGCGGCAAGGCCTCGCGCAACTACCGCGAGAAGTCGGCCGACGAGGTCATCTACGACGAACTGTCGAACTTCGACTCCGACGTCGAAGGCGAGGGCGACCCCGTCACCCTGGGCGACAAGCGCCTCGATGGCGCCGTCTACCCGAAGTCGATCCGTGGCTCGACGCCGAAGAAAGCCGGCAGTTGCCAGGTCAGCAAGGCTGCCAGCGAGTCGCCGATCCGGCTGCGTTTCCATATCGAGTGCCCGCACTGCCGCGGTGAGCAGACGCTCAAGTTTGGCGGCAAGGACTGCGACCACGGCCTCAAGTGGGAGAAGGACGCGCTCGGCGAGCCGGTGAAGGCCTGGTACCTGTGCGAGCACTGCAAGGCGATGTTCTTCCACCCCGACATGGTCGAGGCCTCCCGCACTGGCCGCTGGATCTGCGAAGTGACCGGCATCTGGACGCGCGACGCCATGGACTGGTTCGGCCCGGATGGTGAGCCGGTCCGCACGCCGCGCTCGATCGCCTTCTACTGCTGGGCGATCTACAGCACCTGGTCCACCTGGCTAAAGATCGCCACCGAGTTCCTCAAGATCAAGGGCGACCGCGAGAAGCTGGTCACCTTCACCAACACCACGCTGGGCGAGGTGTGGGAAGAGACCCAGGACAAGGTCGCATGGGATGCCCTGTATGGCCGCCGCGAGGTATGGGCCGGCCAGGTGCCGCAGCGGGCAGTCGTGCTCACCGGGGGTATCGATACCCAGGACGACCGGTACGAGGGGCGTGTCTGGGCTTGGGCGCCTGGCGAGGAAGCGTGGCTCGTACACCGCTTCATCCTGCAGGGTGACCCGGCCAGTGAAGAACTGCGCCGCAAGGTCGGCGTCGAGCTGCAGCGGCAGTTCACCCGCGCCGACGGCCTGGTGATGCGCGTTGACCGTTGGGGCTGGGACTCCGGCGGCCACTACACCGACGAGGTGTACGGCGAAAGCCTCAAGCACGGTGTGTTCTGGGTGATCCCCACCAAGGGCGCCAGCGTGTACGGCAAGCCAATCGCAAACATGCCGCGCAGCCGGAACAAGTCGAAGGTGTACCTCACCGAGATCGGCACCGACAACGCCAAGGAACTGATCTACAGCCGTCTGAAGCTGGACCTGGATACCGCCAAGTCGCAAGCAGGCGAGGCGCAGCCCGGCGTTATCCACCTGCCGGCCAACGACGAGGTGTGCGACGAGAGCGAAGTCCGCCAGCTCACCAGCGAGGTGAAGGTGCCCAAGGTCACCGCCGGCAAGCGCGTGCTGCGCTGGGACAACCAAGGCCGCCGCAACGAGGCGCTCGACTGCCTGGTCGGCGCGCTGGCCGCGCTGCGCATCAGCCAGCAGCGCTTCGGCCTCGACCTCGACGTGCTGGCAGAAGACCCGCATCCCGGCGGCGACGCCGCAGCTGACAACCAAGAGCGCCCACGGGCGAAATCCAAATACTGGAATCGATAGCGATGGCCTACACCCTCGAGCAGTACCAGGCCCTGCAGGCGGCCATCGCCGGCGGCGAACTGTCCGTGCGCTACGCCGACCGCAGCGTCACGTACCGCTCCATCGCCGAGATGCTGCAGATCCTGCGGCTGATGGAGAACGAACTGGGCCTCAACGCAGACAGCAACGGCGGCCGCCGGCTGACCTCCTTCTCGAAAGGCTACTGACATGCGCGTGATCGACACCCTGTTTCCCGGCTACGCCGCGAAGCGCGCCATGGCTCGCCTGGAGAAAAAGCGCGCCGACCTGATTCTCGCCACCATGGAGCGCCGCTTCGAAGGCGCCGCGGGCGGCCGGCGCAATGAAGGCTGGCGCGCTGCGGGTGCCGACGCCAACGCGGAGAACGGCCCGGCGCTGAGTGTGCTGCGTAACCGCGCGCGCGACCTGCGCCGCAACAACCCCTACGCCGAGCGCGCCGTCACCGGCATTGCCGACAACGTGGTGGGCGCCGGCATCGTGCCGCGGCCGATGGCTGATCGGGACCGTAGCAACAAGCGCCTGGCCGGCCTGTGGGCAGCCTGGGGTGAAACCCTGTTGTGCGATGCCGACGGTCTGGAGAACTTCTACGGCCTGCAACACAAGATCATCGAGTGCGTGGTCGAAAGCGGCGAGTGCCTAGTGCGCCGTCGCCGGCGCTACAGCTCGGACGGCCTTCCGGTGCCCCTGCAACTGCAGGTGCTGGAGCCGGATTTTCTCGACGACGCGAAGACCGGCGCCAACGGCAGCAACCTGATCATCCAGGGCATTGAGTTCGACTCCCTCGGCAAGCGGGTTGCCTACTGGCTTTTCGACCAGCACCCAGGCTCCAACTCGTCCATGCGTTCCATCGAGTCGCGCCGCATCCCGGCCGAGGATGTGATCCACGTCTTCCTGCCCAAGCGCGCCGGCCAGGCCCGCGGCTACACCTGGTTCGCCCCGGTGATGCAGCGCCTGAAGAACTTCGACGAGATGGAAGACGCGGTGATGGAGCAGGCGAAGATCGCCGCGTGCTTCGCCGCTTTCATCACCAACGACGGCGCGAGCGGCCAGGCCGCCAAGAAGAAGCCCCTGATCGAGCGCATGGAGCCCGGCATCATCCAGGAGCTGGCCATGGGCGAGAGCGTGAACTTCTCGGCGCCGCCCACCTTCAACGGCTACCAGCCCTACAGCTGGCAGTCGCTGCATGCCATCTCGGTCGGCATGGGCGTGCCCTACGAGCTGATCACCGGCGACCTAAAGGGCGTGAACTTCTCCAGCGGCCGCATGGGCTGGCTGCACTTCGCCCGCCGGGTGGATGTGTGGCAGTGGCGCATGCTCATCCCGCAGCTCTGCGAGGTGGTCTGGCAGTGGTTCATGGAGGCCCAGGCCCTGCTGCCGGGCGCCGTACTGACTGAGGTGAAAGCCGAGTGGGTGCCGCCCCGCCGCGAAATGGTCGACCCCAAGACCGAAACGGAGACGGTCAAGGAGCGCCTGCGCTCCGGCCTGATCACCTGGCCGAACGCCCTGCGCGAGCTCGGCATCACCGACCCCAACGCCCACGCCGACGAGATCGCCAAGGCCAACGAGCTGTTCGACAAGCTCGGCCTGGTGCTCGACTGCGACCCGCGCAAAGTCTCCAACGCCGGCCTCACCCAGGCCCGCCCGCAAGGCACCGTCATCCCCTCGACGGAAGTCGACCCGGAGCCACCAACCGAAGAGAGCCAGACCCATGACGACGGCGACCCAGACGCTTGAAACCCCGCTGCTGAGCATTCGCGCGGCTGTCCGCCCGGGCACCGTTGATATCGAGCAGCGCACCGTAGAAATCACCTGGACCACCGGCGCGCGCGGCAAGCGCTGGAGCTGGTCCATCGGCGAATACCAGGAAGAGCTGGACGTCAGCGACGGCGCCATCCGCATGGATCGCCTGAACAACGGGGCGCCGTTCCTGAATGCCCATGGCCAGTGGGACCTCGACGACGTCATCGGCGTGGTCGAACGGGCCTGGCTGGAGGGCGGCGAGGGCCGGGCGGTGATCCGCTTCAGCTCTCGCGAGGACGTCGACCCGATCTTCCGCGACGTCAAGGACGGCATCCTGCGCAACATCAGCGTCGGCTACATGGTGCACCGCTATGTCCTCGTCGAGGACGGCGAGGACGCCATCCCGCTGTACCGCGCCACCGACTGGGAGCCCACCGAGCTGTCCTTGGTGCCGATCGGCTTCGACGACGGCGCCAAGGTTCGCAGCGCCAATACCCCGGCCGAGTACCAGGGCCAACGCTTCACCACTGTTTTCGAGACTCGGGAGGCCGAACAGCCTGCCGAACAACCGGCCGCCGTGGCCACCATCCAAGAGGAAAATGTCATGACCGAAGAAGAGAAGCGCGCGGCCGAGGAGCAGATCCGCCGTGAGGCCCAGGAGACCGAGCGCAAGCGCGGCCTCACCATCCGCCAGATGGCCAAGAAGGTCGGCCTGCCGGAAGACTTCGCCGAAGACCTGGTAGAGCGCGGCGTGTCCGTGTCCGATGCCAGCGCTGCGATGATCGACAAGCTGGCCGAGGGCCAGGAATCGGAGCAGCCGGCCACCCGCAGCGCCCAGCCCACCCGCGTCAACAGCGAGATCGACCAGTCGGTGATCGTCGCCAAGCGCGGCGCCATGCTCAACGCACTGCTGCACCGCTGCGACCCGAGCGTGAAGCTCGAGGAAGCCGGCCGCGAGTTCCGCGGCATGCGCCTGATCGACATGGCCCGCGAGAGCGTGGAACTGGTCGGCGGCAGCGTACGCGGCATGACCCCGCAGGAAGTGGCCCGCGCCGCCCTTGGCTGCGACCGCCAGGCCTTCCGCGCCGCTGGCATGCACACCACCAGCGACTTCCCGCTGCTGCTGGGCAGCACCGTCAACCGCACCCTGCGCGCCGGCTATGAGTTGGCTCCGCAGACCTGGCGCCCGCTGGGTCGCCAGACCACCGTGCCGGACTTCCGTGAGGTGACCCGCGTCGCCCTGGGCGATATCACCGCGCTGGAGAAGGTCAACGAGCACGGCGAGTACAAGTACGGCACCCTCGGCGAAGAAGGCGCGCCGATTCGCGTGGTGAAGTACGGCAAGATCATCGCCATCACCTGGGAGTCGATCGTCAACGACGACCTGGCCGCGCTGACCCGCATTCCGCAGGCGCTCGGCGCTGCTGCCGCCCAGACCGAGTCCGATGTGGTGTGGGATCTGCTGCTCAGCAACCCGACCTTCGTCGACGGCGTGGCGGTGTTCCATGCCGACCACGGCAACCTGGCCGGCAGCGCCGGTGCCATCAACACCACCACCCTGGGCGCTGCCCGCGCGGCGATGCGCAAGCAGAAGTCCAAGGCCGGGCACTTCCTCAACCTCGGCCCGCAGTACCTGGTGGTTGGCCCGGACAAGGAGCTGGAGGCCTTCCAGTTCACCAGCTCCAACTACGTGCCGGCCAAGAACGCCGACATCAACGACAGCCGCAACACCTCGCTGACCGTGATCGTCGACGCGCGCATCACCGGCAACCAGTGGTACCTCTACGCCGCGCCGGGCATGGTGGATACCTTCGAGTACGCCTACCTGGAAGGCGAGCAGGGCGTGTTCACCGAAACCCGCGAGGGCTTCGAAGTGGACGGCATGGAGATCAAGGCCCGCCTGGTGTTCGGCGCCGGCTGGATCGACTACCGCGGCGCCTACAAGAACGCCGGCGCGTAATCGCCAACCCCATCGACTAAGGGCGCCAGCGGGCGCCCTTGTCGTTTCTGCTTTCCCGAATCGAGGAACCCAACATGAAGAACTTCGTTCAGCACGGCGACATGATCACCGTACCGGCACCCACCGGCGGCACCGTCGCCGGCCAGCTCTACCGCGTCAACGGCTTGATCGGCGTGGCCGCCACCACCGAAGCCGAAGGCGATCCGGTGGAACTGAAGACCACCGGCTGTTTCGACCTCAGCAAGACCAGCGCCCAGGCCTGGGCCGTTGGTGAGCCGATCTACGCCATCGCCGCCACCAACGTGCTCACCAACGTGGCCGGCACCGGCAACTACCTGGTCGGCGTGGCCACTGCCGTTGCCGCCAACCCGTCCGCCACCGGCCGCGTGCGTCTCAACGGCTCGCTGGGCCATCCGGTCACCGCCTAAGCCATGGCCTGGGCGGATATGCGCGACCGCATGCACCAGCGCGTGGTCGCGCGCCTCAAGGACGGCTGCGCCCAGTACACCGGCCCCTCCGGGGCGCCGGTGGTGGCCGGCGTCGAGGTCATCGTCGATCAAAACCTGATGCAGAACGGCCCGGATGGCGTGTTCCGCAGTAAGGCCGTTGGCATCACCTGGCGCAAGGAGCAGCTGGACCATGCTGAGCGCGGCGGGGTGTTCGTGTTCGGCGGCGTCAGTTACCTGGTCGAGGAAACGATCAGCGACGACGGCCACATGCTCACCGCTGCCTGCATGGTGCAACCATGAACATCCTCACCGAAGCGCGCCTGGCGCTGATCGCTCGTCTCGGAATGATCTCGCCCGCCAACGGCTACCTCACCAACGTGGGGGGAAATGTCGTCTCGGGGTGGTTCAACGAGGTGATTGATAAGCAGCCCATCGGCGCCGGCCTCGTGGTTGTGCAGCGCGCACCAGATGGCGAGCCGGTGCGTGGGCCGGAGGCCGTCAAGCTGCGCCGCGGCTTCCGCGTTATCGCCGCGGTCGAAGCCGGGATGGTCGGCTACGAGTCAGCTCTTGAGGATCTGGAGTTGGACCTCGTGCGATGCCTGATGCCGTGCATGGGCCAGCACGTGCCCTGGTTGCCCAAGGGGTGCGCTGGTTTCGCGGTCGGGCGCGCCGAATCTTTCCCGCCAGGGGATGGCCAGCCGGCCGCCACCCTGCTTATTCCCGTCACCTTCGACATCATCGTCAACGACTCCGGCCTGTAGGCCGTAGGAGCCCCCATGTCCACCAAGAACTCTGCTGCCCAGCAGCCGGAGCTGATCGAGGTCGTCCTCGCAAAAGCTCACACCCACAAGGGCCAGCCGCTCAAGGCCGGCGACAAGATCAAAGTAACCGCTGACCAGAAGGCCTGGCTCGAGAAGCACGGCGTCATCAGCACTCAGCAGGAGGACGTGAGCAATGGCTGATATCCGCGGCGCCTTTCTCGGTGTGGGCAAGCAATACATCGAAGACCTGGACAACCCTAAGGGGCTGATCTTCATCGGCAACTGCAACAGCCTGAGCTACCAGGCCGAGGTGCAGGACATCGAGGAGCAGGACTACACCACCCCCGGCGGCGGCCTGGACACCTCGGTGCAGCGCATCAGCGCGCTGAACATCACCTACAACGCCCGCCACTTCAAGGCTGAGAACATGGCGCGTGCGCTGTACGGCAGCGCCACCGACGTGGCCTCTGGCACCGTTACCGCCGAGGAGCACGTGGCCCATCAGGGCGCGCTGATCCTGCTGGCGCGCCCCGGCGCCACCTCGGTTGTGGTCAAGGATGAGGCCGGTACCACCACGTACGTGCAGGAAACCGACTACACCCTGGACCCGGCTGGCTTCCCGATCATCAAGGAGGGCGGCAGCATTGTCGATGGTTCTACCATCCAGGTGGACTACAGCTACGCCAAGCACGCCACCATCCAGGCGCTGGTCGCCTCCGGCAAGCGCTTCCGCCACGTGTTCGTCGGCCTCAACGAGGCGCGCAGCGGCAAGCCGGTGGTGATCGAGTGCTATCGCGTGAACCACTCGCCGGCCAGCCTGAGCTTCATCGGCGACGAGTTCCAGGGCATGGAGTTCACCGCCAAGGTGGAGAAGGACGCCACCAAGGTCGGCACCGGGCTGTCGCAGTACATGGTGATCAAGGACGTTGAGTAAGCGAGGCCGGCCAGGGATGGCCGGGTAATTGTCGCACTAGAACGACCAGAAATAGAGCTGACCCCCTGTAGGGTTTGTTCACGCCTGGTCGTGACGGCACGATTTCTGTGCCGGCCAAAAAAGCAAAACCCCCGGAGCTGGCCGGCTCTCGGGGGTTTCTATTTTCAACCCCTTGGATGGGCAAGGAGATGAACATTGGTTAATTATAGACCCAAGCACCGGGTCAAGGTAGATGGACAGATGAATCCAGAAGACGCTGGCATTGTTGGCAAGCGCCTCGCAACTGCTGCGCTAATTGCCGCCATCGGAATCAGCTGTGCCGCGGTAATCGCGGCAGTCGGCACGCTGCTCGGCTGAGTCGTGTTTCCGTGCTGGCGCTGATCGGCTAGAGTCCCTGCCATATCCACAGGGAGGGAAACCCGATGCAGTGCCCAAGTTGCAATCACATTCCTCTGGCAGGAAATCAACCAGACCCCAATGCCTGCCCGAAGTGCGGCGTTCCATACGCCGAATCGATCCGGAAAAGCAACGCAGTGAGGGCGGCGGCTTTACCAGCCCAGAACATAGTTATGGCGCCCCACGTGAAGAAGGTTATGAACGAGTATCAAGGTGCGCAGCCGGTGGTGATCCTTGATCTAAATATGAGCTTTAACTCAATGGTCTGGTTCATGGTTAAGTGGGTTATCGCTTCCATCCCGGCGATGATCATCCTTGGCTTCCTGCTGATTGCCTTTATGGCGTTCTTCGGCGGATTCCTCGGTTTCATGAGTAGGTAGGCCATAACGTCCTAACAACCCGCTACGGCGGGTTTTTTATTGCCTGGAGAAAACCATGTCTGAGTTGGCTATGAGTGCCGTCGTTAACCTCGGTGAGCGCGAGGTGATAGTGCGTGAGCTGACGCCCGCCGGTGCTCGCCGGCTGCTGATGGCAAACCCGCTGCCTGCGCCGGATGCCGGCGAAGAAGCGTTTGCGGCATACCGGGTCGACGCATGGCTATTCGAGGAGTGCCGCATCAGCGACCTCACTGTGTTCACCAGTTTGGGGCAGTCGGAGTTGGAGGCATTGCCCCCAAGTCAGCTTCGCAAGCTCATCAGCAAGGCTCGGGAGTTGAACCCGGATTTTTTCAGCGCTCTGGAGCGGATGGCCAAAGCCCGGGGCAACTCCTGAAAGACCTTGAAAGCTCAATCGCTGTTCTAGGTCGGCTCGGCCACCCCAATGCAATCAGTTACCCGTGGCGCCTGTTCAAGCGCTGCCTGAAGGAATAACGCCATGAGCACTGAAGTCGAGCTGCGCATCACCGCCGACCTTGACCAGGCCACCAAGGAGGTGGCCGGTTTCCGCAAGGAATACCAGGACATGGCGCGCGCGATTGAAAAGCCGCTGCGGGGCATCGATGCTCTGCAGAGAACGCAGGAAAATGCGAAGGCAGCCAGTACCGCCTACTTCGAGGCCCGTAAGCGTGTCGATGATCTGAAGCGCGCTATCCAGCAGGCGGGCCAGGAGGTTCCTGGGCTGAACCGTCAGTACCAGCAGGCTCAGCGGACGCTTGCTGCCGCTACGCGCGAGTTTGAGCGCCAAAAAAACCAGGTGCGGGAACAGCGCTCTGAGCTACGCGCCGCTGGCGTAGACACTCGCAACCTCGCCGCCGAGCAGCAGCGCCTGCAGGTCGAGCTGGCGCGCCGCCTGGCCGCCGGCCGCGAGGACGCCGCCCGCCAGGCTGCGCTGGATAAGCTTGGCGTCAGTCGGGTGCGTGAACTGCGCGCCCAGCTGGTGGCGCTCCGTGCTGATTACGACCGACTCACCAGTGGTGCTCGCCTTTCCGCAACCGAGCGCATTGCGCTCGAGCAGCGCTACCGTCAGCAACTGGCCGCCACCCGCGCCGAGCTGGCTGCAATGAATAGTCAGCAAGCAGCCGGCACGCCTGGCGGTGAGGGCGGTGCACTCGGCTTATACGGCCGCGTCGCTGGTGCCGCAGCAGGCGCGTTCAGTGCTGTTCAGGCGGTACGCGCCTGGACGTCTGCTACGGATCGAATCGGCGAGATGAATGACCGCCTGCGCAACGCCACGCGTAATCAGGAAGAACTGAATCTGGCGACTGATCGCCTGCGCGAGATTTCTGACCGCACCTACACCGACCTGGCAAACAACGCCGACTTGTTCATTGGTTCGCTGGCGCCGCTGCGTGAGATTGGTTTCGAGTTGGACGATGTGCTGAACCTCACAGAGGCGCTCGGTCTCGGCCTGGTGGCAAGTGCCACCAAGGGAGATCAGGCCCGGGCAGTAATCGACCAGTTCAATAAGGCGATGCAGGTAGGCGTGTTGCGCGGCGATGCCTTCAACTCTGTAATCCAGCAGGCTCCCGAGCTTGCCAATGCCCTGGCTGAAGGCCTTGGCGTTACCCGGCAGGAACTGATTGGACTGGCTGAAGCGGGGCAGCTGACCAGTGATAGGGTCATACCAGCGCTGATCAGTCAGCTGCCCGAGCTAGGCAAGAAAGTTGACGACATGCGAGTCACCGTTGGCGATGGCGTGCTCCGCTTTCGTGGCGCCCTGGATCAAACCATCGTCAGTATCGACAACTTCCTCGGTTTTTCGGAGAAATTGGCCAAGGGCTTCAGCGACCTTGCAGGCTCGCTCAATGAGCTGAACGACGGCAACTACGTGGAGGGCCTGCAGGAGCTAATTGACGTTCTTGCTGGCAATGTGGGGCTTGGGCAGTTTGCGAAGTGGGCCGGCTACATCGACCAGCTCAAGGGCGCTTATCGATCCCTAGTCGGAAGTGCTGGCGCGGTAATCGCTAGTCAGGATCAGCTGCAGCTGCAGCTTTCCCTCAGTGATAATGCTGAACTCGATCGCAACATCAGGCGCCTGGCTGAAGAGCAGCGTGCCCTGGCGGCACAGAAGGGCATCAAGTTCGATGAGCTTGAGTCTCTGCGTGGCTGGGCTGCTGCCATGGGCACTACCTACGAGGAGTTCATCGCGCGCGAGCAGGAGAGAAACAAGCTTCGGGAGGCTGGCGAGCGAGGCCACAAGAAGCGGATGAGCGAGGCCAGGGCTGCCGCACTTCAGGATCTGCAGCGGGACATCAGTGCTCAGCAGGCGCTGCTTGAAAAGGCCAACGGAAAGCTCAAGCAGGCAAGAGACAAAGAGTTAGCGGTTGAAAAGGAGTTCAACCAGCTTGTAACGGATATCCGCGGCGGCGGACGACAAGGCCCCGGATCCTTTACTGATGTGGTCTCGCTCAAGGCCTCTTCGCGCCAGGCCTTAGTGGCTGGCGACTATGAGCGCGCCATTGAGGATGCACGGAAAGCTGGCGAGATTCTCCGGCAACTGCAGCAGGCGGGGGAGGCTGATTTCGGCTTTGCCGGAATTGCGCAGGAGCTTGGTGATATTGCCAAGGAGGCCTCAAAGCTTGAGCGCGTTGGTGTTGAGGCTGAAGTTAAAGGCGTCGAGGATAGACTGCTTGATCTGCTCAAACAGGCTGAGGCCCTGAAAGTGATCAGCGTTGAGATCAACTGGGACGAGGCGAATGAGGCGCAGATCGTGCAGAAGATGCGTGATCTTGCTGCCAAGATTTCCAAGGCGATGATCATCAGCCCGACCGTTCTTTTACCAGATGGCAGCGTTGCTTCCTCACCCGCCTCAGATGCAACCGTCCCAGGCTTCGCCGGCGGCGGCTACACCGGCCCCGGCGGCCGGTACGAGCCGGCTGGGGTGGTGCACCGCGGTGAGGTGGTGTGGTCGCAGTTGGATATCGCCCGCGCCGGCGGCGTGGCGGTGGTCGAGGCCATGCGCCGCGGCCTGCGCGGTTACGACGTGGGCGGCATTGTGGCGCCTCGGGCGCTGCCATCCATCCCGCCACTGGCCCCAGCCCTGCAGCAGCAACTGTCCGCCCCTGGCGGCGGCGCCGATCAGGACTGGGGTTCGATGGTGATCGACCTGGGCAATGGCCCGGCGCCGATCCGCATGCCGCGCAGCACGGCCGAAGAGATCCGCCGCGCCGCGCGCAAGTTCGGCAGCACCCGGCCACGCACCTGAAACCCTGAACCAGGCCCGCCCCGCGCGGGCTTTTTCATGCCCGGAGTATTGAATGACTGCCCATCGCGTGATGCTCGGCGGCGTGCCGCTGCGCCTGCAGCATGGTCTGCCGCAGCAGACCTACACCCCGTTGGGTGACGGCCCGGTGCTGCGGCGTAGCCGCGGTGCGGGGGTGAAGATGCAGCACTGGGACCCGCGCTGGCAGATCACCGTTGCCGGTGAGGGCTGGATGGGGCCGGGGCTGGCGGCGCTGGATTACACCCAGGCGCTGGAGCTGCGCTGCACCCAGCAGATGGAGCTGCACACCACCAGCACCAGCACGGTGATCCCCGGCAACGTGCGGCCGGATGTGGAGCCCTGGGCCCTGGCCTTTACCGGCCGCGACTGGGTGAAGACGCCGATCACCTGGGACGCCGAAACCAAGGCGGTGACCATCACCCCGGTGGCCGGCGCCCTGGAGTACCAGGTGTGCTGGATGCCGGTGTTTACCGTGCTGATGGCCCGCCCCACGCGCGGGCTGGACGCCGGCACCAACGTGCACAGCTGGTCCTTCACCGCCGAGGAGGCGTAACCGATGATCAACGCACTGCTGATCAACGGCGCGCCGATCAACTCGGGCAGCATGGGTGGTGGTGGCTCAGCGGTGGTTGTCGAGCCGCGGGGGAGCATTCTCTGGCGTGCACGGGTGATGCTCGACGGCGTGGACGTGAGCGATCTGCTGATCGGCACCATTCGCGTGGAGGAGGAGCGCGGCGCGGCCAGCCTGGCCGACTGCGCCATTCTGCTCGACCCGGGCCCCGTGAACCCGCTGATCTACACCGGCAAGGCCCTGAGCATCCACTACGTGGAATGGCGCGACGGCGCCTGGGTGGAGTACCTGCTGTTCAGCGGCTGGGTGATTCGCCCCCCGTTCGAGCCGGTGGAGCGTACCGTGGCGTTCGAATGCAGCGATCGCATCCAGGATGCCGTCGAGGCGCTGAGCGTGGCGCAGGTGGATGCCCTGGCCGGCGGCTACTGGAGCGAGGACCTGTTCGAGGCGCCCGAGGGCCGCAGCCGCTGGGATTACCTGCAGGAGCGCCTGAGCACCCGCGCGGCCAGCCTCAACCGCACCGCCGCGGGCGCCCTGGTGGTTACGCCCTGGGCGGCCACCTCGCCGGCGTTCGTGTTCGGCGAGGGCGTGACGATGGATCGCAGCCTGGGCTGGAGCCCGGTCGACCTCTCCGACCGGGTAAACGTGGTGGAGCTGGAGGCCCTGCAGCGCTTCCCGCGCCTGCGCGAGCGGCACCAGCCGTTCGTCTGGGAGCACCCGGCGGTGGATGGGCTCAGCGACATCGACGGCTTCTGCTACTGGCACACGGCGACCACCGAGCTGCCCGACATCCCGATGATCGAGGAGGCCAGCGAGGGCGCCGGCTATCAGGCCATCCTCAATGCGGCCTGGCGCCGCCTGCCGCTGACCGAGACCGCCGGCGAGAACACCGGCAGCTTCTGCGACCCGCAGTTCGCCTGGGTGAACAACTACCCCGACCTGCTGCTGGGCGGCGAGTGGACCAGCGCGCGGCGCTGGGTGCAGCCGGTGACCGAGCTGTACCGCATTCGCGTCGAGGCGCCGCAGAGCGTGATCGATGCCGGCGAGGTGATCCGCCGCGACCGCGTGGCGGTGGACAGCAGCGACAACGAACGCGCCGACACCTGGGGCGAGGAGGCCTGGACGGCGCCGGCGGCCGACGCCACCCAGGACGCCCTCGGCGACTGGGTGGTGGACCTGCGCGAGGCGGCGCGTTGGCAGCAGGCGCTGACCTGCGCGGTGGCCATCCAGCGCGTGCAGATACTCGCCGCACACCGCGGCAACCGCCTGAGCTGGCAGGTGCCGACCAGCGACGCCATGGGCGTGACCCTGGCCCACACCCTGCGCGTTGAGGACCAAGGCGTGATCTGCGAGGCGCCGGTGTGGATGCTGGTGCACGAGCTGAGCATCGACGAGCAGACGGCGCTCACCACCGTGGTGCAGGGCGTGAGCCAGGGCGGTGGCACGATCAACGACCCGATCACCGTGCCGCCGGCGCCACCGAGCACGCCGGCCGGCGAGGTGCCGCTGCCGATCCAGCTGCCGACGCAGCTGGGCGGCCAGGCCGAAAGCCCGCCGTATGACGAGGAGCTGGACGGCTTCAGCGGCAACTACCCGACGATTCTGGAGCCGTACCCGCGGCGCTTCCAGATCACCGCGCCCGAGATCCCGGCCGACCACCAGGACGAGTACGAGGCCGAGGCCACGGTGACCTACCGCGTCGCGGTACCCAATGACGTACTGGAGTTCGTGTAATGGCAAGCCTTGCAGAGCAGCGCCGGGCTATCGGTGCCGGCATCACCGCCAGCCGCCAGTCCACCGCCGGCGCCGAGCGCCGTGCCATAGGGGCGGCGATGGAAGCCAGCCGGCGCGGCACGCTGAAAAACGACCTCAACGCCCTGGAAACCAGCCCGCGCAAAAGCGGCCAGCTGCGCACCCTGGAGCGCAAAGGCGCACGCCCGGCGACCTCGGGTGTGGGCGTGTGGAACCCCAGCCGGGTGCCGAGTAGCGGGGCGGGTATTGCCAGCCCGCTGATCGAGAAGCTGGCGGTGGTGGAGGGCGTGAGCGTGCCCGACCGCGAATACTGGCCAAACGGCCTGACCACCAGCGACGGGCTGTTCGTGTTGCCGGCGATGAAGACCCTGAACCTGATCGACGCCAACGGCGCCGATGTGCAGATCCAGCTGGCCGATCCCGAGGGCACCATGGCATGAACGTACCGCCCTGGGGCTGGCCCTGGCACGGCCGGGTAGACACCCTGAACCGCCTGCACTTGCCCAACGGGCAAACCATGCCCTACTTCCCGCCGAGCCGCGCCAACCACACCTACCGGGTGAAGGTACCCGGCGTGGCGCCGGTGGTGCGCACGCCCGAGGAGCTGGCGGCCGACACGGCGCTGGGGCGCGAATGGCGCAACGAGGCCATCATGCAGGCGCACATGCTGTACGGGCGCGAGCTGGATGGCTGGATCTACAGCGCGCCGGACAACACCCGCTGGGTGATCCGCCTGAGCGGCAGCGCGGTGCGTTTCGGCGTGCTCGGCGGCGCACCGGCCAGCCAGGCGCTGGCGGTGAGCTGGCCGACGGACGATATCGAGGTGGGCGACGAACTCAACCTGGGCGGCACGCCGTACCTGGTGCAGCGCTGGCCGTTGCCGGTGGATGTAGCGCCGGACGGCGCCCGCGCCATCTTCATGCTGTACGCCAACGACCCGAGCTTTAACGTCGGCCTGCGCCCGCTGCCGCTGGGCTTCCAGCTGGTGACGGTGAGCGGGGAGAGCGGCGCCATCAGCCTGAGCATCACCACCCTGCGCACCCTGGAGCAGACGCTGGGCACGGCGGTGTTCGAGGACCTGCGCGAGCGCGAGGAGCGCACCAACCGGCAAACCGTGCCGCCGCACCCGGGCACCAGCCGTGACCTGGCGCCGGATCGGCTCAAGAGCGACGACCCGCCCGGCACCGTGTACGCCACTGGCGACGCGCAGACCGGCAGCGACTACATGAAATCCGTCGGCACCATGGCCAGCCATGTGCTCGGGCGCATTCTGGCGCTGTGGTTCAACCCGCTGGGCGCGATCATCGAATGCGCGCTCGACTATCGCATTGACCTGGACGTGAGCTTCCCTGAGATGGAGCGCACGGCCTCGGTGACCGACCCGGATAACAAAGACCGCTGGGCGCGCATCAATACCCGCCTGCAGCGCGTCGAGCACCTGCTGCAGGTGGGCGGGGTGGAGGTCTACACCTTCTGGCGCACCGATCGCTCGCTGTGGGACAGCTTCTATCCGGCCATCGGCTCGTTCTACCGCAACGAGTACGAGTGGGAGATGGACGACGGTCGCGGCGAGTTCACCGAGACCATCGACAGCTCGGTGCTGCTGGAAGGCCCGCTCGATGCGCCAACCGACGCCACGCGCCTGTACGCCGGCAACGAATGGCGCCTGCTGAGCAACAACATCGCCGTGCTGCTGCGCGGCTACAGCATCGACGACGGGCCGAACCAGGTGCAGTACGCCGGCTGCGCCACCCCGCAGGGCGTGGTGCCGCTGAGCGGCATCGAGGACGGCACCATAAACGTAAACCAGCCGGCCGGGCCGCTGGAGTTCGCCTGTTTCAACCCGTTCACCGGCGAGATTTCCGACCCGGTGGGCGACACCGTGACTTTCGTGTGAGGCCCGCATGCAGCTATTTCTGAACAACTGGAGTGCCGCGCTGACCGTTGCCGCCACTGACGCCGACACGGCGATGACGGTAGCGCCCGAGGCGGCCGCGCTGCTCGGCGAGATCACCCCCGGCGACCACTACGTCGCGACGCTGGAGGGCGAGGCCGGTATAGAGATTGTGCACATCACCGCCACTGCCGCTGGCGAGCTGACGGTGCTGCGCGCGCAGGAGAGTACCGCGGCCCTGTTCTGGCCGGCCGGCGCGGCACTGGAACTGCGCATCACCGCCGCCACCCTGGTGGCGCTGCAGAGTTCGGGCGGTGGTGGCGGTGGCAGCGTTTTCGGCGCACCGCGGCTGCCGATCAACGCAATGGTCTGCCCGTTCGAGCTGACCACCGGCGGCAACATCAGCTACCTCGCCAACACCCTCTACGCGGTGCCGTTCGAGCCGGCCTACGCGATGACCATCGACCAGGTGGGCATTCGCATCCAGGTGGCCAACGCCAGCGTGACGGTGCGCGTGGCTCTGTTCACGGCCGACGAGGACGGCTGGCCCGACGAGCGCATCGACCTGGTCAACATCTCGGCGGCCAGCAGTGGCCATCAGGTTGGTGCGCTGAGCCTGCCGCGCGAGCTGGAGCCTGGTCGCCTGTATTGGCTGGTGATTCAGCCGACTGGCGGCAGCGTGAACCTGGTGAACGTCGGCGCGCGCGCCATCGGCATGACCAGCACCGGCATCAGCGCTCGCATCCTGCGCCGCTCCAGCGCCTCGATGCCGGCCACCTGGTCGTTCGTGCCCTCCGATCTCGATCTGGCAATCGACGCCTCGCCGTTCGTCTCCATCCGCCGCAGCGCATAACCCTCTCACCCTGAACCGGAGTAGCCAGCATGCAGCCGGCCTGCGAAAACCTGCCCATCACCCCGGGCACCACCTACCGCGACACCGTGCGGCTGATGCAGCCGGCGTTCGTCTACCTGCCGATCACCGCTATCGCCGGCACGCCCAGCGGCGTGCGCCTCACCGTTGAGCACGGCCTGGCCGGCGACTGGCCGGTGTGGGTGCGCGGCGTGGTGGGCATGCCCGCGCTCAATCGCGAACCGGGCAAGGCGACGCCCTGGCGCGCCCGGCGCATCGATGCCGACGCCCTGGAAATCAACCAGCTCTCCGGCGCCGGCCTCGCGCCCAGCGGCGGCGAGCTGGCGTACAACCTGCCGGTGGATCTCGCCGGCGCCGAGGTGGCCATGCACTTTACCCGCGACGGCCAGCAGCTGCTGCAGCTCACCCTCGGCGCCGGTTTGGCCAGCCCCTCGCCGGGCACCATCACCCGCGAACTCACGCCGGAGCAGACCGCGCTGCTCACCGGCGCCTGGCGCTACACCCTGGACGTGACGTTCAGCGACGGCACCGTGACCCGCTACTACGAAGGCGGCCCGGCGCCGGCGCGGTGCGGCAATGGATGCTGATGGCTACGTCGCGGTACTGGAGTTGCCCGACCTGCAGACCGGCGAGGTGGAGCGCGAGTACCTGGTGGTGCTGCAGCAGCCCGAGGTGCACGGCACCACGCTAGGCGAGCAGGGCCCGCCCGGGCGCCAGGGCATCCCCGGCCCGGCCGGGGGCGCCGCGGTGGAGCGCCAGGCCGGCGAAACCATCAGCGCTCTGCGCGCGGTGTACGAGCTGGACGGCCAGGTGTTCGCCCTGGATTACCGCGACGCCGAGCACATCGACCTGCTCTCCGGCATCACCCTCAGCGCCGCCGAGGTCGGCACGCCGATCAACGTGCAGGGCCTCGGCCCGCTCGATGACAGCGGCTGGAACTGGCAGCCCGGCCCGGTGTGGCTCGGCGCCGCCGGCGCGCTCACGCAAACCCCGCCGGCGGACGGCTACGACGTGCTGCTCGGCGCGGCGGTATCCGCCACCCGGCTGCTGCTCAACCTGCAACCCCCCATCGAACTGGAGTAACCCCCATGGCTCAAGGTTTTCTCGCCCGCGTAGCGGGCCGCACCGTGCAGATCTTCGCCACCGTCATCTCGGCTGGCGTGGCCCACGCCGGCAACCTCGTCGGGCTCGGCCTCGACGGGCGCCTCGACATGAGCGTGATGCCCGTCGGCATCGGTGCCAACACCACGCAGGCGGTGGCCAGCGAGACGCTCGGCGCCGGCAAATTCATCAACTACCACAACGACGGCGGCGTGTTCTCCGCGCGCCTGGCCGACAACAGCAACGGCCGCCAGGCCGATGGCTTCGTGCTCGAGGAGTTCACCGCGGCCAGCACCGCCACCGTTTACCCGCTGGACGGCACCAACGCCGAGCTCACCGGCCTGACCATCGGCGCGCGCTACTGGCTCGGCACCGCCGGTGGCGTGACCGCCACCCCGCTGGACGAGACCGACGCCGGCAACGCCAACAAGGTCAGCCAGTACCTAGGCGTGGCGAAGTCGGCCACCGAGCTGGTGACCGATGACGACGGCTACGTGGTGCTGTGATGGCAGCGCGCAGGCCGATTGTTTCGGTTGGCGGGCGGCGGCGGCAGTTGCCAGCCGGCGACACCCTGCAGGGCGTGCCGGCGTACCTGCCTGCCTACCAGGCAGGCGGCGCGCTGCTGAAGCTGGCCCTAAACCTCGATTACTCGCTGCCGGTCACGCTGGCCGGTGGCGGGGCGCTGAATGTGCAGGTGGTGCTCAATGGCTGATGTGAAACCGTTGAAGCTGGTGGCAGCCGGCGGCGGGCTGGGGGAGTTGCGCGAGTTCGGCTCTGAGGACAGGATTCCTGGTGCTCATTTGCCCGCGAACAATGAGGCGTTGAGCGCGCTGGAGGGTGCGGCGGATCGGCTGCCGTATTTCACTGGCGCCGGGGCGTTGAGCCTGGCTGTGCTGACAACTGCAGCGCGGACATTCCTGGCCGCAACTAGCCAGCCCGAGCAGCGCAGTGCGCTGGCATTGGGTGATGTGGCTGTACTAACCAAGCAGACTGCGCCGCTGGACTCCACGGCAAATAGGGTTTTGGCTATGGCCAGCTCTGGTGTGGGCCCGTACGGTATTGGGGCGAATGCCATCTCCTACAATGACGCGAACGAAGTGACGTACAGCGGGTTTGGGCGCAATCCGGCGCTCAACGCCGCGAACGCCCCAACTGCTGGCATCACCTGCATCATCGGCATGCCTCATATCAGCGGCATGACATCGCTTGGCGGGCAGCTCGGCCTGAACTATACGACCGATGGCGGTAACTACCTGGCCGTGCCCCGGTTGTTTGCCCGCAGCAAAAGCAGCGCCTCGTCGTTCGCGCCTTGGATCGAGTTCCTTTCTACTGGCAACGCGGCGGCCTTCCCGCTGACGGCGGAGTTTGCACCTTCCGCAGATAACGCCCGCAGTAACGGCAGTGCTAGCCGACGCTGGTCGGTGGTGTATGCCGGAACAGGCACCATCAATACCTCGGACGCTCGCGAGAAAACGGCGGTTCGAGCGTTGACGGCCGCTGAAATGGCCTGCGCCCAGGCGCTGGCGGCCGAGATTGGCGCCTATCAGTTCCTCGCCGCTGTCGCGGAAAAGGGCGCCGAGGCCGCCCGGCAGCACATCGGCATGACGGTGCAGCGCGCTATCGAGGTGCTGGAGGAGCACGGTCTCGATCCGTTCGCCTACGGGTTCATCTGCTATGACGCCTGGGAGGAACAGGTGCAGGAGCACCCTGCCACGTATCAGCAGATTGAGGTGCTGGACCCTGAAACCGACGAAGTGGTCGGCTATGAGCAGGGTGAGCTGATTCGCGAGGCATGGTCAGAAGTGACGCTGCCGGCCGGTGATCGGTACAGCTTCCGCATGGACGAGCTGCTGGCCTTTGTCGCGCGCGGGCAGGCTGCCAGATTGGACGCCATGGAGGCGCGGCTGACGGCTCTGGAGAATGGCTAGTGGCGCTGCAACTCGCCGCGCAGGATCGACACCACGCTGGGCGCCTGAATGCTCACCCTGACCTGGCTGTCGTTGAGATCCGTGATTCGTATCGTGATGCCCTGCGTGATGAGTTGTTGCAGCTCATCCTCGGTCACGTCCGGCTCTAGGGTCAGGATCACATCCTCGCCGCGACGCCGTGTCAGTACCAGTGCCATGCCGCCTGCCTCCCTGCAGTAGTAGTTCCCAAACCATCCTAGACCATGCCCGCCGCCGTGCGGGCGTTTCGTTTCTGGAGCCTCCATGACTCTCACGCTCTCCCAGATCAGGGCGGGTGCGATCGCGCCTGCGCTCGCCCTGCTTCCGCCGAAAATGACCAGCGCCGCCGCCGAGGTGATGCTGCTTGCGATCACCCAGCAGGAAGACGCCGCCCAGCGGCGGCGCCAGTGGCCGACCGGTCCGGCCCGTGGCCTGTGGCAGTTCGAGCCCGGCACCCTGGCGAGCCGTGGCGGGGTGTGGGGTGTGTTCCTACACCGCGCCAGCGCCGGCCACCTGCGGACCCTGGCCAGCGCCCGCGGCGTATCTCCTGAGCCTGCTGCAATCTGGGGGGCGCTGCAGGTAGACGATATCCTCGCCGCCGGTGTGGCCCGCCTGCTGCTGTGGACGGACGCGCTACCGCTGCCCGAGGTCGGCGCCGTCGAGGCCGCCTGGCAGTACTACCTGCGTACCTGGCGCCCCGGCGCCTACACCAACGGCACCCCAGCCGCGCGTGCCGCGCTGCGGCGCAAATGGGGGCAGTACTACGCCAGGGCGATGGATGAGGTGCTGGCGTGATCGCCTGGCTGAAGCTGGTACCGGCCTGGGGTTGGTGGTTGCTAGCGCTGCTGGCGGTCGGCGGCGGCCAGCAGCTTCGGATCTTGAGCCTGCAGGCCGACCTGCACACCGAGCGCCAGGCCGTGGCCGACCGAACCGGCGAGCGTGATGCCTGCCGGGCAACCCGGGCCAGCCTCGAGGCCGGCGTCGAGGAGCAGAACCGAGAGCTGGCCGCCCTTCGCCGCGCCGCCGAACAGCGGCAGGAGAGGGCGCGACAGGTGCAGGCAGCGGGGCGGCAGCAGGCCCAGGCCGATTACCAGGCCGCCAACCGCCTGCAGCAGGAGCGCACCGGCGGCGACGCCTGTGCCGCGGCCGAGTCCATCATCGATCAGGAGTTGGGCCTATGACCCGGGAAATGCTGGTGGGGATGCTGTTTGCGCTGGCGGGGTGCGCCGGCCAGGCCATCGAGCCCGAGCCGCGCGTGGTGCGCGTAGAGGTGCCCGTGCAGGTGCCCTGCCGGACGGATGAGGTTGCCGTGCCGCCCTGGGCGGCGGCAGGCCTGCGCCAGGGCGATAGCCTGGAGCTGAAGGTTCGTGCGCTGCTGGCAGAGCGCCGGCAGCGAATCGGGTACGAGCGAGAGTTGTTGGCTGCCAATGAGGCGTGTCGGTGAGGCTCCGCCAGATGACGGAAAGGCCTTCCAATACTATATGCAGGTAAGCCGTATTATCTGGCCTTCAGAGCACCTAAGTGACGCATGTGTTTTGGAAGAAACAACAAACAGCCCAGCATTTTCGCGGGCTTGATGCCGATCTTTCTAGTTCTGCTGCATCATTGGGGTGTGCTGGGAGAGGTCCGTCATGGTCTCGACTGTCCGGCTTAAATCGCAAAAGCGCCTAGTGTAGGGTATCGACCTGGCCCGTTTCACCCCGGAGAGCATATGGATTCCATCAGTCACCTGGCCGCGCAGCTCGGCCGGCAGTTGCAAGCCGCCGGTGCCCAGGTCAGCACCGCCGAGTCCTGCACCGGCGGCGGCATCGCCGAGGCAATCACCCGTATCCCCGGCAGTTCGGCCTGGTTCGAGGCCGGCTACGTCACCTATTCCAACGCACAGAAGAGCAAGCAGCTGGGCGTGCCGGCCGAGTTGTTCGCCACTGTCGGCGCAGTCAGCCGCGAGGTGGTCGAGGCCATGGTGCGCGGCGCCCAGGCCCGCAGTGGGGCGCGCTACGCGGTGGCGGTCAGCGGCGTGGCGGGGCCCGACGGCGGTTCGGCAGAGAAACCGGTGGGCACCGTATGGCTGGCTTGGGGCGACGGCGAGCGCCTGTACAGCATGCGCAAACACTTCCCCGGTGATCGCGGCGAGGTGCGCCGACAAACGGTCGAGGCCGCACTGGCGGGGCTTTCGCGCCTGCTGGCCGAGGAAAATCCGGTAATGGGGTAGGCGGGCGACTTGCCCTGTGGAATAATACTGTCTACTTATACAGTTGTCGGTGGCCGCTGAGGCCTTGAGCACGTGAGGATACAAATGGACGAGAACAAGAAGCGCGCCTTGGCGGCTGCCCTGGGTCAGATCGAGAAGCAGTTCGGCAAGGGCGCGGTAATGCGCATGGGCGATCACGAGCGCCAGGCCATTCCGGCCATCTCCACCGGCTCGCTGGGCCTGGACATCGCCCTGGGCATCGGCGGCCTGCCGAAGGGCCGGATCGTCGAGATCTACGGGCCGGAATCCTCCGGTAAGACCACCCTGACCCTGTCGGTGATCGCCGAAGCGCAGAAGATGGGGGCCACCTGCGCCTTCGTCGACGCCGAGCACGCCCTAGACCCCGACTATGCCGGCAAGCTCGGCGTGAATGTCGACGACCTGCTGGTGTCGCAGCCGGATACCGGCGAGCAGGCGCTGGAAATCACCGACATGCTGGTGCGTTCCAATGCCGTCGACGTGATCATCGTCGACTCCGTGGCTGCCCTGGTGCCCAAGGCGGAAATCGAAGGCGAGATGGGCGACATGCACGTCGGCCTGCAGGATGCAGTATTAGCCACTGCGGCATAGTTTAGGTTCACTTAGGAGGTATCCCTTTCTCATTAGGGAAACGCCCTAAGCTAATCAGTAAGACCCGATTAATTATTAATTTAAATGGTCATCAAGAATGGATCAGGCAAAAAGCAAAGCGTTAGAAGCGGCTCTTTCTCAAATTGAGAAGCAGTTTGGTAAGGGTTCCATCATGCGGCTGGGCTCCGACCGCACTATGGATATAGATGTTATATCGACTGGCTCACTCGGCTTGGACATCGCCTTGGGGGTGGGTGGGTTGCCGCGCGGCCGTATCGTTGAAATCTATGGGCCGGAGTCTTCTGGTAAAACCACGCTTACGCTGTCGGTGATTGCTGAAGCGCAGCGTCAAGGTTTGACTTGTGCATTTGTCGATGCTGAGCACGCGCTTGATCCGATCTACGCAGCCAAGCTCGGCGTTAATATTGACGAACTCCTGTGCTCACAGCCTGACACTGGTGAGCAGGCACTTGAAATCGTAGACATCTTGACGCGTTCTGGGGCAGTCAATCTTATTGTCGTTGACTCTGTTGCTGCTCTTGTTCCGAAGGCTGAGATTGAAGGCGAAATCGGGGATTCCCATGTAGGTCTTGCCGCCCGAATGATGTCGCAGGCGATGAGGAAGATCACTGGTAACCTGAAGAACTCCAATACTATGTGTATCTTCATTAACCAGATTCGTATGAAGATCGGTGTAATGTTTGGCAACCCGGAAACCACCACCGGCGGTAACGCCCTGAAGTTCTACGCCTCGGTGCGCCTGGACATCCGTCGTACCGGCGCGGTCAAGGAAGGCGAGGAAGTGGTGGGCAGCGAAACCCGTGTGAAAGTGGTCAAGAACAAAGTTGCTGCTCCATTCAGGCAAGCAGAGTTCCAGATCGTTTACGGTCAGGGTATTAGCAAGGCGGGTGAGATCGTTGACCTCGCTGTTGCTAACAACTTTGTTGAAAAGTCAGGCGCTTGGTACTCCTTCGAAGGTAACAAGATCGGCCAAGGTAAGGCCAATACCATGAAATGGCTGTTGGAAAACAAACCTACTATGGACAAGCTGGAAGGTATGATTCGCGAAAAGTTGATGTCTAAGCCTCAGGCTGAAACCTCTGCACGTCTCGCAACCCAAGAAGAACTGGCTGACGACTATTGATATCTCGTGGCGGTCTAAGGTCGATGCTGACAATCGATAGTTAAGTTTCTACCCCATATAAAGCCTAGGGATGGTCTGAAGTAGAGCATGCCCTCAACCGTCATCCGTAGATCTGGCTTGTGGTAAACGCTTGTTGAAGCAGAATTTTTTCCATCTTCGACCAAAGCTCGTCACTGAGCATCGATCGGGGCATTGCAAACCCGCAGGGTTACTGGTGTAGGAACCTCGATTCTGCGGGTTTGCTCTTCTTCCTCAATGCCCCCGCCGCAAAACGTCAACAGCCCCTAGGAGCCTGTCGGACTTTCTGACTCTTCCTTGCGTTGAAAGTATTCGTGACAATCGGGGCCCTGCCACTGAGAGTCCTTGCCGATGAGCCGTTTCGTCCCCGCTGACCGAGACACTGCGTACCTGCTGTCGCCCTCGGTGGACGAATGGCTGCCGGCTGATCACCTGGCACGGTTCGTGGTCGAGGTCATCGAGCAACTCGATCTGAGCGAGCTGACCGGCCAGTACGCCGGCCGGGGTTCGGCCGTGCTCCTGGGGCTGCTGATCTACGGCTACGCCAACGGCATGCACTCCAGCCGCAAGATCGAACGCGCGACCTATGACTCGGTGGCGTTTCGCTATGTGGCGGCCAACACGCATCCTGATCACGACACCCTGGCCACGTTCCGCCGGCGCTTCCTGAAAGAGGTCGAGTCGCTGTTCGTCCAGGTGCTGATGCTGGCGCGCGAGATGAAGCTGCTCAAGCTGGGTCATATTGCGCTCGACGGCACAAAGATCCAGGCCAACGCCAGTAAGCACAAAGCCTTGTCCTGGGCGCACGCCAACAAGATCGAGGCGCAGTTACGCCAGGAAGTCCAGCAGTTGCTGGCGCTGACCGAGAGCAGCGACCGTAGCGCCATCCCCGATGGCATGGAGGTGCCGGCGGAGAACATCAAGCGCTTGCATGTGCTGCGCGCGATGTGACACGGCCAAAAAGTACGCCCCGGCGGTTGCCCAAGCAGTCGCTCGGGTGTGCTGACACACCGTCCCAGGGCCGTGCCAACCAACTCGGATGCCTGAACGGAACAGCCTCGCACCCAAAAACTCCCTGATCCCGCCCTGGCGGTCCTTGCCGAGTTAAGTCCTACAGGCTCCTAGGTTCAGTTGCATCATGGCTCTCCTGTTCCGTCTGGCGCAGCAACCCGTTTGATCCGGCATGGACGTTTTACCTTGAGCGCCGAAGAGCGCGTCGTCTGGTAGCCCGGTCGTATTCAGGCTGTTGGAAGGCTCGAGCCGTATGAGGGGAGACTCTCAAGTACGGTTCTCAGGGGAGGCAGGAGTGGTAACACCCCTGCTTTACCCGACTGAAGGTCCACATCGGTGCCGATGCCGAGTCCGTCTTGGTGCATAGCGTGGTGGGTACGGCGGCCAACATGGCCGATGTCACCCACGTCGACCAACTGCTGCACGGCGAGGAGAACGTGGTCTGTGCCGACGCCGGTTATACCGGAGTGGAGTAGCGGCCCGAGCATGATGGACGTGCGGTCATCTGGCAGATCGCGGCGCGGCGTAGCACCTACAAGAAGCTGAGCAAGCGCAGCGCCCTGTACAAGGCCAGGCGCAAGATCGAGAAGGCCAAGGCTCAGGTGCGTGCCAAGGTTGAGCACCCGTTCCGCGTGATCAAGCGGCAGTTTGGCTACACCAAGATGCGTTTCCGGGGGCTGGTGAAGAACACCGCACAACTGGTGACGCTGATCGCCCTGTCCAACCTGTGGATGGCCCGCCGACATTTGCTGACGAATGCAGGAGAGGTGCGGCTGTAATGCAGGAAATGGCTGCCGCGAGCTACTCGCGACGGCTGAAAGCACCGAAATGAGCGAGCTATCTGGTCGATTTTGACCCGGTGCCCGTCTTCAAAATCGGCGAAGGCCGAAGTCGGCCAGAAATAGCGGCCTACTTCAGACCTTCCCTAGTAAATATTTTGCACCACCGATCATGCCGACTACACTTAAGTGTAGTTTTAATATTTAACACCGTAACCTATGGTGAAAATTTCCAGTCAGCTGGCGCGAGAATAGCATAATGAAAATAATAATAAATAATGATTTCCCGGTCGCTAAGGTCGGAGCGGATCAAATTACGACTCTAGTAAGTGCCAAAGTTCATAGTTGCATATATCGGCCAAGATTGAGTATCGCGGATGGAGCCGCTCCCAGAGTATGCCTTTACAGAGCCCCACCTGGATATGGGAAAACCGTTGCTCTTGCGTTCGAGTGGCTACGCCACAGAACAGCCGGACGTCCTGCAGTGTGGCTTTCTTTAAGAGCCAGTTCTTACAGTGAATTTGATATCTGCGCAGAGATTATTGAGCAGCTTGAAACTTTCGAAATGGTAAAATTCAGCCGTGTGAGAGAGGGTGTGAGCAAGCCTGCGCTCTTGCGAGACCTTGCATCTAGTCTTTGGCAGAGCACCTCGAATAACGAGATAGAAACGCTAGTTTGTTTGGATAATATTAATCATGACTTAGACTTGCCGTTGTTGCACGCACTTATGGAGTTTATGTTAAATACACCAAAAAATATCAGGTTTGCAGTTGCAGGCAATACAATAAAAGGGTTCTCGCAGCTTAAACTTGCAGGCGCTATGCGGGAGTACACCGAGAAAGACTTGGCCTTTAGCGCAGAAGAGGCGGTGGCGTTAGCGGAGGCAGAGTCTGTTCTTGGAGTTCCTGAAGAACAGATAGAGACCTTGGTGCAAGAAGTTGAGGGGTGGCCTGCTCTTGTAGTTTTTTTGTTAAAGCGTGAGTTGCCGGCCAAGCATATTTCAGCAGTAGTTGAAGTAGACAATTACTTTAGGGATGAAATATTTGAGGCGATTCCCGAGCGCTATCGTGTTTTTCTTGCAAATTCTTCATTGCTCGATTTCGTGACGCCTGATCAATACAATTATGTATTCAAATGCGTCAATGGGGTCTCATGTATTAAGTATTTAAGCACTAATTACATGTTGCTTCGCCATGTGAGCGGTGAGCCAGCGCAGTTTACACTGCATCCAGTACTGCGTAATTTTCTACGAGAAATTACTTGGACTGAAAATCCTGCTAAAAGATCCTACCTGCTTAAGCGTGCAGCTTTCTGGCATTGGCGTAGAGGTGAATACCAGTATGCAATACGAATATCCCTACGGGCGAATGACTGTCGCTGGGCAGTCAGCATGTCTGAGAGAATAATTTTAGATTTGTCATTTCGTCAGGGCGAAATAGATGCGCTGAGACAGTGGCTGTCAGAGCTGCCGAAGCAGGCCTGGCACAAAAAACCCATAGTGCTTATTAGTTACGCGTGGGTATTGTATTTCAGTCAGCAAGGCGCGCGAGCAGAGAAGTTAATTAAAGACCTATCTTCACAATCCGATAAAAAAAATAAATGGCAAGAAAAGGAATGGCTGCAGCTTGTGCTTGCAATAGGTAAAGCAACGAAAGATGAAATGCTTTCGAGTGAGGAGCTCTGTAATAAGTGGATTAGTTTATTTGGGGATTCAAACGCAGTTGGAAAAGGGGCCGCGCTAACCTGTTTGGCTTTTATTTTTGCCAGTGAGTATAGATTTGCAGAGTTGGAGAAGGTGCTGGCTCAGGCCCAAGCCGTGAATAAATTTGCAAAACAAAATTTTGCTTTTGGTTGGCTGTATGTCGCGAGGTTTCAACAAGCCCTAGCAAGCGGAAAAATGGGCTGGGCGAGGCAGATTATAACTCAAGCACGCACAGACAGTCGCGCGCAGATGATGGAATCCGAGTTTACTTCGAAAATGTTTGACGCTCTAGAGCTTGAGTTACATTATGAATTGCGCTGCTTGGACACCTCAGAAGAAAAGCTCTCCAAAATTTTAGAGTTCATTTCCAATCACGGGGTGACAGACGTGTTTTTTTCCGTATGCCGTGCTGTGTCAGCTTGGCGGCTTGGAAGGAGTGACCTAAATGGCTCCATTGAGATATTGGAGTGGGCGAAGGCGCATGCGGTTGAAAAAAATCTACCAAGATTGGAAGTTATGAGCCAAATTGAGATCTATCAGCGCTTAGTCTGTCAAGGCATAACGGGCATAAATAATTTAAAAACTCTTGAAGATCATAAGATTTTCTCCGGACAGCACTCAGCCCCCCTAAAAGCACGCCTGCTGCTTGTTCAATCACTAGTGCTTTCCCGAGATCGGAACTTTCATAGTGCCGCGCACAGAGCGTTATTGGCTATTCAGCAAGCCCGTAAAATTAACGCGGGCCAGCTGGAAGTCCGTGGATTATTGTGTTTGGCCGGAGCGCAGGCAGGTGCCGGTGATTTAAAAAAGGCTCAGCTTAACATTGTTTATGCAGTGGAGATAGCAAAACAGCTTCAATGCTTTCAAACAGTTCTTGATGAAGTATGTTTAATTGAGCGAATAATACCGGCTTCATGTGAAGCCTTCACAGCAGTTAATTTAGATCAAGCGATTGGGGCTTTTAGTCTTCCGCGAATAGTTGAGATTGGAAAGTCCGCAGAGAATAAAGCTGACGCTTTATTGACACGGAAGCAGATTGCTGTCTTGAGGCTTGTAAAAGAGGGGTGCTCAAACAAACAAATAGCAACAAATATGCATGTCACCGAAGATGCTATAAAGTGGCATATGAGGAAAATATTTGCCACCTTGAATGTAGTGAATCGCACGCAAGCAACAATTGAAGCTGAGCGTCAAGGAATTATCTAAAATAATCGGCATTAAGTGATATAGTGAAAAGTATACCGGAGAGAGAATTATGGCAATCGTTGTTGTTGGCGCTGGTACAGCTGGAGTAAATGCTGCGTTCTGGCTTCGTCAATATGGTTATAAAGGGGAAATTAGGATTTTTAGCAGGGAGTCTGTGGCGCCTTATCAGCGGCCTCCTCTATCCAAGGCTTTTCTGACAAGTGAGATTGCAGAATCCGCAGTGCCATTAAAGCCAGAAGGTTTTTATACGAATAACAATATTACCATTTCGTTAAATACACCGATTGTATCAATCGACGTGGGGCGTAAGATAGTTTCTTCTAAAGATGGAAAAGAATACGCGTATGAAAAATTGATTCTTGCAACAGGTGCTAGCGCACGTAGGTTAACCTGCGAGGGGTCTGAACTGTCTGGGGTCTGCTATTTACGCAGTATGGAAGACGCCAAAAATTTACGTAGGAAACTTGTGGAGAGTGCGTCTGTTGTTGTGTTGGGCGGCGGAGTAATCGGGCTTGAAGTCGCCTCAGCTGCGGTGGGCTTAGGGAAGAGGGTCACAGTGATAGAAGCCGCCCCGCGTGTAATGGCGCGCGTGGTTACGCCGGCAGCAGCAAACTTAGTCAGAGCCCGCCTGGAGGCTGAAGGAATTGAGTTCAAGCTGAATGCGAAATTAACGTCTATAAAGGGCAGGAATGGCCATGTTGAACAATGCGTACTTGAAAGTGGAGAAGAAATTCAGGCGGATCTGATTGTAGTTGGAATCGGTGCTATCCCAGAGCTAGAGCTGGCAACTGAGGCGGCCCTTGAAGTGAGTAATGGTGTTGTGGTCGATGATCAGATGTGTACATCGGATACAAGTATATATGCAATCGGCGACTGCGCAATGGCTAGAAATCCTTTTTGGGGAACGATGGTACGTTTAGAGACAATTCATAATGCGGTTACACACGCTCAAATTGTCGCAAGTAGCATCTGTGGCACATCAACACCAGCACCAACCCCACCACGGTTCTGGTCTGATCTTAAAGGGATGGCGCTGCAAGGACTTGGTGCTCTAAAGGACTACGATAAACTCGTTGTTGCAATTAATAACGAAACTCTTGAACTAGAAGTCCTTGCGTACAAGCAGGAGCGACTGATTGCAACTGAGACAATAAATTTGCCTAAACGTCAAGGTGCGCTTGCAGGGAGTATAAAATTACCTGATTAGCAATGATGCTCAGCCACTCGAACCAACGGTCGCGATAGGGACGGCAGTTACCTGCCGCCCCCCGCACTCCGTACGTGCGGAACTACCGCGTAAAATGTGGCCCAGGCTGTTATGTGGCGCTTGGGCGGGGAAGTATTGCCATATTTGGTGATGACCGTTTTCTACGCCACATAAATCGGTGGTGGCTATGGTGGGATTTCCCTTGCTGAAATGGGAGATCCGATCATGTTCGAGCTCTTATTCAAATACACTGCTGTGTTGGCGGTAAGCGTTCCATAAGCTCCACCTTCAACTGAGCTATCCGTTTCTGGACGCTGGGCGCCCTGTTTTCCCCAGTGGGGCCCCGCCATGATGCGTCCCGACACCAAGGTGCAGAAGGTCTGCCTGTATCCAAAGCCCGTCGACTTCCGCAAATCCATCAACGGCCTGCCGTTGCTGTTCGTGTTCCTCAATCGCACCCGTAGCCAGGACAAGATCCTCTACTGGGGTGTGTCACGAACGCTGGCGTAAGCCAGCGATGCTGTATCAAAGATGGGAGTAGGCCTTCCGGAGTCTGCTTGCAGGAGCTGGCTCCAAACCACCCGGTGCTGCTGCGTTCAAAAGGCGTGGTGGTGAGCGACCGTTGGAAAAGGCGCCGATAACGGCGTCAGGTAAGTATTGAGAAGATGAGCGAAAGCAAACCGTCCGAAGACGCATCGTTAAGTATTCAAGTGCTGTCAAAACTGAGGTCGCCCAGTAGCCTCAGGACCAGTCTGGAGGATACCTGTCTACTGTCCAGATGGCAGCCGGTGTATAGGCGGCATGAGCTCAATACAGGCTTTGATATGGAACGTGAGAACCTCGCCTTTGATGCCAAGGGAAATGACAAGCGGCTACCACCGCGAGGAAGAATACCGATGCAAAGGCCGAGGGGCGGAGCCATTCGTAGTAGTGATGAAGTTCTTGTAATGAGGATGGAGCGAAGGGGTGGCGTTTCCCAGCTGGCTTATGTCATCAACCTGCTTCGGCGGGGAGGAGTGGTATGAGCACAGCAAAGTCGTACAGCATTTCCAAACTGACAGTTTGGGAGGCCTACCAGCGTGTGAAAGCCAATCGAGGAGCCGCTGGGATAGATGAACAATCTATTGCCCAGTTCGAGCAGAAGCTGCAACGGAACCTTTACAAGTTGTGGAACCGGATGTCATCAGGTTCTTATTTTCCGCCGCCGGTTCGGCAGGTGGAAATTCCGAAGCAATCAGGAGGCAAACGCAAACTGGGTATTCCAACAGTAGCTGATCGGGTGGCCCAGACCGCCGTGAAGCTGCTTATAGAGCCGCGTCTGGACTGTCTTTTTCATTCGGATTCCTATGGATACCGACCGGGAAAATCAGCCAAACAGGCGGTCGAGATCACTCGCAAGCGCTGCTGGAATATGAATTGGGTGGTGGAGTTTGATATCAAGGGGGCTTTTGATCATATCGATCATGAGCTGCTGCTGAAAGCGGTAAGGCATCATGTGAAGGACGACTGGATTCTGTTGTATATCGAACGGTGGCTTAAAGCGCCGTTCGAGACTGCTGACGGCGTTCAGGTACCGCGTGAAAGCGGTACACCCCAAGGCGGGGTTGTCAGTCCCTTATTGATGAATCTGTTTATGCACTATGCGTTCGATACCTGGATGCAACGGACTTTTCCAGGTTGTCCATTTGCACGCTACGCCGACGATGCGGTGGTTCACTGCCGTAGCGAAAAGCAGGCGTGTGAGGTCATGGCGGCAATCAAGGCACGGTTGGAAGCATGTCTGCTGACCATGCACCCGGAAAAGTCGAAGATTGTGTATTGTAAAGACAGTAACCGCAAAGCAGCGTACCCAACGACGCAGTTTACGTTCCTGGGGTTCACCTTCCGGCCACGGGAGGCGTGGGGTAATCATGGACGCCGGTTTACCAGCTTCCTGCCCGCAGCCAGTAATGACGCACTTAAGCGAATGCGTCAGCAAACTCGCGGCTGGAATATCCAGCGGCAAACACCGGCCAGCCTTTTTGAATTGTCAAAGCAGTACAACGCGACCCTCAGAGGGTGGTGGAACTACTACGGGACTTTCTACAGAACGGCGATGCGCAAGGTCTTCAATCATTTTGACTTGAAGCTCCAGCGTTGGGCTCGTCAGAAGTACAAACCACTGGCGGGGCACAAGCGCCGCAGTGCTGACTGGCTCAATCGGATGAAGAAAGCGTGTCCGTCGCTGTTCGTGCACTGGAATGTCTTTGGAAATGCAGATCGACTGGGTAACGGGAGCCGTATGAGTTGAGAGACTCACGTACGGTTCTGCGAGAGGCTGAAGGTGAAACCCCTGCGGCCTACTTACCAGCGAAAAGGTTTCTGCCTCTGGCTCAAGCGCTTGGAAGCCGAGCGCTTCAAGACCAAGCACAATGCCGGCGATACGCGCGCCGATCTGGACCTGAAGCGCCAGGTGCACGCCCAGGTTTTTCCGGAAGCCTTGTCACCGCTGGCCGCAGGCGGTACCCGGGCTGGTGTCGATGTGGTCGAATGGCTGCGGCGGTTGTGACGAAGTTATGTGGAGTTGCCGAGACTGAAGCTGGCGTCACATCAGAGGTCGAACTGCATTTACTCCACATAACTGGCCGCTACACATAAATCGAGTAATGTTGAGCTCAACATTACTCGATGACTGGGGCCTGGCCCCGTTCAACGCCGAACAACGGCGCGACATGCTTGAACTGTTGGACGACCGCTACGGCCAGCGCTCAACCATCGTGACCAGCCAGATGCCGGTGGACAGTTGGCACGAATTGATCGGCGATCCGACCTTGGCCGATGCCATCCTCGACCGCCTGGTTCACAACGCTTACCGGATCAATCTCAAGGGCGAATCAATGCGCAAGCGGGCGAAGAAATTGATGACGCTGGGCACCTCAGACTAACAATGCCAACTCTGCGTCGCTGCGCTCCGACTGCCTGTCCGAATGATCGTGGAACAGGTGTCCGGATCAGCGTGGGCTGAATGTCCGAATGGCGTGGAATCCACAGGAGAGGTGCGCCTGTAATGGGGGAAATGGGCGCTGCGAGGTTATCGCGGCGGTTAAAAACTCTCTGTTTCACATAAACTAACTTTCCGGACAGCCAACTAGTCACCCCCCAAAACGAGCGCGGACAGAGCCAGAATTAATACAACTTAAATACCTTTGCTGCTCTTCCCAAATCACCAGCCAACTTAACTAAATACTGATTTACCTCCGAAATTCTCCTGCTACCCAACTCAACTCCTGCCGCAATTTCTCTAATAATATTTGCATTATCCAGCATGTCTTTTACAACAGCACTCTGCTCCTCTGAAGCAGTTGCAACTTGTGCAATCTGCAACATAACTTGGGATACTGAATCTACAATCTTCTCAATTGATCTACTAGCTTCGCTTGCTGCATTAACACTATTTTTTGATTCAACGACACAGTCTCCCATGACACCAAGAGCAAAAAATATACCTTTATTTAAAGAAGCAATCATCGCCTGAATTTCATAAGTGGAATTATTTGTACGTTGAGCTAAGCTTCGAACTTCATCAGCAACAACAGCAAAGCCCTTCCCGGCCTCGCCTGCATGTGCAGCCTCAATCGCGGCATTCAAAGCCAGCAGATTTGTTTGATCAGTGATTTGATCAATAATTTCAATGATTTTACCTATTTTTGCAATATCAGCTTCAATGCATTTAATAGCCACATGTGAATCATTAACTCGTTGTGACAAGGCATTTATAGATGATACGGCTGTTTCAATAGCTTTTTGACCATGAACCGCCAACTGCCGCCCCTCAGATGATAGTGCTGAGGACTTATTTGCCGCATTTGAAGTTTCAGTTATAGCGAAAGAAATCTGTGATAGCGCACTGACAAATTCGTCGATCTTACCTGCTTGGTCACATATATCGTTTGACGTGCTTTGTGAAATATTTAAAGCCTCGCCCGCTGAATTAAACAGATCACCTTGTATGTGTTTTATTGATTCAATCAAGGCGCTTACCCCAGCCCCCATCGCAATGATTGAAGACTGCATTTTACCCACTTCGTCATTGCTCGGTATAGTGCGATATGTAAGATCACCTCTTGACATATCATTCATGACATGAACTATTTCATCTATTGAACTGCGAGTCTTTTTCATAAGAAGAAAAATAACAACAAAAAAGAGACAATTAATTGATACAACAAGAAAATACACGTAAGCTTTAACGCGTTTGGAAATATCTGCAATTTCAATCCCGAAGCGATTAGAGTTCGTGTAGGGCCAACTTACAAGTCGTTTCATTTCCTCAATATGCCCAGGGTTTAATCCATCTTTATAAATGCTACTTGCATACCTCTCGAGCAGCCCAAGTTTTATTTCTGAAGCTTCAGACAGCTCAAGAATCAAGCCCTTTCCCAGTAATCTTAAAAGAGCTTTATCACCCTTCCACAAACTGTTTACAGCTGTAGTTTGTCTACGAGCCCTCTGCACCTGCCCTACTATAAAACTTATATTTATTTCTTTTTTATGCAGCTCGTAGTACACCTTGCTCAAGGCAACAACATGCTCCCTTTCAAAATAAGCAAATTCAGCCATCTTATGCATTAATCGCATCCCGAATAGCGCAACAAAAAAAGAAAATCCTGCCATAACAAGAATCAAAAAAAATCGACACCGCAGCGAACAGTTCATATTAACCCCTCTAAGCGCTATGGCAAGTTGAAAGCATTCAAAAATATTTATTTTTATCCACGTATTCTGGAGCATAATACAGAAGGCGGTTTTTGCCAATCATCTTGTTGTTCTCCCACTGTTCAAGAAGTCTCTGCAAAGTATCACGCAACCTAATTTCTCTCCACATAGGAAAATCAGGCCATTTACTCTCACATCTAACATGGTACGGCTGGACTCATCTTTAGTCTGCCTTCAACTACTCCTTGGTGTAGTTATCTAAATAATATTATTGCTGCGGCAATCAACCCGGGCACTTGCTCGTGCACATGGAATTCAAGCGCTTGTGAATCTTGCAGGGTAGTTGCGGATTATGGAGGGCTTAGTGCGCCAGTTAAAGCTGGCGGAGGGTAGTCGATGACAGTTCGATACTGGTAATAAATGGCGAATCAACCAGACCCCGAGTCATGCATGTTGCGCCGTGAGGTTCAGGGTAAAGCGTTGACAGGGGAAACCGATGGGCCAGCCATGGAGCCGCGTAATCACAAATTCGGGATGCCGATGCTGTTAAGCGAAGCAGAAGGCTATACGGAGCATGACGATACCCGAGGCAGGAGCCGTATGCGGTAGTTCCGCACGTACGGATCCGTGCGGGGGGCGGCAGGTAACCGCCGTCCCTACCGCGACCAGTTTTCTGCTGCATCACGATGGCTCGCGGCGACACGTGTTCTCCATGGGCTATGTCGCGCACACGAAGTTTGGTTAAGTCGCAGGCTCGCAGCTTGCTGTCGATGGACGAGTCGAATAGAGCAAGATCCCAGGATCTCTCCGCAATCTGGAGCCTTACACGGATGGCCCATATATCGCTGATCCGGAGCGGGGCTTTCAAGAAAAAAGCACCCTCTCTAATGGATCGAAAGAGTGCTGCGACAGTGACAGACCTGATTACTTAGAAAACATATGACGCACCAAGACTGAGAATGAAAGGATCAACCTCAATTTTAGTAGAAACAGGAACCGGGCCAAGAGTACCTGTGACGTCCGTTTTGAAAGGAATATAACGCACATCTGAATTTAGCATCCATGAGTTACCAAGGTCATATCTAAGGCCAACCTGAAAAGCAGGCGCCCATTTATCCTTAATATCAAACGAACTCAAAGCACCGTCGGTTTTATCAAAAAATAGCACCCGACCAACACCAACCCCAACATATGGATAAAGTCGCTCAAAGCTATCGTAATGATATTGAAGCGAAAGAATTGCAGGGCCGTAATCAACTTCACTGACTCTTCCCAGCGAGGAGATTGATTTCTCACCTTGAAATTTAGCCCTAGCTGGCACCCCAACAAAAAAATCCACCGCTATATTTGAGCTAACAAAATAGGCGATATCAAACGTAAGTGTTGTATCATTACCAATACTTACATCAGCATTTGGCAAAGCCCCCCCTCCAACATTTAGATCGCCAAGCTCCTCACCCACATAGACCTTAGAAAAATTGAAGCTAGCGACCCAGTCACCCTGATTATAGCCAGCAGATTTCGCCGGATAATTTTCATTCGCCCATGCAGTGGCCGCCCCCAAAACAAAATTAGCAACCAACACCGGCATCGCGATTACTTTATAATTAGAAAAACTCATTGTGCTACCCTCGTTTTGTTGTCGACATATTCTTAAATAGAACTGCTAACATGTCACAGAGACTGATATCTAAAAAATCAGTCAAAGCCCATACAGAAAGCTTATTCACAGACAGAAGAACTACTGCGCAATAAAATATCACCATATTTCTCGCGCAAACGATTCTTCAAAATCTTGCCAGTACCATTGCGTGGCAGTTCTTCAACAAAGATAGCGGCATCTGGAATTTGCCATCTAGCCACCTTATCTGCGAAATAATTACATACCTCACCACTTGTTAATTCCGAATTAGGGGATTTAACTGCGATGAGGAGAGGTCGCTCGTCCCATTTTTCGTGCCTTGCAGCTATAACAGCAGCATCAACAATATGAGGGTGCGCAATCGCAATACTCTCCAGCTCTACCGTACTGATCCACTCACCGCCAGACTTTATAATGTCCTTTGCACGATCACAGATTGTCATGAAACCGTCCGAATCTATGGTAGCCACGTCTCCAGTTGAAAACCAACCATCTGAGAGTGTCGAACCAGGATCGCTATGAAAGTAATCTTTAATAACCCAGTGCCCACGCGCCATTAGGTTGCCTTTACTTCGACCATCTTCAGGTAGTCTAATCCCCTCATCATTAACGATTTTTAACTCGACACCGTAAGGCGGGCGCCCTTGGCTTTTGCGCAGTGAAAGCTTTTCATCTGGAGATAAATCTACGTGGTGCGCGAGTGGAGTGTTTGCCGTGCCAAATGGCGAAAGCTCAGTCATACCCCAAGCATGAATAACTTCAACACCATATATATCGTTAAATTCTCTAATCATAGACGCAGGACAGGCCGAACCTCCTACAACAACCCGCGTGAGGCTTTGGCTTTTAGAACCATTACCGGCTTGTGCCGCTAACAACCCCTGCCAAACAACCGGCACCCCAAGAGCAATGCTAACTCCTTCGCTAGCAATCAACTTCGATAAACTAGCGCCATCAAGAGCCGGACCAGGAAGAACTAGCTTCGCACCAACCATTGCAGCGGAATATGGAGTCCCCCATGCATTTACATGAAACATTGGAACTACGGGCAAAATGGTATCTCGCGCAGACAAATTTAGTGTGTCTGGCATTGCGGTGGTCATTGAATGCAAAACTGTCGAGCGGTGTGAATAAAGTACACCCTTCGGGTTGCCCGTAGTACCTGATGTGTAACATAGACTAGACGCCTCATTTTCATCTACATCAGGCCATATATAGTTATCATCACCCTGACCAATTAGATCCTCGTATGCAATCAATCCTGGCATTTGAGCAGATGCATTTGAATTATTATGAGCCATCAAGACAAACGCCTTGACTTTTGGTAACGAACCGCGAATCTCAGCAATGATTGGCAAGAACGTATCATCAAGAAATACTACCTTATCCTCCGCATGGTTTATCACATATGTGATCTGCTCAATGAAAAGCCTCGGATTGATTGTATGGCATACCATTCCTGCGCCAGAGACAGCGTAGTAAACCTCAAGATGACGAATATTGTTCCATGCAATCGTTGCACAACGATCACTAGGCGTAAGACCCATCTTGCCCAATGCAGAAGCGAGCTTACGAGCACGAAGCTCCACTTCTTTCCAACAACTTCTTGTTACTTCTCCAGAGGTTTCGACTGAAACCACCTCTCTCGCACCATGATATCGTGCAGCATGCTCAACAAGCGAACCAATGACCAACTGATTACGCATCATCTGACCTAACATCACGTCGCCTCACATTGATGATTTATGTTCATTAAAAAACCATCTATTGACCATGTTTTTTACATGCAGACAGCTATCATGCCAACTCTAGCTCTGCACCCTCGCGAGCAAACTCAGCGCTAGCCTCTAATGCTTCCACATCAAGATTCCGCATAATTATTTCTGCCGCATTTTCTGCAATCATAATAGTTGGAGCGTTTGTGTTACCCGCGACCAAGTGCGGCATAATTGACGCATCAACGACTCTAATATTTGCCAACCCACGGATCTTCAGGCACGGATCAACAACTGACGCTGGATCTTTACCCATCCTACAAGTACCTACCGGATGGTATATAGTCTCAGCTCGCCTACGAATATCTTCGATTATTTCATCATCAGTTTTAACAGCCTGGCCCGGTACTACTTCATGCTTAAAATGCTTCGCCATCGATGGGGCCTGCAAAATAGCGCGCCCTATCTTAATACCCGCAATCATGGTTTTAATATCTTCATGATCGCTAAGATAGTTCGGGTCAATTAAAGGCGGCTGTAATGGATTGGCGCTTTTTAGGCCAATTCTGCCTCGGCTCTTAGGCAAAAGATCACATATATGTAGCGTATAACCATAACCACCCGCTATTTTTCGACCGTGATCTTTAAGATAAGTTGGAAGGAAATGAAACTGCAAATTGGGCCGATCACGATCAGGAGAACTTTTTACAAAACCACCCGACTCTGCCACGTTACTAGTGAGAAACCCCTCGCGCTTAAACACATATGAAAACAAACCCGAGACACCACGAGGGATGAAAGAAAGAGCAACACCTATCGGCTCTCTCGAATTTGCTGCGCACATCAATGTGATGTCCAAATGATCTTGAAGATTTTTCCCCACCTCAGGAAGATCATGGACTAGAGAAACACCATGTTCCTTAAGCTCGGCTGCAGCCCCAACACCAGAAAGCATTAGAAGGTGAGGCGTGCCGACTGCGCCAAGACTAAGAAGTACTTCACCACCACTCGTTGTCTTGACTTGATGGTGCATATTTTTCTTTATATAAGAAACACCAACCGCCTTACGGTCTTCAAAAAGAATTTTTGATGCATGCGCATCAGTAATGATGTCTAGATTTGGTCTGGAAAGTACACCGTGCAAGAATGCACGCGCCGAGCTCCAGCGTTGTCCATTTTTTTGGGTTACTTGATAGAACCCTACGCCGTCCTGGTACTCGCCGTTGAAATCTCCGTTGAAATTAATATTGGCCTCCATGCCGGCTTGCACGAATGCTTTGCTAAGCGGATTGATATATTTTAAATCACTAACAGCTAATTCTCCGTCAACCCCATGGTGCTCGGACTTATCGAATCGCTGGTTGCATTCAAGCCTTTTGAACAACTCAAGAGCCCGGTACCAACCCCAGTAGCGGCCGGCCGCCTGCTCCCATGCGTGGTAATCGTCTTCATGCCCTCGGATATAGACCATTGCGTTGATTGAGCTTGAACCACCTAACGTTTTTCCTCGTGGCCAGAAAAGGCTCCGGCCGTTGAGATTTTGCTGTGGCGCAGTTTGAAAAGCCCAATTCAACTTTTTACTATTTGAAAGCAAAGCAATACCTAACGGCATATGAATTAGCGGATTCGTATCTCGCGGCCCAGCTTCAAGTAAACAAACTCTTTTAGAGGGGTCGGCCGAAAGACGATTAGCAAGCACACATCCTGCAGATCCAGCACCAACGATTATATAGTCGTACATTTTATCTTCTCGAGGTAATGATTTATCGAAAAAATTACTCAGCTCAAATACTTAACTGTGATACCAATCAACTGCTTCACCTTCTTGGTATAAGGCGGAAACAACCAATGCGTGATTGAGAACTTATCTATAAGAACTGGTTTTTCGTGAGAAAACGCCCTGAACCCGTAAACTCCATGAGCACTGCCGATACCACTATTATTGACACCGCCAAATGGGAGATTAGGGTGCAAAAAGTGCACGACACTCAGATTAACTCCGACCGAACCAGAGCTTGTACGAGCCACGATGTTATTTACAAATTGTTTATCTTCAGAAAAGACATACAGCGCCAGGGGCTTGTCACCGTCATTCACACGCTTAATTACAGAATCTATATCATCGTATTCAATTATAGGAAGTAGCGGCCCGAATATTTCCTCATGGTTAATATCCATAGCAGCAGTGACGTTAGATAAAACCGTTGGCACCACAAGCCTCTCAGTCGCGTCAACTTGACCCCCTTGCAGAATTTTTGCACCTTTAGCTTTCGCGTCAGTCAGGAGTTTATTAATTCGATTGAAATGTTGATCATTGACGATCCTGCAATAGTCTGCCGATCTACGCTGCGCAGCAAAATCCTTCCCATAAACTCGCACAATCTCTTTCACAAGAATTTCATTGAATTTCTGGGCTATACACCGATGAACAAATACGTGATCAGGCGCTATGCACGTCTGGCCGTTGTTTGAAAACTTTCCCCACACTATGTTGCGCGCAGCTTTCGGCAAATTTGCTGTTGGTCCAATAATGGTTGGAGATTTTCCGCCTAACTCCAAAGTAACCGAAGCGAGTGTTTTTGACGCCGCTTCCATCACTAACTTGCCGACCCTAGGACTACCAGTAAAAAAAATATGGTCAAATGGCAGAGCCAACAGCTCCTGGGAAACTGCGGCATCACCCTCCACCACAGCGACTAGGTCGACAGAGAATGCCTCCCTGACTATAGATCCGATCAGTGTTGCAGTGTGTGGTGTCAATTCAGACGGCTTTATAACAACGCTATTTCCTGCCGCTAACGCAGATACAAGAGGACCGAAACTAAGGTTGAATGGATAGTTCCACGGCGCAATTATCAAACAGACACCCTTAGGCTCGTAACGAAGTCCTGCCCGCGTGCCCGCTACACTAAGTGCCGCCCTCACTCGCCGTGGCTTCATCCAATCTTTAAGGTTCCGTTTGGCATGATTAATTTCTTGCAATACCGGAAAGATTTCTGTTAGCTTCACCTCGCTTGCCGGCTTGCGAAAGTCCGCTGCAAGTGCAGCAATAATTTCAGGCTCACGACGCTGAATAGTTTCCTTAAGTAAATTAAGAGCAGCGATGCGCTCTGCTATGCCAAATTTACCACGACGCGCACTACTTGCAACTTTCTGCAAATTAAATACTTCAAGCGCTGAATGGGTATCGGCACTAGAGTTTAACTTGGCTAGGCTAATTGGTATGGTCATTTTTATTTTGTCCTGAATTACCTAGAATGACTTGAAGTTTTAATCTTCACTTTTCCTCGTAGAGCACATAGTCTTCTTTCGTAGCCCCGCAATCCGGACAGCACCAGTCATCAGGAATATCCTCAAAGCGAGTACCTGGAGTAAAACCCTCGGCCTCATCGCCCAACGCCTCATCATATATATGGCCACAAGTAATACATATCCACTTCAAGTATGCTTTCCCGCCTTGGGCATCAGACCTTGGAGGTTGAGTTTTATATAGATCTTGGCCTTTAACGTCGGCACTAGGCAATTTCTCTAAGCTTGTCGGCGCAACCACTGCTTCAGCAGTTAAACTTGTGCCACTAACCTCGGATAAATTTGGCGAAGTATGGGTTGAGGTGACGCCCTTTTCACCTACGCCGCTCTCAATTAACATGAAGTCAAGCTTGTCTCGAACGGCGCAATCGGGGCAGCACCAATCCTCAGGAATAAGGTGCCAAGGCGTACCTGGAGAAAACCCCTCATGCACATTACCCGCACTCTCATCATAAACATAATTACAATCCGGGCATTTATAGCTAGCCATACTCATCACCATGTCAAATTGTTATTTTGCGTTGCGGCAAATTTGCGTTATTTATTTCTCATCTTCTTCCTTGTGGAAGATTTTCTTACAACCTGTGGGGTGCTCGCCTGATCAAGAACTTCAGTCTTAGCCGCACAGCCCTCATTTTTATTTTCTTGATTAAGTGGGATCACTAATTCTGCGGCCAAAACTGCCATTCCAGTTGGAGTAGCATCTGAAATACCACTTTCCGAGTTGGCAAGCTGACTATTCACCCCTAGCTGTGTTTCTTTCGAGGGAGAATCCGCGAGAAAGATAAAGTCCACCTTGTCTCGAACTGCGCAGTCCGGGCATGCCCAATCTTTGGGGATATCATTCCAGCTGGTGTTCGGGTGGAAACCTTCGTGCGGCTCCCCCTTATTTTCATCATAGATATACTGACAATCTGGACACTGGTACCTTGACATTCTCCCACTCTCCTATTAACTCAGCGTTAGTCGCTGCTCCGACAACTTCATCAGAGTGAAACTATCGGAGCAGGTCGCCTTCAAAGCAATTACAGAGAGGCAATCAACCCTCAGCACTTTAGCGAAGTGCACTCTTTGTGAGAGCTTTCAACGCCGCACATAAAATTGAAGCACTTATTGTAAATATCGACCGCCGGGCTCTGCGTGCTCACATAACTACGATGCTACCGCAGAGGTACTCGAACTATGACCAGCACTACTAGTGCCAAATTTTTTCAAATAGGTTTCTCGCATCGAATCATCAATTTGGATCTTATTAAGGTCACCACCAGCCCAATCTACTACCTTGGGATCCATAACTGATCTAAACCACTGAGGAATCATCGCCATCAAAAATGCACCAGGGTAACCCGTCGGAAGAGCCGGCAGGCCGGGAAAATCCCGAAGTGACTGATAAGAACGTGTTGGATGCGCGTGGTGATCCGAGTGCCGCTGAAGGTGGAACAGCACTAGATTAGAGACGATGTGATTACTATTCCAAGAATGGTGCGGCTTTTGATGCTCATATCGACCGTCCTCCATTTTTTGACGGAGCAAGCCGTAATGTTCAATATAGTTCGCACTGGTCAGCTGCCACCAACCGAAAGCCATTTGAATCGGCAGGAACACCAGCATCTTAGGTCCAAACAAGGCAAGGAGAACGGCGTAAAGAATAACTGTGATGATCATTGGTTGGAGGATTTCATTATCGAAACTCCAAACGCTTTGGCCACGGCGCGAAAGGCGTTGTTCCTCAAGCCCCCAAGCACGAATAAATGCTCCTGGGATCTCACGGATTGAAAACTTATAAATGCTTTCTCCCATCCGGGATGTTGCAGGATCCATCGGTGTAGCGACATCACGGTGATGACCCTTATTATGCTCAATAAAGAAGTGACCGTACCCTACGACAGCCAACACAATTTTGGCCATCCAACGATCAAAAGTCTCCTTCTTGTGACCGAGTTCGTGTCCTGTATTGAGCGCTAGTCCGTTCACGATACCCAGTGACAAGGCAAGCGCACCAATTTCAAGCCAAGACATTGGCTGAGTTCCGACCCACCATGCTGACACAATTAATGCAGCGTAATGCATAGGAACTGTTAGATATGTCAAAACTCGATAGTACCGCTCCTTCTCTAGTTTCGGCACCACTTCTTCAGGCGGATTATTAAAGTCCTCACCAAACATCGCATCAAGCAATGGAAGTGCGCCGTACCATACGAGCAATACCAGCCCATAAAAAATCCCCCAACCAGTTTCATTTGCAAGCCAGATTCCGATCATCGGAGTAGCCGGCCACAAAGTTGATAGTATCCAGAGATATTTCTTTTTATCTACGTACTCTGGAGCGGAATCCAGAACTCTGTGTTTCTCAAGCATTTGGTGTTCTCCAATTTTTATTAAATTAGTCGCTACGAGATTTAAGACGTAATTTTATGCCTAACTGAGAAAGTTAAGCCGCCCACTCTCACTCTCGACATCATAAACCTGAGCTAATCGGACGCTTGCGCCAACTACACCTACGGGTAGTTTTTGCTCCGTCGTCTGCTGGAAAAACACGAGCTGGCCGCAAGCATGCTGGCGGTGATCAATGGCTATCTGGGGGACCGAGGGCTGTCGCTGCGCCAAGGCACGATTGGAAACCTCCAAAACCCGGGCTTCCGGGTAACATTGGCGTCCCCTTGTGTTGCCGCTGACCGAAAACTGACCCAGTAGAGGCTGTTCTGCCGACTGAAAACTGACCCAGGTGTTCAACTGCTTCTGCTCAATTTTTGAGCAGGAGAACACAGGGTGATCAGTATGGAAATGATGGGCAAAATTCGCCGGATGTATTTCCGCGACAAGCTGTCGCTGCATGAGATAGCCAAGCGCACCGGGTTGGCGCGCAACACGATTCGCAAGTGGGTCAGAGCACCCGAGGCGAAGCAGCCGGTTTACCAACGCCGCGCGATCTTCAACAAACTCAGCCCTTATCACGCCACGCTGGAGCAGGCGCTGCAGGCCGATTCGCTGCGCCCCAAGCAACAGCGGCGCAGTGCCAAGGCGCTGTTGGCGCAGATCAAGGCCGAGGGGTACGACGGTGGCTACAGCCAGCTCACCGCGTTTATCCGCGTCTGGCGCGGGGAACAGGGTAAGGCGTTGCAGGCCTTTGTGCCGCTGAGCTTTGCGCTGGGTGAGGCGTTTCAGTTTGACTGGAGCGAGGAAGGCCTGCTGATCGGCGGCATTTACCGGCGCATGCAGGTGGCGCACCTGAAGCTCTGCGCCAGCCGTGCGTTCTGGCTGGTGGCGTATCCGAGCCAGGGCCACGAGATGTTGTTCGACGCCCATACGCGCGCGTTCAGCGCCTTGGGCGGGGTGCCGCGTCGAGGCATGCCGGATTATGTGGCGCGCCACATAATCCGGCTTATGTTCCCTTCGCCATTATGTGGCATCGGCTCGGCGGCCCCACGAGTGACGGGGGCGTTCGAGCCGAGGGGGCACATAAGAATCACAGGGAATCGAGCCATTTCAGCAAGTCGACGTCCCGGTGCCAAGCGCCTGATTGGGAGGATGCCGCCGAGGATTGATCGGGTGGAACGCACAGGGCGACGGCAGCCTCCTTGGTTCGGATATTGATCTCGGCATAACGGTGCGTCGTTTCCAGTCCGACGTGACCGAGCCAAGCCCGGATGACGTTGATTTCGACTCCGGCCTCCAGCAGGTGCATCGCCGCGGTATGGCGCCTATCTCTTCAGCGACATAGGCGCCATGCGACTGCCATGCACCTGCTGCAGGCCGGAGTCGACCTCACCGTTATCGCCCTGTGGCTTGGACACGAGAGCCCAGTGACGACCCACGGCTATGTCGAAGCCGATCTGGCCTTGAAGGAACGGGCCCTCGCCGCAATCGCGCCGCCCGAACTTCGGCGCACGCGCTACCGCCCAACGGATGCCCTGCTGAAGTTCCTGCAGGGGCTTTGATTATGCGTAGCTGACAGAGCTGGGTCGCCACAGACAGCGGGGCTGTCGCAGGCGACTCAACATAATCGCGGGCTGAACATAATTGCGGTTATGCCGAGCTCGGCATAACCGCAAAAATTACCTGTTTGCCGGATCCGATGCGGGAGGGGAACGAGCGGCGGCGATCTACAGCCTGGTGGGTACTGCCAAGCTAAACGGGTTAAATCCGCAGGCCTATCTGACCTACGTGCTTGAGCACATCGCCGAACATCCCGTTAACCGGGTGGGCGAACTGCTGCCCTGGAATATTTCCTTGAACCACACTGACCACTGCGAGGCCGCCTGATCCATGGTTAAAACTGTCAGCCTACCCAAACCTGCACCTGATCTCTTGCTGTTGCACATTGAGCTGAAGTGGATCACACCGACGATCTGGCGTCGTTTCGTAGTCCCTGAAAACATTACCTTGGGCAAGCTGCATCACGTGATTCAGGTCGTGATGGGCTGGAGCGACAGTCATCTGCATGAGTTTGAAATAGCAGGTGAAAAATACGGGATTCCCGATTCTGATGGCTGGGGGCCGCCGGTGAATCCAGAAGCTCGCAAGACATTGGTCAAAGCGCTGTTCGGTAAAAAGACGTTTGACTATCTCTACGACTTTGGTGACAGCTGGGATCACCGAATCAAAGTCGAGAAAAGGCTACCTGCCATCACAGCCCCTCAACTGCCGTATTGCATTGAAGGTGCCAATGCTTGCCCACCGGAAGATGTAGGTGGGGTGCCGGGTTACGAGGGTTTTCTAGAGGCCATGGCAGACCCCAAGCATCCAGAACACGACGACATGGTGGGTTGGTACGGTGAAATATTTGAGCCGGCGGCATTTGACTGCGAGCGCGTGAATCAGTGGTTTAAGAGGATCAAGGCTTGAGTTGCAAGACGGTGTAGCTCGGACGCTTACGTTCTATCGCTTTACCCAAGAAAAAGATTGATCAGTTATCAACCCTCGTGTTGCTCAAAAAGCTGCCGCCAGCGTCAGTTGTGCACGGGCCTCGATGATCTCAATCAGCTCGAAGTGCTTGGGGAACTCGCGCTTGAGCCAGCCGCTGGGCACGAAGTGGTGATCGAGGTGAACGACTGTGCTTTGGCCTTCGGCAGCCGCGCAGAGCATGACGTTCAACTCTGAGTCATCGCCAGCCATCGCAGCCGGCACGAAGACGATGCCGTTGTCGCTAATACCAAACGAGCGCCTCCATTCTGGGAAGCGCTTCTGCTCGGGGTTTGAAACGGCAAACCAATGGATTCTGTCCATCTATTCCTTCTCGAATGGGAGCAACGTGGAGTAAGGCAGCAAATCACCTTCGGCTGCGGCTAATACCTGGTCCAGCACAGCCTCGGGGGCATCGAGAGCACCGAGAATCACGTACAACTCGGAGAACACGTTCATCCTAGCGGCACGGTCGAAGCCAGCATCACCGCCTACCGACTCGGCATGGTCGAGCGCATTGGCAACGACATTCTCCCTGAGAAGATAACGTGCGCCGCATTCGCAGAGAAAAGGCTGTTTAGCGTTATAGAAACGATCCTGGGCTTCCCAACCATGCAGCCTCGGCTCCATGGGTTTGCCGCACTGAGGGCAATAGGCAGGCTGGACATCCGAAAGATAGAGCATAGCGTGAGTCCTTTTTCTGGAGCGGCGCTCCATATTTGGAGGGCCGTAGAATGCACGCTATTGTCATAACCCCGATTCACCGTTGTCCAGAAAAGGTACAAAGGTACAAATGTCCCTCTCGCTTGATGCCACTTCCGCTGACCACTCCGGGTTAGAAAAATAGAAGAAGTAGCATTTCAAGAGAGCTTGGCTTGTATCAATGCCGTTATTGCCGTGAGCTTCTCATCAGGGGATCTGTCGTCAGTTGCATCGACAATGCTTTGGATCGCATGGAGGGTCGTGGACGCATTTGGTTCTGCTTTCAGGATGTCTTGTATTTCAGCATCTTGTGTGAGATGGATATAAGTAGAGAGTGTGCTCTTGGATGCGTGGTATGAGTTTTTGCGAGCGATGGCCATCGCTACGTCTAGAATATTGGCTTTCGACATTTTTGAAAGCGTACTGATGTTCTTGGCGACTAATATGGTGAAGTATCGGTGGCGGAAGTTATGATAGGAGATACCTTTGAGGAGTTCTGCGTGTCTTGAAGTCTTGATGACTACGTTGTAATAGGAGTTAAAGGTGGTGCGCGCCAGAGGATATCCAGTATCTTCGCTAACGAATATCCTGTCATGAAGCTCGCTGTGAGGATGGCTGGAACGAGTGAGTAGAACGAATTTGTAGATTTCTTGAAGCTCGGTTCTCGGTATTAGTACCTGGCGTAAGCAACCTTTGTATTTTCCTTTTAAAACGGGGATGTTTGTTACAGGGCCGTTATTTTTATAGGCATTAATAATGGAGCTTGCTGGGATGTTAATGGCTTCTTCTATTCGGCTGCCTGTGTGTTCGAGTAATGTGGCAAGGATGTACCATCTATCAATTATATACTGGTTGGATGTGTAGTCGTGAATTGCTTCATGCCATGCGTTCAGTTCATTGTTTCTTATGAAGCTTGTTGGTTTGGTCGGAGTATCCCTTAGTTCATCTAGGCAGGGATGGGTTAGAAAACGCAGTGGCGTCCGCCTGTTAAGTCTGTAGAAGTCCTCTGTAGCATTAATTTGAAAGTTATGTGCGCGAGGGTCAGTGGTAAGTAGGTTCTGGAATTTGTTTTCTTTTTGCGTGTGCTCTAATAGAGCTAATATGCGTCGGACAATTTTCTTGATTGTGGTCGAGTTTGCCGTTCTAGAGTTTTGTTTGTACTTAACGAAGTCGTAAAGGGTTTCGTCAGTGACATCAAGAATGGTTAACTTGTTGCGTTCTATGTATTTCTGGAAGACGTTTAGAGTATCAGCATGGCTGAACACTGTTTTAATTGCTGGCCGGACCCCATAGCTGTTGGCACCACCGCCGATACTCGTAAGGTAGCTATTGAGCTCCCAGCAAAAGTTACCTCGGGAGTCAAAAAGCATTGGAAGAGACGGAGGTGTGGTGTGGCCGTGATTAAAAAGGAAGTCAAGACGCGGAGCTTTTGCTACATGTATCATGGTTTCACCAAGGTGAGATGAGCTCTATCAAGTGCCAGGGTGTGGCTTTTCAAAACTTGCTGATATCTGATGTCCTGGCGAGTGTGTTCGTCCACTCTAGCAACCAGTTGCATGTACGCCCTGTAGACTTCGCCTAATGTATTTGTGAGGTAGTCGACTTGATTTTTTAGAGTGGAGATTTCTTCTTGCTGTGAACGCTGGGTTGTTCGCTTTTGAGGTGGGAGGGTTTGTGTGGCGGGCGTGAGGTTGTTGTATGTTTCTAAGGCGGCTGCTAGTTGATCTGAGTATTCAGTGTTGTAGGGTTCTCGCGATGTATTATAAGAGCAAGAAATAACTCCAAGGTCGGCATCTGACCAATTAAGGGCGGACTTGAACGGTATGCCTCTTTTGCTCTTAAGTGCGTCCAGGGAAGGAAGTCTTTGCCGGTCTTCGATTGCTTTTCTAATCAGCAATATTTTGGTAATCAGGCTTTGTGTTTTGGCTTGCTTCTCCTGAAGCTTGGCTGCTGAAGTTTCACCCTTTGAATAACGGCTCATATTATTTACTCGCGTACACAAAGATTTTTTTGTTGTTGATGATTTGGAGTCTTATTTCGCGATGGTTTGCCAGTTCCTGAAGGTGTTCAGATAATAAGGCGTGGTCGCCAAGTTTGATTTCAAGCTCACACTCAGCAAAATTTTCTTGTAGATCTTCGTCGACTAATACGTTTTTGCCTACATGCCCCTCCAAGTAGTCTATTAAGAATTCTAAGGTTTCTCGCTCCCAACCGGGCTGGTTCGCGATATTGGCGTAGTAAAGGGTCACGCTAGGTTCAATGTGCCCCATCATCCAGCGCAATGGTTCAATTTCTGTACTGCCGCTTAGGTAGAAGAAAAAGGCGGCGAAGAAACGCCTGAACTGATGAGGTCGTGCATACCATCTAGTTTCGCCTATCTTAGGTACTTGAATCCAATCGGAGTATTGATCCAGTTTTTTTAGTAGAGTCATTTCACTGCGATCTTTTCCTTTGAATGAGCCGGAGGGCCAGATGGAGGTCATGCCTGGGTGGCGATCCTCCATAAACTCTATGTACTCGTTAATGAAGTCCCAAATGACTTTAGGTATTGGGCGCTTTATAATCTCAAGCTCATGGCTGTTACTGGCTTTCGGGATTTTAAGCTTCAGATCCCACAAGCCATCCAGTTTTGAAATTGTAAGACAGTCAGCGTCGAGCAAGGCGGTACTCAATACTCGGCAAGCTGAAAAAGTATGGATAAGGATGCGTGTTGTGATAGCGTAAAAATCAATTAGTTCATCAGTGGAGATGTGTTCGCGCATAATCGAGTTGCAATAAATACCACCTCTGTTGCTGCCGCACTTACCATATGTTTTAATGTTTAGATGTTGTAGTGCCTTGGGGATTGGTACAGCCTCAAAGGTTTGCTTCTTGAAAATGTGCACATTTGATCTAATTGTGCTTGCGGCATATTTATCTATAATTTCTCTGTTGTAATGGTTGTCCAGTTGCTTTATGTAGGCTCGGATGTGTGGCGCATAGTTGCGATGAAAAACAATAGCATTGCTGATGTAGTGAAATGCAATATTTGTAGGCATCAGTGGGGTTTGGCTTTTATCTACAAATCTGCCGGTCATGCTGTTAATTACATCTGAGATGTCGTGCGTTCCTACCTTAAAGGAATGAATTTGATATTCTTTAGTGGAGTGTAGGTAGGTTAAGTTGGTGCATTTATTTTGGATTGTGGAGATGCTGAGTGTGTCCTCTTCATTCTCTTCATTCTCTTCATTCTCTTCATTTGCTGAGTGCGTACAGGTGAATTCCCGGCAGATGTCAGACCTGTTATTTTTAAGTTTCTGGATTAAGATCTTTTGTGTTATGGGTGGTATGTGCATTCCTGAAATGCAGGATGCAATGTTTTCGCGGCCTCTTGGCGTAGGCCCTAACTGCGTGTCGAGATTGAGTAAATTTATCCCCATGAGCGTGAGGTCGTGAGCTTCTAGGAAGGTCTTTATGTCTTCCAGGGTGATATCGGCTAGGGTGACGATTTTAGGGGGCTGATTTAAGCGGTGCCTGGCTTCATACACATGGTCGGCAATTTCAAAAGCCGTTCTAACAAAGCCGACTAATGCGCACGGTCGTTTTGACTTTGAGCTTTCGATGAGGGCTATCGCTGATGATTGTAAATCTCTGATAAATAAATTCCATATCAGATCTGATGTGGATGACCCATCAAATAGCTGGTAGTCAAAGCTAAGCTTTACATAGCGACTGCTGTTCGGATCTTCCGAAACTGTAACCTTGGTGCCGGTGCGAGGAAGATACCACTTCATATTTGAGGAGTTGGGGTGGATCCAACTAGGAAGGATCGCTTGGGAGGTTGCTGTAGATGGAGAGCTCTTCTTGATTTTTTCATTATTCATTTACGTGTACCTCAAGAAGCTCAAAGTTCATTGGTATCGGAGTAGCGTCCGCCAGTAGCTTGATCATCTTTCGACTGCCTTCGTCTTGGATTTTTGTGATGATTTTCTTGCAAGTCGAGATGAGCTCTTGTTTTGTCCCATATGTCGCGTAAGAGACTATCAACCCAATTGCTTCTGGTGAGCAAAGGAAACAGAATACTTGACCTGGGTTGTGGGTTGTCGTGTGGCGGCTGTTAGTTCTTAAAAATTTCACAGCCTCGATAAACTGCATCTTGGCGCACTCGTAATTATTATTCTTAATGCGGGGGGAGTGGGTTGAGATATCTTCTGCTATTAGTAGTTGAATTTTTTGATGGTCACGTATTCTCTTTCGGTAAACAAATTCTTGAATTGAAGGTGGGATGTAGTTTCTCAGGGCTGTTAGCAGGGAATTTCCTAGGTAAATGGTCGTTTCCAAAGTGTCTCCACCACTCTCAATCCATTTCAGCAGTCCTCGTGAAACCCTAATTTTAGGCATGGTTGGTTCAGCTTCAGCTACCCATGAAGGCAGCGAATCAATGATTGCTTTGAAAGTGTTTTTACGTCTCGTGTCTAAGATACGGTAGAGGTGTTCATCCCCGTGGCGAGTAGGGCTAGAACCATCCATGACGAAAAGATAGTTGGAATTCAAGGCTTTGGAGTGCTGGACTCTCATTTGCAATAGCATCCATAGCGCAGTATGGGCGTCTATACTTTCTGCATCGATTTCAATCTCGTCCGTAGCTTTTGGTGCGTGGCGCTCAATTAATTTGTTAGCCCTAGGTTTAAGGGTGGTGATAGTTATGCCGCCATCTTCTCGGATGGTGACAAATTGACCATCTTTTGTTTTCTTGACTTGGGCATTTGCTAAGTCGAAAACATTTATCCCGAGTTCGTCAATGATGATGCACATGGCCGCCACAGCAAACTCTTCGGTAATTCCCAGGTAGGATTTGATTTTCGTAGTAGACCAGGAATAAATGTGGTGCGCGCCAGGGAAAGATTTGCGTGTAAATAGACCATCTTGTTCTGTGGCTAGGTACGCAACAGAGTTGCTGAAGCCATTTGGATGTGATGGTGAGAAAAAGCTTATATGTTGGCCAGAGCGAGATCCTCTCAGGTTAGGATCTAGGTTGTCTTTTGTGAGTCGGATGGCGGCCACATCGCTTCTGCGAATCATGCCTGGAACTTCCAAAAACCGTGCATAACCCTCTGCTACAATGCGCTTGCATTTGGAGAGAATGACAGTTCTATGTTTTTCGATTTGATGGGCAATCTCGTTAAGAGCGTTTTCCATTGAATTCGCTTGAATGGCATGTTCCAAGGTCAGATAGCCAAGAATGTTGCATTCTTTTTCTGAGAATACGTCTGTCGAGTTTGGGACTGGTAGGATCAGCGCATTGCTAGGTAGCTTTTTGGCTTTTTGAAGCCTGTTCAAGTAATAACGAACGGCGGTGTAGTCAGAGATGACGGTGACTTCTTTGATTGGCTTGCCTGTAATTTCGGATATTGCACTGCGTCGATGAGAGAGAAATTGGCGGCAAGCATTGGTGATTGCCACAGGGTTCCGATACCACTCTGAATCAAGTTCGTGAGCGATCATGAAAAAAACGCGGATGAGGGGCGCCCGGCGCTTCGGAGGATGCTTTTCTACCCAGATTAGGATGTCCTCAGGGCAGCAAGCCCTGATACTATCGACCAAATCTTCCCGCATCCTGCTCATCGCTTTCCTACCTGAAATTGGTTCAGATAGACAGTGTAGTCAGGGATAGGGCTTCCGTAAGGGTAAAGTGTATGAACAGTATGGCTTTGCAACGTGTTGGTTTCTCAGGCGCCAGCCTATATGAACCCAAATCCGTACTGCTTCCCCTGCAGGCCCGTCTGATGAGCCAGGCGCTGCGCAAGATCACCGGCAACATCAAGAACGCCAATTGCCTGGTGATCTTCATCAACCAGATCCGCATGAAGATCGGCGTGATGTTCGGCAGCCCGGAAACCACCACCGGCGGTAACGCGCTGAAGTTCTACGCCTCGGTGCGCCTGGACATCCGCCGCACCGGCGCGGTGAAGGAAGGCGAGGAAGTGGTGGGCAGCGAAACCCGCGTGAAGATCGTCAAGAACAAGGTGGCACCGCCCTTCCGCCAGGCCGAGTTCCAGATCCTCTACGGCAAGGGCATCTACCGCAACGGCGAGATCATCGACCTGGGCGTGCAGCAGGGCCTGGTGGAGAAATCCGGCGCCTGGTACAGCTACCAGGGCAACAAGATCGGTCAGGGCAAGGCCAACGCGGCCAAATACCTGGAAGACAACCCGGAAGTGGCGCGCGCCATCGAGGGCCAGGTTCGCGAGAAGCTGCTGGTCGGCGGTGCACCGGTGAAAGCCTCGGTCGATGACCTGGCCGACGCCGAAGTCGACTTCTAAGCCTACGCAGCATGTCCGTGGTGCTGGATAACCCGCTCGCCGTCAGGCGGGCGGCCATGGATCTGCTGGCGCGGCGCGAACATGGATGGGTAGAGCTGACGCGCAAGCTGCGCAAACGCGGCGCCCCCGAGGCGCTGATCGAGGCTGCGTTGCAGCGTTTGGCCGAAGAGGGCCTGCTCTCGGAGGCGCGTTACCTGGAAAGCTTCGTCGCCTACCGCGCCCGCGCCGGCTATGGCCCGCAGCGCATTCGCGAAGAGCTGGGCCAGCGCGGTCTGGCGCGCGGCGACATCGACCAGGCGCTGCGCGACAGCGGCATCGACTGGTTCGAACAGCTGCGCGAGACCTGGCAGCGCAAGTATGGCGGCCAGCTGCCGGGCGATGTTCGCGAGCGCGCCCAGCAGGAGCGCTTTCTCGCCTATCGCGGTTATTCCTTGGAGATGATCGGCCGTCTGCTGCGTGGCGGTGACGAGTAATCGCAGGGTGCGCCGTGCGCACTAGCTCGGATGGTATGGCCGGTGCGCGCAGCGCACCCTGCGCGAATGGGCCCGTCACCGGGTTACAGAGCCAGTTGGCGCAGATAACCCAGTACGTCGGGCGCGCCGGCCAGGCGCAGGCCTTCGCCGAGGGCGGTGGCCTGGGGATGTTCCTTGGGCAACAGGAGGAATTCCGGCGCGCCAGCGGTCTTCAGCAGCGACAGGCGCGCATAGGGCAGGCCGTTATCCAGCAGCAGGCCCATGAAGTGCGGGTCGCTCCAGGCTTCGCCCGGCATGGCCAGCACGTGGTAGCGCAGCTGCAGGTTTTCCAGCCCGCTGGCGCTCAGCCGGTAACGGGTCAGGCTGGCCGGCAGCAGCACCTCCAGGCCGCGCCTGCGGGCATAGACGATGGCTCCGGCGAAGGCTTCGCCCTGCTGCTCGCCCGCCCAGAAGGTGCGGGTGCCGTGCCAGCCGGCCTGACGCAGCTCGACGGCCTCGCCAGCGAGAAAACGCGGCAAGGCCTGGCTGATGGTCTTGACGAAATCCTTGTAGCTGATGATGCGTACCTGCTTGCAGTGCTCGCTCGCCGCATAGTCCTCGAAACTGGCGTAGCCGTGCTGGCTGCTCGCGTTGCAGGCGAAGCCGTCGACCAGGCGCAGGTCGAAGGCTTGCAGGTGTTGGCGTTCGGTCGTCACCACCTGGGTCAGGGCGGCATGGGCCTGGGCCTTGTCTTCCTGCACCGGGCCTGAGAGCGCACCGCGTGGCAGGTCGACCAGGCGCTGCAGGGGCGGGCCCTCGTGCCAGCAGATGCTTGTCCCGGGTGGCGGCAGCACCCGGAACGGCAGGCGCAGCGCGCTGGCCCGGGCGAATATCTGCCGCGAGCCGCGACCGATCAGCCCCAGGCGTTGGGCCAGAGCGGTCAGGCGGGTGCTGAGGGTCGAGGGCTCGGACAGGCTCATGGCCGGCAGGTCGCTCCAAGGGCGTCTACAGCAGTGTGGCAGACGCGGACAGCTCCTGCTTGCACGGCGCCGCGCGACGCGTCAGCGGCGGCGAGGTGGGTCTGTGGCAAAATAGCCGCATTCATTTGCGAGGGTGCCTCCATGCCCAGCTTGGTGCTGGATATTGCGTTATCGGCCGAACGGTTGCAGGCCGTCTACCGTGGCCATGCCAACCGGATTATGGCGCAAAGCCGCGACGGCCGCCGCGTCAGTTTGCCGGCCCACCATTTGCGGCCCTATCTGACCCACGAGGGGATCTATGGTTCCTTCGTACTGGAGTTCAGTACCGCCGGCGAGCTGCTGAGCTTACGCCCTTTGCCCTGATCCGGCGTGCCCGCCTCGCGCCGGTGGGCCGCGCGCGGCTATAATCGCCGGCCTGCCCACCCTCATCTATCGAGCTAAGCCTGCCCATGTACTCCCTGGCCCGCGAGCTGCTGTTCAAACTGTCCCCGGAAACCTCCCACGAGCTGTCCATCGACCTGATCGGCGCCGGCGGCCGTCTGGGCCTCAACCGCCTGCTGAGCAAGGCGCCGGCCAGTCTGCCGACCACGGTGATGGGCCTGCAGTTCGCCAACCCCGTGGGCCTGGCCGCCGGGCTGGACAAGAACGGCGACGCCATCGACGGCTTCGCCCAGTTGGGCTTCGGCTTCGTCGAGATCGGCACCGTCACCCCGAGGCCGCAGCCGGGCAACCCCAAGCCGCGGCTGTTCCGCCTGCCGGAGGCCGAGGCGGTGATCAACCGTATGGGCTTCAACAACCTGGGCGTCGACCACCTGCTGCAACGGGTGCAGGCGGCGAAGTTCAAGGGAGTACTGGGGATCAATATCGGCAAGAATTTCGATACCCCGGTCGAGCGTGCGGTGGACGACTACCTGGCCTGCCTGGACAAGGTCTATGCCCACGCCAGCTACGTCACGGTCAACGTCAGTTCGCCGAATACCCCCGGCCTGCGCAGTCTGCAGTTCGGCGACTCGCTCAAGGAACTGCTCGAAGCGCTGCGCCAGCGCCAGGAGAACCTGGCCCAGCAGCACGGCAAGCGCGTGCCGCTGGCGATCAAGATCGCCCCGGACATGAGCGACGAGGAAACCGCACTGGTGGCCGCGGCGCTGCTGGAGGCGGGAATGGATGCGGTGATCGCCACCAACACCACCCTCGGCCGCGAAGGCGTCGAAGGCCTGGCCCATGGCGACGAGGCCGGCGGGCTGTCGGGCGCGCCGGTGCGCGACAAGAGCACGCATATCGTCAAGGTGCTGGCTGGCGAGCTGGGCGGGCGTTTGCCGATCATCGCGGTCGGCGGCATCACCGAGGGCAGGCATGCGGCGGAGAAGATCGCCGCCGGTGCGAGCCTGGTGCAGATCTATTCGGGATTCATCTACAAGGGCCCGGCGCTTATTCGCGAGGCGGTGGATGCCATTGCGGCATTGCGCAAATAAAGAGGGCTCCCGAAGGAGCCCCTGGGCTTGCGCCCGCCGCCCGGAGGGGGTCGGCATGGTGAAGTCGGAAGTGATCCTGATCAGCCGACAGCGTGAAGTTCGTTGAGTCGATGAATACCGGCGGTGCCGGTCAGCCCATCCCAGTTGTCGCCGCGGCCCTCGCGCCAGCCATTGAGCCAGGCTTGACGTACCGAAGGCAGGGTGAAGGGGCAAAGTTCGCGGGATTTACCATTGATGCCGTACTGATAGCCGCGCAAAAAAGCTCGTTCTAACGGATCACGCTTAAGTCTTCTCATAGGGTGTTGCCCTCACTGTTGACTGTTATGTCCCGTTGGCCTTGTGGCAAGGCCGGGCAGAGAGTCTTCTGCCTGCGAAAGTTCGCTGCCGGCGTGGCGAACTTTCTATGCCCTCGCCGTTGCAGCGAAAGCCTTAAGTGGTGTTCTAACGAATGCGCTGGGGCCTGTGAATGATCGATTTGTCATAAGGGCGTAACCTAAATGAGGGTGAGGCCATAAGGGCGCTGGGCATATGTCCAGCGTCTTCCGGCCAGGCGCCGTGGGGCCTGGCCGCAAGCGGCAGTGGCGTCATTGTGCTAGTGCAAATGAGACTGCTTGCTTATTCCGACGAAGGGTCGCGATGTGACGTTTTGTCACTTATTTTGAGTCGAGGCGCGCAGGTCGCGCCTCCCTGATTGCCATAGGCACTGGAAAGTCCATGTCGGATCGTTACGAAATCGTTCTCACCTGCCCCAAGGGGCTCGAAGGCCTGCTGCTGGAAGAGGCCAAGGCACTGGGCCTGGAGGAGGCGCGCGAGCAGACCGCCGCCGTGCGCGGCCAGGCCGAGCTGGAGACCGCCTACCGCCTGTGCCTGTGGTCGCGCCTGGCCAACCGCGTGCTGCTGGTGCTGGCGCGCTTCTCCATGAGCAACGCCGACGACCTCTACGAGGGCGTCAAGGCGGTGGACTGGCGCGATCACCTGGAGCCGGCCGGCAGCCTGGCGGTGGAGTTCAGCGGCCATGGCTCGGGCATCGACAACAGCCACTTCGGCGCGCTCAAGGTCAAGGACGCCATCGTCGACCGCCTGCGCACCAGCAGCGGCGAGCGCCCCAGCATCGACAAGCTCAACCCCGACCTGCGCGTGCATCTGCGCCTGGACCGTGGCGAGGCCGTGCTGTCGCTGGATCTCTCGGGCCATAGCCTGCACCAGCGCGGCTACCGCCTGCAGCAGGGCGCTGCGCCGCTCAAGGAAAACCTCGCCGCCGCGGTGCTGATCCGCGCCGGCTGGCCGCGCATCGCCGCCGAGGGCGGGGCCCTGGCCGACCCCATGTGCGGCGTCGGCACCTTCCTGATCGAGGCGGCGCTGATGGCCGCCGACATCGCTCCCAACCTGCGCCGCGAGCGTTGGGGCTTTTCCAGCTGGCTCGGCCACGTGCCGGCGCTATGGAAGAAACTGCATGCCGAGGCCGAGCAGCGCGCCGCTGCCGGCCTGGCCAAGCCGCCGCTGTGGATTCGTGGCTACGAGGCCGACCCACGGTTGATCCAGCCCGGGCGCAACAACGTCGAGCGCGCCGGCCTGTCCGACTGGGTGAAGATCTATCAGGGCGAGCTGGGCAGCTTCGAGCCGCGTCCGGACCAGAACCAGAAGGGCCTGGTGATCAGCAACCCACCCTATGGCGAGCGCCTGGGCGACGAGGCCAGCCTGCTGTACCTCTACCAGAACCTCGGCGAGCGCCTGCGCCAGGCCTGCCTGGGCTGGGAGGCGGCGGTGTTCACTGGCGCGCCGGAGCTGGGCAAGCGCATGGGCCTACGCAGCCACAAGCAGTACGCCTTCTGGAACGGCGCATTGCCCTGCAAGCTGTTGCTGATCAAGGTGCAGACCGAGCAGTTCGTCACCGGCGAGCGACGCGGACGCGAGGAGGCGGAGCCTGCGGCCGAGGCAGCGCCGCAGGCACGCCTGTCCGAAGGCGGGCAGATGTTCGCCAATCGCCTGCAGAAGAACCTCAAGCAACTGGGCAAGTGGGCGCGCCGCGAGGGCGTGGAGTGCTACCGCCTGTACGATGCCGACATGCCCGAGTACGCCCTGGCGGTGGACCTGTACCGCGACTGGGTGCACGTGCAGGAATATGCCGCGCCGCGCTCGATCGATCCGGACAAGGCCCAGGCGCGTCTGCTCGACGCCCTGGCGGCGATTCCCCAGGCCCTCGGCGTGGCGCAGAACCGGGTGGTGATCAAGCGCCGCGAGCGGCAGAGCGGCAGCAAGCAGTATCAGCGCCAGGCCGCCCAGGGCCAATTCATGGAGGTCAGCGAGGGCGGGGTCAAGCTGCTGGTCAACCTCACCGATTACCTGGACACCGGGCTGTTCCTCGATCACCGTCCGCTGCGCCTACGCATTCAGCGCGAGACCGCCGGCAAGCGCTTTCTCAACCTGTTCTGCTACACCGCCACGGCCACCGTGCATGCGGCCAAGGGCGGCGCGCGCAGCACCACCAGCGTCGACCTGTCGAAGACCTACCTGGACTGGGCGCGGCGCAACCTGGCGCTCAATGGGTTTTCCGACAAGCACCGCCTGGAGCAGGGCGACGTGATGGCCTGGCTGGCCGAGGATCGCAACGAGTACGAGCTGATCTTCATCGATCCGCCGACCTTCTCCAACTCCAAGCGCATGGAGGGGGTGTTCGACGTGCAGCGCGACCACGTCGAGCTGCTCGACCTGGCCATGGCGCGCTTGGCTCGCGGCGGGGTGCTGTATTTCTCCAACAACTTCCGCAAGTTCCAGCTCGACGAGGGCCTGACGGCGCGTTACCAGGTCGAGGAAATCAGCGCGCAGACCCTCGACCCCGACTTCGCCCGCAACCCGAAGATCCACCGCGCCTGGCGCTTCAGCGCGCGCTAGCCTGAGGTTGTCGGGCCTGCGTAGGGTGGATGACGCTCTTCTCATCCACCATAAGTGCATCGCCGGTGGATGGGTAAAGCGTCATCCACCCTACGCCCCGCCCACAGATCTTCAGCGCTTCGGCTGTTTGTAGGTCTCCAGCAGCACCTGGTCGAGGATCGAGGTGGCGCCCCAGGGTTTGGGGTCGTTGAGGATGGCCACCACCGCCCAGTCCTGACCGTTGCTGTCGCGGCTGTAACCGGCGATGGCGCGCACGTTGTTCAGGGTGCCGGTCTTGATATGCGCCTCGCCCACCAGCGGGGTGCGGCGCAGGCGCTTGCGCATGGTGCCGTCCAGCGCCACCAGCGGCATCGAGCTGCGGAACTCGGCGGCGTAGGGGCTGCGCCAGGCGGCCTGGAGGATGGCCGCCATCTCCCGCGCGCTGATGCGTTCGGCGCGCGACAGGCCGGAGCCGTTCTCCATCACCAGGTGCGGCGCGGTGATGCCCTTGCGTGCCAGCCAGCTGCGGATCACCCGTTGCGCGGCCATGGCATCGTCCTGGTCGGCGGCGGTGCGAAACTGCGCGCCGAGGCTGAGGAACAGCTGCCGGGCCATGGTGTTGTTGCTGTACTTGTTGATGTCGCGGACGATCTCCACCACGTCCGGCGAGTAGGCGCGCACCAGCAGGCGAGCCTTGTCCGGCACTTCGGCGAGGCGATCCTTGCCGAGGATCTTGCCGCCCAGCTCCTGCCAGATGCCGCGAACTGCGCCGGCGGCGTAGCTGGGGTGGTCGAGCAGCGACAGGTAGGTCTGCGCGCTGCAGCCGTCGGCCAACTGGCCGCTGACGATCAGGGTGGTGCCGTCGTACTGCTTCACGGCGTTGTAGCGCACGTCGGGCCAGGCCGGGCAGGGGCCGGCCTTGAGCAGCTTGACCTGGTTGTCGATGCGCACCGTGGCGATCGGCGGATCCATGGCGACCTGGACCTTGCCGCCTTCGGCGCGGGTGATGAAACGCTGCGCCTTGAGGTTGACCAGCAGCGAGTCGGGCGCCACCAGGAAGGGCTTGTTGGCGTCGCCGCCGTCGTCGTTGAAGGCCGGCAGTTGCGGCGCGACGAAGAAGCTGCGGTCGAGCACCAGATCGCCCTGCACCTGACGTACGCCGTTGAGGCGCAGATCGCGCAGCAGCAGCCAGAGCTTCTCCATGTTCAGCTTGGGATCGCCGCCGCCCTTGAGGTAGAGGTTGCCGTGCAGCACGCCGTCCTTGACCGGGCCGTCGGCGTAGAACTCGGTCGTCCACTGGTGGTTGGGGCCGAGCAGCTCCAGCGCGGCGTAGGTGGTCACCAGCTTCATGGTGGAGGCCGGGTTGACCGAGACATCGGCATTGAACTGCAGGCCGCCGCCCTGGCCGGCCAACGGCAGAGTCACCACCGCCAGCGAGTGGTTGGAGATCTTGTTGGCCTTCAGTGCCTGCTCGACCTTGGCCGGCAGGGCGCCGCCGGCGGCGTGGCAGGTGAGGGCGAGAGGCAGGAACAGGGCGCTCAGCGCCAGTTGGCGAAACCGCTGGATCATGATGAAAAACCTTGCGCACTGAGGCGGCAACTGCGACGGGGCGGATCGGCTCGTTGGTCAAGCCGCGAGCGAGGGCGCTCGAATAACTGAAGTCAACGACAGCCAGCCGCCGGGAAAAGTTGCCGCACATTATGCCGCAAGGTGGCAGGGCAGCGAGCGACAAGTCGGGCGATCTGCTAGAGTGCCGCGCGTTATTACTTTTGAGGATTGTTTCATGGCGACCAACCGTTCCCGCCGTCTGCGCAAGAAGCTCTGTGTCGATGAATTCCAGGAGCTGGGCTTCGAGCTGACCCTGAACTTCAAGGCCGACCTGAACGACCAGACCGTCGATGCCTTCATCGACCAGTTCCTCGCTCAGGCCATCGCCGGCAACGGCCTGGATTACGTCGGCGGCGAAGACTACGGTCTGGTCTGCCTGGCCAAGCGCGGCTCGGTCGACGAGGCGCAGCGTAGTGCCGTCGAGGCCTGGCTGAAGGGCCGCGACGAGCTGCAGGGCTTCGAGATCAGCCCGCTGCTGGATGTCTGGTACCCGGAAAACCCGATCAACCAGGCGTGATCCGCGTTCGGCGCCGGGTTCTCCGGCGCCGCCTCCCCCGGATCAGCCGTTCGGCCGATCCGGGCCACGGCCGTCAGGCCAGCCCCGCCTTCTCCAGCAACGCCTGCTCGTCCACCGCATCGATCTGCTCGGCCAGCATGAACCGCTCGGCATAGTGCCGGTAGATGCCGGCGCGGATGAACAGGGCGAACAGCGGCGGGTCGATGTGCGCGCCCTTGCACATGCCGACCATGATGTTCAGCGCCTCCGACAGCGTCTTGCCCTTCTTGTAGGGGCGGTCCACCGCGGTCAGCGCCTCGAAGATATCGGCAATCGCCATCATCCGTGCCGGCAGGCTCATCTCGTCGCGCGTCAGGCGCTTGGGGTAGCCCGTGCCGTCCATCTTCTCGTGGTGGCCGCCGGCGATCTCGGCGACGTTCTGCAGGTGCTTGGGGAATGGCAGCCGGCCGAGCATGAGGATGGTCTGCACGATGTGGTGGTTGATGATGTAGCGCTCCTCGGCGGTCAGGGTGCCGCGGGCGATGCTCAGGTTGTGCAGCTCGCCGCGATTGAACTTGTGCGGCGGCACCTCCAGCTTGAAGCCCCAGGGGTTGTCCGGCGCGATCAGCTCCTGTGCCGGGCGCTCGATCAGGTGTTCGACCTTGTCCGCCAGCAGCGCTTCTGCCACCGGCAGGCTGGGCGCCGGGCTGCGCTGCTGACGCTTGGCTTCCTCCCAGGACACGCCCAGGCGGTCGTCGAGGGTGCGTAGCCAGGTGCGTTCGGCGATCTGCTTGAGGCGCGCCTGGTCGGCCTCGGCCATGGCCTCGCCGCCGAGGTTGGTGCGCGCGACGAAGGCGAACTCCTCGTCCAGCTCGTTCAGCAACTGGTCGCGCAGCGCCGCCAGCGCGGCGTCTTCGCCACCCTCGGCGCGGCCCCGCCAGTAGGCGATCCAGGCGTCGCGCTTGAGCACCTCGAAGCGCATGCGCACCTCGTGGATGCGGTCGTACAGGGTCTCCAGCTTGGTCGCCTTGTCCACCACGTATTCCGGGGTGGTGACCTTGCCGCAGTCGTGCAGCCAGGCGGCGATATGCAGCGCCTCCCATTCCTCGTCGCTGGGCCGGTAGTCGCGAAAGGCCGGCTCGTCGCTGTCGGCGGCGGCGCGGGCGAGCATCAGGGTGATTTCCGGCACGCGCTGGCAGTGGCCGCCGGTGTAGGGACTCTTGGCGTCGATGGCGCCGGCGATCAGCTGGATGAAGGCGTCGAGCAGCTGCTTCTGCCGGGCCAGCAGGCGCTGGCTCTCGATGCACAGCGCGGCGCTGCCGGACACCGCGTCGACGAAGGCCAGTCGTTCCGGGCGCAACATGCTGTCGTTGCCGTCGCCGTGGTCGCGCTGCAGCAGCACCAGCACGCCGACGGTGTCGCCCTGGCGGTTGTGCAGACCGGCGGCGATCAGGTGCAGGCGCGGGCTGTCCAGCGCCGAGAGCAGGCCGCGGAAACTGCCGGCCTGGTCGAAGCCCAGGGACATGGCGACGCTGGCGCCGCCGCTGGCCGGCCCGCGCAACCAGTCGGGCAGCGCCGCGTCGTCCAGGGCGAAACCCTGCAGGCCCAGCTCGTCCAGGCCATGGGCTTGGCCGTCGAGCACCAGGCCCTGGGGTTCGAGGCGGCCGCTGTCGGCGTCGAGCAGGTAGATCACCCCGCCCTGCGCCTCACTGATCGCCACCGTGGCGTCCATCACCCGGCGCAGCAGGGCGTCGAAACGGGTTTCCGCGGAAAGGCTGGCGGCGATGTCGAGGAAGCGGCCGAGGGTGTCCTTCATCCGCGTCATCGACACCGCCAGCTGATCGACCTCGAGGATCGGCGAGCGGCCGCTGGCCGGGTGGTCGAAGTCGAAGCGGCGAATCGCCTCGGCCTCCTGCACCAGCGCGCGCAGCGGCTTGACCACCAGGCGCGAGGCCAGCCAGCCCAGCGGCAGGCACAGCAGCAGGGTGGTGAGGGTGATCAGCGCGCCCTGCCAGCGGATGCGGTAGGCGTCGGCGAGCAGCTCGCGCTCGGGCACCAGCAGCGCCAGGTGCAGGCCCTGCGGGCCGCCTTCCTGGATATGCCGGTGGGCCATGGCCCAGCGCTGCTGGGCCAGCACCACGGTGCCCTGGTCGCGCTCGTTGAGTTCGCCGTCGAGCAGCTCGCCCAGCACCGGGTTGATCTCGCGCACCTTGACCAGGCGCCTGCTGTCGCCCTCGACGCGGATCAGCCGGCTGCTGTCGGGGTAGGCCACGGCGTTACCCTCGGCATCGGCCAGTACCAGGTCGCTGTTGGGGGTGACGCGGTGTTCGGCGAGGGTGGCGGACAGGTCGGCCAGGGTCAGGTCGGCGCCGAGCACTGCGGTCAGGCCGCTGCGCCGGGCCAGGGTGGTGCCGACCTCCTCGGTGGAGAAGAACACATAGGGCGCGGTGGTGATCTGCCCACCGTCGCCGCGGGCGCGCTTGTACCAGTCGCGGCTGCGCGGGTCGTAGCTTTCCTTGAGGCGCTGGCGACGGCTGAGCTGGTTCAGCGAGCCGTCGTAGAACAGGTAGTAGGCCTCGGTGCCGGTGGCGCTGCGGTCGATCGACCAGATCTGGTAGGCGGCTCCCGGCGGGGCGTCGAAGCGCTGCTTGAGGGCGTCGCTGCGCAGCGGGCGGACCATGAAGAAGTCGCCGTCGTCGTAGCCCAGGTACAGCGAGCCGAGCTTGGGGTTGTCGCGCAGGGCCTGGACGAAGGGGCGCAGCAGGGCCAGGCGGGTGTCCAGGTCGTCGCCCTGGGTGGCCGGGTCGAGGGTCAGCAGGCTGAGCAGGTGGCGGATCGGCCGGTAGGTGCTGTCCAGGTCCTGCTGCACGTCGTGCTGGATGCGCTCGAACAGCTTGGCACTGCTGGAGACGATCATCTGACTGGTCTGCTGGTAGTTGAACAACCCCAGCACCACGCCGGTGAGCAGCAACAGGAGGGTGAACAGGGCGCTGATATGGACGTGTAACGGGAAGCGACGCTCGCGCGGAACGGCGGTCTTGGGCATCGCACTTCACTCCTTGGGTGGCGCTGCGGGCAGAGCAAGCATAGTGAAGAGTGGTCGGGCCTGCTTGGCTGCCGGCAGCCAGCGGGCCGGTGTGTCGCCGCGCAGCGATGTCCAGGGCGCGGCGCCGGCCTAGGGGGCGCCATGCGTACCGGCGATCTCCTGGTGCGCGCGGCCCAGGCGGTCCCGCGATACCCTAGGCGTCGGCGTTACGGCGATTCCTGCCCCTGTTGCAGCTTGTGCGGCTTGCTCAGTTGCAGGCGCAGGCCGTGCACCAGCAGGGCCACGGTCAGGGCCAGGGCGACGCCGATCAGGGCGTTGAGCAGGCGCACCTCGGCCAGGTGCCAGTCCTGCGCCAGGCTCTCGGCCAGCAGCACGAAGCACAGGCTGGTCTGCAGCACGAACAGGCCGTAGTGGTTGGCCTGCAGGGCACGGCTGAGGATCACCAGCGGCAGCAGGGTCATCACCATCAGCGGCGGGTTCTGCAGGCTGTGGCCGAAGGCGATCAGCAGGCCCGCCGCGGCCAGGCTGGCCAGGCTGGCCTGCAGCGCGCGCACCAGGCTGCCCTGGAACTCCAACTGCAGGGTGGTGATCACCGTCAGGGTCAGCCAGTAGCCGCGCGACAGCCCGGCCAGGTTGACGATCAGCCCGGAGGCGGCGAACGCCAGCACGCAGGCCAGCGCATGCAGGCGCCACTGCTGGCGCGGCAGGCGCTGGGCGTGGCGTTTGAGCACCTTGAGAATACTGATGAAGCGCGGCATGTATGGCCACATGCGCAGCCCGTGCAGGCCGCGCAGGCCGAAGGCCAGCAGCATCACCCAGAGCCCGCCGAGGATGAACAGCATGGCCACCGCATAGGGGTTGTGCAGATTGCCGACGCCGAACTGGCCCTGGCCCAGGCACAGGCAGATGGCCAGGCCGATGCCCAGCTTGCCGGCCTCGCTGCCGAAGCGCTGCAGCCAGGCCAGCAGCAGGCCGAAGGCGGCGAAAATACCGAGACTGACCAGCGGATGGCTGGCGGCCCAGAAGCCCAGGCCCGCGCTGCAGGCGCCGAGGCCGGTGAGCAGCAGCATGCGCAGCATGCCGAAGCGGTGCAGCGGGTTGGCCTGCGCGGCCTGGAAGGCGCCGGCCGAGGCCCAGAGGAAGCCGCTGTGGGCGGTGAACAGGCCGAGCAGCAGGGGCAGCGCGCAGCCAAACCCGGCGACCAGCGCCGGGCCCCAGGCCGGCGGCCCGGCATGCCAGGTGAAAGTGCTGCGGATCAGGTTCTTCATATGCTCGCTACACCGGGCTGGAACGCCCGGTCATCTCCCTCGCCATTTCCGTAGCGTAGCTGTCGGTCATGCCGGCGATAAAGTCGATCACCCGCATGAAGGAGCGGTACAGCGGCCAGCTCGGGTCGGGCGCATTGTTGCCGAGCAGGTCGAGGATGCGTCGGTGCTTGAACGACGGCGCGCGCCCGCCGTGCTGCTCCAGGGCGGCGCCGCAGAAGGCGTTGAGGAGGATTTCCAGGGTGGTGTAGGCGCCGATCTCATGCAGGGTCTTGCGTTTGTCGTGGAAGATCTTTTCCCGCGCCAAGGATTTGGCGCTCTGTACGCAGTGCTTGGCCGCACCGTGCATGTGTTCCACCAGGTCACCCTGCAGGCCGCCGGTGAGCAGGTCGTGCTGCTGCTCGACGAAGGCCCCGGCGGCGGCGTTGGTCAGGTGCTCGATGGCCTTGCCGCGCAGGATCGCCAGCTTGCGCCGGCGCGAGTCGCGCGGGCCGAGCTGGCGGTAGGTCTCCGGCAGGTCGTCGCCGACCAGGTCGAGCAGCAGCGCCTCGACCTCGACGTAGTCGAGCAACTCCATCTCCAGGCCGTCCTCCAGGTCGATCAGGCCGTAGCAGATGTCGTCCGCCGCCTCCATCAGGTACACCAGCGGGTGGCGCGCCCAGCGCTGCGCCTCCAGCTGCGGCAGCTCCAGCTTGGCGGCGATCTGTTCAAGCAGCGCCAGCTCGCTCTGGTAGCAGCCGAATTTGTGCTTCTTGTAGCCCTGGGCTTCAGCGTGACGCGCGGTCCAGGGGTATTTGAGGTAGCTGCCGAGGGTGGCGTAGGTCAGCCGCGTGCCGCCGTCGAACTGGTGGTACTCCAGCTGGGTGAGCACGCGAAAGCCCTGGGCGTTGCCCTCGAAACTGAGGAAGTCGGCGCGCTCGGCCTCGCTCATGGCGTCCAGCCAGCCGCGCCCGGCGGCCTGCTGGAACCAGTGGCGGATGGCGTCCTCGCCGGAGTGGCCGAACGGCGGGTTGCCGATGTCGTGGGCCAGGCAGGCCGACTGCACGACCATGCCCAGGTCGCTCGGCGCGCACCAGTCAGGCAGCTCGTCGCGCAGCATCTCGCCTACGCGCATGGCCAGCGAGCGGCCGACGCAGCTGACTTCCAGCGAGTGGGTCAGGCGCGTGTGGATATGGTCGTTGCTGCTCACCGGGTGCACCTGGGTCTTGCGCCCCAGGCGGCGGAAGGCGCCGGAGAAGATGATGCGGTCGTGATCCTTGTGGAAGGGGCTGCGGCCCAGTTCCGCAGAGCTGGGAGCGGGTTTGCCGAGACGTTCGCGGGTGAGCAGGGTGTGCCAATCCAAGGCTGATCCTCGCCGGAGGTGAACAGAGCCCTAGCTTCGGCGTTCGCGCCGCGCGGCGCAAGCCGTGCACGGACGAGTCGAGATCGCCTCGTGGTTGGCTGTGGCAGATGGCCTTTGGCCAGTTTCATAAGGCGCTGCAGCCCAGGCGCGGCGCGGGCTGCAGGCTTGTGTGTCAGAAAATTTACTTTTTTTACATATGTTTATTGTTTCTATGCACTTGGGTTCTGAGGAGTGACGATTCTTTGACTCGCTGTTGATATTGGACTTAAGTTAGGGCTGTAGTTGTTGGTTATTTGACGGTGGCGGGCGAAGGAGAGGGCGCTGGTTGCCGTGATTGAGAGGTTTGCCGCTAGGGAGAACGCCATGGACAGCTATTCGACGTGCCGTACCATGCACCCCGTCGGGCTCAGACGCTTCTGGCGTCTGTTCCACGCCCCGCCCTCTACCCGCTGATTGCCTGCGCACCGACCCTGCCGGAGCCGAGTCGACTCGCTCCGGCGCACCTGCCCATCGGCTGGTGTGGTCGCTGACAGTTGTTCCGGCCCGGATGCCAAGTCGAGTCGACCCCATTTTCAGGCGGCGCGCGTTCATTGCGTCTGCACGTGGGCCGTACGCCTGCGAGCAGCGGACGCACGCCGGGGAGATGCAGCATGAAACCGGTATTGCCGAGTCAAGGGCCGGGCGAGGCGCAAGACGTCGCCACGCCCACCGATCAGTCCACGGCGCCGCCAGGCCAATTGTCGCGGCGCGGCTTTCTCCAGGGCAGTGCGGCGCTGGCCGCAGCGCCGCTGTTCCTGGCGCCCAGTCGCAGCGAGGCGCTATTGCCGGGCGAGTTTCCGCCGAGTCCGGCTACCGTTCCCTGGCAGGAGTACCTGCCCGTCGAACCGCCGCTGCTTTATGGCAGCTCGCTGAGTCCGGCGCCTACCGCGCAGCCCAATATCGCCGCCGGCGAGGCCGGGCGCCCGGCGCACCAGCGCTGGGCCCTGTTCGGCCCGCAGGCCGAGCCCTACGAGTTGCATGTGGCGCAACGGGATAACTGGGTGTTCAACCCGGCCTACCCGCCGCAGCCGGTGTGGACCTACCAGGCCAAGCAACCCGACCTCAGCGTGCTCAGTCCGGTGGTGCATGCGCATTACGGCCATCCGGTGCTGTGCCGTATCTTCAACGACCTGCCGGGCAACCACACCGGCTTCGGCACGCCGGAGATCAGTACCCACCTGCACAACGCCCATGTCGGCTCGGAAAGCGACGGCTTTCCCGGCGACTACTACAGCGCGACCAAGGCCGGGCCGAGCCTGACCGCGCCGGGCGGCTTCAAGGACCACCTCTACTCCAACATCTACGCCGGCTACGACGAGTTGCAGAACGGCATCGGCGACTACCGCGAGGCGCTGGGCACGCTGTTCTACCACGACCACACCCTGGATTTCACCGCGCCCAACGTGGTGCGCGGGCTGGTCGGCTTCTACCTGCTGTACGACCATATCGATTCGGGCAACGAGAAGGATCCCAATCCGGCCGCACTGCGTCTGCCCAGCCATCCCTACGATTATCCGCTGGCGTTCGGTGACCGGCGTTTCGACCCCAACGGCATGCTCTACTACGACCAGGTCAGCCCCGAGGGCGTGCTCGGCGACAAGGTGGTGGTCAACGGCAAGATCGAGCCGGTGCTGCGGGTGGCAAGGCGCAAGTACCGTTTCCGCCTGCTCAACGGTGGGCCGAGTCGCTTCTACCAGTTCTATCTGGTGCGCTCGAACAACGTGATCCAGCCGTTCACCTACATCGCCAACGACGGCAACCTGCTGGACAAGCCACTGCTCAATAGGCTGTTCGTGCGTCTCGGCGTTGCCGAGCGTGGGGATATCGTGGTGGACTTCTCGCGCTACCCGGTAGGCACCGAGCTGTACCTGGTCAACCGCCTGACCCACCGCCCGGAGGACACCCGTCGGCCCTATCAGGTTAAGGCGCCCGGCGATCGGGTGCTGAAGTTCGTGGTCGATCGCGAGCCGCCGGAGCAGGACCTGAGTCGGGTGCCCAGCACCCTGCGGCCGTTGCCGCCGCTGCCGAGCACTGCCCAGCTGGCGGCGCTGCCGGTGCGCAAGTTCGTCTTCGAGCGCAGGCAGAACATGTGGGCGATCAATGGCCAGTTCGTCGATGTCACGACGCCGCGCGCGGTCATGCCCCTGGGCAGCATGGAAATCTGGGAGCTGACCAGCATCGACGATGGCTGGGATCACCCCATCCATATCCACCTGGAGGAGGGGCGCATTCTCAGCAAGTCGATCGATGGGCGCAACGTGACGGTGCCGATCCACGAGCGCGGGCGCAAGGATGTTTATGTCATCGAGGGCTTTGCCACCACCCGTGTGCTGATGCGCTTTCGCGACTACAAGGGCAAGTACGTGATGCATTGCCATAACCTGATCCACGAAGACCACGCCATGATGCTGCGTTGGGATGTCGTCTGAGCCAGCCGGAGGTTTTTTGCCATGAACACGCGAAGAAAGGTACTGGCAGGGCTGGGCGTCGCCGCGTTCGGCTGGGCTGCCTGGCGCTCGGGCAGCAGCCTGCAGCAGCCGGCCGCGCCGCTGGCCGGGGTGGGCGGTACACGCTTTCCCAACGTGCCGCTGCTGACCCACGAGGGGCGTCAGGTGCGCTTCTACGACGACCTGGTGCACGGCAAGGTGGTGGCGATCAACATGATGTACACCCAGTGCACCAACAGTTGCCCGGCCACCACCGCCAACCTGCGCCTGGTGCAGAAGATGCTCGGCGAGCGGGTCGGGCGCGACGTGCACCTGTACTCGCTGACGCTGCAGCCGGAGCAGGACAGCCCCGAGCGCCTGCGCGAGTACGTCGAGCGCCACCATATCGGCCCGGGCTGGCAGTTCCTCACCGGCACCCGCGCCGATATCGAGCAGCTGCGCCGCGCCCTGGGTTTCTACGATGTCGACCCGGTGGTGGATCTCAACGACCTGACCCACACCGGCATGCTGCGCATCGGCAACGACGTACTCGACCGCTGGACCATGGCGCCGACGCAGACCGGCGCCGAGCAGATCGTCGCCACCATCAATCACGTCGACACCCATATGGTGCATACCGCCTACAGCGAGTCGCAGCCGTCGGCCGAGCAGCTAGCGCAGGCGTAGGCGTTCCACCCGCACGCGGCCGCCGGCGTCGAGGCGGCCGCGCACCTGCACGTAGGCGCCGGGGCGTGGCGCATCGTCCAGGCGTGAGCGTGCGTCGATCAGCAGTGGCAGGCCGTCCAGCTTGCCGGCCTCATCCAGGCGCCCGTGCAGGCGCAGCTTGGCGCCCGCCGGCAGCGGCGCCGGGCGCCCGGCGGCGTCGCGCGCGCCTTGCTCGATCCAGGCCACGATCAGGTCGACTTCCGCGTCCGTGAGATAGGGTGGACCGTCATAGGGCATGCGTGGCCGCGCCTGGCCGCGAATGCGTCGCACCAGCTCGCTGGCCGCGGGGTTGCCGGGCACCACCCGGGCACGCTCGCCGCTGGCCAGGGTCGCCGCGTAGCTCGACAGCAGATAACCCTCGGGGGCGGCGCCCATCAGGCCGCTGGGCGAGTGGCAGGTGGCGCAGCGACGCAGCAGGATGGCCTCGACGTGGCGGTAGTCGACGGCCTCGCCGGGTCGTGGGCTCGGGATGGCAGGTTCGGCTGCGCGCGCGTCGCCCGGCGGCAGCCCGGCGTTGATCCAGCGTTCGACCAGGGCGATCTCGGCGTCGTCGAGAAAGGGTGGGCCAGTCAGCGGCATGCGCGGCTGGCTGCTGCCAGTCAGGCGGCGCAGCAGCTCGCTACCGGCGGCATCGCCGGGGTGCACCACCGGGCCGCGCTGGCTGCCGCGCAGCAGTTGCTCCAGGCTGTCCAGGCGCAGACCCAAGGGCGCCTGGGCGCCGCTGTGGCAGGCCAGGCAGCGGCTGGCCAGCAGCGGGGCGATGTCGGCGTGGTAGGTCGGCGCGTCGGCCAGCGCGGCGGCGCTGAGCAGCAGCGGGGCGAGCAGACGCAGAGGGAGCCCGGGCATGAGTGCAGCCTCGATGGTCGAGGGGTTAACTCAAGCCTAGCTGTGCATTCAAAGACCGGCGGCGTCGATGTCCACCAGCAGCAAACGGCGGCCGTGGTCGATGAACTGCCCGGCGGTCAGGCAGTACTGGTTGCTGGTGGCGTCGCGGTAGGTGCTGGACAGGGTCAGGCGGCGCTCCTCCCAGCCTTCGGCGAGCAGCTGGTAGAAGTAGGGGCGCCACGACCAGTTGTGGCCCAGGTAGCGGTCGTCGCTGTGCCAGGCCTGCTGGCGCCATTCCAGGTTGGGGGTCAGCTGGGTGCCGTGGCGGTCGCACTGGTAGATGCGCAGCAGCCAGGGGTAGTGCTCCGGCGCGCGGAGGCGCGCGGCCGGCGCACCGCTTTCGGCCCACAGGCGCAGCTCGTGCATCAGCTCCGCCAGCTGCTGGCGCAGGGTCATCAGCCGCGCGCGCTCGGCCAGCTTGTGCTGCACGTAGCTGTCGCGCAAGCGGGCGAAGCGGCCGGCGAAGGCGTCGCTGGCGAACAGCTCGCGGGCCGGTTTGGCGAACAGGAAGCCCTGCACGTAGCGGGCGCCGCATTCCAGGGCGAAGTTGAGCTCTGCTTCGGTTTCCACGCCCTCGGCGATGATCCAGCAGCCGGTCTTTTCCGCCATCTGCGCCAGGGCCTTGACCACCTCGCCGCTGGGGCCGCCGCGGGCGGCGGCCTGGAACAGGCGCATGTCCAGCTTGAGGATGTCCGGCTGCAGCGCCAGCACCCGGTCGAGCTGCGAGTAGCCGGCGCCGAAGTCGTCGATGGCGATGCGCGCACCGGCCTCGCGGTAGCGCGCCACCACATCCGGCAAGCGCTGGCTGGCGCCGCCCAGTTCGGTGATCTCGAAGACGATGCGCGAAGGCTCGATGCCGCTGCGCTGCAGCTGCAGCAGGCTGGGCAGCGGCTGTGCCGGACGCAGGCGACTGATCCAGCGCGGCGAGATATTGAGGCTGAGAAACCAGTCCGCAGGCGCCTGGTGAAAGCGCGCCAGGGCCTCCTCGCGCACCTGGCGGTCGAGGCGGCGCAGCGCCGTCGGCGGGGTCTTCGGATCGGCGAACAGCGGGCCGGCGGAATGCGCCTGGCCGCTGGCGTCACGCAGCCGGGCGAGCGCCTCGACCCCGGCGATGCGGCCGGTGGCGGTGTCGATAAAGGGCTGGAAGACGGCGAAGGGCTGTCCGTCGATCACCTGGGTGTCCTTAGCTGCGAGCGTTGGGCCGCCACCGGAGCGGGCGGGTCGCTCGATCTAGCAAGATCGTGGCCAGCCCAGGTCTAGACCAGCGGCGTTCGGGCCTCGGCGGCGGGGCGGCGGCGTCGCAGCAGCGGGGCGACGATCAGCGCCAGGCGTAGCCAGCGGCGCCAGCCGCGCTTGCCGCCGAGCAGGCCGGCCAGGGCCAGGGCGCCGCCGGCGAGCCAAAATGGTGCGCTGCCCTGGCGCAGGCGCAGGCCGTAGTCGCGCGCCTGGCGCAGCGGCTGGCTGAGCTGCAGTGCCTCGTGGCGCAGCTCCTGGCGGTGCATTTCCAGGCGCATGCGCAGCACCGCCTTGCGTAGCTGCCGGCGCGAGGCGCCTTTGGGGAGGTCGGGCAAGCTCATGGCAGCAGTTGCTCGCGGTCGCGTTGCAGTTCTTCCAGGCTGGCGGCGAAAGGCGGCTCGGCGCGCTGCAGGCTGAGCGCTAGCCAGGCGCCGCTGGCCAGCAGGCCGGCGGCGTAGAACAGGCACAGGCCGACGGCCACCGCCAGGCGGTGGCTGTCCCAGTAGAGGATCAGCAGCAGCGCCGACAGGCCGATCAGCAACAGCAGGGCGAAGCCCAGGCACAGGCCGCCCAGCAGCAGGGCGCGTAGGGCCTGGTGGCGCTGGTCTTCCAGTTCGTGGCCGAGCAGCGCCAGGTGACCCTGCAGCAGGCCGAGCAGGGCCGCGCCGAGGCGGCGGGGGGAGGGGCCGCTGGTCATGGCGCGCGCTCAGCGGCGGCCGAGCAGCAGGCCGAACAGCAAGCCCACCGCGGCCGCCAGACTGAGTGCGCGCCAGGGGTGCTTGTGCACGTAGTCCTCGGTGGCGTCCACGGCGATCTTGCCCTGTTCGCGCAGGCCGGCTTCGGCGCGGTGCAGGGTCTCGCGGGCGCGGCCGAGGCTGTTGCGGATGTCGTCGCGCAGCGCCTCGGCCTGTTCGCCGGCGAGGCTGGCGGAGTGCTGCAGGAGTTTTTCGGTGTCGCTGACCAGGGCCTGGAATTCTTCCAGCAGGGCGTCCTGGCTGCTCGGGGTGGCGTTCTTGCGGGGCATGGCGCGCGTCCTCTGCATTGGGCGGTTAAGGCTTACGAGTGCGGTGAGACTTCAGGGTTCCGCAAGGGTAGTCGGTAAAAGCCCAGGAAGCAGGCTGGTACAGCGCTTGCATTGTGCTGGTGCGCGAAGTCTCGGAGATGCCCTGTGTTGGGGCTTTTCCGGTCTGGGTCAGGAAGGCCGATCGCAAGCCTAAGTTATTAATTAATAAGAAATTAGTACCAAGGAACCAGATTCGAGCGGCGCCATTTCGGGGCCGTGGTCTGGCGCTTTTTGTGGGCATGGCGGTACGGGTGGCTGCATTGTGGTGCGCGCCGGCTTGTCGATGCCTTGCTTTGGTGCTTTTTCCCCAACGCCGGAGTTTTCTTCGCAGATGGAAAACATCAACAGCGCCGTGGAAACCCTGATCCACGGCTCCAATACCCTGTTCATCCTGCTCGGCGCGATCATGGTGCTGGCCATGCACGCCGGTTTCGCCTTCCTCGAAGTGGGCACGGTGCGGCAGAAGAACCAGGTCAACGCGCTGTCGAAGATCCTCTCGGACTTCGCCATCTCGGCGCTGGCCTATTTCTTCATCGGTTACTGGATCGCCTACGGGGTGACCTTTCTCGAGCCGGCGGCGGTGCTGACCGAGAACCATGGCTACGGCCTGGTGAAGTTCTTCTTCCTGCTGACCTTCGCCGCGGCCATCCCGGCGATCATCTCCGGCGGCATCGCCGAACGCGCCAAGTTCGGCCCGCAGCTGTGCGCCACGGCGCTGATCGTGGCCTTCGTCTACCCCTTCTTCGAGGGCATGATCTGGAACGGCAACCATGGCCTGCAGGCCTGGCTCCAGGCGCGCTTCGGCGCCGGCTTCCACGACTTCGCCGGCTCGGTGGTGGTGCACGCCATGGGTGGCTGGCTGGCGTTCGGCGCGGTGCTGCTGCTGGGGCGGCGCAACGGCCGCTATCGCGACGGCAAGCTGGTGGCCATGGCGCCGTCGAACATTCCCTTCCTCGCCCTCGGCTCGTGGATCCTGATCATCGGCTGGTTCGGCTTCAACGTGATGAGCGCGCAGACCCTCGACGGCGTCAGCGGCCTGGTGGCAGTCAACTCGCTGATGGCCATGGTCGGCGGCACGGTCGCCGCGCTGCTGGTCGGGCGTAACGACCCGGGCTTCCTGCATAACGGCCCGCTGGCCGGTCTGGTGGCGATCTGCGCCGGCTCCGACCTGATGCACCCGGTCGGCGCCCTGGTCACCGGCGCCATCGCCGGCGCGCTGTTCGTCTGGGCCTTCACCGCGACCCAGGTGAAATGGAAGATCGACGACGTGCTCGGCGTCTGGCCGCTGCACGGTCTGTGCGGCGTGTGGGGCGGCATCGCCTGCGGCATCTTCGGCCTGGAGGCCTTCGGCGGCCTGGGCGGCGTCAGCCTGGCCAGCCAGCTGATCGGCACCGCGCTCGGCGTGCTGGTGGCGCTGCTTGGCGGCTTCCTGGTCTACGGCGTGCTCAAGGCGCTGCTGGGCATTCGCCTGAGCCAGGAAGAGGAATACAACGGCGCCGACCTGTCGGTGCACAAGATCGGTTCGATCAACCTCGATTGAGCCTCGCGCCGCCGGCAGCCCCTGCCGGCGGCGCGCCTTTTGGCGCTACGGCGCCACTCGCTGCAGGTCCAGCACGCGGATGCGCCCCGGCTCGGGGTAGTGCCAGTGCACGTCCAGGTCCCACAGGCGCGCGCCGTAGCGGCGCTCGGGCTCGGGCTGCTGGTAGGCCGGGCGCGGGTCCTGCGCCAGGCATTGTTCGATCAGTTCCACCAGCGGTTCGCCCAGGCGCAGGGCGTGGGCCTGCGCCTGTTGCAGCGCCTCGGCCTGCCAGGCCACCGGGATCAGTTGCGGCGCACCCTCGGCCATGGCGTTGCGCGCCTCGGGCAGGCAGTCGGCGTAGGGCACGTAGGGCTTGATGTCCAGCACCGGGGTGCCGTCGAGCAGGTCGATGCCGGACAGGTGCAGGCGGCCCGGCTCGACCCGCTCCAGGCGCACCACCGACTGGCCGATGCCGTTGGGCCGGTGGGTGGCGCGGGTGCTGAACACGCCCACCGCCTGGTTGCCGCCCAGGCGCGGCGGACGCACCTTCAGCCGCGGCTGCTGCTCCAGCGCCTGGTGAAAGAGAAACAGCAGCCAGATATGGCTGACCTGCTCCAGCCCCTGCACCGCGTCGCCCTGGTCGAACGGCGGCAGCAACTCCAGCACGCCGCGCGCGGCCGGCGCCAGCTGCGGCTGGCGGGGGATGGCGAATTTTTCCTTGAAGCAGGAGCGGACGATGCCGATCGGCGACACGCTGTAGCTCATGGGCTGACGATCACCCGGCAACCGGCGTCGCGAAAGGGCCCGGCGAAGCGCACCCAGCCTTCGCCGGGGCTGACCTGGGCGCAGGTCAGGTGGCCGTCGGCCTTGCTCTGCCAGAGAAAGAACGGCGCCGGCGCGGCCAGGCTGGCGGCGCTCAGGGCGAGCAGGGCGGTCAGTAGCAGCAGCGTACGCATGGCGATGGTCTCCGCAAGACGAGAGGCAAACCCTAGCATGGTTGTCAGAAGCGTTCCTTCTCGCCCAGGTAGCGCCACTGGCCGAGCGGCAGCTTGGCCATGGGCACGCCGCCGATGCGGATGCGCTTCATGCTCCGCACCGTCAACCCCAGCGCCGCGCACATCTGCCGCAGCTGCTGCGGCTGCGGGTTCTTCAGGGCGAAGCGCAGGCGCTGCTCGCTCTGCCAGCTGGCCTTGCACGGCGGGAACTGCACGCCCTTGTGCAGCAGGCCCTTTTTCAGACGCTCCAGGCCGTTCGACGCCAGTTCGCCACTGACTTCCACCAGGTATTCCTGTTCCAGCTTGTGGCCGTCCTCGCGCAGCTTGCGTTGCGTGCGCCAGTCCTGACTGAGTACCACCAGGCCGCTGGCGCCGACCTGCAGCGGCAGGCTCTGCTCCTGGCGGAGGAAATGCCCATGCAGCACGCGCTGCGCGTGCGGGTCGTCGCTCCAGTGGTTGGTGGCGGCCAGCGACTGCGGGATGCGTGCGTTGTCGGCGTCGGCCGCGCAGTGCAGCAGTAGGGTCACCGGCGCCACCGGATCGAGGCTGGCCTCGGGGTGCAGTTCGACGCGCTGGCCCTCGACCTTGAACTGCGGCGCCTCGACCACCTGCCCATCGACGCTGACCCAGCCGCCGGTGATGTACAGATCGGCCTCGCGCCGCGAACAGCCCAGCAGTTCGATGACACGTTTGGACAGGCGGACGGGCTCGCTCATGCGGGGGGCTCGGCTGGGAAAAGGGCGGCCATTGTAGCGCCCCGCCCAGAGGTATGCGGGGTTATTCGGCAGGCGAACTCGGGTAGTCGTACGGGCTTTGGCACTCGCGCTTGCGCCCGGTGAAACCCTCGAACAGCGCACGATGACGCGCCAGGCCGTACTCGTCCTGTCGCGTGGGGTAATCGCCGATCCATTGGATCAGCTTGTCGAGCATGGCCTGCTGCTCGGCAGCACTGGCGAACTTCTCCGCCTCCCAGGGGCGCCGTCGGCAGTGGTCGATGCAGGTATCGACGCCGGGGTTGAGGAAGATCAGCTCGTCGCAGTAAGGCAGTGCGGTCTCGACCAGGTCGCCATAGCAGCCTTCGATCACCCAGTGGCGATGCGTGCGGATAAAGGCCAGCAGCAGCGCCCGGCTCTCGTCCAGCGGCTTGCGTTGCGTGCCGCCGTCCCAGGCGATCTCGTCCAGCGCCAGGCGGGCGACGTTGCCCCCGGCGATCAGGCGCCGGGCCAGTGTGCTCTTGCCGGCGCCGGCATTGCCCAGCAACAGGATACGCATGGCTGTTTCTCCAGTGACGTCGCTCAAGGCAGCCCCGGAGCGGTCATCGATAGGTCGCCTCGACTGCGCGTCTTCAGCGCCGGGCGAGATCCCTGCGCTGGCTCGGCGACTCACGGGGCGCAGGGCGTCTCGGTTTGCCGGCTGGGTGGCGGTGCAGATGCGCCCACCATCTTGTGGCATCGGTATGCTGCGCGAAGCCGGTGACCCGTGCAGTAAAGACCGCCAGCCGTCTCGCAGCGGGGGTGTCACACGGGGCGTCCGGGTTAGTGTGCTCCGGTGGGTGGCCAGCGGCCCTGACGGCGCAGGCGGCGTAGCACCCAGCGCCTATAGGCCCACGACAGCAGCGGGCGCAGGCCGGGCAGGGCGAGCAGCCAGGCCAGCGGACGCAGGCGCGGGCTGCGGCGCAGCAGCAGGATATAGGCGTCCAGCTCGCGGTGGATGTGCCCCTGTTCGTCCGCCACATGCAGCTCGCTCAGCGCGGCTCGCGGGTCGATGCCGGCGGCGCGCAGCTCCTCGTCGCGGCCGCCGATATCCAGCCATTGCACCTCGCCGGCGGCCTGCTGGCTGAGGCGTTCGTAGCGGTGGCGGTCGGCGACGCAGTGCGGGCAGGCGCCGTCGTAATAGACCTTGATTGGCATGGCGGCGAAGCGGTGAGGGATCTGCCGTTGAGTATAGGCCTGCAGAAATGACAAGCCCCGCGCGGGGCGGGGCTTGGCAGGGCGGCGCAGGCTTAGATCAGTTCGCCCCACATGTCGTACTCGTCGGCATCGACGATGCGCACGCGCACCTTGTCGCCCGGCTTGACCGCGGTGGAGTCGATAAACACGCTGCCGTCGATCTCCGGGGCGTCGGCCCAGGAACGGGCCACGGCGCCTTCGCCGTCGACTTCGTCGACCAGCACGTCCATCTCCAGGCCGATCTTGGCCTGCAGGCGCGCGCTGCTGATCGCCTGCTGGTGGGCCATGAAACGCTCCCAACGCTGCTGCTTGATCTCGTCCGGCACAGGTTCGAGATCCATGTCGTTGGCTGGGGCGCCCTCGACCGGGCTGTACTGGAAGCAGCCGACGCGATCGAGCTGGGCTTCGCTGAGCCAGTCCAGCAGATACTGGAAGTCTTCCTCGGTCTCGCCGGGGAAGCCGACGATAAAGGTGGAGCGGATGGTCAGCTCGGGGCAGATCTCGCGCCATTTCTTGATCCGCGCCAGGGTCTTGTCCTCGAACGCCGGGCGCTTCATGGCCTTGAGCACCTTCGGGCTGGCGTGCTGGAAGGGGATGTCCAGGTAGGGCAGCAGCTTGCCGGCGGCCATCAGCGGGATCACGTCGTCGACGTTGGGGTAGGGGTAGACGTAGTGCAGGCGCACCCACACGCCCATCGCCGACAGCGCCTCGCACAGCTCGAGCATGCGCGTCTTCACCGGCTGGCCGTTCCAGAAGTCCAGCTTGTACTTGAGGTCGACGCCGTAGGCGCTGGTGTCCTGGCTGATCACCAGCAGTTCCTTGACGCCGGCCTTGACCAGGCGCTCGGCCTCGCTGAGCACGTCGCCGACCGGGCGGCTGACCAGCTTGCCGCGCATCGAGGGGATGATGCAGAAGCTGCAGCTGTGGTTGCAGCCTTCGGAAATCTTCAGGTAGGCGTAGTGGCGCGGGGTGAGCTTGATGCCCTGCGGCGGTACCAGGTCGATCAGCGGGTTGTGCTCGGTTTTGGGCGGGATCACCTCGTGCACGGCGTTGACCACCTGCTCGTACTGCTGCGGGCCGGTCACCGCCAGCACGCTGGGGTGCACGTCGCGGATGCTGTCTTCGGCCACGCCCATGCAGCCGGTGACGATCACCTTGCCGTTCTCGGCGATGGCCTCGCCGATGGCGTCCAGCGATTCGGCCTTGGCGCTGTCGATGAAGCCGCAGGTGTTGACCACCACCACGTCGGCATCCTGGTAGGTCGGCACGATCTCGTAACCTTCCATGCGCAGCTGGGTCAGGATGCGTTCGCTATCGACCGTGGCCTTGGGGCATCCCAGGGAAACGAAGCCGACTTTCGGTGTGGCGGTGGACATGCGGGCTAACCTCGATGGGCGCCTCGGGGGCGCCTCTGATCAAAAAGTGCGCAATTCTAGCGGCGGATCATACGCTTGACCAGTGCTGGTCAAGGAGCGGAAACGAAAAAGGCCACTCGTTTGAGTGGCCTTTTTCTGAAGGTGGTTGCGGGAGCAGGATTTGAACCTACGACCTTCGGGTTATGAGCCCGACGAGCTACCAGACTGCTCCATCCCGCGTCTGTGGGTCGGCATTCTACCCTCGGCTGCGCCGCTGTCAACCGTGTATTTGAAGAAAACTGTTTTCAACTCAGGTGCTTAGCGTTAAACAGCTGTTAGACTTCAGGGCTCCAGGCCAGGCCGGGCAAGGCTTTCGAGGGTGTCGTGCGCAAGATTATCCACGTGGACTGCGACTGCTTCTACGCCGCCATCGAGATGCGCGACGACCCGAGCCTGGCCAATCGGCCGCTGGCCGTCGGCGGCTCGGCCGAACGGCGCGGGGTGATCGCCACCTGCAACTACGAGGCGCGCGTCTATGGCGTGCGTTCGGCGATGTCGTCGCGGCATGCGCTGAAGTTGTGCCCGGAGCTTTTGATCGTCAAGCCGCGCTTCGAGGCGTACCGCGCCGTGTCGCGGGAGATTCACGGCATCTTTCGCCAGTTCACCGAGCTGATCGAGCCGCTGTCGCTGGACGAGGCCTATCTCGACGTCAGCGACTCGGCGCATTTCGCCGGCAGCGCCACCCGTATCGCCCAGGAGATCCGCCGACGGGTGGCGCAGGAGCTGCACATCACCGTGTCGGCCGGGGTGGCGCCGAACAAGTTCCTGGCCAAGATCGCCAGCGACTGGCGCAAGCCCAACGGGCTGTTCGTCATCACGCCCGACCAGGTCGAGGATTTCGTCGCGGCGCTGCCGGTGAGCAAGCTGCACGGCGTCGGCAAGGTCACCGCGGACAAGCTGGCGCGCCTGGGGATTCGCACCTGCCTGGATCTGCGCGACTGGAACAAGCTGGCGCTGGTGCGCGAGTTCGGCAGTTTCGGCGAGCGCCTGTGGGGCCTGGCCCACGGCATCGACGAGCGTGCGGTGCAGGTGGACAGCCGCCGCCAGTCGCTTAGTGTCGAGCACACCTATGACCAGGATCTGCCCGACCTGGACAGCTGCCTGGCAAAGCTGCCGGCGCTGCTGGAGGAGATGAACGGGCGCCTGCAGCGGCTGGATGCCAGCTACCGACCGGACAAACCCTTCGTCAAGGTCAAGTTCCACGACTTCACCCAGACCACCCTGGAGCAGGCCGGCGCCAGCCGCGATCTGGACAGCTATCGACAGCTGCTGAGCAACGCCTTCGCCCGCGGCGGCAAGCCGGTGCGCCTGCTTGGCGTTGGGGTCAGGTTGCATGACCTGCGTGGGCGACAGGAGCAGCTGGAGTTGTTTGCGTAGTTGCCGTTGTGGGAGGGGCTTTAGCCGCGATCATCGATAAAGACATCGCCGCTGAAGCGCCTCCCACAGAGTACCTGCACGGCCCGATCACTGCGCCCAGAGGCGAATCGGCTTGCCGCTGGCCGGCCACAGCTGCAGCTGGCCGATGGCGTTGAAGTCCCAGCGCTGCACCTGGCCGATGGCGTCGAGGAAGCGCCGTTCCTGTTCCATCAACGCCGGTGCGCATTGCTTGCGGGTGCTGCCGGGGCGTTCGAAGCCGAGCGCATTGCCCTCGAGTTCATAACCGGCGAACCAGTGGTTGCAGCCGGCATGGCCGTGGGCGCGGCCGTCGGCGGCGAAGGTGATGGTCAGGTGGCTGCGGTCGATCAGCGGGCGTTCGCCGATCCACTCCACCTGGTAGCTGCGCTCGGTCTCCAGTTGCGGCGCGTCGCTGGCGCAGCCGCCCAGGGCGGCGGCGAGCAGGGCGAGGGGCAGGGCGCGGGGCATGGTTTCAGTCCTCCTGACAGGTGGGGCACAGGTGCTGGCCATTAAGCTTGCGCCAGCCCAGTTCGGCGATACGGGCCTCGGCGGCTGGCGCCTGGGCGGCCTTGCCCAGGGCGGCGTCGACGGCGAATTCGAAGTCCAGTTGCTTGCCACAGCCGTCGCAGTTCACCTGCCAGTTGTGGATGGCCAGCTCCTTGAACTGCGGGCCCTTGCACACTGCCAGCCACTGGCCGGGCGGGTTGATCAGGTGACGGACCTTTTCCACCTCCAGGCGCATATGCAGGTCGCGGCTGCCCTTGAGGGTGACCAGCAGGCTGTCGCCGGCCTGGATCGAGCCGCCGTTGCCGGTGACCTGATAGCGGCCCGGCGCCAGGGCGCGGCACTCGGTGAGGGTGTGCTGGGGGGTGAGCAGGGAATAACGGAAATCGTGTTCGGCCATGGGTCCTCCGGATCAGCCGGCATGCTATCACGCGCCGGCCCTGACCTCATTGCACGGGCGGCCGGCGGCCCAGGCGGCGATATTGTCCAGGGTGGTGCGGGCGATGGCGGCCAGCGCCTCCTGGGTGAGGAAGGCCTGGTGGGCGGTGACGATGACGTTGGGGAAGGTCAGCAGGCGCGCCAGCACGTCGTCCTGCAGCGGCAGGTCGGAGCGGTCCTCGAAGAACAGCTCGGACTCTTCCTCGTAGACGTCCAGGCCCAGGTAGCCGAGCTGACCGCTCTTCAGCGCGCCGATCAGCGCCGGGGTGTCGACCAGCGCGCCGCGGCCGGTGTTGATCAGCATGGCGCCGCGTTTCATCTGTGCCAGGCGCGCGGCATCGATCAGGTGATGGCTGCTGGCGGTCAGCGGGCAGTGCAGGCTGAGGATGTCGCTCTGGCTTATCACTTCGTCGAGCGGCGCCTGGCGCGCGCCGATGGCATCGAGTCCGGTCACCGGCAAGGGGTCGTGGATCAGCACCCGGCAGCCGAAGCCGGCCATGATGCGGGCGAAGCTCAGGCCGATCTTGCCGGCGCCGATCACGCCGACGGTCTTGCCGTGCAGGTCGAAACCGGTCAGCCCGTGCAGGGAAAAATCGCCCTCGCGGGTGCGATTGAAGGCGCGGTGGATGCGCCGATTCAGCGCCAGGATCAACGCCACCGCATGCTCGGCCACCGCATGCGGCGAGTAGGCCGGCACCCGCACCACGCGCAACCCCAGGCGTTCGGCGGCCTTGAGATCGACATGGTTGTAGCCGGCCGAGCGCAGGGCGATCAGCCGCGTGCCGGCGGCGGCCAGGTGCTGCAGCACCGGCGCCGACAGCTCGTCGTTGATAAAGGCGCAGACCACCTCGCAGCCGCTTGCCAGTGCTGCGCTGGCTGCGGTCAGGCGCGCCTCGTGGAACTGCAGCTGCCAGCCATCCGGGCGCGCGGCGGCGAGGAAGCTGTCGCGGTCGTAGGTCTTGCTGCTGAACAGACAGATGCGCATGCGGGCTCCTCAGGCGCTTTGCGCGGCGATCTCGGTCAGCCGGGCGATCGCCGCATCCAGTTCGTCGAGGGCGCGCTGGGCGCCCGGGTCGTCCTGCTTGAGTAGGGTTTCGCTGCGCTGGCAGGCGGCGCGCAGCTGCGGCACGCCGCAGTAGCGGGTGGCGCCGTGCAGGCGGTGGACCCGCTCGATCAGCGCGCTGCGCTCGCCGGCTTCGCGGGCCTGGCGGATGGCCTGGCGATCGCCGGGCAGCCCGGCCAGCAGCATGTTCAGCATGTCGGCGGCGAGGTCGGCCTTGCCGGCAGCCAGGCGCAGGCCTTCCTCGGCGTCGAGCACCTGCGGCTGCGCCGAGGTGACGGGGGCCTCGAGGGGTTTCGCCGCAGGCTGGTTGCGCAGGCTCAGGCCGGTCCACTTGAGCACCACCTGGGCCAGCTGACGTTCGCTGATCGGCTTGGTCAGGTAGTCGTCCAGGCCGCTTTGCAGCAGGATGCGCTTCTCGTTGGCCAGGGCGTGGGCGGTCAGCGCGACGATGGGGGTGGCGCTGCGGCCCTGTTCGCTTTCCCACTGACGGATCGCCTCGGTGGCCTGGCGGCCGTCCATGCCGGGCATCTGCACGTCCATGAATACCAGGTCGAAACTGCCGCGCTGCACCGCCTCGATGGCGGCATAGCCGCTGTCCACCGCACTGACCTGGGCACCCAGATCGTCGAGCAGGGTCTGCACCAGCAGCAGGTTGGCCGGGTTGTCGTCGACGCAGAGGATCTGCGGGCGACGGCTGCTGGCCAGGTTCGCGGGCTCGCTGACCGGGCGTTGCGGGCAGGCCAGCTCGATCAGCGCCTTGTGCAGCTTGCGCGTGCACGGCGGCTTGGCCTGCAGCTGGGTGTAGGCATCGGGCAGCGATTCGTGGAACAGCCCCAGCTCGGTGGTGGGGCACAGCACCAGGGCCTTGCAGCCGAGGCGGTCGAGGTCCCAGATGCGCTGGCCGAGGGCATCGGCCGGCAGCTGGGCGGCGGTGATGCCGAGCACCGCCAGGCTCAGCGGGCGTTCGCGCTGCTGCTGGCTGGCCACGGCGTCGAGCAGCTGGCCCAGGTCGGCGAAGCTTTCCACCTCCAGGCCGCAGTCTTCCAGTTGATGGGCCAGGGCCTGGCGCGCCAGTTCGTGGCTTTCCAGCACCGCCACGCGGCGGCCCTGCAGCGGCGCGCGCGGCAGGTCGTCGGCGTCGTCGCGGGCCTTGGGCAGGGTCAGGCTGACCCAGAATTCCGAGCCTTCGCCCGGCGTGCTGTCGACGCCGATCTCGCCGCCCATCTGCTCGATCAGGCGCTTGGAAATCACCAGGCCCAGGCCGGTACCGCCAGCCTGGCGGCTGAGCGAGTTGTCGGCCTGGCTGAAGGCCTGGAACAGCGCGCGCAGGTCCTCGTCGGACAGGCCGATGCCGGTGTCCATCACGCTGATGCGCAGCTGGGCGCGGTCGGCGCTCTCGTCCTCGACCATGGCGCGCATGACGATGGTGCCTTCGCGGGTGAACTTGATGGCGTTGCTCACCAGGTTGGTCAGCACCTGTTTCAGCCGCAGCGGGTCGCCGCGCAGGGCCAGCGGGGTGTCGCGGTAGATCAGGCTGACCAGCTCCAGCTGCTTCTCGTGGGCGGCGGGGGCGAGGATGGTCAGGGTGTCCTGCAGCAGGTCGCGCAGGTTGAAGGGGATGGATTCGAGCACCAGCTTGCCGGCCTCGATCTTGGAGAAGTCGAGCACCTCGTTGATGATGCCGAGCAGGCTGTCGGCGGACTTCTCGATGGTCGCCAGGTAGTCCTGCTGGCGCGGGCTGAGCTCGCTCTTCTGCAGCAGGTTGGTGAAGCCGAGGATGCCGTTGAGCGGGGTGCGGATCTCGTGGCTCATGTTGGCGAGGAACTCGGACTTGATGCGGCTGGCCTCCAGGGCCTCCTTGCGCGCGAAGTCCAGCTCGATGTTCTGGATCTCGATGGTCTCCAGGTTCTGCCGCACGTCCTCGGTGGCCTGCTCGATGCTGTGCTGCAGTTCTTCCTGGGCGTTCTGCAGGGCCTCGGCCATGCGGTTGATGCCGGCGGCCAGCTCGTCCAGCTCAACGCTGCCCAGCGGCGGCAGGCGGGTTTCCAGGTGGCCGTCCTTGAGCTGGGCGACCCCGGCCTTGATCGCGCGCAGCGGGCCGTTGATGCTGCGGCTCATGCGCAGGGCGAGCAGGGCGGTGACGCCGAGGCCGCCGACGATCAGCAGCAGGCTGGCGAACAGGCTGCGGTAGCCGCTGAGCAGGGTGCCCTGGTGCGACAGTTCCAGCTCGACCCAGCCGAGCAGTTCGGCGCTGCGCTCGTCGCCGGAGTCGTCGCTGAGGGCCAGGTGCTGGTCGTACACCGGCAGCAGAAAACGCGTGGCGTCCTGGCCGCTGAGGCGGCTGAGCCCGGGCTGGTCGCTCGGCACCGGGTTGAGCATGCTCGGTCCGGCATGCGCCAGCGGCGCGCGTTCGGCGGCGAGGAAGCTCACCGCGCGCACGTCCGGGTGCTCCAGCGACTGCCGGGCGATGCGTTCGAGCAGCGGCTTGTTCTGCTGCTGCAGGGCCGGCGCGGCCAGCGGCGCGAGGTGCTCGACCAGCATCTCGCCGCGCTGCAGCAGCTGTGCCTGCAGCCCGGACAGCTGCACCCAGGTGAAGTAGCCGCCGAGCACCAGCGCCAGCAGGCTGGTGGGCAGCAGGGTGAGCAGCAGCACGCGGCCCTTGATGCCAAGATCCTTGAACACGCCTGGTCTCCTTCTAAGACGTCTGGGCAGTGTAGCGATTCGCTGCCGAGGAATCTGTAGGTGAGTGGCCCGGGTTTAATAGGTAGAATTGTTCGCATTCGTCTTGTCGGTCGTTCGCCATGCTGTCCACTGTCTATCCCGCCGCCCGCATTCTCGCCGTCGAAGACGACCCTCTGCTCGCCAGCCATTTGCAGACCCACCTGCTGGGCTGCGGCTACCGCGTCACCCTCAGCCGCGACGGCAGCGAGGGGTTGCGTCTGGCCGAGAGCGAGGACTTCGACCTGATCCTGATGGACATCCTGCTGCCCGGCACCAACGGCCTGGACGCCCTGCAGCAGCTGCGCCGGCGGCGCGGCGTGCCGGTGCTGCTGATGTCGGCGCTGGGCGACGAGCCCAACCGCATCGCCGGCTTCAGCCAGGGCGCCGACGACTTCCTGCCCAAGCCGTTCAGCCTCGGCGAACTCAGCGTGCGCATCGAGGCGATCCTGCGCCGGGTCGCCTACGAGCGGCGCGAGCCGTCGCCGCACGAATCGGCCGACGCCCTGTGGTTCGACGAGGGCCGCTGCGACGTGGCCCTGGCCGGCCACTGGGCGGGGCTGACCCCCAGCGAGTACCGGGTGCTGGAGCTGCTCTGGCGGCACCGCGACGAGGCGCTGAGCAAGCCCTTCCTCTATCAGCAGGCGCTGCGCCGCGGCTACGCCCAGCACGACCGCAGCCTGGACATGCACGTCAGCCATATCCGCCGCAAGCTGCAGGCCATCGGCTACCACGGCGGGCGGGTGGAAACGGTGTGGGGCCGGGGCTACGTGCTGGTACGGGCGGGCGCATGAGGCTGCCGGGGCGGCACTCGCTGCTGTGGAAACTGACCGGCGCGCTGGCGCTGTTCTGCCTGCTGCTGGTCAGCCTGCATGTCGATTTGGAGCGCCTGTTCATCCAGGCCACCTCGCGTCTGCCGGCATCGACCAAGGCGCTGCTGCGCGCCTATGGCCAGGAGGCCGAGGCCGCCTGGCGCGAGGCGGGGGCGAGCGGGGTCGATGCCTTCCTGGCGCGCCTGCGCGAGCGCGAGCAGGTCTGGGCGGTGGTGGTCGACGGGCAGCAGCGCTCCCTGTCGTCGCAGGCGCTGGACGAGGACGAGCGCGCGCAGCTGGACTTCGTCCGCCGCCTCGACTGGCTGGTGGGGCGACCCGGCGGCACACCGACCTTCTATGTGCCGTTCAGCGACGGCGAATCGCGGCTGGTGATGGATCTGCCCCAGCGCCTGAACCCGCGCCAGCACCTCGAACTGTGGAACCTGCTGCTGCAGCGGATAGTGCCGGCAGTGCTCGCGGTGTTGCTCGGCCTGCTGCTCTATCGCGTGCTGATCGCCCCGCTGGCGATCCTGCGGCGCCAGGCCAACGCCCTGCACGCCGACGATCTCAGCGCGCGGGCCGGCGGCGTGGCGCGGCGCCGCGACGAGCTGGGCGAGCTGGCCCGCGCCTTCGACCATATGGCCGAGCGCCTGCAGGCCACGGTGTCGCTGCAGCGCCAACTGCTGCGCGACCTCTCTCACGAGTTGCGCACCCCGCTCAGCCGCCTGCGGGTGGCCGGCGAGAGCGGCCAGGATGCCGAGCAGCTGAGCCAGCGCGTGCTGCAGGAGGTCGACGGCATGCAGCGCCTGGTGGCCGCTACCCTGGAGCTGGCCTGGCTCGACACCGAGCGCCCGCGGCTGAGCGCCGAGCAGGTCGAGCTGGCCGCGCTGTGGGACGTGCTGGCGGAGAACGTGCGGTTCGAGAGCGGCTGGTCCGGCGCACGGCTGCGCTACGAGGTGGCGGGCGACTGCCGCCTGCACTGCAACCTCAATGCCCTGGCCCAGGCCCTGGAGAACGTGCTGCGCAACGCCGTGCGCCATTCGCCGGCCGGTGGCACGGTGTGCCTCGGCGGGCGCCGCGAGGGCGCCGGCTGGCACCTGTGGTTGAGCGACGAAGGCCCCGGCGTGGCCGAGGTGCAACTGGAGGCGATCTTCCTGCCCTTCACCCGCCTCGACGGCTCGCGCCCCGGCGACGGCGGTTTCGGCCTCGGCCTGAGCATTGCCCGCAGCGCCATCGCCGGGCAGGGCGGGCGCATCTGGGCGGAGAACGGCGCGCGCGGGCTGTGCGTGCATTTTCAGCTGCCGGCCGCCTGAGTCCGGGCGCCTCGCGCGCCTCTGCAGCGTCTCGCGCGACAGCATGGCGTGATGCCGTCGCGGGTTAGGCGTATCATGATGGCCCTTCGCGGCAGTCCGGATTCGAGCGACCCATGACCCTGCACTTTCCCACCATCGCCGATTGCGTCGGCAACACCCCGCTGGTGCGCCTGCAGCGCCTGCCGGGCGACACCTCCAACACCCTGCTGGTCAAGCTGGAAGGCAACAACCCGGCCGGCTCGGTCAAGGATCGTCCGGCGCTGTCGATGATCACCCGCGCCGAGCTGCGCGGCGACATCCAGCCCGGCGACACCCTGATCGAGGCCACCAGTGGCAACACCGGCATCGCCCTGGCCATGGCGGCGGCGATCAAGGGTTACAAGATGATGCTGATCATGCCCGACAACATGAGCGCCGAGCGCAAGGCGGCGATGACCGCCTACGGCGCCGAGCTGGTGCTGGTGAGCAAGGAAGACGGCATGGAAGGCGCCCGCGACCTGGCCGAGAGCCTGCAGCGCGGCGGTCGCGGCAAGGTGCTCGACCAGTTCGGCAACGGCGACAACCCCGAGGCCCACTACGTCGGCACCGGCCCGGAAATCTGGCAGCAGACCGACGGGCGCATCACCCACTTCATCAGCTCGATGGGCACCACCGGCACCATCATGGGCGTGTCGCGCTACCTCAAGGAGCAGAACCCGGCGGTGCAGATCGTCGGCCTGCAGCCGCAGGAAGGCTCGGCCATCCCCGGCATCCGCCGCTGGCCGCAGGAATACCTGCCGAAGATCTACCAGGCCGAGCGCGTCGACCGCGTCATCGACATGGCCCAGGTCGAGGCGGAAACGGTGATGCGTCGCTTGGCGCGGGAAGAGGGGATCTTCTGTGGCGTGTCCTCCGGCGGTGCGGTGGCGGCCATGCTGCGCCTGTCGCGCGAGGTGGAGAACGCGGTGATGGTGGCGATCATCTGCGACCGCGGCGACCGCTACCTGTCCACCGGTGTCTACGACGAACCCGCGGCAGAGCACTAATTCATGGCCAAACGCAGCTCCGGTCTGCGCTTTCAACCCAGTGGCGGCAGCCGCGCTCCCCAGGTGCCGGTGGGCAAGAAGCAGCAACTGAGTATCGAGCGCCAGGCCGGCGACGGTCGCGGCATCGCCTTCGACGGCGGGCGCACCTGGTTCGTCAGCGGCGCCCTGGCCGGCGAGCGCGTCGAGGCCAGGGTGCTGGCCGCGCGCAGCCAGACCGTCGAGGCGCGCGCCGAACGCATCCTCGCGCCCAGCGCCGCGCGGCGTCAGCCGCCCTGTGCGCATGCCGGGCGTTGCGGTGGCTGCAGCCTGCAGCACATGCCCCATGCCGATCAGCTCGCCCTGAAACAGCGCACCCTGGCCGAGCAGCTCGCGCGGCTCGGCGGCGTGCAGCCGGACGAATGGGCGCCGCCGCTGGTGGGGCCGGAATTCGCCTACCGCCGCCGCGCGCGCATCGCCGTGCGCTGGGACGCCAAGGTGCGCCAGCTGCAGGTGGGTTTTCGCGCCGAGGCCAGCCAGGAGATAGTCGCGATCGACGACTGCGTGGTGCTGGTACAGCCCTTGCAGCCGATTCTGCGCGGTCTGCCGGCGCTGCTGCGGCAGCTGGGCAAGCCGCAGGCGCTGGGGCATGTCGAGCTGTTCAGCGGCAGCGCCGAGGCGCTGTTGCTGCGCCATACTGCACCGCTCGATCAAGCCGACCTGCTACTGCTGCGTGTCTTCTGTGCCGAGCACGGCGCGCAGCTGTGGCTGCACGGCGAGGGCGAGCCGCAGGCCGATCAGGCCGGCGCCGAGCTGGGCTTTGCCCTGCAGCGCTGGCAGCTGCAACTGGCCTATCGGCCGGGAGATTTCGTCCAGGTCAACGGTCCGGTCAACGAGGCGATGGTCGCCCAGGCGCTAGACTGGTTGGCAGTGCGGCCCGGTGAACGGGTGCTGGATCTGTTCTGCGGCCTGGGCAATTTCGCCCTGCCGCTGGCGCGCCAGGCCGCCGAGGTGGTGGCGGTGGAGGGCGTTGAGACTATGGTCGCGCGCGCCGCGGCCAACGCCGCCGGCAACGGCCTGGACAACGCGCACTTTTTCCGTGCCGACCTGTCCAAGCCGCTGGCCGACGAGGCCTGGGCCGGCGGCGGTTTCGCCGCGGTGCTGCTCGATCCGCCGCGTGACGGCGCGCTGCAGGCGGTGCGCGGGATGACGGCGCTGGGCGCGCGACGCCTGGTCTACGTCTCCTGCAACCCGACCACCCTGGCGCGCGACGCCGCCGAGCTGGCGCAGCAGGGCTACCGCCTGCGCCGTGCCGGGATTCTCGACATGTTTCCGCAGACCGCGCATGTCGAGGCCATGGCCCTGTTTGAGAAACCCTAGGCTGCGGCCTGGGGCACGAGGGATGCGCAGGACGCGCGTGCTTTCAGTTAATCCGACCGGTTCGCAGAAACCGGCGACTGCTCGGCGCACCTTGGGCGCGCCGTAGGGAAGGTAAGACGATGGTTCAGGTGAGAGCGCACCAGCCGATCAACGACGACGGCAGCATCAACCTCGAGGCCTGGCTCGACCATGCCGCGAGCGTCGATCCGGCGCTGGATCGCGAGGCCCTCAAGGAGGCCTGCGAATTCGCCCGCGATGTCGAGCAACAGGCCAATCCCACGCAGAACCTGTGGGTCGAGGGCACCTCCAGTTTCCGCGTCGGCCTGGAGATCGCCGAGATCCTCGCCGACCTCAAGCTCGACCAGGATTCGCTGGTGGCCGCGGTGCTCTACCGCGGCGTGCGCGAGGGCAAGGTGACCCTGGCCGCGGTGCACCAGCGCTTCGGCCCGGTGGTGGCCAAGCTGATCGAGGGCGTGCTGCGCATGGCGGCGATCAGCGCCTCGCTCAACCCGCGCGATTCCCTGGTGCTCGGCTCGCAGGCGCAGGTGGAGAACCTGCGCAAGATGCTGGTGGCCATGGTCGACGACGTGCGCGTGGCGCTGATCAAGCTGGCCGAGCGCACCTGCGCGATCCGTGCGGTCAAGGAAGCCGACGAGGAGAAGCGCCAGCGCGTGGCGCGCGAGGTGTTCGACATCTACGCGCCGCTGGCCCACCGCCTCGGCATCGGCCATATCAAGTGGGAGCTGGAGGACCTGTCGTTCCGCTACCTGGAACCGGTGCAGTACAAGCAGATCGCCAAGCTGCTGCACGAACGGCGGCTGGATCGCGAGCAGTACATCAACGACGTGATGAACCAGCTGCGCGCCGAACTGGAGGCCACCGGGATCAAGGCCGACATCAGCGGGCGGGCCAAACACATCTATTCGATCTGGCGCAAGATGCAGCGCAAGGGCCTGCAGTTCAGCCAGATCTACGACGTGCGCGCGGTGCGCGTGCTGGTGCCGGAGGTGCGCGACTGCTACACCGCCCTCGGCATCGTGCACACCCTGTGGCGGCACATTCCCAAGGAGTTCGACGACTACATCGCCAACCCCAAGGAGAACGGCTACCGCTCACTGCACACCGCGGTGCTCGGCCCGGAGGGCAAGGTGCTGGAGGTGCAGATCCGCACCCACGCCATGCACGAGGAGGCCGAGCTGGGCGTGTGCGCGCACTGGCGCTACAAGGGCACCGACGTCAAGTCCGGCTCCAACCACTACGAGGAGAAGATCTCCTGGCTGCGCCAGGTCATCGAGTGGCACGAGGAACTGGGCGATATCGGCGGCCTGGCCGAGCAGCTGCGCGTCGACATCGAGCCGGACCGGGTCTACGTGTTCACCCCCGACGGCCACGCCATCGACCTGCCCAAGGGCGCCACGCCGCTGGATTTCGCCTACCGCGTGCACACCGAGATCGGTCACAACTGCCGCGGCGCCAAGATCAACGGGCGCATCGTGCCGCTCAACTACAGCCTGCAGACCGGCGAGCAGGTGGAGATCATCACCAGCAAGCAGGGCACGCCGAGCCGCGACTGGCTCAACCCCAACCTGGGCTACATCACCACCAGCCGCTCGCGGGCGAAGATCGTCCACTGGTTCAAGCTGCAGGACCGCGACCAGAACGTCGCCGCCGGCAAGACCATGCTCGAGCGCGAGCTGGGCCGCCTGGCCCTGCCGCACGTGGATTACGACAAGCTGGCGGAGAAGGCCAACCTGAAGACCGCCGAGGATCTGTTCGCCTCGCTCGGCGCCGGCGACGTGCGCCTGGCCCATGCGGTCAACCTGGCCCAGCAGCTGGTGGAGCCGGAGCGCGCCAGCGAGCAGCTCGAGCTGATCCCGCGCAAGGCCCAGGGCTTCAAGCCGGGCAAGCGCGGCGACATCCAGATCCAGGGCGTCGGCAACCTGCTGACGCAGATGGCCGGCTGCTGCCAGCCGCTGCCGGGCGATCCGATCGTCGGCTACATCACCCTCGGTCGCGGCGTCACCATCCACCGCCAGGATTGCGCCACGGCGCTGCAGCAGGCCGCCCGCGAGCCGGAGCGGATCATCCAGGTGAGCTGGGGCGAGGCGCCGGTGCAGACCTATCCGGTGGAGATCGTGATCAAGGCCTACGACCGCTCCGGCCTGCTGCGCGACGTGACCCAGGTGCTGCTCAACGAGAAGCTCAACGTGCTGGCGGTCAACACCCGTTCGAACAAGGAGGACAACACCGCCTCCATGTCGATCACCGTGGAGATCCCCGGCCTGGACGCTCTCGGCCGCCTGCTGGCGCGCATCAGCCAGTTGCCCAATATCATCGAGGCGCGCCGCCACCGCGCCAATTGAGCCTCAAGCGGCAAGCTTCAAGCAGCAACTGAACAGCGGCACTCGGCGCTTTCTTGCGGCTTGAAGCCTGTGGCTTGCAGTCCAGGAGCTTGCATGTACCGACTCGACGACCTGCTGCATCTGATGGCCCGCCTGCGCGACCCGCAGCACGGCTGCCCCTGGGACCTCAAGCAGAGCTACGCGAGCATAGTGCCGCATACCCTCGAGGAGGCCTACGAGGTGGCCGACGCCATCGAGCGCGGCGACTTCGAGCACCTGCCGGGCGAACTCGGCGACCTGCTGTTCCAGGTGGTCTACTACAGCCAGCTGGCCCGTGAGGAGGGGCGCTTCGACTTCGCCCAGGTGGTCGACGGCATCACCCGCAAACTGATTCGCCGCCACCCCCACGTGTTCGTCGACGGCGACCTGTACGGCGCGCCGGATGCGGCCAAGCTGGAAGAGGCGGCGGTCAAGCAGCGCTGGGAGGAGCTCAAGGCCGAGGAGCGCGCCGAGAAGGCCGCCGCGCCCGAGCAGCTGTCCTTGCTCGACGACGTGCCCGCCGCGCTGCCGGCGCTGAGCCGCGCGGCCAAGCTGCAGAAACGCGCCGCCCAGGTCGGCTTCGACTGGCCGGACGCGCTGCCGGTGGTGGACAAGGTGCGCGAGGAACTGGACGAAGTGCTCGAGGCCATGAGCGAGAACGATGCCGAGGCGGTGGCCGAGGAGATCGGCGACCTGCTGTTCGTCGTCACCAACCTGGCCCGGCATCTCAAGGTCGACCCGGAAGGCGCGCTGCGCGCGGCCAACGGCAAGTTCGAGCGGCGCTTTCGCTTTATCGAGCAGAGCGTGCGCGAGGCCGGCCGCAGCCTGGACGGCTGCTCGCTGGAGGAACTGGACGCCCTGTGGGGCGAGGCGAAGAAGCTGGAGAAGCAGACGCCGGGGTGCTGAACCGAGGTGGCCCGGATGCAATCCGGGGGATTGCTTGGCACGCCGTTCCCGGATTGCATCCCGGCTACGCGGTGCTTTCGGGCTGGAGCCGCGGCCGCTTAGCCCTTATGCTGAGCACCTTCGACCGGCGGCGCCGAGGGCTCGGCGCCGCTGCAACTGAATCATGTTCGGGATCTCTAGTCATGGGTCTTTCCCTGCGCGACCAGCTGCTCAAAGCCGGCCTGGTCAACGAAAAACAGGCCAAGCAGGTTGGCAAGCAGCAGCAGAAGCAGAAGCGCCTGGCGCACAAGGGCCAGGCCGAACTGGACGACAGCGCTCGCCAGGCCGCGCTGCAGGCCCAGGCTGAGAAGGCCGCGCGCGACCAGGAGCTCAATCGCCAGCAGCAGGAAAAGGCCGAGCAGAAGGCCCGCGCCGCGCAGATCAAGCAGCTGATCGAGCGTTCGCGCCTGCCCAAGCTGGACGGCGACGACTACTACAACTTCGTCGACGACAAGAAGGTCAAGCGCCTGGCGGTCAACACCCTGATGCGCAACAAGCTGTCCAACGGCTGGCTGGCCATCGTCCGCCACGGCGGCGGCTACGAGGTGATCCCGCGCGAAGCGGCGTTGAAGATCCAGGAGCGCGATCCCTCGCGCATCGTCCTGCTCAACACCCATGTCGAAGCGCCGGACGCCGACGACCCCTACGCCGCCTACCAGATTCCCGACGACCTGATGTGGTAACCACCTAGGGTACTTCGTGCGCACCGACAATGCCGTGAGGCAGGTGCGCATGGCCTGGGCGGCCCCGCGACACCCTACGGCTTGCTCCGCTCAGCAGCGCGCCCCGCCCAACAGCACCCGACCGAAGCTCGCCCCGTCGTCCTGCGGGGTGATCGCCAGCAGGCGATCCAGGCGCAGGCGCCGCTCGCCATCGGTGCAGCGCAGGAGCAGAAATTCCTCCTTGCTCGCCGTGGTCTCGGTGGTCAGCGCCTGGCCGTGCACGCGCGTGCTGTCGAGCAGTTCGATCTCCAGGCGGTAGCGGTGCAGGCAGGCGATTTCCAGGTAGTCGTACAGGTCGCAGGCCAGGGGTTGGTAGTCGCTGTCCATCGAATCGTCCTCCGCGTCGATCTGAGCCTAGCCGAACGCCCAGACCAGCAAAAGCGCCGCGACTCCGTAAGCGGAGTGGCGGCGCTTGGGGGCTCGCAGGCGGCCTTACATCAGCGGGATGGTGTAGCTGACGATCAGGCGGTTTTCGTCGAGCTCGCCCAGGGCATCGGAACGCAGGGTGGCGTTGCGCCACTTGAAGCCCAGGTTCTTGAAGGTGCCCTCCTGGACGACGTAGGTGATGTCCATGTTGCGCTCCCACTCTTTGCCGTCCGAGACGCCGGGGCCGCGGTCGATATTGTCGCCGTTGAGGTAACGGGTCATGAAGCTCAGACCCGGCAGGCCGAAGGCGGAGAAGTTGTAGTCGTAGCGCACTTGCCAGGATTTTTCGTCCTTGTTGGCGAAGTCGCCGATTTGCACATAGTTGACCAGGAAGGGATCGGTGCCGTTGAGGTAGGCGTAGCCGGTGTCGCCGCTCATGCTCTGGTAACCCAGGCCGAACGCATGGCTACCCAGGGCGTAGGTGAACATGGCGCCAAAGGACTTGTTGTCGATATTGCTGTGGCCGTCGTCGGTGGTGCGCGCATAGCGCACGTCCGATTTCAGCGATTGCTTGTCGGCAATCGGCAGGACATGGACCAGGTTGAAAATGTGCTGCTTGTACAGGTCTTCCAGCTCGCCGTAGTGGTAGCTGGCGGTCAGGTCCTTGGTCAGTTGATAGGACAGGCCAGCGAAGTTGAAGTCATCGCCGACGTTGCCCTTGCCGTTGAACGTGAAGCCGCGAATGCCGCCACCTGCGTTGACGCTGAGGTCTTCGAAGTTGGTGGAGTCGCGCTGGTTCTGTTCCTTCAACTGGCCGGCATGCAGGGTCAGGCCGTCGATTTCGTTGGAGGTCAGGTGGCCGCCGAGGAAGGTCTGCGGCAGCAGGCGCGCGTCGTTGGAAGAGACGCTGGGTAGCTTCGGCATCATGCCGCCGACCTTGGCGACGGTCTTGGATATCTTGACCTTGGCCGCCCCGGTGGCCTCGGAATACTCGCCCGGGCCCTCGTCGCCGAAGGCATTGGGCAGCAGGTTGGTGCCGGCGCGTTCGTCCGAGGAGTCGAGCTTCAGTCCCAGGCCGGCATAGGCGTCCAGGCCGAAGCCGACGGTGCCCTCGGTAAAGCCGGATTCGGCCTTGAAGATAAAGCCCTGGGCCCACTCCTCGCGCTTGGACTGCTGCGCCGAGGTGGTATGGCGCAGGTCGCGGTTCATATAGAAGTTGCGCAGCTCCAGGCTGGCCTTGCTGTCGCCGATGAAGTCGGCCTGAGCCATGCTCGGCAGGGTGAGGCTGGCGCCCAGCGTGGCGAGGGCCACGGCGCGGGCGAGGGGAGTCTTACTCATTATTGTTGTCTCCTCGTTCTTATAGGTAGGTCGGCCACGATGTGACCAACCAGTTACGGCGCTGTGAAATAAAACATTTCAGTGGCGAGTCGACTGTAAGACTTTAGTCGGCACGGACGAACGCTACGCCGCGCCTGGCCGTCTATTGCAGCCACTGCGGGTAGATCGGCAGCGCCTGTTGGGCGAGCGCATCGTGCGCCGGCAGCACCTTGAGCTCGGGCTGTTGCTGCATCAGCCGGTGCACCTGCTGCAAGACGTCGGTGGTGGCGGCGCGGTCGTGATCGACCAGTCGGCGGCTGATCCAGAATTTTTCCCGCGGGCCGGTGAAGCCTTCCAGGCGCCAGCTGGCGTCGCCGGTGAAGAACAGCCGGCGGCCGTCGTCCAGGGTGACGAACAGGCCGACCGAGCCGGGCGTGTGGCCATGCAGCGGCACCAGCACCAGGGCGCCGTCGCCGAACAGGTCGAGGCTCTCGGCGAAACCGAGAAAGGGCTGCGGCGCGAAGTCGTACGGCACCCAGCGCACGCCGTGCTCGAACTGGCTGGGCAGGATCGCCGGCGGTGCGGCGATGCGGCTGAACTCGATTTCCGCGTAGGGCGCCCAGACCGGCACTTCGGGGAAGTCGGCCAGGCCCGAGGCATGATCCCAGTGAGCGTGGGACAGCAGGATGCGATCGACGCGGATGCCGTCGCGCTGCAGTTGGTCGCGCACCGGCCGCACCGCGCCGTACTGCATCAGCTGCCGGCTGTGCCAGGGCATCTCGGCGAACTGGCGGTCCACCTGGCGGCCGAGGCCGGTGTCGAACAGCAGGGTGGCGGCATGGTGCTCGATCAGCACCGCCACATGGTTGGCGGTGGCGCTCTGCGTCCACTTGCCGCCGGCCACGGTGAAGGCGTCCAGGGTCGTGGTCGCGGAGGTCTTGACCAGGCTCAGGCGCAGCTCGGCCTGGGCGCCGAACGCGAGGCCGGCCAGCAGCAGGGCGAAGGCGTAGCGACAGCGGCGCACAGGTTCGCTGTCCTTGGGGGCGGGAAGGGACTGATCATGCCGCCGTCCAGGGGTAGCGCGGCGCAGCAGCGCGCGGCCGATCAGGCTGGCGAACGAGCGCGCCTGGTAGCCGTTGGCGGACAGGTTGAGTTCGAACCGCGTCATGGCGAATGCTCCAGGGCTGGGGTGAATGGATGTTAGACAGACAGGTCTGTATATTTCAAGCGGCGATTTTCTCCCCGCCGCGGTCGACCTTTGCCGCACCTTGCGCATAATGGCCGCCTCTGGAGGTTGCACATGGCTTCGAACAAACGCGAACAGCTGCTCGCCACCGCGCTGCAGCTGTTCTACCGCGAGGGTTACCACGGCACCGGCATCGACCGCATCCTGGCCGAATCCGGGGTGGCGAAGATGACCCTGTACAAGCACTTCAAGTCCAAGGACGAGCTGATTCTCGCGGCCCTGCAGCTGCAGCATGAGCAGCTCGGTGCGCGCATGCAGGCGGCCCTGGCCGGTCTGGCGCCGCGCGAGGCGATCCTGGCGACGTTCGACGGGCTGCAGCAACTGCTCGGCGAGGCGGATTTCTGCGGCTGCCTGTTCCTCCATGCCACGGCGGAGTTTCACGACCGCGCGCACCCCATCCACCGCCAGGCGGCGGCGCACAAGCGCGCCTTGCTCGAGCACTTCCGTCGGGCGCTGCAGGCTCTGGGGGCGACGGATACCGATGCGCTCGCCGCGCAGCTGCAGTTTCTCTTCGAGGGGGCGTTGAGCATGGCCCATGTCTACGGCCCGGGCGATCAGGCGCGTCAGGCGCGGGCGGCGGCCGTGCGCCTTCTGCAGGCGGCGGGGCATTGACTGGCAGACCGTTGGTCGTGTGCGACTAAAGCTTGCGCGGCGGCGGCCGTTAACCCGGCAGATGTCCTGCCCCGGTACCTTGCCATGAACAGCCTGGCCTCGCTCAACCCCTCCGCCTCGCGCGCCGCCCAAGCCGCTCAATCGCCGTCGCCGCGCAGCAATGCGGCCGATGCGCAGTCCGTTCTGGCCAACCGCCTGGCCGACAAGCTCGGTTTGCAGCCCGGCGCGCTGAGTGGCAAACAGGACGATTTCACTCCCGAGAAGGTCGCCGGGCGCATCCTCGGCTTTATCGAACAGCGCCTGCAGAGCGAGGCTGCGGCGGGTGCCGATCCGGCCAAGCTGGAGAAACTCCTCGGCCAGGCACGCGAAGGCGTGGAGAAGGGCTTCGCCGAAGCGCGCAAGATTCTCGACGGCATGGGCGTGCTGGCCGGCAAGGTGGCCGGCGATATCGACGATACCTATCAGCGCATCCAGGACGGCCTCGGCGATCTCGACCGGCGCTTCGGCGCTGCCGCACCGGCGTCGGGCTCGCTCGCCCTGGCCGGCTACAGCGAGCGCTTCAGCGCCCTGGCGGAAACCTTCGACCTTTCGGTTACCACCCGCGACGGCGACCGCCTGCGCATTTCCGTGGCGCAGGCCTCGGCCAGCTGGTCGCAGAGCAGCTTCGCCGCTGCCAGCAACGGCAGCGGCACGGCCGTGACGGCCGGCAGCCAGTCCGGCAGCCTGCAGATCGGCGGCTGGCAGGTCAGCGTCGAAGGCGAGCTGGATGCCGATGAGGTCAAGGCGCTGGAGAAGCTCTTCAGTCAGGTGCAGGAGCTGTCCAACCAGTTCTACGCCGGCGACCTGGCCGGTGCCTTCGACCGCGCCATGGCCCTGGAAATGGACGGTGAGCAATTGGCCTCGATGTCCCTGCGCCTGACCCAGACCAGCGTGCGCCAGGCCACCGATGCCTATGGCGCCGTGGCCGGGCAGGGCGCCAGCGCGGTCAATGGCGACCTGCAGAACTATGCCCAGGGCCTGCTCGAGGCGCTGCGCAGCGCCGAAGGCCTGGCGCAGGACGCCGGCGGCCTGCTCAAGGACCTGCTCAAGGGCGGCTTCTCGCTCGACGAGCGCTTCGACTTGCCGCGCCTGGAGAAGGCCGACAGCCTCAACCGCAGCCTGCTCGACGGCCTGCAGGCGCTGCTCGCCGGTCAGCTCGGCGAGGGAGCGGCCGCGAGCTGATTCGCGGCGGTGCTAAACTGCGCACCTTGCCGACAGTGAGGTGCGCACATGACGCCGGAATGCCAACTCTTCGGAACCCTGGGCTGCCACCTGTGCGAGGTGGCCGAGGCGCTGCTCATGCCGTTCGTCGAGAACGGCCTGCTGGTGGAGCTGATCGATATCGCCGAGCACGAGGGCATGGTGGAGCAGTACGGCCTGCGTATCCCGGTGCTGCGTCGTTGCGACACCGGCGCCGAACTGAACTGGCCGTTCGACGGCGAGCAGGTGGTGGCCTTTCTTCGCTGAGGCGTTGGCCGGCGCCAGGTGGGATGGTAATCGCAGGCATAAAAAAACCCGCCGGTTAAGGCGGGTTTTTGATTTGGTCGGAGAGACAGGATTCGAACCTGCGACCTTCTCGTCCCGAACGAGACGCGCTACCAAGCTGCGCTACACTCCGAATGAGCCGTATTCTACCGAAAAACTTTTACCGCACAAGGGGTTAGCCCAAAAAAAATTTAGCGCAGCGGCCGTTTTCGTGCCAACCCCACAGCCAGCCTGGGCCTCGCTGGGGAGGCCCGGGGCGTCGATTCAGAGTTCCTTGACGGTCTGCACCTGGTCCTTGTTGACGGTGGCGCGCTTGCCGTCGAGTTGCTCGAACTCGTAGAAGCCGGAGTCCTCGTCGAACTTGGGCTTGTCCACGGTCTGGATCTCGCGGCCGTCGTTCAGGGTGATCACCGACGGCGAGGCGCAGCCGGCCAGTGCGGCGAAACCGAGGGCGATAAGCAGGGCGGGGATGATCCGTTGAGTCATGGTCTGTCTCCTTGGGTGATACAACCTATGTACCCAGGCTCAGACGCAGTAGCGGCGTGCGAGTTCCACCGAGTTTTCCCGGCGCCTCAGTCGGGTCGGGCGGCGGCGAGGAGTTCCGGCGTATTCAGGTTGGCCAGGCGCGCATCGTCGAGCGGGCAGTCCAGCGGCGTCGGTGCGAGGCTGTCGAGCCAGCGCTGCGGGCTGCGCTGGCCAGCCTGCCAGGCGCGTTCCAGATCGTCCCTCAACGCCGTCGGCAGCAGGCAGAACAACGGCTGCCAGTACTGCCCCTGGCGCACCACCGCCGGTTTGCCGCCGGCGCGCTCGAGTAGCGCGTCGAGCAGCGGGCGATCCACCAGCGGCGCGTCGCAGGGCAGTACCAGCAGCTGGCTGTGGCGCGCCGCCGCCAGGCCCGCGCGAATGCCGGCCAGCGGTCCCTGGAAGTCGCTGTCCTGGTCGCTCACCAGGCGGTCGGCATAGGGCGCGTAGCGCTCGGCGTTGCGGTTGCAGGAAATGATCAGGTCGTCGCTCAAGGGGCGTACCAGCTCGTGCAGCCAGGCGATCAGCGGCCGCCCGCGCCACTCCAGCAGGCCCTTGTCGCGACCGCCCATGCGTTGGCCGCGGCCGCCGGCAAGCAGCAGTACGGAGCAGGGCGGTGGGGCGTTCGAGGCGGGCATGCTGGCGTCTCCGGTGGCGGGTGGTGTGATATAACTCCGGCCATTCTCTCGCAATTGGAAGCCTGCCATGAACCATAAGGCCGAGGCGCTGTTCGTGCCGCTGCAGATCGCCGTGCTCACCGTCAGCGACACCCGCACCCTGGAAACCGATAGCTCGGGACAATTGTTCGCCGATCGCCTGCAGGCGGCCGGTCACCAGTTGGCCGCGCGCGTCCTGCTCAAGGACGATCTCTACAAGATCCGCGCCCAGGTCGCCGGCTGGATCGCCGATGACGGCGTGCAGGTGGTGCTGATCACCGGCGGCACCGGTTTCACCGGCCGCGACAGCACGCCGGAGGCGGTCGCCTGCCTGCTGGACAAGCAGGTGGACGGCTTCGGCGAGCTGTTCCGGCAGATCTCGGTGGCCGATATCGGCACCTCCACCATCCAGTCGCGCGCCTTGGCCGGCCTGGCCAACGGTACCCTGGTGTGCTGCCTGCCGGGTTCGACCAACGCCTGCCGCACTGCCTGGGACGGCATCCTCGGCGAGCAGCTGGATGCCAGGCATCGTCCCTGCAATTTCGTCCCCCATCTGAAACAGGTGGCCGCCTGCGAGAGCCGCGGATGAGCGGTTGCGAGCAACCCGGCCTCTTGCCCATGGAGGCGGCGCTGGCACGCCTGCTGGCGCTGGCCGAGGCCGCACCCATCGCGCAGCAGGAAACCGTCGCGCTGGCCGATGCCGATGGCCGGGTGCTGGCCGAGCCGCTGCTCGCCGCACTCGACCTGCCGCCCTGGGACAACAGCGCCATGGACGGTTACGCCCTGCGCCTGGCCGACTGGCAAGGCGAGGCGCTGCCGGTCAGCCAGCGCATCCAGGCCGGTACGGCGCCCTTGCCGCTGCAACCGGGTAGCTGCGCGCGCATCTTCACCGGTGCGCCGCTGCCGGCCGGTGCCGACAGCGTGGAAATGCAGGAAAACGTGGAACTGGATGATGCCGGGCGGGTGCGCTTTCGCCAGCCGCTCAGGCTTGGCCAGAACATCCGCGCCCGCGGCCAGGAAACCCGTGTCGGCGACTGCGTGCTGCCGGCCGGCACGCGCCTGGGGCCGATCGAGCTGGGTCTGGCCGCCTCCCTCGGCGCGGCCGAACTGTGCGTGCGGCGGCGGCCGCGGGTCGCCGTGCTGTCGACCGGCGACGAGCTGGTCGAGCCCGGCCAGGCGCTCGGTCCGGGGCAGATCTACAACAGCAACCGGCGCCTGCTCAGCGCCTGGCTGCAGCGCCTGGGTTGCGCCGTGGTCGACGCCGGCATCCTGCCGGACGACCTGGAGCTGACGCGCGAGGCCCTCGGCAGGCTCGGCGACGTCGACCTGATCCTGTCCACTGGCGGGGTCTCGGTGGGCGAGGCGGATTATCTCGGCCTGGCCCTGCGCGAGGCTGGCGAGCTGGCGCTATGGAAGCTGGCGATCAAGCCGGGCAAGCCGTTGACCTTCGGTCATTACCAGGGCGTGCCGGTGATCGGCCTGCCGGGCAATCCGGCCTCGACCCTGGTCACCTTCGGTCTGCTGGCGCGCCCCTACCTGCTGCGGCGTCTCGGCGTGCAGCGCATCGAGCCGCTGGGCTTCGTCGTGCCGGCCGGATTCGCCTGGCACAAGCCGGGCATACGCCGCGAATACCTGCGCGCGCGCCTGGAACACGGTCGCGCGGTGCCTTACGCCAACCAGAGTTCCGGCGTGCTGCGCAGCGCCGCTTGGGCCGAAGGGCTGGCCGAGGTTTTGGAGGGAACGACGCTGGAGGAGGGCGACAGCCTGCGGTTCATTCCCCTCAGCGAGATCCTGGGCTAAGGCCATGGACGAGGCGCCGCGGCGAGTCGCGCGGGCCATCGAGCAGGCCGAGCGCATTCTGGTCATTACCGGGGCGGGGTTGTCGGCCGACTCCGGCCTGCCCACCTACCGCGGCCTCGGCGGGCTGTACAACGGCCATACCGCCGAGGGCCTGCCGATCGAGGCGGCGCTGTCCGGGCCGATGCTGCGCCGCGACCCGGCACTGTGCTGGAAGTACCTGGCCGAACTGGGCAAGGCCTGCCTCGGCGCGGCGCCGAATGCCGGCCACCTGGCCATCGCCGAGCTGCAACGGCGCAAGCCCGGTTGCTGGGTGCTGACGCAGAACATCGACGGTTATCACCGCGCCGCCGGCAGCCCCGACGAGCGTCTGATCGAGATTCACGGCGAGCTGGCGCCGCTGTACTGCCAGTCCTGCGGCGCCGAGGACGGCGAATTGGCCGAGCACCTGCAGCGGCCGTTGCCGCCGCGCTGTCGGCGGTGCGGCGGGGTGTTGCGTCCGCCCGTGGTGCTGTTCGAGGAAATGCTTCCGGAGGCGGCCGTCGACAGCCTCTACGGCGAGCTGCGCAAGGGCTTTGCCGTGGTGCTCAGCGTCGGCACCAGCGCCAGTTTCCCCTACATAGTCGAGCCGGTGCTGCGTACCCGCCAGGCCGGCGGCCTGAGCGTGGAGATCAACCCCACGCTGACTGACCTCAGCGACGTGGTGGATGTACGGCTGGCTGGGCGGGCCTTAGATGTTTTGCCGGAACTACTGGGTCACATTTCGGGCGATAGAATTTGCAAATAGACGGCATAGAGGGCATAGTCGCGCACTTGTAAATTCAACCGACACGGTCGTGCCCATGCCCAAACGCTTCGCACCCCTCGTGCCTTTTGCACTCATCGCCTTTCTCGCCGCCTGCGCCGGCCATGCGCCGCAGCCGCAGCTCGACGAACCCGCGGTCAAGCCCGTCACTCAGCAGGTCGAACCTGCCGAGGACGAGATGGCCGCGCTGATCGACGACCAACCCTACGAAATGCCGCAGCTGGCCGACAGCCTGCTCGATCTCGGGCGTTCGCTGGTCGGCACCCACTATCGCTACGGCGGCAACTCGGTGCAGTCCGGCTTCGACTGCAGCGGCTTCGTCGGCTACCTGTTCCGCAAGGAAGTCGGCCTGGAACTGCCGCGCTCGACCCGCGAGCTGATCAACCTGGATGCGCCCAAGGTGGCCCGCGCCGACCTGGAACCGGGCGATCTGATCCTGTTCAACGACCGCGGCCGTGGCCGCGTCAGCCACGCCGGCATCTACCTCGGCGACGATCAATTCATCCATTCCAGCAGCAGCCGCAGCGGCGGCGTGCGTATCGACAGCCTGGACGACAGCTACTGGAATCGCAGCTACCTGCAGGCCAAGCGCGTCCTCGCCCTGGCCCAGGTGGACGACGAGCAGGCCGCCAAGCGTCATCCCTGATGGCTTGCGGCGCGGCCCCGCAGGGTTGCGCCGTTCGTCCCGAGCCGGCAGAGTAGGGCGCATCCAGGCTTAGGATCGCCTCGCTCATGCCCGTCACGACCCGTGTTGCCCTGCTCGTTCTCGCCCTGCTGCTGAGTGCCTGCAGCAGTCGCGCTCCCACCCCCCAGCCCAGCTACACGCCAGCCACTGGCCAGTTCCAGGGCGGCGCCGACGACGTGCTGTTCCGCGCCCTCGGCCTGGTCGGCACGCCCTATCGCTACGGCGGCAATACCCCGGACGGCGGTTTCGACTGCAGCGGCCTGATCGGCTACGTCTATCGCGACGCCGCCGGCATCAGCCTGCCGCGTTCGACCCGCGAGCTGAGCGCCATGCGCAGCCCCAAGGTGCGCCGCGACGCCCTGCAGAGCGGCGACCTGGTGTTCTTCGCCACCAACGGCGGGCGCGGCGTCAGCCATGCCGGCATCTATGTCGGCGAGGGACGTTTCGTCCACGCGCCGTCTTCGGGCGGCACGGTGCGCCTGGACAGCCTGGACAACAGCTACTGGCAGCGCGCCTATCTGGACGCCAAGCGCGTGCTTGCCCCCGAACTGGCGCGCAATCCGTGACCCAGCGCAGCCTGCAGCTCGACGACGCGCTTTACCAGTACCTGCTGGACGTCTCCCTGCGCGAGTCGCCGCTGCTCGCCCGCCTGCGCGCGGAAACCGCGCAGCTGAGCGAGGCGCGCTGGCAGATCGCCCCGGAGCAGGGGCAGTTCATGGCCCTGCTGGTGCGCCTGGTCGGCGCGCGGCGGATCGTCGAGGTCGGCACCTTCACCGGCTACAGCGCCATCTGCCTGGCCGATGCCATGGGGCCGCAGGGTCAGCTGATCTGCTGCGACCTGCCCGGCGACTACAACGCCACCGCGCGCCGCTATTTCGCCGAGACCGGTCTGGCCGAGCGTATCCAATGGCGTCTGGGTCCGGCGCTGGACAGCCTGGCGGCGCTGGAGCACGAAGGGCAGGGCGACTTCGATCTGATCTTCGTCGACGCCGACAAGGCCAACTACCCGACCTACCTGGAGCAGGCGCTGCGCCTGTTGCGCCAGGGCGGCCTGCTGCTGTTCGACAACACCCTGTGGAGCGGTCGGGTGTTGCAGCCGCAGCCGGACAGCGCCGACACCCGCGCCATTCAGGCGCTGAACCGGGCGCTCAAGGACGATGCGCGCGTCGAGCTGTCGCTGCTGCCGCTGGGCGACGGCCTGACCCTGTGCCGCAAGCGCTGAGCCGCCGTGGCCGACGCCATCCGCCTGCCGCCCCAGCCCGACGCCTGCGAACTGTGCGCGCGCTCGGTGGCGCTGACCCGTCACCACCTGATCCCCAAGGCCCTGCACGACAAGGCCTATGTGCAGAAGCGCTATCCCCGCCACGAACGCATCACTGCCACGCTCTGGGTCTGTCGCGCCTGCCATAACCAGATCCACCGGCTGTTCAGTGAGAAGGAGCTGGCACTGAGCTACAACAGCCGCGAAGCGTTGCTGGGCGACGAGCGCTTGCGCGGCTTCGTCGAGTGGCTGGCGCGCAAGCCGGCCGGCTTCGCCCCCCGCCACTGAGTCGCGCCGGCGTTGACGGGCGAGGCGGCCAGCCTCTACCCTGCGCGCCTTGCTTCAGGTGCCCGACGCAACGCGCGTACGAGGTGAAACAGGGAAGCCGGTACAGAATCCGGCGCTGCCCCCGCAACGGTAGGTGAGTCAAACGCCGCTTCAGGTTGTGTGAAAGCGTAGCGAGCGACGGTCAGGCAAGGCGAAAGCAGGCGAGGAAGCGCAGTTTACGAGCTGTAAATGAGCATTCCGAGCCTGCTTTTAACGCCGCATGACCGAGCGCAGTAGCTTTCGCACAATCTGAACAAGCCACTGTGCTTCGTGCATGGGAAGGCGCGGCGCTAGCCCGCGAGGCTCGCTCACAAGCCCGGAGACCGGCCTGCTGCAGTCCACGGCATCGCGGAGGGCGTTGTCTGGCGTGCGGGCTCGCCTTCCTGGTGGCCCGCGCGCGCCGTTCTCCGCCTGCCTTGTCCAGCCCAGTGTGTTCGGGAGTGCAACGATGCCGCCACGCCAGCTTGCCAGTCGTGCACGGCGGCCCGCGCCCGGATGCCCGCAGACCAGGAAACTTCGATGAGCGAATCGACCGAACGCGACAGCGAATCGCGCCAGCGCGACAGCGCATCGGCTGATCGCGACGCCCGGCACCAGGCGCGCATGGCGCGCAAGAAGGCGCTGATCGACGCGAAGATCGCCCAGGCCCAGGACCAGTACGGCCTGCTGCTGGTGCACAGCGGCAACGGCAAGGGCAAAAGCAGCAGCGCCTTCGGCATGGTCGCCCGCGCCCTCGGCCACGGCATCAAAGTCGGCGTGGTGCAATTCATCAAGGGCGCCGCCAGCACCGGCGAGGAGGCCTTCTTCCGCCGTTTTCCCGAGGAAGTCAGCTACCACGTGATGGGCGAGGGCTTCACCTGGGAGACCCAGGATCGCCAGCGCGATATCGCCAAGGCGGGCGAGGCCTGGGCCGTTGCGCAGCGCCTGCTGAACGACGAGGGCGTCGGCCTGGTGGTGCTGGACGAGCTGAACATCGCCCTCAAGCACGGCTATCTGCAGCTCGCTGCGGTGCTCGCCGATATCCAGGCGCGGCCGCTCTCGCAGCACGTGGTGGTGACCGGGCGCGGCGCCTTGCCGGGGATGATCGAGGCGGCCGATACGGTGACCGAGATGGGCCTGGTCAAGCATGCCTTCAAGGCCGGGGTGAAGGCGCAGAAGGGGGTGGAGTTTTGACCTCGCGCCAGTGCCCGGCGCTGCTGATCGCCGCGCCAGCCTCGGGGCAGGGCAAGACCACCGTCACCGCCGCCCTGGCGCGCCTGCACAGCCGTCAGGGGCGGCGGGTGCGGGTGTTCAAGTGCGGCCCGGATTTCCTCGACCCGATGATCCTCGCCCGCGCCAGCGGCGCGCCGGTGTACCAGCTCGACCTGGCCATGGTCGGCGAGGCGGAGAGCCGCCGCCTGCTCTGGCAGGCGGCGGGCGAGGCCGAGCTGATCCTGATCGAGGGGGTGATGGGCCTGTTCGACGGCCAGCCCTCGGCGGCCGACCTGGCGCGGCAGTTCGGCGTGCCGGTGCTGGCGGTGATCGACGGTTCGGCCATGGCCCAGACCTTCGGCGCCCTGGCCCATGGCCTGGCGACCTTCCAGCCCGACCTGCCGTTCGCCGGCGTGCTCGGCAACCGGGTGGCCAGCGCCCGTCACGGCGAGATCCTGCGCGCTGCGCTGCCGCCGAGTATCCGCTGGTACGGCGCGCTGCCGCGCAATGCCGCGGTGGAGCTGCCCAGCCGCCACCTGGGACTGGTGCAGGCGCAGGAGCTGGCGGACCTGGATGCGCGCCTGGACGCCGCCGCCGATGCCCTGGCCGCCAGCGCCGAGGTGGCCTTGCCGGCGCCGGTGCGCTTCGCCGCGCCGCCGATCAGCGCGTTGCAACCGCTGCTGGCCGGCGTGCGCATCGGCGTGGCGCGCGATGGCGCCTTCGCCTTTCTCTACCAGGCCAACCTCGATCTGCTGCGCGAGCTGGGCGCCGAACTCGAATTCTTCTCGCCGCTGGCGGGCGACGGCCTGCCGCAGGTGGACAGCCTCTACCTGCCCGGCGGTTATCCCGAATTGCATCTGGCCCAGCTGCAAGGCAACCAGGCCATGGCCGCGGCGATTCGCGCCCATCACCAGGCCGGCAAGCCGATCCTCGCCGAGTGCGGCGGCATGCTCTATCTGCTCGACGAGCTGGCCGACAAGCAGGGCGTCAGCGGCCGCATGCTCGGCCTGCTGGCCGGCCGCGCCGCGCTGCAACCACGATTGACCGCCCTGGCCCTGCAGCAGGTGACGTTACCGGAAGGCGAGCTGCGTGGCCACAGCTACCACTATTCGCGCCTGGACAGCCCGCTGGCGCCGCTGGCCCTGGGCCGTTGCCCGAACGGCAAGGCGGTGGCCGAGGCGGTCTATCGCCTCGGCCGGCTGACGGCCAGCTATATCCACTTCTACCTGCCGTCCAATCCCCTGGCGGCGGCGGCGCTGTTGCGTCCATGAGCGAGCAGGCCTTCAGCGCCGCTGAGCGCGCCGCGGTCTATCGCGCCATCGCCGAGCGCCGCGACATGCGCCACTTCAGCGGCGGCGAGGTGCCGGCCGAGGTGCTGGCACGCCTGCTGGAGGCGGCGCACCGCGCACCCAGCGTCGGCCTGATGCAGCCCTGGCGCTTTCTGCGTATCAGCGACCCGCAATTGCGCGAAGCCGCCTACGCGCTGGTGGAGGCCGAGCGGGCGCGCACCGCCGAGGCGCTGGGCGAACGCTCGGACGAATTCATGCGGCTCAAGGTCGAGGGTATTCGCGAGTGCGCCGAGCTGCTGGCGGTGGCGCTGATGGACGGGCGCCAAAAGCATGTCTTCGGCCGCCGCACCCTGCCGGAAATGGATATGGCGTCGGTGGCCTGCGCCATTCAGAATCTCTGGCTGGCCGCCCGCGCCGAAGGCCTGGGCCTGGGCTGGGTGTCGCTGTTCGAGCCCGAGGCCTTGGCCGCGCTGCTGGGCATGCCGGCCGGCAGCAAGCCGGTGGCGCTGCTCTGCCTGGGGCCGGTCTCGGCCTTCTATGACCAGCCGATGCTGGTGGAAGAGGGCTGGGCCAGGCCGCGGCCGCTCGCCGAGCTGCTGTTCGAGAATCGATGGGGAGAACGCCTTGACTGACCTATCCACTGGCAACGGGCGGTGGCGATGAGCCTGGCGCTCAGCACCCTGGCCGGGGTGGCGCTGGACGCCGCGCTCGGCGAGCCGAAGCAGGGCCACCCGCTGGTGGCCTTCGGGCGGCTGGCGAATCGTTTGGAGCAGCGCTTCAACCCCGCCGGCGGCGGCTGGCGCAGCCACGGGGTGAGCGCCTGGTGCCTGGCGGTGCTGCCGCTGACCCTGCTGACCTGGCTGCTGGCCCAGGTCTCGGCCTTCGGCTGGGCGGTGGAGATCGCTGCGCTGTACTTCGCCCTCGGCCTGCGCAGCCTCGGCGAGCACGCGCGGCCGGTGGCGCAGGCGCTGCGCCTGGGCGATCTGGTGCTGGCGCGCGAACGCGTCGGCTGGATGGTCAGCCGCAACACCGCCGCGCTGGACGCCGGCGGCGTGGCCCGCGCCGGCACCGAGTCGGTGCTGGAAAACGGCTCGGATGCGGTGTTCGCCGCGCTGTTCTGGTTCGTCGTCGCCGGCGCGCCGGGCGTGGTGCTGTACCGCCTGAGCAATACCCTGGACGCCATGTGGGGTTATCGCAACGAGCGCTTCGAACGCTTCGGCTGGGCTGCGGCGAAGATCGACGATGTACTCAACTACCTCCCCGCGCGCCTGGTGGCGCTGACCTACGCGCTGCTCGGGCGCACCGCCCTGGCGCTGCGCTGCTGGCGCCGCCAGGCGCCGCAATGGGACAGCCCCAACGCCGGCCCGGTGATGGCCGCCGGCGCCGGCAGCCTGGGGGTGAGCCTGGGCGGTGCGGCCGAATATCACGGCGAGCTGCATGTGCGCCCGCAACTGGGCGAGGGGCCGCCGCCGCGGGCGCGCGATATCGAACGGGCGCTGAATCTGGTGTGGGGCGGCGTGCTGCTGTGGCTGGCGCTGCTGGGACTCTGGGAGGTGCTGGGTGCTTGAGCATGGAGGCCGCCTGCGCGCGGCGGCGCAGCAATACGGCATCGCCCGGGAGGACTGGCTGGACCTGTCCACCGGCATCGCCCCCTATGGCTGGCCGCTGCCGGCGATTGCGGCCGAGGCCTGGAACCGCCTGCCGGAGCCGGACGATGGCCTGGAAGCCGTCGCCCGCGACTACTACGGTGCGGCCAGCCTGCTGCCGGTGGCCGGCTCGCAGGCGGCGATCCAGGCCTTGCCGCGCCTGCGCAAGGGCTGCACGGTGGGCATCCTCTCGCCGACCTACGCCGAGCACGCGGCCGCCTGGCGCCGCGAGGGGCACCGGGTGATGCAGCTCAGCGAGGGCGCCATCGACCGCGCCCTGCCGCGCCTCGACGTGCTGCTGCTGGTCAACCCGAACAATCCCACCGGCCGGCGCATCGAGACGCCGCGCCTGCTCGCCTGGCACGCGCAACTGGCCGAGCGCGGCGGTTGGCTGCTGGTCGACGAGGCCTTCATGGATTGCACCCCCGAGCACAGCCTGGCCGCTCACGGCGCGCAGCCGGGACTGATCCTGCTGCGCTCGTTCGGCAAGTTCTTCGGCCTGGCCGGCCTGCGCCTGGGCTTCGTCCTCGCCGAGCAGGCGCTGCTCGACGAATTGGCCGAGCTGCTCGGGCCCTGGGCGGTGAGCGGCCCGGCGCGGCAGCTGGCGCGCCAGCTGCTGGCCGACGACGCCGGCCAGGCGCGTCAACGCCAGCGCCTGCAGGCCGACGGCGAGCGCCTGGCCGCGCTGCTG
>MTEU01003794.1_pt1 | contig 107890 bp, 173 predicted proteins | sample 1042701 | NCBI WGS metagenome assembly MTEU01 (sample SAMN06185813, study PRJNA358809) | soil metagenome | isolation source: naturally attenuated soil | place: India | collected 2015-05-23
ATCCAATGCCATTCCTAAGCCGTGACACTTACATGTATTACATGAAGACGGCATATGATATGGACCAACGCAAATGGCTAGACCTTGTGGCGGAGATTCAGGAGCATGTTGACCAAGGTATTTCTACGATTCTATTCGTAAATAGCGACGTATCCACAAAAGAGCTTGCGAGCCATTACATCTATGCAGCGGGCAAAGGACTAAAATCCTTGTATTACACTCGAACTAGAAAACAAGGAATTGAAGACTGCATCGCTTGCAGCATTTAGAGACAGAGAGGAAGATACAATATGGGTGTTAAAGCGGTAAACTGGAACAAACCAGAAGATGATTACTCGTTAATGTTCTGGAAACAGAACCAACAACAGTTCTGGACAGAAGAAGAGATTTCATTAGAAGGTGACAAAATCACATGGGCTGAAAAGATGTCACCCGCAGAGAAAAAGGCATACAGACGTGTGCTTGGGGGCTTAACGTTCTTAGATACGAAACAGGGTGGAGAAGGTATGCCACTAATCTTGCTTCATGAAGACAATTTACAGGCAAAAGCCGTATTCGCATTCATGGGGGCAATGGAGGAAGTTCATGCCAAATCGTATTCGTATATCTTTACTTCTTTAGATAACTTAGAAACTATCGACGAGACATTCCACTGGGTCGAAAGTAATGAGTATCTAGAGTATAAAGCAAAGCGAATCGGTAACCTATATCATACATTGTTCCAACCGATTGTAACGCCGGAACAACGATATCAGGCAATGGTAGGCTCGGTGTGCTTAGAGACATACCTATTCTATAGCGGTTTCTTCTATCCTTTATACCTAAAAGGGCAAGGTCGCATGACAAACAGTGGTGAAATCATCAAGTTGATAATTCGTGATGAGAGCATTCACGGGATTTTCGTAGGGTTACGAGCGCAGGAAATCTTCAAAACATTCTCTCCGGAAAAGCAAGAGAAGATGAAATTGTGGGTGAAAGGGCTTATTCAGGACCTTATGGAAAACGAAATTAAATATACGAAGGAAATATACGAGGAAATTGGTCTCGTTGACCTTGTTATCAACTTCCTGAAGTATAATGCGAACAAAGCCATGATGAACTTAGGTTTCGAGGAGATATATGAAGGAGTCGAAATCAATCCGATTGTAAAACAAGGGTTAAGTACAGAAACAGATAACCATGACTTCTTTTCACAAAAAGGAAATGGGTATGTAAAAGCAGGTAAGGTAGAGAAGCTAGATGATGCTGCTTTTGAAGGATTCAATTTCTAATTCACTAGTTCCATAGGGTAAGATACTATAAGGTTAGAGGATGACACATATCCTTTAACCTTATACTTTTGACACAGGAGGAGATACACATGATACTGTCATTTGAAAAGACAGAAGACATTAAGAATTTTATTCACACGACGGAATCTGATATGTATGGTGGTAAAAACGAAGATGGTGAGACAGTGATGGTTTCACTTCAACAAGGCGTAGGAATGGAAGTAAGAACCTTCCAGAAAAACGGTTGGATTCGAGTAACTTCTTATGACAAAGACGGCTATTTAGAGGGGTCAACGTTTGATGGTCGTTATAAGAAGGGAGAAGATAATCATGAATAAGACAGAAGCAAGGAAAGCAACGTTGGAAGACTTATTAGAAGCCTTTTATTGGGTTGCCGTACGGACTACTAAAGAAGAGAATTCCACTAGAGGTCTTACGAAGAAGACTCGGGCTGCTGAAGAAATTATCAAGGCAGAACTTGTGAATCGACTAGGTTTGGACCCAGATTTTGCAAAAAGAATTTAACTAATCGGGTCGCCTTCGGGCGGCTCTCAAAATAAAAGATAAATGAGGAGAGATTCTAATGAGTAAATATGATGAAATTATTGTAGTGGCAGAAACAGAAAAGATTTTTGCAGGGGTACCACATACAGAAAGCCTACACTTTGAGGGAACCGAGACTCATCAAGGAAAGGTATCACAGATTCTAGGTAACATTGCAAACAATTATACGTCAATGCGCCGTGGGGATGCAGAAGATAATACAGATTACAAACAACCAATTCCTTACCTTGTGATACGTAAAGGGAACAAGGTATTCGCTTATAAACGATTAGAAGGCGGCGGAGAAGAAAAGCTGCACGGTAAAATCTCAATTGGTGTTGGTGGGCATATGAATCCATTAGAAAGCCAAGGTGAATCTCCGGTACCATTCTCTCACTTGCTTATTGATAATTACATGCGTGAACTAACAGAGGAGCTATTAATTACAACTCCGGCTCCACCTGAAGTGAATCTAAAAGGTATCATCAATGACGAAACAGAGGTTGGGAAGGTTCATATTGGTATCTTGATTGAACTATACTTCCCAGAGGAAGCGGAAATCAAGGTTCGGGAAACAGATACATTAGAAGGCGTGTGGATGGATGTACACGAATTGCAACAAGGAAAAGTATTTGACCGTTTAGAGTCATGGTCACAATATACTGCTGAAGTATTAGATGCACTTACTGAAGAAGAACTGAAAGGGGAAAAATAAGATGGCATATACTGACATGCTACAAATACAGATGATTAACGATGTAATGAGAGATGGTATATGGAGTTACAATGAACCAACAATGGAAGCCCGCACTCGATGGAAAGATGGGGAGGTTGCTCATTATAAGAGCATCTTCGGTTATCGTAATGAATACCAACCATCTCAGGCATTTCCACTGACTGAATTACGTGACATGAACTTTGAGGCTCTTGTAGATGAAATCCTATGGATTTTCCAACGTAAATCGAATAATGTAAAAGATTTAAACAGTAAGATATGGAATCAATGGGCAGATGAAAGAGGCTCAATTGGTAGAGCATATGGGTACCAAATTGCAAAGCCAATCGATTATGCTGAAGGCACAATGGACCAGTTTGATAAGGTGCTATATGATATCAAGAATAAGCCATGGGATAGAGGAATCATGACCAACATTTTCATTCCTGAAGACATTCCTCATATGAATTTACGACCATGTGCTTTTGGTACTCACTGGCGTGTGTTAGGTGGAGCATTACATCTAAAATTAATGCAACGTTCATCTGATTTAATTACGGCGAATAACTGGAATGTTGCTCAGTATGCCGTATTACAAGCGATGGTGGCTCAGGTATTCGGATTACGAGTAGGAAAATTGATACATGACATTGGTGACCTACACATTTACGACCGTCATCTTGATGCAGCCGAGGAAATGAAGCGTCGATATGTAGAATTCCAACATACTTCATTACCGCAACTGGTAATCGACCCAGACGTAAAAAACTTCTACGATTTTAGAGTAGAGCATTTCAAATTAGTCGATTACAACCCAATGGGTAAAATTAGTATCCCGGTGGCAGAGTAATGAGAGCGATTGTAGCGATGTCCGTTAATGGTGTTATTGGAAAGGATGGGAAGATGCCTTGGGGTCATCTTCCTGCCGATATGAAACATTTCAACAAAATGACGACAATGGATAAAGGGATTGTGGTCATGGGAAGAAAGACATTTGAATCATTGCCGAATGGACCACTGAAGGACCGATTGAATATAGTTCTGACTCGGGATGAAACATACGATGCGGGAGATGCTATGGTGATGCATTCCGTCGATGAAATCTTATCTACACATCGATTGTATCTAGAAGAAATGTGGGTCATTGGTGGAGCCGAGATTTATACGCAATTCGAACCTTTTATTGATACGTATTATGTAACCGTTATCGATGCGGAATTTGAGGGCGATACCTTCTTCCATGAGCCAGAGAGATTGTTTACATCTAGGACAATCGGGATGCAACCTAAGGACGAACGACATCCTTATGACCTTGTTTTCCTTGAGATGACAAAGCTATAACTAATTACCTGAATAGTGAAAAAGAAATTGTCACGGTGGTATTATATCTGTTATAATAGGTATATCAGTGGAAGTTATACTGCCTATATAACGTCCTCTACCGGGGGTTCCACCGACCCCCACTTTTACAAAATAGACATAGCAGAAAGGGCGGGAGAAACATGGCGTTGGGAGACTTACTGAAAACGTTAAAAAGCCCCAATCAAACGCTTGGTAATGAAATGGATAGGTACCTACTAAAATTGCAAGGAAGACCATTCCTAGACCAAGAGAATGATAGGGAGAAAAATGTGTGGCACCCATCTGAGATATCCACCACGGATTGTCTACGAAGATTGGCTTTTAGTCATGTCAAAACTCCGAAGTCGAACGATGAAAAGATACGAGCGCAACTTCGTCGATTGTTCGATGTAGGACACCATTTCGGATATCAAATCCAAGGATACTATTGGGATATGGGAAAGCTGCTCGGGAAATGGAAATGTCAGCGATGCGAACATAAATGGTTCGACATGGTTAACGCTTCACCGAGAAGATGCCCAAATTGTGATGTGAAACTTTATATCTGGGAAAATCTCAAATATGAAGAGGTTCCGGTTCGAATCTTACGAGGAGACCGAAAGCCAATTGCAGGTCACGCCGATGGTGTTGTAGTAGATAACTCTACTCCTTCTGGAATGAGAGTAATTGAAATTAAAACGATTAAAGCGGCTGAACCTAATTGGACCGAAGAAATGAAAGCAACAAAAGATTACTTCGAGAAACTGAATCAGCCTCTTGATAAACATTTATATCAAGCGAATATCTACATGTATGGTTTGCAGATTATGGATGGTATCTTCCATTACGGGAATAAGAACAATCAGGAAATGAAAAACTATAACATTAGATTATTCCAACCATTTTTAGATAAGCAATTTATTAAACTGGATACGACAGAAGCAATCGTCGATTCCGGTAAACTACCAGAACGTATTGTCAATGACAAGAAATCTGAGGACTGTAAATACTGTCCTTGGAGAACACTTTGCTACTCGAAAGACGATTTAACACTTGCTGAAGTGGATGGTAGACAAAACTTAGACGAGGTGAAGTGACATGGAAGAAGTTAAAACACAGACACAAGAGGAAACAAACCTGAAGATTGGTGAGTATCATGAATCGGAGAAGGCAAAAGCCGATTTAATAAAGCAAGGTATGAGATTCCCGGCAATGCCTGCCATTCCTTTATGGAATCAGGACGGAGACGGAGCATTCGTAATGCCTGCTGACATTACTGTCTTACATCCACAACAACTCGGGCAACTATATTCATTGGTTACTGGATTAGCAGTATACTATGGAACATTGGTTGCTAAAATGGATATCGACCGCACAACGGCTGAAAGGGTAAGAGATTTTACGGTGGCTCAGGTCTCCCTTGAACTCGACCTGTCAGACCCAGAGATTAAGAAGAAATATCCAAACCGAGAGTTTCAAGATGCATATGTAAAACAAGACCCTCGATGCATTCAGGCGGAAAACTGGTATGCACAATGTAATGCAACCTTCATTTTAGCTGAGGCATTGCAAAAGGGTTATGAGAAGAACCTGAATCTTGTATCACGAGAGATTACTAGACGTTCTAACTTCCAACAATTCGAGAACCGAGGAGACAATCTACGATGAGTAAGGTATATGTGAAAGACCATGACAAACTTCGTCAGATTGGAACTTTCAAGAATGGAATCTTCTACTCTGAGAGGAGCAGCAAGAAACATTTCTTCGTAAACGAAAACGGTTGGGGGATTGACCGGAAAGTTATCGAAGGTCTTCTATATAAAGGATTACGCTTTGTTGTAATCAAGGATACGGACGACAATACGTTTTATTACTGTACTGGGCGCCGATTCAATGATTATTCAAGGGAAATCCATCATCCACCACACGATAAGCAGCTCGTACTTCCGATTCATTTATGGGAGGCGGATAATGTTTATCCGGAGGAATTACTTCAGCCTCAGGGCTAAACAGGAGAGATTACATGACTTCATATATGGGTATTGATATTTCACTAAGAAAAACCGGGGTATCAGTAAATAAAGACTACAAGCCAATATCCATAGGAACGATTACAACCTCGAAAGAGGAAGAATGGATTGTAAGTGTACGTAAGATTGTGGAGACAATCATGGCGGCAATTGAAGCTAACAAGGTAAAATATGTGGCTATCGAACACTACGCTTACGATTCCCCTTTTGGAAGAGAGACCCTTGCAGAAATTCATGGTGTAGTGTTATTCCATCTACATCGACTAGAGATTCCATACTTCAAACCATCACCTAAGACAGTTAAGAAATTTGCTTGTGGACGTGGAGACACCCCACCTGTACCAGAAGGTAGAGCAAAATCATCTTGGAAGAAAATGTGGGTTATTGAAGAAGTAAATGCACGATATGGAACGAACTTCATTTTAGCACAGAATGACCAATGTGATGCTTTCTGTATGGCTCTCATTTGTGAGACCGTTTGGAAAGTAAAGCAAGGGGAACTCGATATTGAATCACTACCTGACCACCAGAAAGAAGCGGTGGCAACGGTATTGAAGATAAAACTTAAAAAACCAAAGAAAAAGGGGAAATCAAAATGAGCGAAATCAAACGTCTAAAAGTAAAATCTACAAGCAATCCATCTTCTGTAGCAGGAGCTATTGCAAAGAACATCGAGGAAGGGCACACAGTAGAAATCACGGCTATTGGAGCAGGAGCGGTAAACCAAACGGTTAAAGCAACTGCAATTGCACGAGGATTTGTGGCACCTGCCGGAAAAGACCTTGTGCTAGTACCAGGCTTTGAGGATACAAAGATTGACGGCGAAGACCGCACAAGCATGTTATTCAAAATCCGAGTAAACTAATTTAAAGGGGCTGAAGGGAATGGGTTACAAAGTACCAGACAAAGCGCAGGTTTATGGAGAGGACATTCAACCAGACGAACTACGATACCATGTAGTTCCAACACTTGTGGTGAAGGAATTCACATTCGATTCAGCCCACCATTTACATGCCTATGAGGGTAAATGTAAGAACCTTCACGGGCATACTTACCGTGTACAATTCGGTGTGGTGGGTATCCCGAACGCAATCGGAATTGTTATTGACTTCGGGGATATTAAGGAAATATGGAAGAAACATTTAGAACCACAACTAGACCATCAATACTTAAACGAAAGTTTACCTAAGATGAACACCAGTGCTGAGAACTTGGTATACTGGATTTATAAGGAGATGGAAAAACATCTTCCGAAAAACGTCCTACTGGAATTCGTTAGACTCTATGAAACTCCAACTTGTTATGCGGAGATTCATCAAAAGAGTCTTCCGGCTCAAAAGGTGGACAACCCTCTATCACTGTATTCAACGGCTGACTTATTCGAGGAACTGAAGAAGCGCAAAGGAATCTCTACATACTGGGTTCCAGTAGAAGATTCAGTTAGAATTGATTTCAGTGATGACCATATGACGGTTGAGGGACCTGCTTACATTACTATAAACAAAGATTAGAAGGAGGAACTAGACATGGATTCATTTACAAAGAACCAAGTAGCAACGATGGGTGTGGCAATTGCAAATGAGGAATTTACACAAGGTAAGCGTGAAATTGTATTAACGGCTGCAACGGACATTTTCAATGACCGAAACAGTAAGTACAAAGATGCTTGGAGAGATTACCGTTACTCTACATTCGTAGACCGTAACCTTGTAAAAGCTAAACGCCTTCGCTCTCTTGATGAAGCAGGTGACAAATTTGAAATGTTCGAGCAGGCTCTTGACCAAATCAATGAACTTGCTTTCCTAGCAATCTTGTTGGCAGAAGACATTTCCAAAAACGAGGTTCGTAGAATCCCAATCACTTTTGACAGTATTGGCGATAAGATGAAGGATGCAGCAGGAAAATTGGCTAACATGGGTGCAGGTATTAAAGCCCCTGTAATTGGTGTAGGAGCGGAAAAACATGTCCCTGTCCCACCAATGGCTGAAGTAAATGCCATTAAGGAAGAGCAAGAAGACAAATGATGTGGGTCATAATAGCTATTGTATACCTTGGAGTCGGGTTCTTCTTTTCACAACCTGACTCATGGGGTCTACCAATGAAGGTTATTATGCACATACTTTGGTTACCAACAATGATTTTCTTCTTCATAATCGTAATCATTTACTCATGGGAAGAAAGAAAAAGAAGGTGCAGAAGATGAAATTACCACATAAAGAAGGCGAACCTTTTAGAGTCATGGAGCTATTCCCCACTATCCAAGGGGAAGGCTCTGATATAGGACGTAAAACAATCTTCCTTCGCTTATACGGATGCAATCTTGCTTGTGTCTGGTGTGATACGGCGCATTCTTGGGATGAAAAACTGTATCATGAAGGAATCTACAATCCAATCCCGCTCGATGAACTGGAAGCACAAATCGAGGCATTGGCTATAGAGTATCGGATTAAGGACTTGGTTATCACGGGTGGGGAACCACTACTCCATAACCATACTGACCTGTCTTTATTGCTTGCTAGGTTACGTCACAAAAAGGTAATCGATGGGGTGACATTTGAAACGAATGGTACTATCATACCTAGACGAGAACTTAAAACTCTGGTAAAGCTATTCTCGGTATCTCCTAAGCTAAAAAGCTCAGGAAATCCGGCGTATAATCCGAACCTGCTGACGAAATGGATTAACCGAATGCCTATAGGTGTTCTACAACTGAAATTTGTCATCTCTCACATTGAGGATGCGGTTGAGGTTGCAGGGTTAATTAAGAAAGCAGGAGAAGGTGCAAGATATGTACCAATCATCTTCCAACCTGAAGAATCAGCAGATAATTATAAAGAGCTTCCTGCTATCATTCGTGAAGCCTTTGCTCATCATTATATGGATGAACGTCATTATGACATTCGATTCATCCCACAGGTACACAAATTATACGGAATTCGTTAAGGAGGATTATGATGCTTAAAATCAGACTAGCAAACGATAACCTAAAACGTTTCTTTGAAATGACATTTGCCACGCCAGAGGAACTCACGAAATACCTTTTAGACAGACGACATAAGCACATCTTCATTAATGAAGTCTTAGAAGGGCACGACATTATGATGAAACATTTCAAATCACTTCGACCATCAAGGTCGGCTATTATACGAATGGAGGAATTAAAACATGGATAAGAAAGACCAACCACAAACAGAAGAAGTAAAGGTGCAAGACCAAACGGGACCAAACGGACCTGAAAATGCTCCTCAAGAAGAACCACAATACGAAGCATTACTAGGTGCGGTCGTATTAGTCGGTCTGAATGGACAAGATATCAAGGTAATTGATGCAAAAGAATTCTTCCCGACCAAAGTGGCACAAGAAGTAAATGAAGCGGCATTATCGAAATTACTTCAGGACACTGGTAAACGCTTTGAACGTCAAGAAATCGTAGCAGAAGTACAAGCAGCATTTGCTCAAAAATTAGGAGGTCAACAATAATGAGAGATAACGTAAGCATTCGCCCAAACAAAGAGAAAACACATTTCACGGTAACCCGTGTTTTAGAGGAAACAGTAAACCGTAGTGATTTAGAAGAACGAGTAAGACGACTACGTATGGAAATCGAAGGTCTAGATGAGCAACGTGAGTTACTTCAAAAGAACCTGAAGATTACTGAGGATGCGTTAAAAGGTATCGTAGGCACAGAATCACATGTAGGCGACTTAAAATAATATTCTAAAAGGCAATCGATTCGGTTGCCTTTTCCTATAACAAAGGAGGAGACAAAGATGACTGAAAAACAAGACAAACGCTTTTATGACTTAATGAATGGATTGTTAATTGAACAAGATTGTACACTTGAAGTTTTATGTATGAATCTCCTAGAGAAGAATGAAAAACAACACGCTGATTTGCTCGAGTTTATAGGTAGTACGAACAAAGAAAAACGTGAAAAAGAAGCCGCTCAAGCAGAATACCAAAAACTACACGGAATGTTCATGGAGTTAGAAGCCAAAGCGGTTGCGCTTGAAACAGAAAAAGGGAAAGCAGAGAAGGCATTCGAAGCTAGTGAACGACAATTAGACCGAGAAAGAAGAGATAAAGTAGCAGCAAATAACCGAAATACTGAATTAAAGGAATCCTTAGAGAAAGTATTATATGAACGAGATGAGTATAAGATTAAATACGAGGAAGCAGTAGACGTTGTACAAGGTATGCAAGAAACACTTACGTATCTAAAACGTCGATGGGCGGTTGCTGAAGAGGATATCAAGAGCTATCAAGAGAAGATTCGTATACAACATAACGAGAAACGTATCCTCACAGAGACTATTTGCCAACTTTCTAGGGAAGCGTTGTCACCTTCAGAACCAGTTAGATTCCCGAATGGTGTTCAAGACGTGCGAGAGATTTTAGCTGATGTTCCGGATACTTGGGTTGGTGAACAGAATGGTTGATGTTTTACTATACTCAGGCGGATTAGATTCATATATTGCTTACTTCTACTTACGAGATACATTCGATTACAACCCAAAACTTCTGTATGTACCCCTTGGACATCGATATCAGCAACAAGAAATCGATGCAATCCATCGTACAACAGAATACATGGATGATAAACACGTCTTATTCGACTCCACGCTTGCCTTAGGACGATGGGAAGAAGATAATGCACATATTCCATTACGAAACTCTTTTCTAGCTCATACGGCGGCTCTGTACGGCGCTGACCGCATATGGTTAATCACACAAGAAGGGGAAACAGATTTACCAGACCGTTCCTTCTCTGGCTACTTACGAATGTCAGAACTATTGACTGTATTAAGTATGAGAGAGGTTAAGGTCGATACACCTTTTTGGACGATGAGCAAAGTGGATATGGTAAAATGGTATAAAGAGCAAGGATTACCAATTCCCGGGTTATTGAAAACACATTCCTGCTATGCAGCGGGACGAGGAAAGAAACCGTGTGGTAATTGTGGCGCTTGCTTCCGAAGATTCATTGCTTTTTACTTGAATGATATCAAAGAAGAGTATGAATTACATCCACTGGAAACAAACTTAGCTAAGGATTACCTTCGTAGAGCAAGATTAGGGCAATATGCAGGTAAACGAGGCAAAGAAATACTAGATGCTTTTAGAAAAGCAGGTAAATTGTAAGGGAGGTTGGTTCGACGTGCATACGTTTTTCGCCTGGCGCTGAATCGATGACTCGGATTCTAAAAGAAAATGAAGTAGAAAATGCACTGGCAACCTTCTATTATATGAAACATAAAAGTGATAAGAAGGTCGCACAAGTTATTAAATCCTTTCCACGGGTCTTCCTTGACTCAGGAGCTTTCTCTTTTAGGGAACAGATGGTAAAGGATGGACGAACGGCAAAGGATATTGAAAATGAATTATCGAAATACCTCAAGGAATACTATCAATTCCTGAAATATATGGCAGACCAATTTTACATTTGCGCCGAACTGGATGTCGGTAATATGTATCAGAAGACGAAGAACAGGGAGAAGCTGCTCGATTTAAAATTAGATAACCTTCTTCCCGTTATTCATAGACGTGATACAAGAGCCTACATTGAATACTTGTGTAAGAACTATCCATACGTGGCATTCGGTTCGGTTCCAGATGTATCGACGAATTACCTTTCAAGATACATTGGGAGCCGGATGAGAATTGCAGCAAAATATGGGACAAGGGTTCATGGATTCGCAATAACTAACATTGAAATGATGAAGCGTTTCCCGTTCTTCTCCGTTGACTCTACAACATGGTTATCAGGAGCAAAGCACGGGATGTCATTCTGGTTCGATGGACACCGCCTCCGCTCTTATGACAAATTCGGTAAACACCATCGAGCAAGATGGAAACGAATTGTAATGGATGCAGGAGTAAACTGGGATGCATTTATCGGGGATAAAGCAGAAGCCGTCAACCAATTTAGTTTAAAGCAATGGATTAAATTCGCTGAATGGCTAAACGATGAGCATAACGGTAATGGACTTTATAAGAAGCAGGTTGAGTATTGGCGACATCGCCCGCACAATCCTGATTCATATGAAAGAGGACAAATTGAGAAAACATTCGAATGGGGAGATGATTTTGTTGAATAAAGTAAGCCCGATGGTATATGTACACTACGACAATAAGAAACGTTATATGATTATGGATATGGCGCTGCATACTGAGACAGATGAGAAAATGGTTATCTATATGTGTCTAGATGATTCAAATGGTAAATTATATACGCAACCGTCAGAAAGATTTTTCGGTTTTGTAGCAAATAAGGATAACGAGGTAGTACCTAGATTCGTTGCTCTGAAGGATATGAAGAAAGGTGAATAACACATACTGGATGGTTATGGAGCTTCCTTATTCACATAAAGTCTTTGCTACTTTTGCTCCTGATGGTAGAACTATTAAGTTAATGGTTTGGCAGGCATTTGTGGCAACTACGGTTCCTTACATCTACATCAAGAAACGAGGCGAAGAGGTAAGGAAAGTTACTTGTTTGCGAGAATTTGATGAGATATACCAAATTTATGAGATGAAAGGATGAGTCGAGTGGGGAACATGTTCGATAGCGGTTATGGAGGACTTTTTGACCAACCATCTTTCACACTGGCGGTGGAGCCGGGAGAAACCATCGTAAAGATTAACCTAATGGTAAATTACGAAGAGAAATCTTTAGTGGTTCCATTATATATCCGAGAAGTTGATTTCCCATTTGTTGTTGAGATGCTAAATTACAACAAAATGGCTTACCAAGTTGTCCCTGTAGATGTGATAATGGAAGACAGAAATATGTTAGACCCTGAGCTATGAGGTAAAGATTCTTTACCTGAATGAGGTTAAGATTCTTAACTAACAAAAGAAAGGGTTAAATAAACTAAAGAGTGGAGGTGGCTAGTATGTCTATGGATTGGATTGACGAAGAAGCAAAACAAGAAGCAGAACGGGATAAGAAGCGTGAGAATTCTGTTCCGGCTGAATGGACTGAGATTAAGGAACTAGAGAAAGATATCCGAGAGGAAAACACAACTGAACTGGTTCAAGCTGAAGTAAGGGCACCTGCAAAACAGGCTCCAAACTCTCCTGCGGTAAGGGGTCAACAATTAGGAATGCCTAAACTATGTGACCAATGTTATTTAATCGATAAATGTCCACATTATAAGGAGAATGCATCTTGTTACTTCCAAAATGCGGTTAACATTGAGAAACCAGAAGACCTTTTAGAATTAACAAAGATGATGTTGAACATGCAAGGGGAACGAGTTATGTTTGGTCGATTCATTGAGCAATCAGAGGGTGGATACATCGATGCCAACTTATCGAAAGAAATGAAGCTGATGATGGAATTAATGAAGGACTTTAAAGACCTAATGACTGGACCTCAAGATGAAATCAGCATCAAAGTGAAAGGTAATCCGGCTAGAGCAGCAGGAGAAGCACAAGGAGCAAATCCAAGTTCAGGTGGGATTTTATCTCAGCTATTCGGTGGAGGTAAATAATGAAACAAGATTATGATTCCCTAGTTGAAAGTGGGTTCCATGTTCCGTTTAAGGTAAAGGCTAGACACCTAGTTGAAATCGTAGTTCTTTTTGGGATTCATGTTTGGTTTGCAGCAGCGGGGATATTCAAGAGGGGTAGTTGATTTTCAAGTTCATGTGTGACCTAGTTGATTTTCGAGTTCATGTGGCGCATAAAAAGATAAAGGCTCCGATAAGGAATGGTCTAGGTGTCGAGAGATGAGATGCTTAATCTGACCATTTCTTATAGGAGCCGAACATCGGGAAGAAAATCTTGTTTTGAATTCAGGCGGTTAGGGACATTAACCCTTAATTAATTATACAGGAACAAAAGATGAATTATAACCAACATCTTTTGACAAATGACACCATAAATTGGAAAGGTAGGAGACAAACTATGTATCATAATGAAAAAGTCATTCCAAACGGAACGAAAGTAATTTTGCAGGATGGAACGAAAGCTAAAATTAAATCATCTACTGGTGGGGCGACTGGTATTACATACGCTTACTACGTAGATGGCGCTCTAGAATATGGAAAGAGAGAAAAATTCAAAGAGATTTTAGATAACGAGGCGGAATAATGAAAATACAAATTGAGATTTTCACATTAATGCTGCAACTTATAATCTCTTTTCTGTTTACGAAATGGTATCTGCCAATCCGAATCAAATGGACTCGATACTATTCAACTGGTATGTTCGAACTATCAATCTTGTGGACTGTGCATCTCACAATCCGCTTCCCGCTACCACTAGTTGGCACAAAAATTAATCACTAGTATCATCGTAAAAAATTGTCTCTAGGGGTGCGGGTCCGGGCGCAGGTCCCCGCCGCCCATAGTTGCCCCAGAAAACAAGGACTAGTATCATCGTAAAAAATTACACTTTGGGCATGAAACCCAGTTAAGCAAAAGAAGGACGTAAGGTCAAGGTAAACTCAAGTGCCAGTTGTGGCATATCCGGGTGACTCCTAGCTTAGGTCCTTCTTTTTCTTTTCTATAGAAGAAACTCGACACGACAAGGGGAAAACCCTTGATATGACGGGGTTTGTCGGTTTCCTTCTATTATAGGGAACAAAGGATTTTAGAGGTCATACATAGTTTGAAAATCTTTTTAAATACTGATACTCTAGTTTGTGTCCTGTGGGTATGATGAAGAAGACCTAAAGAACAGGTCAAAAATCACACACAACAAAAATTATTTTGGAGGGGTTTAAATGGTATCAGTAGGTTATATTCAAAAGGCAGAAAAGGAAAACGTGAGAGCGTGGGTAAGAAATGAGAAACGTATTTCAAAGGTTGATTATATTGAGGTACCACCCCACGAAACAGGTTTTGTTATCGCTCATTCAGTAAATGAAGAAGATAACACGGCAACTGTATTTTTCCCACAAGGCAGAGTGGAAGTTGCATTGGATTCATTGATTGGCGTTGATGCGTATAAGATTGAAGAATCAATTGACCATTTACAGGATTTTATCGGGCATCATTCAGCACAACCAACAGACTTCCAGTTTGATATTAAAATTCATTCAGTACCAGACGTATTACCACGGGTAATGGAATTATTAACAGATGATGAAATCAGAAACGCATATGGAGAAATATTCGAACACGAGTTACGTTGCTCCTTTGACAAACGGTATACAGACTTCAGCCCAATGGCAGATTGGCAAGTATTCCATGATTATCATACCGCAGGGCGTTTGGGTGGGTGGTTAATCCTCCAAACGGATATTGATTATGGAATTAAACAAATTGAATTAGAAGAAATAGAAGCAGAGGAAAAAGAGGCAGAAGAAAATTACCAAGACGGTGAAATTGATAGCCAAGAGCGTAGTTCTATCCTATACGATACTATGTTGCGTAAGGAAGAAATTCGCAATGAACTTGATAACTTATCTCGTACCGTTCAACTCGTAAAGGCGTACATTGACAATTGTAAAATAGGTTTGTTCAACTATCTAAAGACGCCGGAATGTTGGGAACGCTTTTTAGAAGACAAAGAGGAAGAGAATAACCAGTTAGAAGAAGCACGAGTTGCGTGGCAAACGCTTGAAACGTTAGCTTCTACTGACAAGGATATTCATAGATGTCTAGAATTGATTAAACCGTATACCAAACTTTAATCAATCCTTGACGGGGGAGGAACAAAATTTGTTCCTTTCCTAGTGCTAGGCGATACCATATCCTATTACTAGGAAGGGAATAAACCTTCATACACTCACACGAAAATTATTTTGGAGGCTGATTTTATGTCAGAGGTAAAGTTTATTGTAAAGGCTGAATCATTTGTCGAAATGTATGCAAATGTTTTGGGTTACGTGAACGCTATTGAAATGAACGTGCTACATGATGCAGATGTTAGTTGGGCACACAAAAAAGGTGAAGAACAAGTTGAAATCTTTATTGAAACAATTGTACACAACGAGGAAGGAACCAAGTTACATGAATATATCGCTGACTATCTTGATGCAATTTTACCCGATAATATCAGTTCTAATAATATTGGTACTGTTTTACAAGAACTTGAAAACTATATGGACGAATGTTTGGCGATTGCTAACAAAACAGTTCATGAAAATCTCGGGTTGAATGGTAAGTTACATTGTGGGTATCATGAAGCAGATGGAAGTTTCTCTGTCTTCTATACAATCGATGTAAAAGAGGCAATGGCATACCGCCGTAAAGAGGGGGTAAACGTCTAATGCAATATATTATGCGTTTCCTTATACGTGCTATCATTGTTGTGTCGATACTGGCATTCATACTTTTGTAAGAGGTGGAAATCATGAAACTAGACAACGTTAAAAACATAGACTTTTTAGATGTAATAGAAATCTCTTCAGACGCCCAGTTTAAGGGCTTGATGGATTGGAAAAATGCTCATAGGGATTTGGTAAGGCAGGGTGTATTTGCGCTCCCTGTAGCGAAAATAAGGCTCCCAAACGGGGATTCAATTATCTATGAGCATTTGAAAAATGGTTCGACGAATATAAACCTTCTAAAAGGTGACAGGTTTCCAACACATGTAATGGAATGGACACCAGTAGATTTTCCAGAAGGTCACGGGCAAGCTACCATTTTGATGTCAGCTTTTCCAAAGGATGTGCAGGCGGATATCATAACGGATATCACAACCACAGTTTATAGCATTATGGCGTATATGATTCATTATGAACATGACACCAAACGAATGACCAAAACGTCACGAGGCGGGAAAAAGAAAAAGAAAAGTCACCGCTCAAGACATAAAGTGAAACTAGGAAAATATAAGTATACCCCACACTTCCCAGTTGAATCGAAGGAAGAAACAAGGGAATACAATAGGCAAGCTGAGTCGTGGCAGGTGCGCGGGCATTTTAGAACATACAAGTCTGGTAAGAAGGTATGGATTCAACCCCAAGTAAGGGGGAAGAAGGACGGCAAGGTCGAACCAAAAACGTATACATTATAGGAGGCGCTAATATGTGCAATAAACAAGTTGAAACTGTAGAATTACACCATTATAACAATGAGATTATCACGTTTGAGAAAGAAACGTTGTGGAATTACATGCAGGAGTCATTCGAGTTTGATAATTATAAATCAATTGAGGAGTTTCTATCCGACTATACAGAAGATGACACAGATTATCTATTCCGTGAATGTGAAGAAGCAGTTCTCAACATGCATTGCCCAATGTGTGAAGAAGGTTACTTATTAAGAAAACACACGACAAAGGCGCATGTATACGTTTGTTGTGAATGTCCTTTCATAGGGTTTGAGTATGAAGATGAAAAGGACTTACAAGGGCTAAATGAAGTCATGGAAGGTAATCTAAAATAACGATTCAACAGTTTCGCAGGTCGGTATACTATTAAGGCATAAGGTAATCACATATAACTTATTGGAGGTCATAACATGGCTAGGAAAGTAAATATCTCAAATGCTCCGGAAGAGCAAAAACTCAAGTTAAATAACGGTTCACTGGTTATTGTAAAACAATACGGCAATACACCAGATATTGTTTACATGGTTTCTTCTTATACGGAACTAAATGTTTCTGAAACTAGAAATTATTGTGTATTACTTTGCCTCGGAACTGGTGGAAAAGCATTTTCGGAACTATGCTCACGTAATACCACAGTGCATCGGTTCATGTCTCATCTATCCCGAGTTACAACTAAGTGGGAAGATGTAACGATTATTCAGAAAGATGACTTCTCTTTAAATATTGAACTTCATAAGGGGGACTATAAATGCTAAATTTAAACCCTTGTGGGGATTTAACGCCGGAAGTAAAAGGGCAAGAAGATTTCGGTTTCACAGTTCTTGGATTCTTCGTAGACTTTGAAGGGGATAAAACGTCATCATGGGATGTATACGTTGCAATCTCACAAACAGTTGAGGGAGCAGAGCATTTAGAATGCTATTGCCCGCAAACTCAACACATGACACTTTCAAGGGATTATATGGAATCATGTGAGCGAATCACGAAGGAAGAATACCTAGCTGCAAGCGGTACTCTATTCACACCTGCTGACTACCTAGTGGAGGTGAAGCAGGATGTCTAAGAAGTATTGGGAAGAAGAAACGCCAATGGTATTAGATACAAAGCGTAATGAAGTTCGATTCTATCCAGAGTTCGGGAAGGTTCAAGTTTTCCCGAAAGTCTGGAATGCAAAGCGGGGTATTGGTCACGGAGCCACTTTAGATATCGAGTTACTATCTAGAGAAGAAGTTGCGGAACTGAAACGTATGTTGGATATATGTCTTGATAGACAGTTAGAAAAGGAGATTGAATAGTCTATGGGTGGGACATATACTTTAAATATGTTAACGGGTGGCGTAATGGAGCAACCCCACTGGGAACGCATAAATTATCGAACAATTACCGCTCCCTCAGTTGATGAAGCCGTATTACAATATTTATATCAGGTCGGCGCAACTGAAGAGAGATACATTTGTAAAGGTGATAACGGGCATTGGAGCTACTATTGGACAATTGAGATTGAAAGAGCCGATGGAAAACCTGTCGATTATACACCCGGAGTTGAGCCACCGAACATCGAAGAATACTTTAAGAAGTTACGCAAGAAAGAAAACGTGGATACTGGACCACAGTTCTTATAAAGAGGATGCACCTAGTCCTCTTCATTGGATGAATTGCTTGTAACAGTTCATCGAATGAAGGCGATTAAAGCCTCACACAATTCTAAAACACCTTTTCCTTAGTTTGGCTGACTGGGATACAATAAGGGTGTAGAGGAAATCACACACAAAACAAAATTTGGAGGTCATTGACTATGAAAAACATTGAAAGAGCGTTATCACAATTTAAAGGGTTTTTAGGCAAGAATGCAGAGGCGGTACAAAATGAAGTAACGAAAAGAGCATTCGAGCAGGTGGAAATGCAAATTTTAAAAGATAATGAATTTAATATAGAAGCACAAATTAACGTATCAAATTTCGATAAAGAAGTGTTAGATATTTCGGGGTATGCATCATTTCAAACGGGTACAGACGAACCATGCTATGAAGTAAATACGTATGACCAGTTATCGGATTCTGAGGGTAATAAGTTTGATGATGAGGCAGAAGCGAAGGAACATTATGAAGAAGAATTTAAGCGCGAAAATTATGTGAAAACAGAATACACAGTTACGTGCCTTGAAAATGATTCAATTTGGAGTAACTTCGATACTGTAGTTGAAGCAGCCGAATATATTCAACGTCGCCCGGAAAGTGAATTTGCAGATGGGGTTGCGATTCGACCATTCTATAGCGTAGTAGATAGTGGTGGGGACATCATCGGCGAAGATACTGGTCATGAGTACAAGGAAAATGCTGAAGACGAGTTAGACACACTGGCAACGGAATATGCAGAGGAAAAAATCGAAGAACTAGAAAAAGTTCCTGCTGAAATCATGATTAATTATGTTCATCGATTCAACGGAGATGTTAACCAAGAATTGGCGGAGAAATGCCGATTAAATGTAATCACAGTTTATGATAAGGATTACGATGGTGAACAATTCCTAGCATTCAATGGTGCGGGTATGGATATGTCACCACAATTGGTAGCTTACAAGGCGTTGGCGTGGGGTGCAGTTGCTACTTCTGATATTCACCACTTCTCTACTAGAGGTAGTCGTGAATACTTCACTTCTTTAGTAGGTGATACGGTTGCAATTGAAGTGTATCAGATTCTTGGAATTTGGGAAGCCGTAACATATGAGATGAATCAATCACTACAAAACAACTAATAACCGAACCCCCTCGGGGGTTCCCCTTAAAACAAACTATAAAATTAAAAGGACGGTATATACAAATGAAAAAATTAATGAACACAATCAAAAAAGCAGGTCTTGTATTAGGATTAGTATTCGGGGGATATGTAGCAGGAAACATTGAACAAGGTAACTCTCAAGTTGAAGCAGCGGAAACGACTTGCCCACAAGTACAGAATCAAAATCATACAGGTGTTAACTCTGACAGTCAGGACAACATTTTCACTCAATACTTTAAAGTAACGAAAATCGATTCTAAAGGCGCTGAAGTGGTTAACCAATACAATGCTGAAGATACGTATTATATCGATGCAGAGGATTGGGACTTGGATTTCAATGAACTAGAAACAGGCGCACTTGTCGAAGCTACATTCAATCATGATACACTGATTCACGCCGGATACAATTACAACTATATCCGTCAATACAAACTGGTAAGCGCAAAGGATTACAACGTAAATATTGATGAAGACAAGTACATTTATGGCATTGATAATAACCGTCCAAACCGTACGATTGTATTAGAAAAAGATGATTTCCGAGTTGGCGATTTAGTAGACGTACGATTCAATAGTGATGCTCAAGATGATATCAAAGATGTAACCAAAGTTGGTATGTGGAAAGAAGACCTTGACCGATTTTATGAAAAATCAAGTGATGATTCATTCGAAGAAAACGCAAAGAATGATGTAAATAAAGATAACCCTAATTATGTTCAAACGGAAGATGGCAGTTATGTACCAAAAGATTTTTGGGAAGGAGGTAAAAACTAATGTTTGAATATAACGTAACATTTATCGATGATACGGGTAAAAAGTTTCTTGTAACAGTAATCGATGAGGAAGGTATGAATGAGGACGAAATCGTAACAGAGGCACAAGTTAATATGCAACGTGAAGGAATACAATTTGATACGGAAAAACTAGAATTGGTTAGTTGTACACTGAAAGGGGAACAAAACTAATGAGTAGACCAAAAGCATATGAACCGGTACAAGGACAAAAATATCAAATCTTAGTTATGACTCCTTATGACAGAGCCTATGAACACTGTGATTATGCAGTTGATAAGGCGGAATTGAAAGACCTACTCGAAAATTACCGTATGTCTTATGGTGCGGGGTTCTACTTTAAAACTATCACACTACCTAAAAAGTATTGGAAGGAGGCAGTCTAATGGGTGAACAAAAAGATATCAAATTAGAAAAGGCTATTGACCTTGTAAAATATTTAAGAGCAGAAGAAACAGACGACGTGGAAGAACTGGAAGTTAACTGGTTAGAAAGCACGGATGAATGGGTAGTGAACAAAGGTAATACGATTATTATGGACGGATTAACAGAAGTCGAAGCATACCGATATGAAGATATATTATCCGCTTATAATAATGAGGAGGAAACAAGCAAGTGACGGATTTTATTATGAAAATGGTTTATGCAGAGATACAAAAGCGTGAAATTGAAAAATGGAGTAAGAGCAGACCAAAGTGTCCCCACTGTGGATGCTCTTCCTTCCACACGAGTTCACATGGAACATTTGAGATTCACGAGTGTAACGGTTACGATTGTGGATACGAGTACCGAACGGCTATTAAACAATAATATTATAGTTGTATAACATATGAGATATTATAAATAACAAATCAATCACAAATTTTGGAGGGGTTACAATGTTAACAGTTATTACGGAAGGAAATTATAGAGAAGAGTTACTTTCATTAGTTAATACAGATGAAGACTTCACAGGGTTCAATGGCTTGGATTATACAAGTGAAGAGGCAATAAAAAAGGGTTTTACATCTGATTTCGACTATGCGTTATCAATTGCAGAGGCAACGAGTAAGGATTTATTTGAACTTGCAGGTATTTTCATTGAAGGGTTTAAAGGTAACAAGGCAAACCAAAGTTATTATGATTTCATTGCCGGGGATGTAATGCGGGTTAATGGAGCGGTAGTTGCTTATCTGACTCTTTACCATCATGGATAATATTACTATAGTTGTATAATACATGCGATACTAAGGTTAACAAATAAATCACACATTATGGAGGGCTTTAAAAATGGCTATGATTACAATGGAAAGATTCAATACAAAGAAACTTGAGAAATTCGCTTCTAAAGGTCGTGTTATGGTCGTGAATAATCTTTATCTTGATGGATGGAGCGACCATGTAATTGTTACTCGAATCGGTGGGAAAATCAATCTTATCACTTCCGGCATCCGTTCAAAGGCAGAGGCAATTGCAAAGGCAAAACGCATCGCAATGACTGAAAAACTGGCGTACAATCCACTTTTAGATTTTGGGGAATCATATCAACGATAAGGAGCGAATAACCAATGAAAACAGATACTATCCAAGTTAGTGTAGAAACAATTGAAGGGGTACTAAAATTATCTGAGTTACCTGTTTCAGAGCATAACATCAAGCAAGTTGAAAAATTCTTGAATAACGAAGCAAACTTATATTCTCTGATTAATAATGAAAGCACCCCGCACAAGTTAGTATTGCAAGGTTTCAGTCGTAACGAATTTGTTCAAAATTTATATAAAGTTGTATCAAAGAAATTGAACATTGACATATCAGAGACCACTTTCAATGATGAGGCGGAACCGGAAATATATTTCCCTCTGTATGGATACATTGACCTGCCTCGAATCAAAGATATAGTTTATCATGCATTACGTCACTACAAAGGAGCATTTACAGTTACTACAAAAACATTTGCGTCCGACGCTCAAGAGTGTAGGGTACAGTTACACATTGAATACTTCCCAAGTGTTGATGAGATTGAAGACTTCTGTTATAAACTGTCAGTTGTGGCAGGGGAAATTGTGAAATTGGAAGATACATTCAAGAAATTACTTACTAAATAGTTCAAAGTGGGCTATGTTATAACACTTATAATTGTTAAAAATTGATTGTTCGGTAGTTGCCCACATCATGGTATTATATTGGTGTGGGGGTAATACCTACAATATAGATAAAACATTTCAGGAGGCAAAGCCATGACAGAGAAAACGAATAAAAATATCATCCCTGTAAGCATTAAGGGTGGGGAAATGTTCGGAAATTATGAAGAACATGCAAGAGGGGTTGCCGTTGTATCCTTCATCGATGATGAAAAAGATAGCGAAACAACATACGCAGTTCCTTCCTTGCTTGGAATGATGACACCACCAGAGCTATTACTGGCAATTGACAGAATTGAGCAAGTTGTACTTGAAAAGCTACATGAATCGGGAATGCCACCCGAAATTTTACTAGAGGCATTCGAAGAAAGACACCGCCTTTTAGTAGAGCAGTTGAATGGCTTAAAGAAAGTGAAAAAGGCTCCTGTGATTCCATTACACTAAAGGCTATACATCATATAAAACCAAAAATAAATCATATAATCGGAGGAAATTAAAATGAAAAATCAAGAATTTAAAGGCGTAGAACAATTATTTGAAACATTATTCGGATTTGGTAATGATAAGAAATCAACAGGGGATTTAATTGAAATTGCTACAACAATAGCAATGAAGAAAATTCTCGACGGTGATAGTGCTGCTACAAAAGAAACTGTGAATGATGTATTAGTTACTATCCAACATGAAGATACAAACCAACCTGTGAACGGAGCAGGAACAGTTACAATGATTACTAAAGAAGAAGGTATTGCAATGGCAATGGTTGGTAGCTTCAGCTTATCGGATTTAATGAAAATGTATCTTACATTCGTTCAAGAAATTCGTTCAAGACTACATGACCGTGTACCGGAGCCTGTAGCAGATAATATGTTACTTGAATTATACGGGCTGATTTTAGAAAAAGGCTCGGAACTGGCTGACAGAAAAGAAATGAAAATCTAAATGGATTCCACCCTACGGGGTGGGATGCCAGTTGAAAATACGATTCAAATATAAACCGACCTATTAGGAGGAATGTGACATGGCAGTTGAAAACGTAGTTGGTAGAGCAAACAAGGTATTTCTAGGTATAACAAAGGATAATAACATTGTCCTAGTTGATTTCGGAGTTCATACAGGCGGATTTTCAATCAACGGTGGCGGAACATTCAGTGTAAGTTTTGATGTGGTTCGACCATTCGAATATGATTCAGCACAGGCATTAGAAATCATTAAAGAACGAGTTGAAGATGAATATGATGATGAAATGGTTGGGCAGTTATTAAGGGAAAATGATATCAAATATAGTGAACTGGCTGATTTTATATTCGAACGAGATGGCATTGAAGCAGTTTATGATACATCTCTATACTCTGAATCATTCGATATCGAAGGTAAAGAAATATATTTCGAATCTGTTTCATGTGGGCAATCGGATATGAGAGAGGAAATGCACCGCTCTGTATTATCTAAGGATGAGACGGCGCAACTATTCGAAATGTGGGACTTACACCACCTAAAGAAAGAGAAGGGCATCCCAAAAGAGCATTTAGAAATCATGAAAGACCTTGTAAGCAAACTTGATAAGGTTGAAACTGATATCATGGCAGAGGTATTTGTAAAAGAACTGATTCAAAAAGGCGAATTGTAAGTAATAACAACAAACAACAACTAATAACAACTATAGGTAACTTCTAAAACCGTATGACTTTTTGGTCACACGGTTTTTTCATGTATTTCGGCGGGCATCATGAAATCATGTATCACACCCACCCCCAACACGCCACGACCCCGCTAGTTGCCTGCATTTATAGGGTCCTAGTATCACTCCAACAAAACCATAGTTCGACAGAATATCCCGGCGGGCGGAAGAAAGAACTTGGGTCACGAATAAGACCAAGTACCAGTGAGTTGTTATAAGCCCATAACACCAACGGTTCAACAGTCTATATAAATCGGAATATCCCGGCGGGCGGGAAAGTAATAACAAGTATATCCATCTAAAAGACATATACAAATAGAGACAAACACGCTTTAGATTAGTTAAAAACTAAAGATTAACCCTAGCAATACCCCTAGCAACCTACCCACACTAAGCACCCCTTTAGTATCATCCTGACCCCCAGTGCAGGCACCCCGAACGCCACGAACCCAGTCATACCAAGGGTTTGCGCCTAGTTGACCGAACAGTTTCGCCTTTTAGATGACGGCAGTTCCTTGACGGCACGGTGACGGCATGACGGCATAATGACGGCACCACTCGTTGCAAGTGACGGCACTTTCATGGTATAATGACGGCATAACAGAAAGAGGAGTGACGGCATGAAAAAGAAAACAGTTAGACTAGAAGACGAATTGACGGCACAAGTGGAGGCACAGTTAGACGGCACTGGTATTTCATTCAATGCATTGGTAGTTGATTTATTAGAACACTGGCTAAATCCCGCCAAGTTTACGATGGCAGAGTCATCAATGACGGCACCAGTAGAAGTTAAGACGGCACCAAGTATTATCTCGGAGGCACCACAAGTGGCAGTTGTTGATAATACGGAAGTCCTAGCCCAGTTGGAAGTGCTGAAAGGTAAAATGGATAAGTTGATGGGTGGATTCCAACAAGGAGTTATCAATGGAAATCATGCATATGACCAGTGGAAGCAGAGCCAAGCGCCAGTCCAGTCTCCTGCTCCTAATCCTGCTACTTCTACTAAAGAGGAAACGGGATTCGAACGTTGGCAGGTTCCGGCGGATAAAGGAAAGGAAATCGTTGATAACTTCGTACCATATAATAACCCTGATGACTTTACCCGCAATGAAGAAGGCAAAACGATTGTAATAGATACAATGGAAGACTATTATAAACAGTTCGAAAAGGATACGAATTTCGGTAATTAAAACCTATTCACCAGTCACCGCCCTCGGGATAGAATAAGGGTGTAAGGTAATCACACACCTTAACACATCTAAATTGGAGGCGGTTTTATTATGAAGAAATTCAAATTTGTTATTGCGGTTAATCAGGTGTCGGAAGAATATGTGGGTATGTGTTCTTATCATAACGTAACGCCGATGGAAACACCGTATTTCTTGGAAGTAAAAACAATTGAGGCTTCTTCTTTCATTAAGGCTGAATCAATGCTTTTAGAATATATTGTTGAACTGTTCGATACTCATTATTATATCGGCGAATTGGAAATTGGGGTTAAAGGTACTTTGAATAACGGTTATAACTTTACATATAATAGGGAACGTTATGAGGTTGCTAAACGATTATATATGGATGACCTCGGCGACCTTGATTCATTTGAGGATGAAGATACAGATGAATTAGCGCAATTGAATAATGTATCTGAAGAACAAATTTCGGCGGTGCTGAAGGTATTTCTTGAAACATACGCTAATTATGAACGTGGTGACGGCTCGGATGATATTGCTATCACGATTCGCAAATACCTTGAATCTCATAAGGGCGAAAATATTTACTTTGATGCAACGGCGGATATGCTTATGGAAACTATCGGTAACTATCGAGTTGATACGATTGATGAATACATTGATGAGGCATTGCGCCAACTTGAATGCTCAAGAATCGCAATCAAAAATTTGAAGGTAAGTGAACAAGAGGGTTAAATACCCTCTTTTTTGTTGCTTTCAACGTCCAGTTTAAAGACGAATAGGAATACAGTTGGTCACCAAGTCAAAGTTAATCGGCTCAGAATCGCAATCTCGGTATCGTAGTTATGGAATATACCAGTCGAATTTCGAGTTCATACGCCGTAGCTATGTAATAATTACATAATAAATCAAGTGCCGAGTTCATTTTCGAGTTCATACATGATGTAATGATATTCCCCAATCGGCGGAGGAAATTGAATTTCTATAGTTATCCTGCTTCCCATATAATAAAGATATCAAAGGGAATAACAAAACGAAGGGATGATGTAAAATGTGTAAATCAACTAAAGGTACTAAGAAGGTTTCGGCTTATAAGCAATACTTGAAAGATAATATTGTGAAGTGTAAGAAATGTGATGGATTCGGTTATTTAGACCCAGATGTGTTTAACTTATCTGAATGGACTCCATGTGATGAATGCAAAGGAGATAGCTATTTCAATAAAGAAGCAAACCGAACTGCTACAAAACAAGAAATATTTCTATATCATGCACCAGAACCAAAATGCATAGGATGTCGGGCAACTCCTGAAAAGCTAAGTGAATATAAGGTATTGGCGGGAATGGAAGGCATAACGGCTACTGAATTCATGCTAGAGAATGAAGGGACATATGATATGTTCGAACCAAACAAATTCTATTGTACTAAATGCTATATCGAAGCAGGGCAACCACGAATACCGCAATGCCAGAGATAACATAGATGATATCATGACCTTACTCATAAACGGGTAGGGTCTTATTTGTGTCTCGACGTTTTAGTTCACTCACGAGGCACGGAGCAAGTACGCACACACCCACGCACACCTACGCACCCCGCCCCCATATAGTGTCCCACAAAAATACGCCACTAGTATCTACCAGTCACCAAGGAGGTTCGAGGTCAATTAGGAGGACAAGTGTTCGGTCATGGACAAGGCAAGCGCAAGCGCTCGGATGAGACAAGCGCAAGTCCCTGAATTCGACCGACCAAAGTTCCCCTATAATAGAAGAAAAAGAAATTCGAAGAAAAGTTTCGAAAAGGGGTTGCAATATTCCCCAATGTGGGTTATATTTGAATTACCCCAAACGGGGAACACAAATTCATAAAAGGTGGTTATATCATGGTAAAAAACAAATTGGCTAAATTCATTCTTGCAGGTTCGATTCTATTGGGCGTAGGTTGTGAAATGCAATCGGAAACTTCATCCTTAAAAGGCGTGGAAGTGGATAACTACATAATTACTTCGCAGGATTCAGAATTCATTTACGGGAAATCATTAACGCAGGATGCGGGATTGGTACTTGATAAGGAAGAGAACGTAAAAGAAGGCGACAAAGTTCGGGTGTGGATGAATTACGACCACGACGAAATAATAAAAGTTAAAAAACTTTCAAAATAAAGAAGGAATATTTACCCCAAACGGGGAATATAATAAACTATAAAGGAAAACGGCGATGGCTACGCCGAATCACACAAACTCAAGGAGGAAATGAAAATGACTAAAGAAATCAAAGGTAACGTAAACGAAACTGTAGAGGCTCCAAAGAAAAAACGTGGTCGTCCATCAAAGGCAGAAATCGAGGCTAGAAAACAGGCGGCGGAATTGGATGCAATTAAGGTTGCTGAAGAATCAAAACCATCTAAGGAAAGCACAATTGTAGAGGCAATGGTAACTGAATTGGAGGCAGAGCAAAAGGCGGAACCAAAGGCAGAGGCTACACAACTTGATATGGAATCTATCCTTGCAGGATTTGATTCTGTACGTGCGGAAATCAAGGAAGTAGAAGGGCAAACAAAAGGGCAACGTCTAGAGGATGCGGTGCAGAACCTTGACGGGGTTACGTTGGAAGAGCGATTCAATGCAGAGGGATTAAGGGTTCTATATGATGGCAAGGGCGAATCTTACGAGAATATATACTACTCACTATTGCCTTACTTAGATATACTAAAGGCGGATAAATTCAAAGACCACTCTTCGGCTTATAAGGCATTAAGAAAGGAGATTAAGGGTTATTCTCCGGCACAATGGAAAAGATATTTAGATGCATCAAAAGGTGAGATAATTCTTATAGGAAAAGACAGAGGCAAAACGGCTTTATTCATTAAACCGGATTCAGAATTGGTTTTACCATCTAAAGATGGAGGCGCTATGAAACTGACGCAGGATAATTGGGCAGATAAACCACTAATGGTATTTACAAACGGTGGTCGGGCTACTAAGGTAGGTCATTATCTAGGGATGCGCTTTAATCTACGTGGGGATTATAGAGAGCGTACGGCAACACAGAAATATCAGGAAGACCGCTTTGTAAATAGGCATTGGATTGTACTATGCGATAACTGGGAAGATGAAATGTGTGTACGTACACGCACTGGTAATATGTACCCTATACAGAACATAGACCTGTCAGAGGGGTGGGGTACCTTGCTAAATGAGATTCAAAATAGAGCAATATAATATATAACATATAGGATATATACATATATAACATATGTATATATCCTATGTATATAATGTATGTATATACACTACCTATACATGACACACCCACGAGGCAGGCAGAGGCAGGCAGGCACACCCCGACCACTCGGCACACCCCCGAACACCCCCGAACACCCGACCATGACACCCCTATATTTACAAACATTGATATACAAATCTGTCAACCCCCCACCTTCAAATTTTTTCCATCGACCACCAGTAGGTAAGACACTGTTAGTCCCCAACCCCTATAATGAAAACACTAGTTTCGACTCCGGTAACCCTGCACTGGCTGAAGGGTCTCTATTGAAATCCATGAGAGGCAGGAGGAGGCAGGAGTTATCCCTTGAGAGGCATGTGAGAGGCAGGGAGTTGTCAGGAGGAGGCAGGGAGGTATCCTGTAGAGGCAAGGAGTGGATGCTTTAGAGGCAATGGGAATCCTTTAGAGGCAGGAGAAAGACTTCAAAATTTTCCAATTCCATTATATAATATAAGTAGTATAGGTGGAGGAGGAATAAACCTATGGCTATAATCATTAATGAATCAGATGGTATGTCAAAGGAAGAGTATGAAAAACAACAACGAAAGAAAAAGGAAGCTAAAAAAGCCAAAAAGAATGAGGCTGATTTAGAGAAGGAGAGTACCCCTTTACCCGCCGAAACGGAAAAACCCCCTGAGGAAGAAAAGAAAGAAGTAGCAGAAAAGGCTTCCGATATGATGGACCGGGAGACTGAGCGACAGTTGAAGGCACTTGAGGAAGAGATTACGACGGAGCTTGCCTTGGTGAATTCCAGTAGTGATATAAAAGACCTTGTGGAGAAGATTTATCTCTATTGTGAGGCACAATCTGGGACGAGCCTGTATCCGTATCAGTCACCCTTTGCGAAACGTATTATTAAATCCGTTATCGTCAATGATGGGGAGGAGATTACGGCTTTATTCTCACGTCAGTCGGGGAAAACGGAATCTGCCGCAGTAGCCCTTGGTGGGTTGATGGTAATTCTGCCTATCCTTGCGAAACTGATGCCAGAGAATGAAAACTTGCAGCAATTCAAGGATGGGGTACTGGTTGGTATCTTTGCTCCTTCTAAAGAGCAGGCACATACGGCGTTTACACGTCTGAAGTCAAAGCTAACTTCTAAGAATGCAAGAATGGTGATGACGGACCCTGAAATTTCCGTAGACTTTGAATCTGAGAAAGGGAATCCGATTGTTTTGACGAATGGTTCTCTATGCCGAATGATGACGGCAGCGAAGCAATCCCAAATTGAGTCGAAGACGTATCATATTATCTGGGTCGATGAGTGTCAGGACGTAGACGATATGAAACTATTAAAATCGATTCACCCGATGGGAGCCTCTACGAACGCAACGCTGATTAAGATTGGTACACCGAATACGAAGAAATCTTCTTTCTATGAAACAGTACGACGTAATATCCGTAAAGCGCAGGAGTATGGAGCGGAGCAGAACCACTTCCAATACGACTATCGTACGGTACAGAAATACAACAAACGTTATGCGAAATACATTGAGAAAGAGATTGAACGTATCGGATACGATTCGGACGAATTTAGAATGGCGTACCGTCTTCACTTTATCCTTGAGCGTGGTATGTTTATCACGGAGGATGTATTGACGGATACGTATGATAATTCTCTGAAACTAAAAGAATCTTCTGCTATGCCTTGCGGGGTTGGGATGGACGTTGGTAAAGGAGCCGATAGCACCGTGGTTACCGTGGTGGAGATGGACTGGGATAATGCGTATGAAAATGCCTTAACTGGTCAGATGCACCCACAAAAATCTGTAATTGCGTGGCTCGAACTGGAAGGGGACGACCATGAGGTCCAATTCCATAAGATTATAGAGTTCCTGAAGAACTATAATGTACGAACGATGTATATTGACTCGACTGGTAAAGGGGATGCCGTAGCTGACCGCTTTATTTATGCCTTGGATATGGTAGATGTGGTTGCTTATCCGTTCTCTCGTCAATCGAAGTCAGAAATGTGGAAAGCCTTGGATACTGAATTACGACAACACCGCTTAACAATTCCGGGACATTCCAGAGTAAAACGCACGAGACAATTCAAGAAATTCGAATCTCAGATGCTCGACTTAGAAAAAGATTACGTGGGTCAATACATGGTATGTCAACATCCAGATACGAAAGGCGCACATGATGACTATTGTGACTCATTAGGTCTTGCGAATTTAGCTGCTCAGGCTGAATTCTACCCAGAAATCGAGGAAACTGATTACTAGGAGGAACTTATGAGAGGAATTGGATGGATTATTGTGGTGGTATGGCTAGTTCAGCTCTGTATGATAATATGGAAATCAAAGATGTTCCAATTTATGGTAGGATGTGTACTAGGATTTTACTTGGGCTTCTTATTATGGCACTAGGAGGGAACCTATGGGAGAGATAATTGACCTAAAACCGTGGGGTGTGTACCAATTTCCTTGGGGAACTGCCGTGAGGAATGAATTTACTGGAAAATGGACGAATATCATCTTAAATGATGGACAAGAAGTGGATACGACGGGGATGAACGTCATTATTCATGAAAATGGCATCGAATTTGCATAAGGAGGATGGTTATGTCAAATGTAAAACGTATTGCTCCCGACAGTAAGACGGCTATGATTAAATTCATAGAAGATAATTTCCACGATATTGATAGCTTCGTAATGACGTTTTCAATGAAAAGTGGAAGTATAGAAACGTATTATGATGTTGAGGACTATAGGGATGCTGCTGCATTGGCGGGAATTACGAATAATAACATCCATTATGAAGCAAACGAAGGACACCTTATCACACGTCAAATGTTACGAGAAGAGTAGGAGGAAATCGAATGGGAAAGATACCCTATGTTGAATCAGCTTCACACGGATATGGAATTATGTATGCTATGAAAGAGGCAGTAAGAATGGATGTTATCTGGTTCCACTCACGAACTGCCCGAGATATCGCTTTTACTCGAATGGAATGTGGACTTCCTGTATTACATCCGGATTCTGACTTTTTCGGAAGGGAAGAATGGATACTGTACCCTGCAATATTTACTAGATTCGATTCAGGCGAATTGAAAGTAAGACAACCGGAGGTGCCAGAAGAAGATGTTGAAACTATACGTGAAAGAGAATTGTCCCGAATGCGACTTGATGGGACAATACCTGTTAGATAGGAACGTAGATTTTGAGGTGATTGATATCGGAAAGAATACTAAAATCCTAGCAGATTTTGGATACACGAGGGTCCCGGTCCTATTTAGAGACTGGACATTGACTCATGGAACGTATTTTGGTCAAATCGAGACTACATGCGGGTTCAACAAGGAAGCAATCGATAAAATGATTAAGGATTACCTTGTTTGAATATTCGATACATGATTGACACACATGAAAAAATTACCTATAATGGATAGTGAGGACTAGCTTTTATTCCAAAAATTTTTGGTCCCACTTATAACATATAAAATAGGTAAATATAATTATGACAAAGCAGACTAATAGACAAAGAGTTTAACCGAATTTTTATGATTCGTGTTGACTGTCTTAGGTCTGCTTTTATTATGTTCAGAAGGTGGCGGAGAGATGACAAATTGGACAATCCACGAGATAACGAATTCTGAAATGGAGCAATACCTTAAATTTAATACCCCTATTAACGTAGCGGCTACGCCTCATGCAGGTGTAATTCTTCGCAGCGAAGATGGGAGGGAGCAACTAGGTATCTACGACCCTGCTATTAAGTCGGTTCGTCCATTAACGAAGCATCGTCCTGTCCGAGAATGGAAACCTGCCAACAAAGACCTTCACTTATTTTATGACCACCTGCAAAATGAGGATGTTTTAATCGTCATTGCAGATGGATACTTCGGTACAGGGAAAACCGGAACTATCATGGGTCATGCGGTTGAACGCTTGAAAGGTGATGTAGGATTCCAACTGTACCTTACAAAACCTCACGTTCCAGTCGGGAAAACACACGGTCACTTACCGGGTACTCTTGATGAGAAAACCGACCCTGAATATGAGTCTTTCTACCAATATATTAAGCGTTTGTCCCAATTAGAAGTAGAATCTCTAAAACAACAAGAACGTCTTCATGTAACGACTTTGGAGTATGTCCGTGGTCGTGATATCACAAATGGATGGGTTATTGTCGATGAAGCGCAAAACTTATCCCGTGAAGAAATCATTACGATTGCTTCTCGTGTGGGTGAAGGCGGAAAGCTCATTCTTCTTGGTGACACGTCGAAATGGCAGAAAGACCGTAAAGCAGATGGTCTGGAATTTCTAATGGAACTTTTAGCTGAGGAATCGATTGTAGGTGTTTCGGAATTTAAAACTCCGCAGCACGTACTCCGTGGGAAGGTTGCAAAGACCTTAATTAAGGCTTTGAACAATATGGACAAGTCGTCCAATAAATTATAAGGGGGCTACAAGTATGAATCGTGGTTTCGAGAACGCTGCTAAGACTCAACCGCTTCCGGTTGCTAAGAACGGTGCATTCCGTGAAGGCATTAGCATCGCAAACAAACGTCAACATCCAACTGACGGTAATCCAAAGCCTGCATCTGTAACTTCTGGTACAACTGGTAAGTTAAACTAATGCAGCAAGGTAGAAGTGGGGGAGAAATCCCCTACGCCTATCTTACTATGAAAGGGAGCAGGTGAAGCTATGACAAATCCTTATAACACTGGGCTGAACCTAGAGCAAAGTAATACGATTGCTTCCAACCCATTCCTTTTAGATGCAGGGTTAACACGAGAGGAACTTTTACGTGTTCAGAATATGGCAACGTACTTTAAATTCTACGATGGACAACATTGGAAGAATCGCCGTCCTGATGGTGAAGACCAGATTACGGTGAACTATTCTAAAGCCTTTGTAGATAAAGGTGTTGCGTTCTTAGCAGGTAAAGGATTCGCTATCAATACGGACCCTGAGGCAGAGCAGGTAACCAAACCTGTACTTGATGAAGTCTGGGATGACAACCGACGAACGTTACTCTTTATTGAGATGGCGCAAATGGGTGGTATCTCAGGTGATTGCTTCGTTAAGGTTGCGGTAGAGGAATTTGACCCGGAAGAAGACCCATTCAATTACGAGCAATATCCAGAAGGTCGTATCCGCTTACTACTGATACCAAGCGTTTGTGCTTTCCCAAGATTCCACGCTCATGATAAATCGAAGATGACGGAGTTTTCCGTTATGTATCGAATCAATGTCGATGAGGGCGGAAGATTGAAAGAGTATTGGTACCGTGAGCATATTACACCGACTACGATAACGACGTATCTGAATGACAAGGTGCAAACAAGAGAAGATAATCCTCTGAAGTGCATCCCAGTTGTCTATATTCCTAATATTCCGAAAGCCGGAGAGGTCTTTGGGCAATCTGACTTAAAGGACATCATCCCTATTAATAAGCAGCTAAATGACAAGATGACGGACATCTCGGATATTATCAATTACCATTCTGCTCCGGTTACTGTTGTAAAAGGTGCAAAGGCATCTAAGTTAGAACGTGGCGCTCGTAAAATATGGAGCGGTCTTCCAAAAGACTCTGACGTATTTAACTTAGAATTGAAATCCGACTTAACGGCAGCAATGAGTTATCTCACGCTGATTCGTGAAGTAATGTTCGAAATCGGGAAGGTCCCTGAGAATGCTTTAGGAGCCAAAAAGTCAATTTCAAATACAAGTGGTGTTGCACTCCACATCGAGAACCAACCTTTAATGGAACTGACTCGAACAAAATGGGCTACTTACAGTAAAGGTATTGAGGAAATCAATACACTCATTCTTCGTATAGCGAAAGAAATTGGTCATCCTGAATTAGACCTTGCGAAGTTCAATGCTTTGAAGCCACGTATTCGTTACAAAACGTCTATCGACTTTAAAGACCCGCTTCCAAAAGACGAACTGATTCAGATGCAATTAATCGCTCAGAAGATGGCTCTTCACTTACAAACTCGTCTTGATGCTCTACGTGAACTTGGCGAATATAACGCTCAAGAGAAACTAGAAGAAATCATGGCAGAGATGAAAGAGTGGAACAAACTGATGGAGGATATGGGATTCGGTGGCGATTTAGCAGGAGGGGCAAATAAAGCTCTTCAAACTAACATCGGCGGAGAATTATCTAAAGATGAAAAAGCTGCTCCGAACAAAAAGACTCCTGAGAATGAAACGCCTGTTCAAAAGGCAAAGAAAGAGGATAAGACCAAAAAGGGTGATGCTTAATGAAACAAGGACATCCGTTACGACGTCTCATTCGGGTATCAGATACGAAACTATCTGAGCTATCCAATCAGACTTACGACATAGCTGAACAACTGATAGATGACTCTTCGTATTATAACGTCCAGAAGCAACGCTCATTGATTTCCTCTTATTGTGATTACAGTGGAAGCATGTTGCATACGTTGGTATCTTCTTGCTCTACTATAGCAATCGAAGACACGATAAAAGACTTAGAGATTACATACGGAATTGACTTACGAGAAGACAAACGACTTGAACTCACGACAAAGATTGAATTGCGATTAAGAGAGACCTTTGAGGGTTCGGACATCTTAAAGAGGATACATCGGAGTAAGGTTATTTTACGGACGAGCCTAGTGAATCTCCTGAATGGTCAACTATCATCTTTGAAAATGGAATTTAACAATCCTGCCTACGGTTGGAGTAGGAAAATTTTGATAACTGAGATGCTTCGGGCATACCATTACACGGTACAAGAATTTGCCTTGATGACGAGAGCGAAATCTATCGAAGTGGTCCTCTATAAAGAGCATCATAAAGACGATGAGGTTTTAGGTCCGTTCGAAGGTAAATATAAGCCTAATAGCTTACCAGATTATCCTCGACCTATGGCAGAATATCTATTAAAACTTAAATATTAAATGGAGGTTTTTCAAATGCCAAACACAGTGAACCCAAATACGAATCCTGATACACAAGGAAATATTGACCCAAACACGACTCAACCGCCTACTAACACTCAGCCGCCTGTAACAACAACTCCGGCTCCTGTAACGTTAGAGGATTTACTAAAGGATAAGGAGCTAAAGGACTTATTACAGATTCCGGCGTTCCAACAATTCGCTCAAACAATCCGCAGCGAAGAGAAGGATAAGTTATACAAAACTATTGGTCTGAAAGAAGACGAATTAAAGAAACAACAAGAGGCTCTAGCAGAAGCACAAAAACGTGCGAAAGAGTTAGAAGAAAGCAATCTGACTGCTGAACAGAAGATGCAACTTCAGCTTGAGGAAATGAAGAAAGAGCAAGCAGCTTTCATTGCCCAACTTAAAGCTGACAAAGCGGAAGCTGATGCGAAAGCTCATGCAGCAGAATTAGAAGCTCACAAAATTAAGAGACTCCAAGAGGCACAGGGTCAAATCATCGAAGGTATGGTTGGTGGAGATTCGAAGGAAGCGATTGATGCTTCGATTGTAGCTGCTAAGGCTGAGTACGTTCGAATTGTTGGTGAAGTACAAGCTGCAAATCAGCAACAACACCAACAAAACGTGAAGAACGCAACAACGATTACGAATCCGGCAGGTACAACGACTACGGCTCCTCTAACTGCTGAAGAGATTGCCCGTATGTCTCCTGATGAGTATGCCAAGAATCGCTCTCGCATCATGCAAGAGATGAGAAATGGCAATATAAAATAATTTAATTTACTTAGGAGGTTTTTCGAATGCCAAATCTATATAATGCAGCCCGTCAAACAGGTGGTAGTGCAGTACCAATTCCACAAACGATTTTAGATGTATACTCTAAGGATATTTTATTCCATGCTCAACCTGTACTACGTTTTGAACAATTCGCAGTACAACAAACAGACCTTACGGTAACTCCGGGTCTTACAGTTAAAATGACTGTATACAACAACTTATCACTTGGTAAACGCTTAGATGAAGGCGTTCCAATGGAAACTCAAGCATTAAGCGCAAGCCAACGTGAAGTAACTGTATACGAATACGGTAACGCTATTTCTGTTACTGAATTACTATTACAAGCTACTTTCGATGACACAATGGCTAACGGTGCGAAATTGCTTGGTATGGACTACGCTAAAACAATCGACTTCGAATTATGCAAAACTGTAATGTCTGGTACTCAAGTAGTGTACGCAGGTAAGAAAACAAGCCGTGGCGCTTTAACTGCTGCTGACTTATTCGATGGCGAAATCTTAAAAGACGGTATCGAAGTTCTTGCTACAAACAACGTTGGTAAATACGCTAACGACCACTACGTTTGCTTCATCCACCCGCATCACGCTCGTGGAATCCGTAACAACCATGAATTCCAAATGGTTACTGTATACGGCAAGCAATACGCAGGTGAAATCGGACGTATTCACGATGTTGTATTCATCGAGACTACTCAAACACCTATCATTCCAAAAGGTACAAACGGCGCGCCTGCGGGTGTGGACGTATACCAAGGCGTTATGTTCGGGGAAAATGCTTACGGTTTAGCTTGGGCATTACCTGTTGAAATGCGTGACGGTGGAATTGAAGACTTCGGTCGTATCCACAAATTAGCTTGGTACGCTATCTTCGGTACTGCAATCTTAGAAGATGCTAACTTAGTACGTATCGAAACTGCTTAATATTGGACAGGCTCTATCAGGTTAAGAATCTTTACTTCAATGAGGTAAAGATTCTTAACTAACAATATATAAGTAAAGAAACTAAAGATTGGAGGTATGCTAAATGGCAGCTCCTATATTAACTGCAAAGACTGGTGTATGGGTTTATGTTGGTGGAACGTTACTTCCTAAGGACCTAGTTACGGTTACGGATGATACGGACACGAATCCAACCCTTACCTTTAAAACTCAGCCAAACTTCAGCACTGTTGGTACAGTATCGGTAACGGTCGTGGCTACTGACAAGGACGGGGAGAAAGCTGAGAAAGCCGTTTCCGTTGAGGTTAAGGCGCAACCGGGAGTGTGGGATAACTACAATCCTAACAAACCGACTCCTGAACAATTAAAAAGCTCGGAGGAGATGAGTTACGTATGGCGACAAAAGGGAATGAGGAAGTAAAAGAAGCTACTCCTAAGAAGGAGAAAGCGCCTGTAGTCGTACAGGATAAAATGACGAAGGTTACTCCAAAATTTACAGGTAAACGTAAAATCGGTGCTGATTGGTACGATTTCGTTGCAGGTAAAGAGACGGAAGTATCACAGGATGCAAAACGTGTCCTTTTAGAAGCGAAAGCTATTTACATTTAAGGCGGTGAGCCTGATGGACCTTCAACCTATAACACTCGAATTCTTAGTCAATAGATTAAAAGCTCGGGTAGATGATGAAGTGTTTCCACCTACTCCTGAAGAGCTAGAAGATTTAATCATCGATGCTCTGGCGGAGGTAGGGTATCCATATGGAGAAGAACCGATTGAACAACTGCCTCGTGAGTATATCCCGTTAGTATTAAAGGTCGCTCAGAAGAACGGCTATTATAACTTAGCAGGAAAACATGCTCGATTTCACCGATTCCGTATTGAGGGAGATTTAGAGGTTCACCAACAACATACCGCATCTAACTATCTAAAACTGGCGACGGCTCTAGAGAAATCGCTTGATGAAGAACTTGCAGCAAAGGTAGACACTATTACTGTTTCGGATGCATCAAGGTGGCGTGTCTCAGACAACCGCATGGTCCCGAAACCTGATGGGAGTGCTTACTAATGTTGAATCGTACTTATTATCAAGGGTCGATTGATAGAGTGCTAGAACGTGTTGGTAGCCCGGTCATTTATCAGGTGTACAAACCATCTGAAAAGAATCGATACGGTGAGAGCAAAGTGAAAGAGTATGACCCGATTCCAATTACGGCTTTTGTCAAATATGACCCTTCAGCGGAGGAGCTAGAGGAATACGGATTCGACAAAGAGAATGTTGATATCGTCGTGAAGGTTCCGCTGCACGTAGCGATGAAAGCGGGTATCACACTCAATGTTGATGATGCAATTGACATCAAGGATTTTCGTTACTATATCACTTCACTTCAGCAGAAGGGAATCGTTGGCGGTGACCCACTATTAGTAAGGGTTGGTTGCCAAAGGAGGTCTCCGAACCGTGGCAAGTAGCGTAAAGTATTCTGGTGCATTGTATAACAATCGCCATACCTTTCAGGTAGCGGGTGAGCAATTATCCGAAGAGGCGAAAGAAAAGACGTTAGAAGCTGCAATCCTGTACCAAGAAAGCATTGAAAACTTCATTGCGGGCGATGGTTTGGGAATGTGGAACCTAGACACTCTCTGGTATAAAAAGAAGAAGGCTATGCTTGGTGGTAGCCCGAACTCTCCTTATATCTACAAAGGGGATTTGCTAGGACATCTAACGACTGAAATCACTCAAGATGGTAACTTACGTTTCCGTGCTTGGGCAGGATTTAGCAATGGCGGTCACTATTCGGGATACAGTATCTCCCAATTAGTAGACAAGCTAGACTCAGCTAGACCTTTGATTTCTCCGGCATTTGAGAGGGTAAGCCCACAGATTCATCAACTTCTAAATTCTATCGGTAAAGGCGTATTGAGAGGGTGATAACATGTCTTCTGTTTTTATTGACCAATTAGATGAAGCTCTTATGACCCTATTGACGGGCAAAATCTTCGTCGAAAACGATAAAGGCGAAAAGGTACCTGTCCCGGTCACGTTCCATCTACCTGAGGGGGAAGGAATGCCAGACATGGCAGGTCAATCGATGGTATCTCTGTTTCAATACGACCTATTACCTGATAAAGGACGTCTTGAATCTGATTACACCATCGATATTGGGGATTTACAAGGTGATGCAGAGTTAACGAAACCTGCTATGCCGTTTAAGGTATTTTACCAGATTGATTTATGGTCCGATTGGCAGGGCGATGTCATTACGATGACTCACCAATTACAAGCACTGATTCCGGCTTTCGGAACATTGATTGTACCTGACTCCAACGGGGATGACTACGGGGCTTTCGTAGAGCTAAAACATTTCAAGAATGGTGATACGAAGCTATGGGATACAGGGTCGAAATACTCTGACCAAAGATTCTTTAGACGAATCTTCCGTTATTGTGTGAATGCTCGACTAGATACTGCTTCCATCCAACGTTACAAACGTGTTCGTGAAGTGGCTATCGATGCAGATATAAAAGATAAACAGGATAGGGGGAATCAACGTGGCTGAGAGAACGGTTGAGGTATTTAATACCCTCTTCTATCAGACTCAGGTTACTCTCCAAGGCGAGGTTTATCGCTTTGAACCAAGAGAGGTTAAACACCTACCTATAGGAGCGATTGAAGATGAGACTTTCAAACGAAATGACCATCTACTAATCATCGGCTATAGCCCGGAACCTGTAGAAACGATGGCAGAAGAGGTTTTACAACCTGAATATGTCGTTGTTGAAGAGGTTGAAGAAAAACCGAAAAGAAAACGTGGTTCGAAAGAACAAAAATAGGAGGGATTACTGATGGCAGAAATTTTACATCCCGGCGTTACCGTATTGGAAACAAATAACGGTGCAGCGCCAATCGAAGGTGTAGGTACATCTGAAGCTGCATTTATCGGTTACTTAAAACGTGGTTCTCAGGAAGTAATGTCAATCACTTCTTGGACAGAATTCGTTGACCGTTGTGCTTACGGATTGGACTCAGCGTTCATCCCGAATGCGAACTTAGCTTACGCAGTATATGGATTCTTCCAAAACGGCGGAACTAAGGCGAAAATCGTACGTGCAGGTAAAGATATGAAAGCTGCATCTTACACGTACAAGAAAACAGGTGTTGATGCAATCATCACTGTTAGTGCGGTTGAGGCAGGGTCTTTCGGTAATGACCTAAAGGTTAAACTGAAAACTGATGCTACAAAACCTGCTATCTTCACAGTTTTATATAAAGGCAAAGTCGTAGAAACGTATGAAGTTTCTCTAGATGCTTCTAAAGATTCATTCATTGAATACGTGGTAAATGGTGGAAGCCGATTCGTAGAGGTTAAAGTAGTGGTTCCTAACCCTGAAATCGACCCTACGGATGTAGACAAAGAAGTTGCTCTTGCAGGTGGTTCTGATGGAATCTCTGGTTCATCTGATACAGAACTAATCGCTGCTTTAGCGAAATTAGATGGTACGAGCTTTAACTTACTAGCTATCCCAGAATCTCAATCAGATGCGGTCAACATTGCTGCTTACGCTTATGCGGAAAAGCGCCGTGCGACATTCATCTTAGAGGGACCTGCTGATGCTACTAAGGAATCAATCCTTACAGAACGTGCGAAATATGGTTCTGAGAATGCTGCAATGGTATTCCCTTGGATTAAGGTGTCTGACCCATTATCACGCTCTCGTGATAAATCTCGTTGGTTACCTGCTTGCGGTCACGTTGCGGGTATGATTGCTCGTATCGATGGTACTCGTGGTGTTCATAAGGCTCCTGCCGGAACTGAAGCGGGAATCAAAGGTGCTTTAGATGTTAAGGTGAAAATCGAAGACGCTGACCAAGACTTACTGAATCCTAAAGGAATTAACGTTATTCGTTTAATCCCGGGTGCAGGATTAGTAATGTGGGGCGCACGTACGATTTCTCCAAACCCTAACACGAAATACCTGAACGTTAAGCGTTCATTATTATACTTAGCAGCGTCTATGCAAGAAGGTACTCGTTGGGCAGTATTTGAGCCAAACAACAAAGACCTTTGGGATAGACTTAATGCTTCATTAGGTGGTTTCCTACGAAACGAATTTGCGAAAGGTATGTTCCAAGGCGACAAAGTTGAGGATGCATTCTTCGTAAAATGTGACGCAGAGTTAAATACACCTAGCTCAATCGATGCAGGATTCGTAAACGCACAGGTTGGTGTAGCAATCAACCGTCCGGGCGAATTCGTTGTAATCGAATTATCTCAAAAAAGCGCAGGTAAGTAATCCTTAGGGATTACTTCCGGCTTAACTATAAAGGAGGCTACTAATTATGGGACGTACACTTGCTGAAGACCCAACGCAACAATACCGATTTAAGATTTCGATTGAAGGAATCACAGGTATCGGATTCCAAAAGGCTTCTGGTCTTGAATCTGAAATCGAGGTTACGGAATACCGTGAAGGCGGCTACAACCGTATGCGTAAAATCCCGGGTCAAGAGAAGACTGGTACAGTAACTCTTGAGCGTGGTTCATTCAAAGACAAGCACTTGTTCAACTGGTTCAAACAAGTGTTAACACAAGAAAACTTCCGTAAGACAATCACGATTACGGAGCAAGACCACTTAGGTCGTGACATGCGTACTTGGACACTGTTCGAAGCATGGGCATCTAAAGTGGCAGCGCCAGAATTAGATGCATCTTCTTCTGACGTAGCGGTTGAGTCTGTAGAGATTCAATTCGAAGAACTAGCTTAATAGGACTGGGAGAGGGAAGGCAGCTCTCTCCCAATCTTTTCAATCGGTGGAGGACGTAAAATAGAGCAGAAAAAATAGATTTGAGGAGGAAACAGAAATGGCAAAAGCAAATGAAGAGCAAATTTTTGAAACACAAGAGGTAAAACTTTTAGCGGGATATACTGACGAAGCAGGTGTAACACACACGGATGCTGAGATTCGTGAGATGTTAGGGGTAGACGAAGAGATGGTTCAGAAATCTGAAAACCGCTCAAACATTGGTCGCCTTGTAACTTCATTATTAGTAGGTTGTGTAACAAAGATTGGACCATACGTGAGTAAGGATATGAAACCTGCTCAGTGGGAAAAAATCGTGAAGAGCCTATACTTAGGTGACCGTGACTTACTGTTAATGGAGATTCGTAAACTGACGTATGGTGGAGAAGTGGAACTTCCATTCCAATGCCAAAACCCAGAATGCAAACAAAAAGGTAAGCACATCCTTGATTGGGAAGAGATTGAGATTGAGGAATTAGAAGTAAGCCCTCATAACATCCCATTCGAATTAAAACGTGGTGTACGTGACAAAGAAGGTCAACTTGTTAAACACGGTACATTACGATTACCAACTGGTGAAGACCAAGAGCTTTTAGACTCAATTGCTCGTAAGAACATGGGTCAAGCGAATACGTCTTTAATCACTCGTTGCGTAAAAGACTTAGGCACAGTGAAGTTATCGGCTAAAACGTTCAAAGATATGAGTGTTGCTGACCGTGAGAAATTGGTTGTTTTAATCGGTGAGAGCCACTTCGGTCCTAACTTTAAAATCGAAATCGATTGCCCATCTTGCGGCTCAACGTTCGATGTTGGTGTTAACCCAGTAAATTTTCTATAAGCACTATAAGTGAGTATTTCATGGCAGATATGTACAGGTTTCTAACCACAGACCCGTTCCATGAAATGCATCTTATAGCGTATTACTACCATTGGGATAGAAATACGTTACTGAATTTACCGCCACGAGAGCGTAAGCGATGGGTTGAATATATAATTGAGCATGTACAAATGGAGAATAATGCGAAAGAGGTGTAGATTCCTATGAACCTGATAAACAATGGTATTCACGTTTATGCAGATGTAGGAGATGCGGTTCGTGGGTTTCAACAATTAGGGCAGCAGCAAATGCGCCTAATCCAAGATTCCCGAAGATTCGCACAAGAGGTGCCCCGTAACTGGGATTCAGCTCTTGCCGCCCCTTTCAATCGTTTTAATAACATACTTTCAAACACAACTGGTCGTGTCAATCAAAACTTGGAGCAGATGCGTGGTAACATGCAGAGGTTCCAATATCAAGTCCGTAATTTGCAAAACGAACTCAACTCCGTCGTCATGGCGGGTGTAGCTACCTCCATGACTGGGGTTGGCTTCATGAATGCGGGTCGTGCAATTACGGGCTTTTTTACTGAAGCGATTTCTATGGCATCTAAATTTGAGAAAACGATGAAAGAGGTTAAGTTTTTAGGACAACTGGATAATTCACAACTAAAAGAAGCTACGGCAGAGGTCCAAAAACTCGGTATGGCGATGCCTACGACTAACCAAAAAGTTGCTGAAGGTCTTGTGGAAATTCAACGTGCAGGTTACGACTACAATAAAGCTATGAAAATGTTAAAACCTGTTACAGAAATGGCGTTCTTATCTGGCGGTAAAATGGACGAAGCCGAATCGGTTAAGTTCTTGAATGGTTACTTGAAGACCACTGGTAAGGAAGTAACATATGCAAAAACCGCTTTAGATAAAATCGCTAAGACATCTGACTTATTCACAACTGACATCGACGGAATTAACCGTGCCTTCCAATCGACTCGTGCTGCTTATGACAACATGGGATTACGACGTTCGGAAACAGGGGAAGATTCGTTCCTTGCTTTAATGGGTATGATGTCAACACAATTCCAACCTCGTGCAGCAGGTATGATGATGAACTCTATGTCTCGTGGTATGTTACAGGCGATGGGGTCTTCACCAAAATCTAAGCGTGGGGGATTATGGGCGCAATTAGGTATCGACCTTGAAAAAGAGGACGACATCCTGAAAGTGTTCGACCGAATCAATACAAAGTCAAAAGAGCTTTGGGGTAATACAAAAGCTCGTGAAGAAAAACTGATTGACTTATTCGGCGTAGAGGGTTTACCTGTTATTCAGATGATGGATAAGTACAAGGAAGCCGGAATTGACCCATTCGCTCTACGAGACCAGATAGGTAAAGACTCAAAAGGATACTCGGCGAAGTACATGGACGAGATGATGAATACCACTTATGGTACTCAGAAAATCCTTGAGGGTGCAAAAGAAACATTAATGACCATCATGGGTCTATCCGTTTTAGGTCCAGTAAATACGGTACTAAAAGGTGTGGCGAATGGTCTTGAGGCTATTGGTAAATTCGCACAACAACATCCACAATTAACGAAATTCATCGCTATGACTGGACTTGTAGCCGGAGCATTGACAATGGTTACAGGTGGTGTCCTTATCTTCGTTGGGGCATTGATGTCTATGTACGGTTCCTTGGCTTCCGCAGCGGTAACGCTCGGGTCGTTAGGTAACGGTGCAGAAGTAGCCGGACGAGGATTCACTACGATGGGTCAAATCTTCCGTAGCCAGACACTCGGACCATTGCTGATGTTAGGTAAGAGATTACTTTGGTTATCTGCTTTATCAGGCTTTGCTTACATTGCTTGGACTCATGACTTCTTAGGAATGAGAACGGCGGTAACAGGTTGGGTAAATGAAGTAGACCGAGGATTCAAACGTGCGAAGAAAACAATGGACTTGCTAGGGAACAACGACTTCTTATTCAAGGAACAGTTCCGTCAGAATGATGCTCTTGGTGGTATTGAAGGGAAACTTTCTAATGCTATCGTAAAAGCACAAATTCTGAAGAAATCATTAAAAGACTACTACTCTACTGACAAGGGTGACAATAAGAACGTTGTAAACATGCAACAAATGCAAATGGTTGGTGTAGACCAATCGTTTATCAGCATTGTTCATGCGATTAAAAACGTTCAAGAATTCTGGGATGGATTCATCGGTGGTCTGAAAGATGGTTTCGAAATGTTGAAAGTCTTCGTGGCTCCCTTGCTAGATGCATTGGGTTGGGTACGTGATAGACTTTTAGAAATATCTAAAGCATTCGGATTCTTCGATGGTATTGACGACAACGCCACAGGCTTCAAGGCGATGGGTCAACAACTCGGGGTTGCATTAGGTCTTGCACTTGCAATTCGAGGCGCAATCTTCTTATGGTCAAAAGCAATCCGTACGGCTCTTACTCCGTTGAAACTATTAGGTAAACTAATGGGCGGCATTGGTAAGATGGGTCGAGGAATGCGAGATAGCTACCGTCAAGGCGGTGTCGTAGGAATGATGGGTCGAGGTGCTAGAGCTACTGGTCGAGGTGCTGCAAGATTACTTGTACCTGAAGCTGACCGTAGACGTGCTGCTTCTGGTTATAACCGTGCGATGGACGTTAACGATAGAGCAAGACGTCGTAGAAACGAAGGTCTTCATACTCGATTAAACACTCGTGTTGAAAGAGATGAAAATGGTAACCGTCGTATTGTTTATGGTCAAGGAGGCACTTTAGCAAGACAAGGTAGAAACGGTGAATCATCTAGACGTGTACGTAACCAAGGCTTTAAAGCATGGGCGCAACGTTTATGGAGAGGTGACCAATACCTACCAGACCGTCAAATCACTCGAAATGGTAATATGCAAAACCGTGTTCGTACAAGACGTGGGCATAACACGTTATCTGATGCTCAAGGTCGAGTAAGAGGACAGCATCGTTACACTGGTGGATTACGTGACATGATATTCTCTCCTGTTCGTACGATGAGAGAAAAGATGGGTGGCGCTCGTCAAGCAATTACACGAAGCATCCCACCATCCGTAAGAAATGCTCCTTCTAATGCTATGAACAGAGCTAAAGGATTCGGTGCATCTATCATGGCTATTCCGGGTCGTATTGGTAACGCAACTCGTGGGGCTAGGCAGAATATGGCTCAACGTAGACGTTACATGAATGCTCGAAACTTCGTCGATGCAGGAATGGACTACACTGATTCTCGTCAACGTAAAGGTCACTGGGCTAGAAGTATCAAAGCAGCCGTTGTAGGTTCTAAGAACCGTTCACAACGTATGGGTATCGCAGGTAATACTTCAATGATGATGCCATTCAGCTCATTCCAACGTCAAGAAGCAGCTCGTGCAGGAACTAGAGCAGGAGCAGGTGGAGCAGTTCGTGCCGGAGGCGGAGCAGCAACTCGTGCGGGTGGTGCGGCTCGTGCAGGTGGGGCGGCAGCAACTATGTCTCGTGTAGCAGCGAGAGGTGGCGCAAGTACCGCTAGAGCCGGAGGCGGAATCGTAAGTAAGATGTTCTCAGGTGTTGGTAAAATGTTTGCAGCCGGAGGTAAAGTCGGAGGAAGCCTTCTAAAAGGATTCGCAACACTTGGTCCTAAGGCAGGCGGAATGCTCGGCAAAGGTTTAATGGCAGGTCTTTCATTAGTAGGTAAGGGTCTAATGAGAGCAATCCCTATTGTAGGTTGGGCGCTTTTAGCTTGGGATGCAATTAGTCTTATCTTCTCAAACTGGGGGTCAATTACTGCTGCGGCAGGTACCGCTTGGGAATGGATAAAAACTACTGCATCGAATGCTTGGAATTGGATTTCTACTGAAGGTGTTGCGTTACTCGGACAATTCTGGAACAACCTTCCGATATGGGCAGGTCAGGCTTGGGAGTGGGTGAAAACCGTAGCTTCGAACGCTTGGAACTGGATTTGTACTGATGGCGTAGCTCTATTAGGACAGTTCTGGAACAACCTACCTATCTGGGCGGCAGCTGCTTGGGAATGGGTTAAAACGACAGCTTCAAATGCGTGGAACTGGATTTGCACAGACGGTATGATGATTCTCGGAAACCTCTGGAATTGGATTACGGGTGTGGCAATGCCTTGGGTATGGAATACTGCTAAAACACTTGCGGCTGATGCGTGGAACTGGATTTGTACTGACGGTATGGCGCTTTTAGGTAACTTATGGAACTGGATTACAGGGGTAGCATTACCTTGGGTTTGGAACACGGCTAAGGACCTAGCGGGTCAGGCTTGGGATTGGATTGTAGCAACAGGTCAATCTATCTTACAAGCAATCTGGGATTGGATTGTTCAGAAGGCGCAAGAGGCTTGGGAGAATACGAAGCAATGGGCATCTGATGCATTCAATAGCATGGTAAGTTCTGCTCAATCATTGCTAGGTGACATATTCGCTCCGATTCGTTCCGCTTGGGATTCTGCAAAATCTTACGTAGAAAGTAACCCAATCGTGCAAACGGTTAAGAAGGTTGTTTCTACTGTAGGTGATGGTATTGGTGCCGTTGGAAACTTCATCGGCGGAATGCTACCGGGATTCCGTACTGGTCTTTACAAAGTTCCAAAGGACGATTATGTAGCTAGACTTCATGGTGGTGAGATGGTTCTTACTAAGAGTGAAGCACAATTTGCTCGTAGCATTATGGGTTCTTCTGATAACTTTATCACGGCTATGAAGAAACGTATGAGCGAAGGCGACTCTTCTGTACAATCTGCTTTAGGAGCGGCAACATCTACTCCTAAGAAGGTTGCAGTACCAATGCCTGTTCCAACACCTGTCTCAGAAGCCCCACAAAGCTCAGGACAAGGCGGAGGAGCAACTACTATTACATTTGCCCAAGGTGCGGTTCAAGTACACGTACAGAACATGTCTGACCCGTCTGAGTTAGATAAAGGCGCAAGACAAATGTTCGAGAAGTTCAAGAAGTTAATGGAACTTGAAAATATCCGTAACTACGGAAATCGTCAAGGTAACTAAGGGGGTATAGGAGATGCAGTACAATTTAACGGGGAAACTGCAAAAGGGTTATATTGCAGAAGCAGGCAACATCTTACGTAGAATGGCATTCGAATATAACCCTGAAGAATTTTCAGAAACACTTTCAGCAGAGTACAAGGAAATACAGTCTCCCGGAATGTCCTACCCAACGTTCTCATACGTTGGGGGGAATTCCACTCCCATCACTTTTACATTATTTATAAATGGAAGGTCACCCGGGAAGCAAGACGCTGAAAAATCGATAGACTTTGTAAAGAGTTTCCTTCCGGGTTCAGGGAATCAAGACTTCCTTTACTCACCACCTACTCCATTATTGTTCTGCTTTGGACCATATATGAGGAGATGTCTACTAAAGACAATGACAGTAAATCGTACAATGTTTGACCGAGACTTAAAAACCATTCAAGCTACGATAGACGTAGAATTAATAATAATTAGTTAATCGGAGGTGCTATATGATATACGTCGGTTCAAGATACGAGGTTATTAGAATGTATAAGCACTTTCAAGAAGTACCGGGCGGGGAGATTGGTATTAATACCATCCCTCGTCGGGACTTGGAAGTAGATAGTAATGACCGTGGTATTTCACATCAATGGAAACTAGGGGATAGGGTGGATGCTCTAGCTGCCCGATACTATGGAGATGAGCAACTATGGTGGGTTATCATGGATGCAAACCCACGATATCTTTCTCCATTAGACATAGATATTGGAGACGTTTTAGCAATTCCAACGTCGATACCTAAATCGATGAGGGGTGGAACAAATGCGTTTTAATGATAACCCTTGGCATCAAATGCCGTTTTTCAGAATTACGATTGGAAACAAAGAACTCCCGGGTTGGATGCATGACTTAATTGAAGAGGTACGATACGAAGATGTTGCTTCAGGCGCTCGGGTTTGTACCGTGACAATCAACGACCCATTAATGAAACTGGTTGATAATAAATTATTTGTTCAGAACGCCCCTTTCAAATTGATAGGTGGTTACCAAGGTTGGAGTGAGGAAAAAATGCGTGGTTTTATATCCACGGTAGACTATCAATTCCCGGATGATGGTACACCACAACTTGTTCTGAACATCCTCGATTATTCACAGATTTTCAACCGAGAAAAAATAACTCGTAACTGGAAGAATATGAGTCGCTTTGATATCGTCAAGAAAATTTGTCAGGAATACGGGATGGTATACAAAGGTCAATGGACAGACTGGTCAGGTAAGGTCGAGGAAGACATCACTCAATCTGAACAAACAGATATGCAATTCATTCAGCAACTTGCTGAAGATATCAACTTTCTTATATCTGTATCTCATGACATGCTCTGGTTTATTGAAAAGGCATATGAAGACAAACCTTATGTAGCTTACATGTACCGAGGACGTAACCCATTACAACCTATCTATGGCTTTGATATTATAAGTGCTGATATTCGGGTAGTAGTGAAAGAAAAGGTTAAAGCTCCTTGGGAGAATGAGGAAGAAAAGAAAGATGATAAAGATAAACAGAAGGCTAAAAAGTAGGTAGGAGGGAGTACCATGAGTGGAGCCTATAAACAATATGATAGTAGAGGTAATGAAATTGTCCACTATGAATCTCCTGCTAAAGGGTCAGGAAGTCGTCGTGCTTTAGCAGAATTAGAAGCGAGACTGCCTGCCGTGGCTGAAGCAGGTCAATTTGCTTCCGTAAATCGAAGTGGTGAGGTAAAGAAGATTGAGGATGAATTTATGCTTGAAGGGACAATAGACGTGATTGCCTCCCCAATCTTACGTGCAAATAAGATGGTTGCTATCTATGGTCTTGGCGCTCAGTTATCAACGATGTACTACATGGAAAAGGTTACACATACATGGAGTAAATCGAGTGGGTACACAATGCAAATGGAAGTGAAAACAGATAAATTTGGATTACAAACATATCAACCATCTCCGGCTTCAGGAAACGGAAAAATGCCTGTAGAAACTCCGAGTACAGGACAACAATATGTCATTAAACAGGGTGATACGCTTTGGGACATTTCTCGTAAATATTATGGGGCAGGTTCTAAATGGCGTCGAATCTGGGATGCGAATAGGGACATTTTAATGAATCGGGATAAACGAAATAGTGGGGATGCAGGACACTGGATACATCCGGGCACTAAGATAACAATACCGTAAGGAGTGGGACTAATGAGAGGCACTTTCATGATGCAAGCAAAGCCGAATATTCATGAGCGAACATATTTCGGTAAATACAAGGGGACAGTTGTAAAGACACAAGGTATGCAGGTGCAGGTAACTTGCAAGGAAATCTATGGGGAATACGATAGCCCTTGGTGTGAAGCATGTGTTCCATATATCGAGCAGCATGAGCAATTTATTAAGGTTGCTCCGGTAGGCTCAACTGTATGGATTGAATTTCAAAAAGGGGACCCGAAACACCCGATATGGTGCGGGGTTGTGAAGTAGGAAGGCTTCCATAAATGCCTTCCTTTACTATATTTTTCATAGTATAATAAGTATAGTTAAAATCTTTAGAAAATAGCTTGACAAGGGGGTTAGAGCGATGATACAAGGATTCACTGGGGTCTCTTTCCCATTCCGGATTGGGTCAAAAGGCGGGGTTGTCATGTCTACAACTTCGGACACTGACTACTCTCATATTAATGAGTCAATTCGACAAATTATCCTCACCCGAAAAGGTGAACGGGTCAACCTTGTAAATTTCGGGTGTAACTTACAAGACGCTCTTTTCGAGAACTTGGACCCGGGAATTGCTAACATGATTAAATATACGATTACGGAAGCGCTGAAAACGTACGAGCCTAGAATCACGGTTAATGATGTACGGGTTATTCCGGATGAAAGTACGGCATATGTAACTGTAGATTATACAGTCGTTAGTACGAAAGTGGAGACAAGCACCACTGTAAGAGTAGGAGGTTCATAAGATGATAAAAAAGCCACAAATCGATTACACGTCTAAAGACTACGAGGGCTTTAGAAACGACATGATTAACTTGATACCTCAAATCCTGCCTACATACACAGATTACTCAGAATCAGATGCAGGGATTATGATGATTGAAGCGTTCGCATACATGGGGGACATTCTATCATATTACCAAGATAGACGAGCAAATGAAGTATACTTACCAACTGCCACACAACTTAAATCAGTATTAGATATTAGTAAGATGCTAGGTTATCAGTTGAAGACCGCTACTGCATCCCGAACACAGGTATATTTCACACTAGCAACTCCTGCCCCTGCCGGAGGTTTTGTCGTACCTAAGGGATTCGCTATCGGTACAAAACCAACTGACTATGAACCTAGCATTCAATTTGAGACGGTACAAGATTTGTACATTCCGCAAGGTGCCAAAGGTAACGAGACAGATGCAGAGGGTAACTATTTATACTTGGTTGATGTTATCCAAGGTATTACGATTCCTCGTGACATTATCGGTGCTTCATCGGGTCAACCTAATATGCGCTTTCCTCTAAAATACGGCGATGTTCTTACAGACAGTATCCGTGTTTACGTCAATGAGGGCACAGGGGATGAATTGTGGGCTGATATGACAGATGACCCAATCGGTACAACACTGGACGGGAAATTCTATCAACGAGAACTTGATGAAAATGGTTACACATGGATTGTTTTCGGGGATGGTCTTCGAGGGAAAATCCCTACTGTTGGATTCAGCAACATTGCTGCTTCGTATCGTGTAGGTGGTGGGCGCTCGAAAAACGTCGGAGCAAACACAATCAATACACTACTTGATGCGAAGGCAGGACTAGTTGAAGTAAATAACCCAACACCTGCTATTGATGGTACGGATATGGAGACAATTGAACAAGCTAAGGTTAATGCGCCGAAGTTATTCAAGACCCAGAACCGTGCCGTAACGATGGAGGATTATGAAAACATCTCACGTTCCGTTATTGGGGTAGCGAAAGCAAGAGCGGTGGCGGATGAAAAGCAAACAAATGCCGTGAAATTAACAATCGCTCCTATTGGTGGTGGACAACCATCTGCCTCTCTCATTAACTTGGTGTTCCAAACTATTGATGCCGTGAAGGTATTGACGACTAAGGTTATTTTAGAGGCTCCGAAATACATCGGTGCTTTAATGACATTAGAAGTAGAAGCATACGAAACGGCAAATAATATGGAAACAAAAACATTTGTCACAGAGTCACTTAGAGATTTGTTCGACTTTGAGACAATCAGCTTCGGTGAAGGTGTCCCAATTTCTCGTATTTACCGTGAATTAATGAACATTGATTCGGTTTATTCTGTTAATGTTCGTAGATTGACAACTGTTCCATTAGTAGAAGGTACAATCGTTAGTGGTAACCCAACGTTCGGTACAGTAGAGATTAAACCAACAAACACGTATGAAGGTGAGTGGAAAGTGGTAATGACATCTCCAACTGCCTTTACAGTGAATCGTTTATCATACGATTCTCAAGGGAACGAAGTGTTGGTTCCAAAAGGTACTGGGACTATGGGTACGAGATTCACGGATACGGACAATATGATTTCCTTTACGATTACGGCGGGTACTGTTCCTTGTGCAGCAGGTGACAACTGGAAATTTAAAACGTTCCCATATCTATCGAACATTTCAATTGAGCCTCATGAGTTACTGGTTCTGGCGGAGGATGACTTACAGATTACTGTAACAGGAGGTCGTGGATAATGGAGACAAGCCGTTTGTTCGCTACCTCTGTAGAGTCACATATGGATTTACTCCCGGGAGTCGTTCGCCTGAACTGGCGAAATTCAAGTGATAAAACATTTGACCATGTGGCGATATACAGAAAGGTAAATGACTTCTGTACAAACCCTTTAGATTCCTATTCACAACTTGTGTACTCCGGAAAGGCAGAACAGATATATGATTATTCATTGTCCAAACCTGCAACGGAAGACTACAAAATTGTGAAACAGGCAATCATCGGTGAATGGGTGCAATATGAGAGTAGATTCGTAGGGAAAATCCCAGACCCGTTAGATGCAGATACATTATATTACTATACTATATTCTCTGTAGATAAAGATGGGAAACATCACTTCTCAAATGCGACAAGGATTTCAGGAATGCCCTCCCGAAATCATGGCTTAGGTGATATCTTGTATCAACAATATTTACCTGACGTGTACCGCCGAGAAGATACGAAGCAGAGTTATGAATTAAAACGTTACATTCAGGTGATTGGGCATTCTCTGGATTATCTCATGACAAAGGCTCAGAACATGTCACTCTTCATGGATATCGATAAATGTCCTCCTGAGTATCTTCCTTACATCGCTAAAGAATTAGACTGGGAGCTTGATAGTACATTACCTATCTCTTCTCAACGACAGGCTCTTAAAAATGCGATTAATGTGTACCGTATGGCGGGTACGAAGATTGGTCTTGATATTTTGGTTAAGACGAACTCGGGATTCCCGAATAGTTCTGGGGTAACAGAGAGTCGTGGTCTGGTGCTGAACTCCACATACTTCGGTTATTATGATTTCGAGCTGATTCGAGACCATGAGACAGGAACGCCAGATTTTAGACCTGTAAGTGAAGGTGGAGATGACTTGTCATTAATCGGGCAAGCGGGAGACCCATTGAAATACACATTCGACTTTGCTGCTGATTCCCGTCAGAGTGAGGAGCGATTCGTCGCTTACGTGCGAAAGACTCATCCAATCACACCAGAGGAAGAAGAGCAAATGAGATACAGATTAACAAAACTATTGAAACGATTCTCTCCGGCAGGGTCGAAATTCGATATTGATGTTTATTAAGAGGAGGAATTACCGTGGCAAACATTTCACGTAACAGTTTTAATGAATCAAAACAGTATGACAAGGTTATCTTGCAGCAAGGTGTTCCAGTTACGGATTACGACTTCAACGAGATGCAGGATATCCAACGATTGAAATTACGTCGTATCATTAAAGAACTTATGGGTGACGGTGCGATTGGCGATTCATTCCGTGTTACACAGGCTGCTACGCCGAACAACACGATTATGGTTGCTAAAGGAGCATTATATGTTTCTGGTTATCGTGTATACGTTGGTCAGGATGTATCGGTTACGGTTCCTGCGGCGCCAACAACTGGGACTCGTGTTGATATGGTATACATTGAGGTAACAGAACAAGAGATTGACAGTGTAAAAGACCCAGAGATTAAACACCCACGTCTTACATTAGAGCCAACTCGTCGTACACAAATCTCTAGTGCCGTGAAGATAGGGACGTCGGTTCCTTTAGATACGGCAACTGCAACGTACTACAAAATTGCTGAGATTAACCGTACGGCAAATAACAATACGATTACGACTGCAAACATCGTGGACAAACGTTCTGTAAAGGCTACGTTTGAAGGTGATGGTTTTGATGTTAAGGGTTCCGTTACATTAGGTGATGACGAATCAGATATCGTTGCAATTCGTGGTCGAGTGAAAAATCCGGGGACTACCTTTGGTGGACGTATCTACTTAGATGACGATGTTGAAATTACAGGAGGTCTTTACCTGACTGGTGGTCTTACACAGAAAGGTAAATTAATGGAGGTTGGTAGACTTCCTCTTTTCGGTATTGCGGGAGATTTACAATACCAATCCGATACAAAGATATGGGAAGATGTAACCGCAACTTTATATAACTTATTCTCAACAACTTATGCACTTCCTACCGTTCCATCTGGGGCTACTCGTAAGTATAAATTACAGGTTGCTTTCAGTGACAAAGGTATTGCAACAGGAGCAAACGGATATGTTCGTCTCTACAACAAAACGAAATCTACGGAACTAATGAAATTTTCTCTGGGTACTGTCCTTGGAGAAAATGATGGAAGTAGACGCTTCGTATTGTCTCCTGAATTTACTGCTTCTGATAACTTAGACCATTATATATTACAAGCGCAAATACAGAATGCAGCAGGCAACTATGCAGGTGGTGGAGAAATGACACTTATGCATGTGGAACTAATCGCTTACGACGTTTATTAAGGAGGTGAGGGTCAATGGCTAAAAAGTTTCAAATCGATACGATAGCCCAGATTGGCGGTCTTTTAGAGGCACTAGGTGGAGCCAAGATTACAGGAGCCTTTGAAGCCCTTGGAACTGCTAAGGTAAATGGAACTCTTACAGTAGATGGATTATCTACCTTAGCAAATTTAACAATGAAAGCGCAAGATGCTACCAATGAGGGTGGAGAAGTTGTACTCGAAGGGGCAGGAACTTTTTCGACAAGTAAGGGGCATGTTGATAGATACCAAGATTCAATTCGTTTATGGATTGACGGCGGGTCTAACTTCATTATCCCGAAAACAGGGGATGTGACGTGGAATGGCAATAAGGTCTGGACATCTGGTAACGATGGTTCTGGCTCAGGTCTTGATGCTGATTTATTAGATGGTTTACAAGAATCAACATTCATGCGCCGAACTGCAACATCTGATTTAACCTTTGGAATTCCGGGAACACTTGGAGCAGCAAGTAATGGTCTTGTCTTTACTGGTGTAACAGATAATCACAAAATTTATTCTGAGCAATATGCAGCGAATAATACAAGGTTGATTATCCATACGGCAGATGACGGGGACGTCGATTACTTTGCTATTCGTGCAACAAGTGGCTCCACTACAAAAGAAACATTTGAAGCAAAGTTTTCGGAGATTAATGCAACTGTTATCTTACGTGCGAAAGCGGGATTAGAGGTTACAGGGGCAGCTACTCTAAAAGGTGGCGCAACGGTAACGGGTAATATCGCAGTTAGTGGTACGGTTGATGGCGTAGATATTTCCGATTTTAAATCAAGTTTCGATACGCATAATCATGACAATGACTATGTGAAAAAAATCGGAGATACGATGACAGGTGGATTACAAGTTAAAGCATCGGCATCTACGGTACCTTTAGTCGTAGAGAACGCAAACGGTAGACTTCGATTCTTCCCTAATGATACAGATACAGTAAACTACATCCAAAGTGGAACTATTGATAACCAAGCAAGAGACCTTACAATTAGTGGTCTCATGGGAACAACGATGGACCAACTTATTTTGAAAGCAACTAAGGTTAATGCAGTAGGAGAAATACTTGAAGCAGGCGTCTCCTTAGCAAACAAGTATGCGAGTAAGGCAATTACTCTCACGGCAGGTAATGGTTTATTAGGTGGAGGAACGATTGGAGCGGATAGAACGTTCAGCGTAGATTTCACAAAAGTTGCGACTGCCAATCATAACCATGATTCAGTATACACGGCTCGTGGAACACAGAATTATAGTGTTGCAGCAGGAGAGAAACGAATTACTACGCCGAAAGATTTCTCTACTACTACTAAGGAAGTACAAGCTATATTCACCTCAGTAAACAATGATGGAATCTCTCCTTATGCAGATGCATTAGCATTGAGTACGTGGATAGACTCTGCCGGAGGAAAAGTTAACCTTCTTATGGCTGCTAAGAATGAAGAACGACTTTATCTACGTCAAGGAACATTTGATGCTACAACTTGGGGCGCTGCTAGAAAGATTGCCTTTTTAGATGAGATTACATGGGCAAACGTAGCAAACAAACCAACTACATTCGCACCATCGGCGCACAACCACGATGACCGTTACTACACGGAAACAGAGAGTGATTCAAGGTACTTAAAGATTGCTGATGCGAAATCAACATTAACTGGTGACCTTGAAGTAAGTGGTAACATTCGAACAAAAGGTTATTTACACTCAAATAAATCTACGGCTCAAGTGTCGTTTGCTCCGGGAGATACGAGAAAGACGGTTACACATAACATTGGTAGCGTTCATTATCAAGTAGCTCTTGGCGCAAACTCCGTTGCTAGACATGTTGCATGGGAGAATAAGACGAACAATACGGTCGATATCGTACTCGATTCTCCGTATTTGGGCGGAACAATCCTTGTAGATGTCTTGATGATTGGCTCTTGGACGTACTAAGGGAGTGCATAAAAAATGAATAAACCACACTATGGTTCGACCTTGGGAATGGCGGGAGATATTATTATCCCCGTCAATTCCGAAGATGTATTATTCCCGTTTTACTGGCACCAATCTTCAGGTCGAGGTGTACATCCTGATATGAACAATTCACAGATGGCACCAGACCCAAGGTTTGGTCAGGTATTGGCGGTAGAAGAGGCAGCAGTCAATTTCCTTCCGGACAATCATTTACTTTCTGTTTATGGGTACTATCCGAATAAAGGAACTAGTAATGCAGAAGACCTTGGAATGGTGAATGGATTTAGAACAGTACGTATACCAATGATAACTGATGATGGAACGGTTAGAACTGAATATACAGTAGCTAAATCGTTTCCGGTTGTTGCGGGTAAAACGTACACAGAGAGTGTTGAATTTCGTACTGATGGTGACCAACCTGCTCGAATGCAGATATCATTCTTCTTAACTAACATTGGTCATAACATCATAGACGCTAAGGTTACTCCTTTACAGGATGGGTGGTACAGAGCATCTGCGACCTTCACAATGCCTGAAGGGTCTACAATGTTACGTGCGTTAGACCTTATGATTCCGGGGAATGATTCGCTAAAACTCAAGAATGTTTCCTACTTATACTTGCGTAAAGCAAAACTAGAGGATGGTACACTTACAGAATTCCATGACGGGGCAAGACAGATGGGTCACATTAGGTATCCAAAAACGTTGCTACCCCCAAAAGACTTTACGGTTAACTTTTGGATTAACTTTAACGAAAATCCGAATAGCTCCAACTCTCATTCTCGTATTATAAGTTTCGGTGAAGATACGAATACGGCTCTCTTGAAGTTATGGCGCTACTCTCCTACGACCGATGATGCTGCAAACAGAAGATTGATTGCCGATTTCGGTTTGAATGACGCAGGAACTCGCCAATATAATGATTTAATTTCTTCTAAGAAATTCATTCCGGGTGAGTGGGAGATGTTAACCATTACGTTCTCTTATGCGAATAAGGAATTTAAGTTCTACCGAAATGGTGTGTTGTGGACAGGCAAAACTATCACGAAACTTGGAATAGTAGAGTTCGTAGAGCTAAAACAATCTATGGCGAAATATGCTGACCTATTAATTTGCCCGAGAGTTGTACCAGATTACGAGATTTCAGCGTGGTTTGCATATGGAAAACGGATGTATGACCCATACGATTATTCCATCATATATGGATAATTATGGTTATATCAGGTAAAGATTCTTTACTTCTATGAGGTAAAGAATCTTAACTAACAATATAAAGAGAAATAAACTAAAGATTGCAATGCACTTTTTAGTAATTCTAAAGGTAGGTGATTTTAGTATGGTAATGGCTCATGATGGTTCACTTTTGCAATTGCGAAAACATACTCCTAATCTACCAGACGGAATGTTCTTATTTCCGTTAGCGGGGACATTACGAGATACGACAGATACGATTCCTGTTATTTCGACTGGACCTGAGGTATACCAAAAGGACGAGAGGAAGTTCCGAGAGTCTTTAGCAATATATCGAAGCACAACGAATCTAATTCCTTACCCAGAGGACTTAACGAAATGGGCAGGGATGGCGGCACCGAATGTTACAACTGGGCACTTAGACCCTGAAGGAGGACAAACCGCTTTTAAGATTAGTCCTACGGCTATTAATCAGGATTTATACACCGACTACGCAACAACGTCCATAGCGAATAGACCTTTTACACTTTCGTTATGGTTACGTTCAGATTTACCTTCGAAAGTAACAATTAAAGTGCAGGACGCTTCTAATGCGGAAGCCACTTCAATAACAGTAGATGTTACCTCTGAGTGGAAGCGTTTCGATGTATCTTGTACCTTTACTGCTGCAAATACTCGGACGGCGGTGAGAGCTATTATGTGGGCGGGTGGTTTTAATGGAACAACTACACCTTGCTACGTATGGCACCCGCAATTAGAAGAACTTAAATTCAGCACGGCGTACACAGTTGGGAACCGTCCAACGTTGGGAGCTGCTTGGGATATTTCGCAACTGAATATGAAAGACCGAGGTTGTGCTTCATTCTGGATGTACATGTCTGATGCATTCTATAACTATAAAGGTGGGAACAACGAATACGCCGTGAAGTTTGGAACGGATAGACCAGATAATAGCGGAAACGCTTATGCGGATACAATCAACTTCATGATGAACGTTACTAGGCGTTGTAATTTCTGGACAAGAAAAACGAACGCCGATAAAACATTCACAAACAATGATTTAGTATTCCCACAAATTATTAACTCTTACGCATCCATAGGAGATTGGTGTCATGTTGTTATTCAATGGGATAAAGCAGGAATGGCAAATGGAAATACAAAAGAAGTATATTTTAACGGGGTACTAGCTGCTGCAAACAACTCAGACGTCATTTCAGATTACACAATGAAATATATGAGAATTGGTTGGTCGGATAATGGAGATTCATTACAACCGAATACCTTATTTGAACAACTAGCGATACATCCGTCTAAAACGTTCTCGGCGGAAGAGATTAAATTATGGTACGAATCAAACGCTCCATTCTTCGATGGTCGAGACCAATTTAACTATTACTAGGAGGTGGAATGATGGGACTTGCACACTCAGGGATGATACTTCCCATTAAAACGTGTTTTCCGGCTGATGACAAGACGATATTCCTTGCCCACTACGATGTGTCTAAGGACGAGTCTCTAAGCGGTATAAAGCCAATCTCAGGCGTCTCAACGCTACGTCGATTTGAAGGTAAGTTCGGAGGGGGTCTTGCAGTCGAAGCAGGAACTGAAAACCTTTTAGATACACAAGGAGGTAATGCATCTCAAGATTGGACGAAGTGGACTCATTATGGTAATGCTTCCTACTGGAAACCCGGGTCCTTCGGTACTTATGAAGACCCGATTCTAGGGAACGTATTTTACGGGCAGAACTCCGCTGCTTTAAGTACATCTTACTTATATCTTTACTATCCTTTATCGTTTGCCAAAGATTCTATATACGCACGGTCTATCTATTTGAAATCAAGCATCCCTGTAGATGACGTTAGGGTTGAGCTATATCTCAATTCAAGTTCTGGGGGTCAACATCAAGTAACGGACCAAACAGGAGTGGTTACGCAAGGTATTTCGACGGATTGGAAACGGTTCGAATCCGTGAACCCCTCTAAAGAAACTGTAACGGGTACTGGTGGTATAGGTATTGCCCTTAGAAATCTCCCTCAGGAAGCAGTCATTCATGCTGCTATGCCTCAGGTAGAAGAAAAAGAATATGTTACATCCTATACACAAGGAACACGAGGCTCAGACCAAGTGGAATATCCACTCCTTATCGAAGGAGATTTTACTGCATTTTTATACATTAAAGGGTATAAAATTCCCAATACTATCCGTAGGTTTCTGAATTTTAAACGCCCGGGAAAACCGAATCTTAGTGTATTCAACGGATGGACAGATGACTGGGGATTCATGTTAGATGGAACCATTCAATACTCCTATGGTGGTATACCAAGCCCTCCGTCAGCATCTACTGAATATGCACTTGTATTACGTAGACAGAGTAATAAGTTGATTGTTACAGTATTTTACGATGGTCGTAAGTATGAATTGTCCAACGTGAGTGATACGTACCTTGGAGCAATAACGAGCTTATACTTATTACCCTATACAAATATGATTTATGACGAATTACGAATCGATAAAGTGGCTCGAACAGATGAGGAGATTGCTGCTTGGTATGGCTCACAATCACCATTCTATCCACGAGGAATCCATAGGGTATACTCGTAAAATATAGTATAATTAAGGAAACAAAGGGAGGTTATTCATATGCCAAAACGTGGCGACATTTATCGTGCCTCTGACATAGCTTTTACCGATGGTTCAAACCCATTTATCGGAAATGTACTATTTGCAAAAGACGTTTCTAAATGGGCTGCTGCAACCGTCACTGTAGGTATCGGAGATTCTGATACTGGTTTTAACTGGATTCAAGATGGAGAATTTGATGTAATGGCTAACAATAAAGCAATTGCTAAATTCACGTCATCAATGGTAACGCTTGGCGGGACTTTAAACCTTTCTAGTCATCCGATTCAAAATGCGTCTTCTATTGGGATGCCAAAAGGGGTTGCCTTTGATAGCCCGGACAACTGGCTTCGGGTCAATCCGAATGGGTCCTTTACAAGTGGTGTTTACTTCGGAACTTCTCTTGTCCGTACTGATGGGGATTTACATGTAGGAGTTTCAGGTGGAACCTTATTGGTAAGTGCAACTTCTTTTACGTACAAAGGTGGGACAATCTATCATGCGGGGAACTTCAATCCGACTACGAAAGCTGACGCAGCTCGGAAGATAAATCCGGGTTCTGGTCTTACAGGTGGAGGGGATTTAACGGCGGATAGAACATTAACCGTGAACTTTTCAGGTACCGGTACTGCTACAACTGTAGCACGTTCTGACCACAACCATGATACAAGATATGCAAACCTAACTGGGGATACAATGACTGGTACTCTTACAAGCACGACTGCCCACTTAATTGTTAGTAAACTTACAGGTAAAAAATCTTGGTCGTTTGCTAACTTAACGGGAGACCAGAACTTCGCTCTTGTTCCATCAACTGCAAACGATGGTACTACTTGGGACTGGAATAAAGCAATTAAATTTACTGATGCAGGGGCAGTACAGGCAACGGCGTTCTATGAAACTGGTAGCACCGTTCCATTTAAACAAAAACACCAATTGACAGGTGATGATGGGAAATCTATTTTTCTAGCTGCTAGTACGGACTTAAACACTGTAACGCAAAGTGGTTTTTATCGTCTAGCAACACCGGTGAATGGACCGATGACTACTGGTTACTGGTATGTGATTGTAGTGGGTTACAGTGATGATATTTATGCATGTATGCAAATTGCATACTCCCTAGACAACGCTAATAGACCTCACTTATACACTCGTAAAAAATCGAACAATGTTTGGACTTCTTGGGACAAGAGTATCGTGGAATCTGACTTCGGAGCATGGGGATTCTCCGGACGAGACTTCATCGCTCAAGGAAAGCGTGTGGCAGTTGCATATGCTCCTGCTGATGGAGATAAACTTGTTATCAACTTCCAAAAAGATTTCACGAATGGTATCGAGATGACAGGGGTTACTAAATTCATTAATGGAGCCGTCGATTTAGACGTAGCAGGACAGACAGAGTATCAAATTAAAGGACGTTCAACAGTCAACCACTCAGGATTCTACTTCAAAAAAGATTTCTTAGGGGCGTACGACTGGGAGAACAGTAGACAAATCTGGGCATATTCACGAGATGCGAATGAAGTCAACTTCAGCACATCTGGATTGAAGCATAAGGGTAACGATGTTCTGAATGCAACCCACCTTACTGATATTGTGAATAGACAAACGACTGCGGTTGTAGCAACAACAGATTGGAACACGTTACTGGCTAATGGCTTCTATGCAGTAAATGATGGAGTAAAAGGAGCAAACGGTCCAACGACTTATGCGTACGGATATGGGGTACTGGAAACATTGAACACGCCGGGTAATGGTATCTTCCAACGATATACAACGCATAACAAGGGAGATGTTTACGTTCGTGGTGGGTACAATGGGAATGCAGGTTGGAACCAGTGGCGCAAACTAACAGACACAGAGGACAACCTATCAGGTAACTACAATGTATATCGTGCGAGTAAGGATGCGAACGGTATCTTTACAGTTGTTGAGTGGAAAGAAAAGACCGGAACAATCCGTAAACGTTCTACACTTTCAGTACCAGATGCGAACGGTAACTACACTAAACAAACAATCCAGATTTACTCTATTACAGGAACACTAACTAAAACAGAAAACTACACGCTAACGTACGATGCTGACGGAGCTTTAGTAAATGAGGTGCTTTCATAATGCCATTTATAGAAAAACATCTAGGTGTTGTCACCGATGGTACCAATCCTATCTCTCACGGGGTAGGATTGGACCCTATAAGAATAAATAACACAACATACGGAATTGGATTTGTTCAAGCCTATATAGATACGATACGAGTATTTAATCGTGATTTTACTCTGAAACAAGAGGTTAAACTCGATATGGCAAATTATGCAAATACGATGGAGCGTCTACATCCCTGCCCGACACAAAACTATATCCTGTTCAGCCGTATGAAATTTGATAGCACGGCTACGGTGGAAAAGTATGATACGAAAACGAATACCGTAAAAGTCCTAAATACGATGAGTCGGGGTGCGGTGTACTATATGTCACTTGCCGTATTCACGAATGGGGATTATGTTATTGCGAATCAGTATACCGGAGAGCTTTACGTATGTAATAAATACGGTACAATTCTTCAAGATAACCTAGTAGCCTTCCCTAACAGAAACATAACGGCTCAATCTCTCGATGTTGTGGTGAGTAGCAAGCGAAATATCATTGCCATTTTAGACCGCTACGATAGGAAAATTAGAATGTACGACCGAAAGTCATTAATGCTTCTAGATACGTATGATGGTTCAACAACTCTAGATGAGACTGCTCGGATGTTTGAAATGAATGAGAGAGGAGACTTAATCGTTACTTACACAAAGGACAATGTAAGTAGGACTATGACTGAGTTTCTTCAAATCGACTATATAACTCAAAAAATTATTGGGAAATATTTAAATAACAACATAGTCGCTTCTGCCATATGGAAGAGATATATTGGAACGTATAGGGATGAAGTGTATTTCTCTCAATACTCATCCTCTACAAATACGAAGACATTATATGTATATGGAATTAATGACTACAAACTGAGACGGACAATCCCGATAACTCCGGGGGACGCCGTTACGATTACAGGAGTAGATAATAAATACTTCTATGGTATGCACGATACGTACCAATATAGTAAACGACTTCTTGTGTTTGATAAAAACTTAACTGAATTGAACCGAGACAACCCAACATTCCAATATCCGGCTTGGGGTTCAACATTTAGTTACGGTGACCAATTATGGGGTCCATTCATGCACGGGAAAGGGTCATGGGAGAGCTTCGGTAAATACTGGAACTAATAATTGGAAGATTGTACAATTTTCTGTCAATATTATGCTATACTAATAGTACAACAGGATAATGAGGGATAGACAACACAGTAAACACATCTAGACTTGCACCTCTTCAACTTAGAATTCACTTTCTAAGGAGGATGTAACAATGACAAATTTTCTAGATAACAACTGGGGACACCCACTTAAAAGTGAGGTGTCTCTATAATGCCATCATTAGAAGAACACGGAATCGGAATGAGCAATAAAAAAGCGATGGAAAATATATCGTTAGAACTTTTATTTGAAAAGACTCATACTACACTCCTTGCCCTAGACTTTGCTTGTGTAGGAGACGGGCATCTCTACCTTCTACTTAGCGAACAGAATAAACCATTCACACTAAAGAAATTTTCGCTACCTTCGTATACAGAAGTGGCTTCTTATACGTTTACTGAAATTTATACAAATGCGAATGGCGCATCTACTATGCAGTACAAGAAGGGTAAATTATTTCTTACGTTTATACGTGACACTGGATATATTTTTGATACATCGGACCTATCCGTTATCAAAAGGCATACCGTACCAACGGGAAGTAGTGCTTATTGTAAAACATACAGTTATGACAAAGCGACTGATAAATACTACTTAATATACAGTAATGTTGTTAAAGAATTGAACGCCTCTTTCGATATTGTAAGAGATATTGTTATGGGTGTCCCTGATTTCAACACGAATTACGGATATAAAACAGGGAGAGATAGACACAATTATGTAATCCATAACAATAAACTATACACTCCGGACTACAATTACAGTGTCTTAGAACACGATTTAGCAACTGGAAAACGAACTAGAGACTTTAACTATGCGACCGAAAGCTACGCTACGATTATTGGTATGCAACTCATAAAAGATAAGTACCTCTTCGCTTTCTCTGAAAAGAATACTGGAAGTGATGAAGGAGAAATAACGTTACGAGTAGGTTGTTATGATATCACAACGGGGAGTAGGGTAAATCTTGACCCATATTATACGGATGGTTATTTAATGGACAAACAATTGCAGGGCGGCGTTAAAACGGCGGTGCTTCAAAATACGCTCACACCAACGAAAATATTAACTGCACTTCCTTATAATTATTATACTTTCCTTTATAAGGACCTATCTGGATTTAAACCGGGTGATATTATGACCTTTAATGAGATTGTTTCAGATAAAATAGGTCTTTTCTCGAATAGCCGATATACGATGGATGACAAATACGTTATCATCTACACTCCTCATGCGGGTTATTTTGGGGGAGACGGGTTGATGAGAGTATTTAAAATAAAATAGAGGTGAGACAAAAATGCCAAACCTACCTGTACATGGATTAGGCGGAAATGCAAAACTAGGTATTACACAAGGAACGCTTATAAAGAAAGTCGAGCGAACGGTGTTCACAGGAAATATGCCTGAGGTCGAAGCAGTCTGTATGACACCAGATGCGGTGTATATGATATGGGGAGAAGTAGGAACATCTGGAAATAGAGAATCATCCCTTATCAAACTAAATCGAGCTACTTTAGCTGAGATTAAACGAGTCAAACTACCTAAAGCAATAGGTCGATGTCTCTCAGTGTACCAAGGTAAGGTACTCGTAACAGTCAGAAACTATTCGGCTTGTTATGTATATAATGAGTCTGACTTGGCTTTATTTAAGACCCTTGACTTTTCTGCTTCGCCTTATTTTACAACAGTGTACGCATTCTCGCTAGATGCTGCAACAGAGACACTCTATGTGGTCTTGAAAAACGGCGTAGTGAAGCTAAACGGTACGTTCGACATTGCTTCTTATAAATTTCTTGAGACTACGATTCAAGACTATCCTTTAGAATCAACTGGACATACAAGTAGCAACTTTCCTATTTACAATGGGTTCTTATATGGGTTGAAGAAGTATGATTTAACTACTGGTACGAGTGTTTCGGTTGGAGGCTCTTTAATAAGCGCCTCTGATAGAAGACTATATAAAAATAAATACCTTATCATAGCTTCTGAGAAAACGGAATTCAATAATCAGAACAGTTGGGAACTAACAGTTCGAGTTGTGGATATTGACACAAACACATTAATTCCAATAGACCGTATACCGAATCCTCCACAGACGTATATAAAATTTTATCGTGACCGTGTTGTACGTTATGCATATGAAAGTGTGATTCAACAGAGCGGATTCTATCACTGTCTAGATTACCAAGGTTACAGTTTCTTATTTAATGACTTTCGTAAATTCAAAGAAGGAAACCATTTCTCCTTCACACGGATGGACACCTTCCTTCTAGACAACGTAAGCGCATATTCATGGGATGGACTTGAGGTATTTGTTGCAACGAAGACAGGTTACAGAATACTAGAATTAAAATAAGTTAGGTAAACTTTCCTAACTTATAGAAAATTTACCTGATTTAAAGTAAAATTAGATTGTAACCCCTTTCGTTTCAGGAAGGGGTTTTATACAAACAGACAACCGATTGAAAATGGTCTTAACGCACAACCAACGAGAGAAACATACGGGATAGAATTCAGGAGGTGATTATAAGGGGGTATTAACATGCAGGAAACGCATGTATTCACTGAGAGAGACTACGAGAATTTAGAAGAGCGTTTGAGCAAGGTAGAAAATTCCGTAGAAGAGATTCGTGTTGAGCTGAAGGAAAAGTCTGTTCAGGATGCTAAGATGGAGAAGATGATGGAAACTGTACAGAGTACAATATTACTAGTGCAATCAGATACGAAGGAGATTCGTAATGAAATGATGAAATTAGTCATGACTGCATTGGACAAGTCTACTGAAGACGGGAATGCAGAGAAAGTCTTCTATCGTAAACTTATCATTGGCTCCGTTACAATCCTCGGAACAATTGTACTTGCTGCTTTTGGTATCACGAAAATCATGCCGTTTTTCCAATAATATTTTTGAAGGGTGGAATTTAAAATGGGTACTGAAGTTATTGATGTTTCCAAGTGGAATGGTAATCCGAACTGGGACAAGGTTGCTCCTCAGGTAGGTCTTGTAATCGCTCGTGTGCAATATGGGTCTAACAAGATTGATGAGAAGTACAAAGAATACATTGCAGCTTTAGAAGCTCGTAATGTACCTCATGCTGCCTACGCTTATGGATGTTACGTATCTGTAGCGGATGCAATCGTAGAAGCAGATGATTTCATGAAGCGTGTAAATCCTCGTGCTAAGTTCTTAGTGTTAGATGTTGAGGATGATACACTAGCATCTTGCGGAGCTACAAATCTAGCTGCTGCATCTCAAGCGTTCATTGACCGCTGCAAATCTAAAGGTTGGAAAGTCGGTGTGTACATTTCTCACCATATGTATCCGAAGTATGGTTTGAATAACTTGAAGGCTGACTTCCTATGGATTCCTCGTTACGGTGGACCAAAACCTGCATACGCTTGTGACATCTGGCAATATGCTGATGGAGAAACAGGTGGATGGATGGATGGTATCGGTAAAGTGGACCGCAACAAATTAATGGGCGACAAAACACTTTCTTGGTACCTTGGTGAAGAGGTTAAGCCGAAGTATTTCGAAACAGGTGGATTTACTGACCCTGAAGCGATTGCTAAGGTTGCTAAGTATATGCTTGACCGTAAGTGGTGGGGTAAAGCTGAATTCACTGGTCGTGGGGATATGTTCTTCATTACAGGTGGGCTATATGAACCTGCTATCTCTGAATTTAAGAAGTTCATGGATGACAACGGTTGGTACTGTCAGATTAAAGAGTAATCTTGAAAGGAGGTGAGAATTATGGACAAGGCTTCAATCTCACGCTACATCCTTTTAGTTATTGCAGTAATTAACTCCGTTCTTAACTTAGTAGGTTATCAAACTATCGACGAAGGTTTAGCGAACAATATTGTTGCGGTGGTATCTGGTTTATTCATCCTATATTGTGGGTGGAAAAACAACTACCTTACTTCTAAAGGTAAGGCGCAAAAAGAACTATTGCAGCAAAATGATTTACACTAGTATTGTACAGGCAGGAAATATGTGGTACAATTAACTTGTAATTACAACGACCCCATGCGGCGATAATTGCATGAGTTAGAGGGTACTGAACCCTCTTTACTCATCTCTATGAAACTATCCTCAGTGGACAGGGATAGTTTGGATACGCAGGATAACGTATTTCTCCACGGTGGAGCTAAGAACCGTACCGCATCTTTGGTTTATAGATTAGAATAGACCTTTATCCTTCGTCGCACGTCGATGTATTACACCCAAAAACCAAAAAATCAAAAGCCTAAAGGCGATACACAATTAAGTTAAAAGAGGAATCTATCATTATATGTGATAGGTTTCTTTTTTATGTCTTGTAAAATTTGCTAATACATCTTATAATAGGTATTAGGACGAGAGGTGGTGAGGAAATCAATGGCTTGGATTCTATTCATAATCATTTCTGCGATTTGTTTGTGGTGGGTATTATCAAAATTTTTCGGTCAGAAGGTAGGAGAAAAGACTAAGGGTATCCTAACGCCTCGAATCTCAAAAGAGGACGAGGAGGAAAAGAAGGATGAATCCATTTAAAACTTGGAAAAGAGGCGCTGCTATAATTGGTGGTGTCATTGCAATCGGAATCGGAGGATTCGCAGCTTGCTCAGTACAGATTAACCCCGGGTATGCAGGTGTTGTGTACAATAAGATGGGTGGTTTGGAACAAGACACATTAGGACAAGGATTGAAACCTGTTCTACCGTGGAAGTCAGTAACGGCTTATCCGGTATCAACTGAAACGGTGTACTTAAAGAAAACGAAAACAGAAGATAAATCATTAAACGTATCTACATCTGAAGGTAAACCCGTGAACTTGGATGTAATGTATTCGTACAATATGGAGGCTTCAAGGCTGCCGCACATCTTCACAAAGTTCAAACGACAAACTTCAGAGCAGATTGAGGAGACATATATCAAATCTCAACTTCAGGATGCAATACAATTAGTAACATCTAAGTACGGCATTTTAGAAGTATACGGTGAAAAACGTGGTGAGATTCAAACACAGGTTCAAAACGATTTAGTAAAACGTCTAAAAGTAGACGGTATTAATCTTGAGAAATTCACGCTTGGTGAAATCAGACCTGATGAAGGCGCTATGAAAGCAATCAATACGAAGGTAGACGCTCAACAGGCTCAAGAAACAATGAAGGTTGCATTAGAAACTGCTAAGGTTGAAGCTGATAAGAAACGTGCAGAGGCTCAAGGTGAAGCAGATAAAAAAGTTATCGCTGCTCAGGGTGAAGCGAAAGCCAATAAAGAACTACAACAATCATTATCTCCTGACATTATTAACTACGAAATCGCTAAAAAATGGGATGGGAAGCAACCATTAGTAAGTGGTGGCAGCTCTATCATTAACATGCCGGGCGATTTACTTAAAGGTGAGGTGAAGAAGTAATGGCTGAAGAAAAAGGTGAAGTAGTTGTTGTGGTCTCTACGGAAGAGCTAGAACACATGCAACTTCTCAATAAGCGACGAGAGGCAAATAGCCAGATTATTGAAGAAGCTGAGAAACGACGTGCTGCATTGTTAATGGAAGATGAAGCATGGTGGAATGAGATTCGTGAGAAACATAATCTACCTGTATCAAAGTACCCTATCCTACACCTAGACCATGATACATTAGAAGTGAAGGCAATTACGTTAGAACAAGCAAAAGCAATAGAAGCACAGAAGCTACGCAACTACTAAGCAGACATTCATTTGTCTGCTTTACTTATAGGAGGAGAAAGACTATGGAAAGAAGAGATGACCTGAAAACAATAGTAAAGCTAGAGAAGCTGACGGCAATGAAGAGGGTGAGTAATCATATTCTAGACTTACATGGCTCAGACCCAAAATTTATGGATACAATAAAGACGGCACTGAAGAATGAACTCACAATAGCCTTCAACGATTTTAGAGAGAATGACGTAAGGTTCTCCCACCTTAATTTATTACTTGGTGATTTCATCTATAAGAAGATAGACCCGATGAAAGACCCAGAAAGATACGTAGACCCTATGACTCCTGACGACTTAATCTTTACTTTATCAGCGGTCGTATATACGGATACTACACCACGGGAGGAGGATGAGTTTTGATAGGTTCTGGACATATTGTCGAGATGAGTCAAAAATGGGTTGACGTAGTAGGTCCTCCTGAGAACTGGCGAACAGAACAAGTAGGAAAAATGCAACATGCTATCCAGTCTTTTTACAAAGAGACAATAGGGGACCTAAATGATTATATGATAAATTGGGTTACTACGATGGACCGAGAACCAAATGAGCATCATTCGTATGAATATTATGAGCATGTTATTCCTGTAACTTGGGTACTAAAGGTAACGGCATACTTAATGAAGAGGTAAAGAATCTTTACCTGATGAGGTTAAGATTTTTAACTAACAATATAAAGCTATAAATAAACTAAAGATTGCGGTGTTAAATCCTACCCTTCTGACTATACTGTAGAAAGGTGGGATTTTTATGTTATATCAAACTCATATGCTTACATCGGTTACCTTGGCGAAAGGAGTAATGAAAGTAATAAATGCTCCCTTCTCGATTGGATTTTACGGCGGAGTGATTTTAGGTTCAACATTACCTGACATTGACCATCCATCTTCTTATATAGGAAGACGATTAAAACCGATATCAAAATTGGTTAACAAACTTTGCGGTCATCGAGGGTTTACACATTCCATTCCGTGTACATTAATCGTAGGAGCCTTATCATTACTACCCGCAATTGTATTACCATTATCTTTTTCGGCGGGATTAATCTTCGGATATGCTGCTCATATTCTAGGGGATTACTTCTCCAAAAGCGGGGTACCACTATTCGCACCATTTAGTAAAAAGAAATACAAAGCACCTATTACTTATAGAACAGGGAAACTATCGGAGGTTGTCATCTTTGTCCTTACAGGAATCGCATTCACCTACTTACTAGTCACGTCATAGGTATATAGAAAGCATATATTCCGCTCCCTTCGCCTAAGGGCGAGAGTCGCAGAATATATGGTACAAGAAGGTTGTCCATTCATTTCAAAACGAAAGGATGAATAAACTTGTCTACGAATCCATATACTGTATTACAAAACCACGAGGGGGAATACGAATTGCCAGATAAGTATTTTCAGAGGATGCTTGAGCAGGTTAGGGAAGAGGAGAAAAAGTTCCTACGGCTTATACAAGAAAATGTTGGCAGGAAAACGAATTCATAGTATAATATTCCTAAGGGTAACTCTTTTCTATAGGATTTCTTCCTAATGGGGTATATGCGGTTTCATCCTAAACTTGAATCATGACGTACAGGTGCCTACTCACCACTTGTACATCCGACTGCTTGTGAATCCGTTTCATAAGTCGTCCTCTTTCTAAATAAGTTCATCTGAAAAAGACACTTTGCGATAGGGTGTCTTTTTTCGTTGTGCAGAAATTTAAATAGTTCAGGTCCGGACAGACATTAAATAACACATATAACATATATTAGACTAAGAAACAAAACACACTACAATGATAGGGGAGAATGACGATGAACAAAGGAACAAAAATTACAATCCTAGATGACCTTATGAAGGTGGCGGAATTCAGGGTTATGTTTGAACAAGGAAAAGTAACGCAGGTCTGGGTCAATCGGAGAGCAATTGCTACCGTTAAAAAGACTAATAAATAACGAGGATGAAAGGCGGAGATTTTAGAATGCATACTTCATATACTGATAAGGACATTAAATGGTTCCAAGCGTACGATAAGAATATCGATACGGCATTAAAAACAATCAAGAAATTAAAAGAAGACTTGTCAACGAAGCCAGAGCTTATGCCAACAACTTCCGATAAATACCGATTATATGTAAGTCTGTTAATTAATGAAGCGGTTGAGCTGCAAGAGATGTACATGGAGATGGAGGGACGGATGGATGACATGGAGCCTGTCCGTGAGGTAACGCAGGAAACCTACTAGCATATACTCTAGGTAACGGATTTTTCCTAACGAAAAATCGCCGGAGGCTACCTAGAGTATATGGGTATAACAAACTTGTCCATAAGGAGAGGATAGACATGGTTGAGACAATATCGATTATCGTAGCAAAAGGTTCTGGGGCAATATTCGGAGGATGGCTTGGAGAGAAATTTGCTATCACCCAGAATAAGACTAAACTTGTCAAATGGATTCGGGTTGGTACCATTACTGTTCTTTGGTACATTCTTGCCAAAGAGGTTGCCTTCATGTTACCTGTATTAAACTTATTCTTGTGAGGTGGGACTGATGAGTATTATTACTCCGGCGGTATTGGGAACCGCTATGAAAATTGTTGGCGCAAATGTCTTTAAGGTTGGCGGCGTTGCATTAACATCTTATGCGGGGTTTAAAATCTATCAGACCCGCCGCTTTAAATCACCATTAACATACCGCTTGGCTAACAACTGGGAATCATATGGATTATATAAGGAACACAAACCACTTTTAGGTGAGACCAAAAGATACACTCCTTCCTATATAAAGGAGGAGCGAAAGGAGGACTATTTATATAAAGCATATTTCAAACTTCCGGCAGGTATGTCTCTAGATGATATCAGAAGGAAACTTCCGGCTATTGAATTAAATCTAAATGCCGAGATTGGAACCTATCAGGAGGATGAGTATTGCGTAATGGAAATTTCAACTGGTCATTTAAAGCATCAAGAAATGTTTACGACTTCTCGATTTGAGGGCGCTGAGGGAATGGAACTCCCTATCATAATAGGAGAGAGTAAGAAAGGCTTGCAGATTGTTGACTTAGGGAAACGTCCACACATCTTAGTCGGAGGGGAAACGGGCGGAGGTAAATCCGTATTCGTCCGACAGGCTCTTACTTCCTTAATGTCGCTGAAGACACCGACGGACTTAGAAATTTATATGATTGATTTAAAAGGGGGTCTTGAATTTCAACTATTTAAGAATGCACCACACGTCAGGGAAATATCTAAGGAAGCCTTCTCCGCCTTTGAAGTGTTACGCACAGTGGAAGCCGAAATGGATAAACGACAGGCTGACTTTTACAATGCAGGGGTTACCAACATCAAAGAGTATCGTGAGGCAGTCGGTCATATACCATACATTTTGTTGGTCATTGATGAACTGGCAGAACTCTCGCCCGAAAGCGTAGGGAAGAGTGAGCTATGGAATATCCCAGAACACTTGCAGGATTATATCTATTCATTAAACATTGTACCAACTAAAGGTAACTCGGCTCCACCGAAGGGAATGATGAAAGCCAAAGACCTTTTAGAATACACACATTCTATGATTAATAGATTACTACGTTTAGCAAGGGCATTAGGGATACATTTATTCGTGGCTACACAACGTCCGGATGCAAAGGTACTTCCGGGAGATAGTAAAGCCAACATTCCAATAACGGTTGCCTTCCGTGTACGTAATGAATTAAACTCTCGAATCTTATTAGGAGAGCAGGAGGATGGAGCTGCTAAACTGAATCCGAATATCCCGGGGCGGGCGATTCTACAATCCGGTCATCTTACAACAGAGGTTCAGGTACCATTCTTATCCACGAAGAAAGCACATGAATATATGGAGGATATGCGGGTACAATATGACAGAGAGGTGTTCGAATCTTCTCTTCCTCCTATAGACACACCTCCTATAGAATTTCCAGAAGACTTGGGCGACTCAACGTTTCACATTCTCAGAGCTGAAGACTTGAACGAAAAAGAAGACCACTCCTAATCAGGGGTGGTCTTTAAAGTATTGTTAATGAGTTAAAAGGAAAAAGGTTAGCACTTGCTTGATTTACTCGCCTGCCTAGTATACACCAAACAAAGAAAAAGGTCTACCCCAACCGAGGGTAGACTTTATAAGATATGGGTCTTAACGACGAACCAGAGATTCAATCCTTACTCTATATTATGCGACTCGACACATAATATGATACAAACTTACCATATATTTTTTGCTTTTGTCACTGGTTGATTATTGGTAAACAAAAAGCAAACCAATAGTTTCGATAAACCCCTTTACATCTTCCCCAATATGGGTTAACATAAGGGTACATCGAACGACATACCTATTATAACAGGTATTACTTCACACATATAAAACTATTGGAGGGCTTAAAATGACAACTGATAAATTAGAAATTTGTAAAGAAACTATTCCAACGGGACTAACAGAAAACTATGTGAGTTACTGGGGCATTACAGAAGGTATGAGAGAAGCAGCACAAAACATTGCATACGGTACTGTTAAATCTGGTAAGAAAGCGACACTGTTCTATGACAATGAAAGAGGCGTAGGGGTACTGAAAGACCAACACACAGGATTCGATAAACGATATCTTTACATTGGAGAATCTGCACAACAACATGACGAAGACGGTTTAGGTAACTTCGGTGAAGGGTGGAAATTATTCTTGCTTGCAATGGCACGAAATAATATCGAACACAAGGTCGAAACGGTAGGCTACACATTCCGAGGCGTGATGGTGCAAACAGAGCATAATACAAACGTCTTAAATATTGAAGTCGAACCGAATGACCGAGAGGTTGGGACACTGGTTGAAGCGAAGGTATCTGAAGATGAATTCTTATATGGTGTTAAAGGGTTTGCTCCATTTGAAGATATTGACCAAGATGATGTGGTTCGTAATTCAGTATTGCCGGGGCGCTTTCATGAGCTATGGATTCGTGGGGTTCTTATCGGAGAAATCAAGGAAGAAGAATACTTCGGCTTCAATAACCCACTGGAAATCAAATACGCATACAATCTGACAGACCGCACTCTGATGAACCGAGATAGAACGAAAGTAAATATTTCAGATGCGTTAATGCAAATTGGTAGAGTGGTCTTTAGCGAAATGCAATACGATACGCAATTTATCGAGAACTTCATTTACGGTGCGATGGATAAAGAGAAGGCATCTAAATACGCTGACCTTCGTGAAGGTCCAATGGTGAGCTATTCTTGCGAAACGGATTTAGATACAATGCGCTCACTATGGATGCAGGCAATTGCAGAGTGTCATTCCGTAGACGTAGAAAAACTGATGATTCCTTCTCTAGAGAATAAAGATAAGAACAAAGAAGCAGAGAACATGGGGTATCACTTAATCCAACTTCCTACGGCTTGGAGATACTTCTTAGGTAGTATTGGATTCCCGAAGGTTGACGAGGTAATCAAGAATACCTCTAGAGTTAAGGAATCTACTTCAGCGGCAACCTCTGCTCCTGTCCTAGACTTAGAAGTAGCAGAACAAAAAGCTATAAAGGTACTAGGTCTGGAACGAGTAGAGGATTTACCTGCAATTAAATTTGCCGCAGAACTAGAGAACAATGGTATTGCAGTAAAAGGTCTGTACCACTTTGGAGATGACGTTATTTACATCGATGAGAAATTACATGATAACCTATATGAATTGACGAAGGTAATCATCCATGAAGGACTTCGTTGGAAAACAAAAGAAAACGGCGAGCCTCAGAAACTTATCACGGGCTACTCTGACATGGTGATGGATTTACTAGGAATCAAAAAACGTTAATACCCTCGTTTCGGTACGTTGCTTATACTGTAAACATAAGGAGGAATCACACATGAACAAAATGATAATGAAAGAACATTTCAAACAACTAAGAGCAGATGGGATTATCGGGAACATCTTAGAAGAGATGCGCCGGAAAGGTGAAGAAGACCCTAGACAATTTGCTCCGAGTGAACTAGATGGTCAAGACTGGATGAAGATGCTCGACGATGTTTTAGACCGTATGTATCAATCAGAAGATGACGTTCACCTAAAGAATTTACCTTCAGGGATGTATGAATGGATTCGAGACTATATGTATATTAATCATTGGAAAGAAATGCGAAGAATTGTGCATGACATTATGGATATCATTCGTGAGCAGGAAGCAGATGCAAAGGATTCTATGAATGGTATGAGACAGAGTGATTTCATATGACATGGTGGACAGAACAAACAGAAACAACACATGAGAAGACAGGATTGGACCTTCTAGGTTCATCCTGTCCCATATGTGAAACAGGTCTATTGGTAAAGAGAACGAGAAAAGAAACAGGTACTAACTTTCTTGGGTGTACGGAATACTTTTCTGGTGACTGTTCCTTTAATGTAAGTCTGAAAGAAACATTAATGATGGCAATTATGAGGCACACTGAGTTCTGTGAAGAAGATGCACTCTACTTCGGCGCATGGATAATCAGTAATGGCTACTAAGAAAGGAGACCTGTATGTACTTAAAATATGGATGGAAGATTGAGAAGACCGATTACGATAAAGGAACTGTTCTATTTGGATTCAACTTCAATACAAATGACGAATGGGGCGACGATGAGAGAGATACTTACTTATGTATCTACCTATTTAAGATTGGTATTACAATAGGTAAATTCCATTACCGGACGGACCAGAGAGGATGATGTAGATATGGAACCACTATACAAACCAGTAATACCGCAATGGGTTGCAAACATTTTAAGAAAGAAACAATCAGGTGACCCACTCGCTACAATCGGACACCGAAAAGAGTGGGACGAATGGAAGAGGAAATACTCTAGAAAGTATAAGTATGCAATGCGAAACGGTTGGATTGTAGAGGAGGAACACTGATGAGCTATGAGGTTACTGAGTATTGTAAACGATGTGACAGATGGATAGAAAATTGTGAGTGCTGCTGCAATGATTGTGGAGATTGGTTGCATGATTGTAGCTGCAAGGAAGGAGAAGAAAATGTGGGGACCAAAAACATTAACTGATATGATTTCATTCGTCTGGCATTACAAATGGGAGATGTTAAAAGCGTTACTTCCGGTAGGGATTCCAATATTCCTACTAGGCTTACTAACAGGGTGGTTTGTATGGGCGTAGTAATGAGAACTTCTGAGAAGAAACGTAACTTCCTAAAAGATGTAGGCTTTGAGCAAACCTTTGATGATGAACCGAGAGAAGCATTCGGACGTGTAGTGAACATGGAGAAATGGGAACGTCGAGATGTCTGGGTGACACATGCTTTGTACATCCACTTTGTAGAGAATGGAAGATGCTTCTGTAATTTATATTATGGGAGTGATGGATTTATGGCAGATGAGTTTTCCGAAAGGAATCTTATTTCAGAGATGGAGAAACGTGGATTTAACACTGAGGAGGAACTGTAAATGACTGAAGAAAACTGGTGTCACGGATGCGATAAGCATTTCGATGACTGCGAATGTTGGGAATGTGAAGAGTGCGGAGATGAAGTAGAAAACGGTGAGAAGTATTGTCGTCACTGTAAACCTGAGGAGGATGAAGAATAATGAAATTTTGGGTAATCGCTTATAAGTATGAAGAAGATGTATTTTGGGACTTCGCCAAAGGAGATGAAACGTCTGATTTAAACGAATCATGTTTTCTACCTACAAAAGAAATGGCAGAACAGTTTATTGAAGATGAATTAACGACTAATCATGTTGCAGTAGAACTCACACTAGAACGTCTAGAGAAGAATGGGGTCTGGTCATCAATGTTAGGTCGGGTGGAAGAATGGGATAGCCAATATGAGGAGGATACAGAATGAAAAACTTATTTGAGGACAATGAAACAGTTCGTATTAAGGCAACAGGGGAGATTGTTACGATTGACCATTGGTGGTACTCCATGAACAATCCCTGCTTTGGATATCAATATAACATTGTAGATAAACCGCAAACTTGGTTTATGGAACATGAACTAGAAAAGGTGGGGTCATAATGGTTGATTTAAGTTTATTCTTTGAGGCGCTAAAGAAGGATTTGAACGGTCAACAAATGGAAGTGGGAGATGAGTTTGCCTACACATGTAATAATGCAACCGTCGTATTCTCTATGAATCTAAATGAAAAAGGCGAGAAGGATTTACGTATTCAAGTAATTGGCGGGAAACCTGTACATATCGATACAGTGATTCCTATATTCGAGGAGGAAAACTAATGACTAACTTTGGTGTTTACTTAAACAATGAACTTATGATTGGCGGATTTAGCAACATAATTGAGGCACACAATGAAGCTATAGATTGCACAAAAGAAACAGGGGTACCACACGAAGTAAAACGGGTAATCCCTAACGGACAGATTAGTGATGGCAGCCATACATTCGATGAGCTATACTATCATCGCATGATTTTATTTGCAGCACTATGTAAGGTTCATAAAGAACATGCATGGAAATCATGGTTCCACGATGACGGCACAATGTTTGATGATTATTTCATTGTTGGGATTGAAACACCAGAAGGTCAATTTACTTACCACTATCATAAAGACCACTGGGATAAATTCGAGGTAGATGAATTGGCTTCGGCACCTTCTTGGGACGGACATACTAGCGACGATGTTATAAGATTATTAGATTTATAGGAGGGGTTAAGATGTTTTATAGGGAGGCAATAGAGATTGACTTCGAGGTGGCAAAAAGGGAGATTGACCTCCCTTGGCATCTAAAGGAGTCAATAGAAAATAACAAAAGTATCAGCCCGCAAATGGTGAGATTACATAGAGACTTAGTAGGAGGGTCTTTATACGATACGCAGGTTCAATGCCGGAAATATCTGAAGGTTGTTCTGGCGCATGAAGATTTCAAGCAAGGAAAAACAGTATACACAGAATATTAGGAGGACGAGGACTTATGAACATTTTAGAAAACTATATTAAAGAAGTAATTTCGGTGGAGCCTTATACAGAGGATTGGACAAAAGAATTCAATAAGGAATTTGTGGAGGTTACTTTAAAGTCGAACTGCTACGGTAATGTAACAGAAGGAAAACATATTTGGTCTAAAGAGGACTGGGAAAAGATTAAGGAGCAAGGATACTTCATGGCATAGGAGGAAGTAGAATGGGATTAGAAGTAAGGGCTAACATTAAAGAAGTCATTAACGTATTACCGATTGATAGTGTGGTACTCCTCCGACAAGGTGAACTGTGGCGAGAAGAAAATATGATTGAAAAAGAGCGTGTACAGGTTAAGGTACTACTAGAGTGTTATGGGCAACGAGAGGAAAGAACAATGACCATGTTCAAAGAAGAATGGGAAGAAATGAAGGAAAGGGGTTGGGTCTGGTGGTAATGAGATACTTTGTTGTTTTCCATGATAATCATGTAGGTGAAATCATGTCACTGGTGAATAAATATCCATTCCCAGATATGGAGAAGGGGAGCCGAATCGATATCAAAGGTGAGACGTATACAATTACAGGTAAATCTTTTAGTGCATCGATAAATGATGTAACGGTTAACTACTGGGTACAACGAATGGGGGAATCAGAATGAGAGTAGTAGATTATTGTGGTGACGAGGTATGGATACATGAAACTGATGTAGAGATTGAGAACGGATTAGAACACCAAGGTTTTGTTGACATCGATGCAAAGAATAAAGAGAAGGCAATTGAAATCTTGAAGCGTAATGGTTATGGGTTTGAATACTTCTACTTTGAAACATCTACTTACGTACACATGATTAGACGACCGAAAGGGGAGGAAATTAGAGATGACGAGTATTAATAAGTTTGTACCATTCGAAACAAGAGTAAGATTCGAGACAGAAGAAGGATATGAAGAAGGATTAGTTGTACAGATTCTAGGTGGAGGGAAACTATTATATGTACGAGATGCAATGAATCAGGTGTATGAAGTAAGTAAATACCATGTCACTATAATCTAGGAGGGATATTATGCAGCCACCAACACAATGTACGTTTTGTGGTCATGAAGTTGTATTCACATCGAATGCAGAAATATACGGAAAAGAATATGGGAATGGGAAGTGTTACCTTTGTCGGAACTGCATGGCAAGTGTTGGTGTGCATAATGGAACGACTAAACCGCTCGGCGTTTTAGCTACAAGGGAAATGCGGATACTGAAGAAAGCATGTCATGAACTATTCGACCATGTATGGAAGAGTAATCAAATAAGCAGGAGTGAAGCATATCGGAGGTTATCATGGATAATGCAAATACCTCCGGCGGATTGTCATTTCGGACATTTCTATACAGACCGCCTGATGCAAGCAATATCAATATTAACGAATCCGAACTGGTATCGGATTTAATAGGAGGAAATCAAATGTACCCAATAATACTACCTGAACATAAACCTGTCATTGAATGGGCTAAAAAGATGAAGGAGAGCCATTACAATACCTCTCACATTCTTGGAATATTACTGGCAGATAAGCCAGATAAACGATTTAAGAAGGATGAAGAATACCTAGCTGCTAGAGAAATATTCCACCAATACGGACCGACCCGGGATAATGTTGTGACGGCTATTACTATCGACCATTTTAGACTAAGTACCGACCTAAGAGAAGGTCACTTGGTTACGAACGGAGACATGATTGGGTACGCCTATAATGTATGTTACAAGAGAAGGGTGTTTGACCTATTCGTAAACAAAAAGTGTGACCGTTATGTCGGATGTTTCTCACTAGACGAATTTTGGTATGCGGGACGATTAGTATGAGAGACCCTTATTGCTTAAATTGTGGAGAGCCTGAAAATGTTGCTTTAATTGGTTGTTATCCGGGGCATGACCTATACAGATGTAATGAATGTGGTGATACATTCCCTGCCGGACGAGAAAAGGAATCTGAGTAGAGATGGAGAATTAAATACTAATTTACCAGTTTCTAAAGGTAGAATATTATAAACATATACCAAGAAGGGGAGGAGAGGCTATCATGGAAAACGCAGAGAAAAAGAAATTTTTAACAGAAATATTAAGGAAATACCCACCTGCAATGCAAACTGGTGGAGACATCATGAGATACTTTCTAGGTTCTGAAGCATTACTTAGAAGATTGAAAGTCGTGAGAAACATTCCACAACAAGGCGTATGCGTCCAGATAATTTCTCGTGGCTTATCTTCTTCTGAAAGGTCTAAATACCCAGGACCTGTTACTTGGTATGATAACGGGAAAGTACAGAGCAATAATGCTGAAACAATCTTTCAGGCATTGAGAATGCGGGCACAAGATTACAGACAGATATTTATGGTTATCGTGTATGAAGATATGCAGCGAGACCCAAAACTTGCACTCATCGAAGAACTACCAGACAAAGAATCAATGCTCCGCACGGAATTGGTGGACATCGACCATAAGCAGATGAATCGATTCATCCGTCATATGGAGCGCTCCAACATGAAGGCGGCGATTGATAAGGCACTAGACGACAACAACTTAGAACTAGCAAAAACACTAACCGTACAATTAAAGGAGATGCAGGCATGAGAACAAAGGAAGAGGCGTTAGATGTAATCAGTAATCTTTTAGATAAGATTAAATCATTCGGTTATGGGGAAAAGGTAACGCTCATCATGAGGAAAGGAGATGATACGACATACAAGCAGCGTACGAGAATTTACGGTGATGTTCGTAAGAATGGCTACATCGGGTTGAAGGACGGTAAATGGATACTGTATGCTACCCCGGACGATGATTACGCTCTACCATTATATGACCTTACTGTAAGTAACAGAGGTCGAGGACAGACAAAAGTGAAACTGGCATTTATGGTTGTAGATATTATAAGAGGTTGGTAAATATTGAGGGGGTTATCCTATGAAAGTATGTAACTATTGTGACGAATTAAGACCTGAGGTAAGACCATCTCCATTTATGGCAGATGGTGCAGCGAACATGTGTAAAGATTGTTGGGAGGTAACCCGAGAGAGCCACAAGGATACGGAAATGGATATTGGTGAATTTAAAGACTATCCGCATGAAATGTATAACAAATTTCTTGTTCTAAAATGGGATGATATCCTGAACGTTTTAGAAGGCTCCGATGAATTTGAGCAACTAGAGGGAATCATTCGACGAGTGATGGAGCTGAGAAAGTTCGGCGGTCGAGACCCGGAACCATCTTATTATGTAGTCAATAAAGATGAACCATATGCAGATAAGGTACTTGAACTTATTCAGAAAGAGGAGGAAAAGAAATAATGGAATACGAACTACAATTCAGAAACGGTGTCACACTAGAATCAATCACTAAAATGGTGTCTGGTAATTCGGAAACGGTGCCACATGGTAAGTGGATGTACCAGATGAATCCAGATAATCGAGATGAGCATTGGATAGGGTCGCAACATGACAATTTAGAAGACTGTTTGAAAGAAGCCTTCAACGAATACAACAATGGTATTAGTAAACATGGATTCTTCCTTATTGCTCAGGTTAATCATTATGTTCCTCATATTGATACCGACGATATCATTGAACATTTACGGGATGATGCACAAGATAATCATTCAGACCTTGCGGAATCTTTCCTTGATGACGTAACTCGTAAGCAGGAGAGGGAATTAGAAGAGCAATTAAACGAGGTTTTAATTAACTGGTTAACACGACACAACTTACATGCTACCTTTGGTGAATTACAGAACATGTTTAAGGTGAGTGCTAGTTTCGGGTCCATTTATGAAATCGAACCTTATTACGAATAATTCTGGCAGATTTTGTCGTAATTAGTACCACTTCCCATTAGTAATTTGATATAATAGAATAAGGAGGTGTTAATAATGAATCTATTAGAAGTGTTAGTAAAAATGAAGACTGGTCAAGGCGCAACATCAAATGATGGAGTGAACATCCGACGTGATAAAGTAGGTGTGGTGTTTACTAGTACAGGGAATGTATTACCATTAATGGAAGAGTACATTCAAAAAACGTGGACTCTAGACCCATTATACTTACCTGTATCTGAAGTGCTTACTCGATTAAGCGCAGAAGAAAATGTGGTATTCGTTGCTGAACGCTTGGAAGGTGGAGTAAAGATTTTAACGCAATACCGTAAGGCTCCGGGAACGGTTGCTGACATTCAGATGTTCGATGAAATCGGTCAGACTTGGAAAGCAACAGGAGCAAAATTCCCAACAGACTTAATGCTTGCGAAATGGTACGAATATTCTTACCAATAATCTAATAATAGGACTGTCCCAACGACTGACTATTATGCTACACTAGACCATGACATTATATTCATGGGGGATGAAACATATGGAAGAAGACAAAAAATTTAACGGATTCAAACCACGGTTGGACATGAAAGGGTTTACTTCAATCCCGAATGAGTTTTTCGATGAGGCATTACCCAAAATCAAGAGTTTATCCGAACTGAAGGTCTTACTGGCTCTATTCCGTAAAACATACGGATGGGTAAGCCACATTGACCAAGAAACAGGGGCGCCCGTCTACAAGGAAGAAGATGCGGTGTCCCTGTCTCAATTTGAAGAACTAACTGGCTTATCCAGACCTGCTTGCAGCGATGGAATCAAACGGGCTATGGACGATGGTTATGTTATTTGTACCAAGAAGGGTTCCTTTGGTGGATATACCAGAGAGAATCACACCTCTGTTTACATGGTCGCACAGGAAGGTATGATACCACCACCGCCACCAGAGCCGAAGCAAAAGCCGAAACCAGAACCGAAACCTGAACCGCCACAGGAACAAAAAATAGAGGCGGCACCCGATATGAGTTTTACCGATGACACAGAACGACTAAAGAACATTAAAGTGGTGATGCCTTCCGATAAACCGAAAGAAGAGGAAGAAGACATCCCGAACATTTTAGATGAGCTATACAAACCAGAAGAAAAACCGACGAAGCAAGATAAACGAGGTAAAGGATTCCAAGACATTCCACGAACCAAATGGAATGCGAATCATCTAGTTGCCTACTTCCGACATATGTATAAATTGGAACTAGGTATTACCGCTCCTGCTTCAACGAACAAAGATAGAGGTCAATGTAAGAATCTACTCACGGCTTATGCGCCTGAGCAGGTGGCTGATGCAATCGACTTCTATATTCAAAATTACAAACATCTCACTTATTTGCCAGAGGGTTACCCTAACTTCGGTCAATTCTTCGCATACCGAAACACTATAATCCCTCAAATGCTGAATCCTTCAGCGGCAAAGAAAAAGAAATCGAGCGTGAGAGAGTATCAACCAGAGGTGAAAAAGAACAATGACAATGACGGAACTGGAGAGTTTAATTGGGAGTGACGTCTTCTTTCCTTTGGAGCCTAAGATACAGAGAAGACATGGCATACTGGAAAAATACTATCCTGCTGATTTTCAATCATTTCCTTTACGAGATATGAATGGAACACCGATTCCGAAACGAATGGAAACGGCACAAACACTGGTCGATTATGCGGCTAGAATCCGGCACCATCGAAAAGAAGGTACGGGAATTTTCTTATACGGTATGAACGGGGTGGGCAAAACCCACCTTGCCGTATCGGTACAAAAGGCTGCTATCCGACAAGGATTTCGTACGCAATTTGCGAACCTTGCAGGAATCATCAATCTGTATGTAGCAGGTTGGTACGATTCCGCTAAAGTAGACCTATACAACAAACGTGTGAAAAATAGCGACTTTTTAGTTATCGATGATGTAGGTAAAGGGTTCCAATCAGAACGAAGCGAACTGGCTCCTTCTGTATTTGATGAACTGATTCGTTACCGTACAAACCGATTACTACCGACAATCTACACAACTAATGCATCCCTAACGAACTTATCCGAAAGGTATGGTATGTCAGTGGCTTCCTTGATTGAAGGAAACGCAATTAAGTTGTATTTCGAAGATAAGGCTTCCTTCCCGGATTGGCGGAAAGTACAAGAAGCAAAACGAATACGAGAACAATATGGAGGGGTATAAATGCTAGGTGGTGACATAAGCAATGAGCTTGCACCAACCATTGTGATTGACCTTGAAAATCTCGTCATCCTTAGCGAATCCAGAATGTTTGGGTTCGCTAAATCTTTGAAGATTAATAAGAAGGCAATCCCAGTGTTGGATGCAATCATGTATCGCGGAGTAGGTATCTATTTAATTGCACAAGGATATGACGAAAAGGAAATGTCTATCATCCGAGACAAACTGGACGATATTGATTTTCCTTATACCAAGTTGTCATTTATGGAGGATAATACAGAGAAGGAACTACTATTATCCAGACGACATGTGCATTTTTACTTTTACAATAATCCATTACATGCTTCCGTTGAGAATAAACGTAAAGAAAAATGGGTGCAGCATGTAGGTGAAATTTATCATTATGGAGAGTGAGCAAGATGGAGGAAAGACGACTGAGTGAAGAGATGGAACTCCTGAAGGAGGCAATCCGAGGTAATGCAGTAAGTGAATTGGTGAAGAACAAAATTTTACGTCGTGAGAAGAAACCAAAGGACGGCGGATATCATTACGTATTCTTCAAGGAAGGTTCCGCACAAGAGCAATTGGCACACTTCCTATTCGAACATTATGACGAACATAAAAAGACGGCATCTTTAGAAATCATTAACCAATACTTCCCGGGATTCAAACTGACTGAATCAGTGGAGCCAATGTCATATTGGATGAAAGAGGTACGCCGTAAACGTAAACGTGAGAAACTGGCTGACGGTATTGCAAAGGCGATTGAATTTCTAAAGACGGAAGATGAGGAGGGTACGGAAAAGGTACTGACTCGCATGATGTCCGAAATCCAAACAGAGGTCAACGTAGCAAAAGACCTTCACTGGAATGTTGAGGTCGAAGAACGTAAGCAGGCATATACCAAACGGGCGGAAGGTCTGGGCTTGGTGGGTATTTCATATGCAGGTATCGAGCCAGTGGATAAAGCGACAGGCGGAATCCAAGACGGGCAATTAATTTCTATTGTTGCCATGCCGAAAACAGGTAAAACATATCTTGAGGTCTTAATCTCAAACTATGCTATTAAAGCAGGGTACCGTGTGTTATTCATTACCCGAGAGATGGGTAATAATGAAATCGCAACTCGTGCTGACGTTCTGTACTTCATGATGAATGCGACGCACTATAAGGAAGGTATGCTTTCCGATGACCATAAACAGAAATACTTTGATGGACTGGATGCCTTGAAAGAAGAGGACATCGGTGACTTCATTATCTCCGGTGATGATTCACACGGATATGGTGTATCAGCGGTTCAGGCAAAGATAGAAGAATATAACCCAGACCTTGTTATCGTCGATGGTTCATACCTTTTAGATGATGAAGAAGGCGGGACGGCAATGTGGGAAAAGATTACGAACATTACTCGTAAACTAAAACGGGTTGCTCGTAAAACTGGTAAACCAATCATTCAATCTTCTCAGCTATCGGCGAAGACTGGTAAGGTTGGTAAAGCGAATGACCAATCCACAATTTCATTTGCTCAATCATTTGCTCAGGACTCGGACGTTGTTATCGAACCATTCCGTGATGAAGAAATGAAAGCTATGAATTTAATGGGATTAAACCTGATGCTTGTGCGTGACGGTAATACACCGAACGTTGTTATTCATTGGGACTTTGAAAATACGAAAAACTTCGGTAAGTTGGCAGAAGATATCATTATGGATGAACCAGAGGAAGATGATGGCGAGCCGCTTATCTTTGCGTAGGAGGATAGAAAGCATGTTCATTAGAAAACGTAAACTAATCAGACACTTCGAAGCAGAAATTGAGGAATTAACATGTCATGCTGAAATGTGGGAAACCAGAGAAGAACTAGCTATGGCGGAGGGTGATGACCGAGCAGAGGTATATCACCTGAATAAGGTTAGTTGTGAGGGAGCTATCTCAGAATTAAGACGACAGATTGCTATTATTAAAGGTATTTATTATGTACCATTGAAGGGGTGATTTTCATGTGGGGCGGAGGACCTTATGGGTGGAAGGAGAAAATATTTATGTTTCTCCTCTTTCTACCTATGATGATATATGACTTCTTTACACATCACATACCACGATTATTTAGGAGGAGAAAATAATGAATGATAACAAACTACGTGTACAGGTAAGTCAGTTAAATCATGCGGTTACTGAGGTAGCCACAGATGTTAACCGTATTGAAGAAGAACTTATAGAAGTAAAAAGATGTATTCGAGAGAGTTCTGCTTTTGGAACATTCACTCCTGAAGGGGACTTCCTACTTAACCTACACAACCGTCTCGACAACGTGCATGTATTGGTTCGAGAAATTCTAAAGAAAATCTGATTCACTAGTGTACCTATTACAGGTACACTTTTATTTGTGAAGGGCATCAAGAAAAACAAGATGTAAAATACTGGTACACTAGTTTGCCAGACTGATATAAACTTAATTTATAAGGAAAACAAACACACAAGGAGGAAATAACAATGACAAAGAAGGTTGACGAAGTAACAGTGGTTGAGGAAGTAAAGGAAGTAAATGGAACGGTGGACTTACTAAAGATTGCGGAGAAAACGGTTGGCGATTTAGTAGAGAGTGGCTTTGTACAAGAAAAGATGGAAGAGCATATGAAGAAAGCCATTGAGTCTATAATGGATGATACATTCGGACGTTGGAGTACATTCAGTAAAGCCGTTAAGAAACAACTGGAAGAGAAGATGGATATTAACTTAGATGAATTAGGATTGGCTTCCTATAATACGATGGTTGGCGAAATGTTTAAGGAGAACTTCGATAAAATGCTGAAAACTGACGGGGTAGACAAACTTCGTGAAACGATAGAAGGTTTCCTAAAAATCGATGAAAAAGAAATCACTTTATCGGAACTGATGAAGAAGATGAAATCTGCATACCAAGCGAAGATTCATGAGGACGAAGGAGAAGACCTTGGCGGTTTAGAAATATCATTCCACTATAAGAAATATACTTCCCTTACATTTATTGATTTCGATGGGCAAGAGGGTATGAGTTCTTATGAATGCCGATACAGAATGTCTGTTCATAACGAAACAGGAACGATTAACGGATTAACAATTAAAGGTAAAGAAATCACGAACAAGACGGTTATGGATGGTCTGTATAAATTTGATAACCAGATGCTTCAACTATTTATGAAAGGTACAAAAATCATTATGGACCCAGACAATATTGACCATGAGTATGAGTACGGTGAAGACTACGACGATTAATTGTCGTCTTCACTAGTTCCTCAAAATGGGGTATACTAAAGATGGTCGAACAAAGACCTATTATAACAGGTACAATTGGAGGTAAATCACATGAAAGTAAACGTATTATTGACACTGAAAGAGATTACCGCAGATTCAGCACTGGGTCCGGTAGAGGTAATAAGAGTAGAGAACGTTAATGACTTGTCCAATCAATTTACTCCGTCCCGAGGTAGGGTGCAGGTAACACATACAATAACGGTTGGCGGAGACACATACGCAATTGTAATCTTCTTCAATGAACAGACGTACTCTTTCATGAAGGGATACAATGGAAAGATAACAACGGTTAAGCAGGAAACGCAACGTAAATTAGATGAAATCTTATCTGACTTACTCGACAAGGTGCTTGAAGAGAATGATAAGAAAGGGAGGAAGAAACAGAAATGAGTAATTACAAAAGAGACGCTCAAACGATGTTATGGCACTACTTCCAACTTTGTTTAGATAATCCAGTGTATGATAATCGGATGGAAGTAGAAGGAATTATTGATACGCTTCAATTAATGATTCAAGAGGAAATTCAAGATACTCTAGCATTACAAGATGCGCCACCAACACCAAAGATATCGAACCCAAAAGTAAAGACCTTTACCGACTCCTATAAACAGGTAACACCTTTGCGACGGGAACTGATAACGGCGGACCAAGCAGTAACGGAATTCTTGCAGCAACCGGGAATCATTTATGTAGATTTGAAAACGACAACATACGGGCATGGAGAATTTTCGCAGCAGATGGAACTATCGCAAGATGTAGCACTAACATTGATTTACAGAGAGGTAGAAGAAAAATGAAAGTGAACGAATATTATTGCAGCGATTGTGGTACGCCACTGAGCGGCAGCATATGGCATGTATATCATGAAAGATGTATCAAATGTTTTAATAAAAGATGTAATGAAGTGAAAGGACAGAAGGAGGAATAGAAATGGCAGATGGCGGATTCCATGCAGTACCAATAAAGAGTCAAGAATCATATAACAAACTGAATCGTTGGGGTGTATTCAATGCAAACCATCACGAAAATTTCCTGAGTCTTGGCGTAGATATCTTAGTAACATACCAAGGAGATGACCGCAACTTAGGAGATGAAGAGGGAAACTTGGTTACGTTACGTATGATGGTTCAACATGGAATATCGCACGGTAAGCCATATAGGAACCTCCACCCGAAAGAAGCCTACGAGAAGATGGACGTCACAGGTAGGGGTGTTAAATCAGCTTTATCCGGTCTTCCAGATGATATTAAATTAAGTCAATTCTTATACGAACTTAACGAAGCATGTAAATGGGATGAGGAGGCATATCATGAACTCTGGACATAAACAGAAGATAGATGGAATGGCAATACTAGGTATCCATCCAAGCGGAAAGGCAGCAGGGTGTATTGAGTACAAAGCATTCGATTTTAGAAATCATAACTATTTAACCGATTGTTTCTATGATGACGAAGCCGTTGAACAACTATTGAACCAATTACCTGAAGGTCTTTCAAACTGTATCGTTGTTACTTTCTTCACTATGAACTGGAATAGTACGCCTACATGGGAGGAACCACATGATGGTGAAATGGAGTACAACCTAGTTTCTCATACTGTGGTACATTGGGATTACAAAGAATCTTATCGGCATGACTTATCGGTAGAGGTGACCTTTGATGGGCAAATCGCCTACCCACTTCCAGAGGGAGGAGCCGGACCGTATAAGTCACCTGATGATGAAGAGTATAAACAGGTTCTAAATGATATTGCGGAATGGGAAGAATTCTTTGATGAAGACTTTTCTTTATCGAGTACGGTAAAGGATAAATTGAAAAAGAGAGACATTCCTTTCAGCATATCGAGCGTATTTCTAAACTAAGTGTAGGTGATTACAATGGCATTTGATGCATGGAGATTCCTTTCATACTTCGGTGTAGAAGGAATTAAACAAGCAAGAAACGATAACGTAATGGCACATTGCCCGGACTTTGAAGGTAAACACGGTAATGGTGACCGAAAACGTTCCTTCGGGATTCTAGAGAAATCAACATGGGACAGAAGAAATTCCCAATGGACTCCGGCAGGAACATCCAACTGTTACGTATGTGGTGGTTTTACGTTAGAACAATTGACGGCAAAATTTTTAAGTCGAAACTTGGGTCGTCCTGTAAATGACCTAGAGGCTTACAACTGGCTTATGGAACAAGACCTACTTCCGGAAGATGATGAAATAGGACACTTGGATGAATTGGCGCTAGACCTGAAGGTATTAATGGGTGAGATTTCGGATTCCAATACGTATGACATTGCGGTACTGGACGAATATTTAAAAGCGTTACATCCACAGGCGCTCCGAAGAGATGGGCAGCAGGTATTATCGGTTGAGATGGTTCGAGATGTATTCCAGATTGGGTATTGCGAACGTTCACAACGAACGGTAATTCCGGTGTTCAACAAGAAGAAAGGATTAATGGGTGTTATCTCAAGGGCAACACGAGATGATGACTTTATCCGATACGGTGTAGGTGTTCCTGACGAGACCTTCCCGAATCCGGGATGGAAGATGATGCTCGACTTCCCAAAAGGTGATGTCGTATTCAATGAAGATAAATGGGACCCTTTCAATAAGGACACCATTTTAGTAATTGAATCACCAATGGACGTTCCATACGCCTATATGCATAAGATTCAAGAACAGGTAGACATCGGAGCTATTATGGGAGCTAAACCTTCTCGGGAGCATGTCGATAAGATTGCTCAATACGAAAACGTCATACTCGGCTTGGATAATGATGAAGCAGGCGCAACGGGAACTGAATTTTTAAAAGAAGAATTAAAACGTAGGAAGAACAGGATATGGACATTTGATTCATATGGTAATAAGGACTTAGGTGGCTGCACACCAGAACAGGTAGCAAATCTATTACAAAGAGTACGAAAGGATGGGATTATATAATGGGATGGTTTGAAGAAGTTGTAGAGGTGGACGTTGTATTTATTACGGAGAGTGGTCGTATTTTAAAGCGTGACAAAAAGACGACGAAGCAAATTGAAAAGATAACAGAGGCTCAGGTATTCCGTATACGTGACGAAGTGGTTGAGTATACGGCGGCACATATTCATAAGACTGACCACACAATACTAGTGATTCTAAAACAGATTGTTGATGAGACAGTCGATGAAACTTACTACCTATAAGAGGTGATACATCATGTCAATGGCGGGGAGAGAACACCAACAACGTAGGAAATTAACCGCCGGAGTAAACGTTACGACAATCCGTTGCACCGTTTGTATGAAAAAATTCGGGCAGCGGGAGGTCGTGAAATACCAAGGGCAATTTTATCACAAGGAATGCTTGGATGATTTGCGCCACGGTAGACATAACGATTACAAAGGTAAAAAGCAGAAAGATAGACGACCTCCGATAAGAGGTGTTTAATATGCGTGTATCAGAAATACAATGTATACACTGTATGCGATGGACTACTCCGTCGAAGGCATATGAAGAATCCTGTTCCTTCGGCGACGTCTTTAGATGCCCAAAGTGTAAGGAGATATTTGCTGACTTTGAATGTAAATGGAGGGAACGAGATATGTCTAATGATACCGTGGAAATTACTTTTAAAGAGTTTACCGGACATAGAGAACTCGGTAAGAGGGTACTAACTTGGAAGCAAATTATGCAACTGAAACCGGGGATGAAAGTAACATTCTCCTATTTCAGATTCCTATACGAAATAAAACAAATTGCAGCAAACACTGGATATCCGGAAGGGGACATTTATGTAGAACGTTTAAAACCGGATGTAGAAATTCTATTACAATAGTTTCGAAAGGTAACATACAATGAAGATACAATAAAGAAACAGGAGGAGATACACATGCAAATTACAATCATTGTGGATAGAAGTGAAGATAAGAAAAATATAGACCTTGAGGAGAAATTCTTCTTTAAAAATTATTCCGACCCAAATGATGCATTAACATTTATTGCGAAGGACCTTCCAAAAGGACCACTAAAGGTAGAGAAGATTATCGGCACTGGAATTGATGGTATTTCCCGAGAATTGAAAGTGGAATTTAAGGATGGACGATTGGTACTGGTTAACCCAGACAATGGTTGGGTGATTACGAAATAGGAGGAAAACGAATGGAAGACTTAACAGTATTAACACCGGACGAATTATTCATAAGATATCGACATGCTTTAGACTCAGCAAACATTACTTCAGCTCAAAATATTCTAATGGAATATGGGCGCCGAGGAGAAAAGGATTTACGAGGAGAACCATTTGAAAATATCTTCAAACGGAATCCAATGGTAAAGGAATGGTATGAAAAGGGCGCAGCACTGAGGGAGGAGCAACAATGACGAAGCCGAAATTAACAATCGTGAAGAATGATGATAACTCCATGACAATTAATGGATTTATCAAGGATGTTATCATATATCCTCCGGACCATAAAGGGAATGAAATTACAATCATCGGGGATGAAGAGCAGCGAACGAAATTACGTCTATTCACTACGTTTAACCTAAATGGTAAGACATACATCATTGGATACCTGACGGAGTACAATGACCGAATTATGTACTATGAGCAAGGTACGGTTGAAGGTGAAGTATTTAAACTACACACCGTGAAGGAAGTCACTGAGAAAGATAAACTTATTAAGGTATATCAGATTTTACAGGGGATTTTGAAGGAGGATGGATACTATGAGCGGATTGGTTCGGACACACCGGGTATATAAGGAAGAGGATATCCCGGCAGAAGTGTATGAAGCCTTAACGTTACCGAATCCAGACTTTATAAGTGCGATGAAGAGGGGTGCCTCGGTTCGAGGCATTCCAACTCATATTAACATGTGGCACGAGAAAGATGGATTGGTTTATATTCCACGAAACTTAGACCCAGACTTATTGAGACTACTACCTTACTGTACTGATAAAATGGTAGATGGTCATAAGGTAGATATTGAATTTAAGTCGTCATTACGAGAATACCAGAATCCTGCCGTAGAAGACTTGTCAAAAAGTACAGGGGGAATCTTACAAGCCGGATGCGGAACAGGTAAGACTGTAATGTCTCTAGCCTCAATTGCAAACGTAGGACGAACAACACTCATACTTGTACATAAAGAATTCTTGCAGAATCAATGGGTGGAGCGTATTAAAGAACATTTAGGTTACGATGCAGGTATTGTCCGTGGTGATACATGGGACTGGGAAGGGAAGAAGATTGTTGTTGGGATGTTACAAACCTTATACTCTCGTAGAGAATCTATTCCTGATGGATTCCTAGAATACTTCGGTCTGATTGTATCAGATGAGGTACATCGAGTGGCTGCTGATACGTGGTCATATGTAGTAACAATGTTCCCGGCTCGGCGACGTTGGGGATTAACGGCAACGGTCAATCGAAGTGATGGATTACAAGAAGTATTCTTATCACACATTGGTCCGGTTATTCACCAACTAAAAGCTGATGAACTGAAACCGAATGTTGTTCGAATAGACTACTATGAACAAATGAATCTCGATGAATTTAAGCAATACAATGGTGAGATTCATATTTCCAAACTGGTTACAGGTCTATGTAAATTGCCTAGACGTAACAAACTGATTTTAAACTTGGCTGCTCAGGCGGTGCAGAAAGGTCGGAAGATAATTGTATTCTCCGAACGTGTGAAGCATCTTGAAGAGCTGAATAAGGACTTTAATGAACTTGCCAAAAATACGGACTACACTAGTGGGCTTTACATTGGTAAGATGAATCAAGACGAGAGGGATGAGGTTGCTGAAGAATGTAATGTACTCTTTGCAACTTACCATATAGCTAAAGAGGCTTTAGATATACCGGAATTGGATACGGCAATATTTGCTTCACCTGTATCGAACGCTATTACGATACAACAAGGGACAGGACGAATCACAAGGTTACATGCAACCAAACGTGAACCATTGGTACTGGACATTGTAGATACAGGAGTAGAAATTTGCATGAGACAATTCTATAAGCGGGTTAATATCTATGGTGACCTTGGCTACCCAATCCATACGAATTAGGGAGGGAGAAACTTGAACAGGATTACCCTTGAATGGCATTGTGAGGAATGCAAGACAAGAAATATAAGCAGGCTTCCTGAAGGGTACGTCCTGAAAGAGGGGATAATCAACATGAAGAGTAACTGCTTTAACTGTAAGGTGGAAAATGATTTAATGATTCACTTCTCTGTTACTGTACTACCGTTCTAGGAGGAAACGCTTTTGAATAAAGTAGGGAAATGGTGTCTGGGGATTGCATTACTTGCAGCCTCCCCATTCATTGCACTGAAGGTAATTGAATACGGAGCCACATTCGTAATGTGGACTTTCATGATACTGGGGGTATAAATATGAAGAAAGTATTACTATCGCTATTATTACTGGGTGGTCTGGTCGGATGTTCCGATACAGACTCATGCAGCGAAGAAGATACGAGCTATTACGGGGATTGTCGTCCGGTCGATACAATGACGGATGATGAGAAACGTGAGGAGCTAGAGGATATGGTCGAAGATAACTTGGACCTTGAATAACATACCAAATCAGTAAAAAGAAAACGTTGTATAGTTCGAGAAACATCTGTTATAATATGTATAAGTAATAGATGTTGCAGATATACTTATAATATAGGAGGAGACAAATTATGTTTACGACAAGTGAAAAAGCAATGTTAGAGGTATTGGGATTAGATACGAACATCTCAGAATTATCAGCAGCGGAGGTTTCACACAATGCTTTGCGAGTAAAAGCAATGGCAGAGGTGCTGAAAACTTACGAAAAACAAATACGTCTACGTGCATTTGAAGTAGCTGAAGCTGAAGGACAACAAGATGACAAGGGTTCTTACCTGATTAAACTAGAGGATGGGTCATCAATCAAAAAAGAAGCTCGAACTTCTGTCAAAATTAATCAAGAGGAAAGCGTTAAGTTATTCCAGAAACGTCAACTTCATAAATTGCTGACACCGAAATTCAACAACATCGAGCCAAAAGCCATTTTAGATGAGCTACTGCTTTACAATTCTAAACTGGTTGACGATGTGGAATTTGAGGTATCACCACAGGCACTTGAGCAAGCATACCTTGGCGAACGTATTTCTGAGCAAGAATTGCAAGATGTAACGACTCGTGAAGTAACTTATGCTTTCAAAGTGGCAAAGAAGAAGTAATGATGTAGTTCGGGCAGGGCATGAAAGGAGGAACGAACATGGGTAAAATCTACACTATAGGTGGTAAAGACATCGAATTGCATACTATCGGAGAACTGGCTAACAAGCTAGAGCGTCAAGGGCAAACGATTCGCAAATGGGAGAGACTCGGAATCATCCCTGCCGCAACATATCGAGCGCAATCTGGAAGACGTTTATACTCAACTGACCAAATCAAAGCCATTAAGAAAATGGTAGACGAGTACGATTTAAAACAGGGGTTACCAATTCCGGATGGGTTCAAGGAAGCGGTATTCAAGGCTTTTGAAGAGGCAACTGAAAAATTTGATGAAGTTGAAAATAACGGTTAACTAGTTAGTACAAAACGGATACACTATAAATAAGAACAAAGGGAGAGAATCACAAATGGAAGAAAAACAAATCGGGTCAATCAAAAATAACTTTGCATTTCATCCTGCTACTGGCGGAAAGGCTGAGAAGCATGAAGCGGTAAGAAATGAATGTGGAGAGTTAGCAGCAAAACTTGAAACACTTTGTCCACAATCAAGAGAGCTTTCAGTTGCTAAAACGAAGCTAGAAGAAGTAATGATGTGGGCGAATGCCGCAATTGCGAGAAACCCGGAATAACTTATTGGGGAGAGGAACAAGATGAGGACAGAACAAAAGTCGTTTGGGATGGCATTTGTACTATGGCTCTTCTTCGGGGGATTAGGAGCGCATAGGATTTACATTACGGAAAAGGTACACTACTTATTCTGGTACTGGTTGCTTTGCATCTGTACCTTCGGAATCATCGTAATAATCGACGTATTTAGATTAAAACGAATGATTGAGAACGAATATGTAAGAGAAAAGGTTTTAAAAAGCAATTAGGGTAGTTGCTTACGGTAGGGTAATATAAAGGTAAGGGAACGACGGGAACGAAATACTTCCCCTCTTCCTTTCAGGGTATCGAAGATAACGGAATGTTTACCAACTGATTCCTTCTGTTATAACCCCTTTGATAACTTCGGTACCTTGAAAGGAAGGGAATTAGCCACTCTCTTCTTACCATGATAAAACTCAATAACTCCAAAAGTTAAATGTGTGATGGGTAGGATAGCAATTTTGCTTCCTGCTCAGGGGTACGGAACCTCCAAATGTGTGAATGTGTGATTCGAAACGTGTGTATAGAACTTTCCGTACCTCTGAGGGTGAAGCAAACACCCGTAGGAAAATTATACGATGTAGGAGGAAATGACATGGCAGAAGTCAAATCAGTATCACTTCGAGGAGGATTCACTGTTAACATGGGAAACTATGAATCAGCGAAAATCGAAGCAGAAGTAGTATTAGAGTTACAAGAAGGTGAAGATGTAAAGGATGCTCTTCAACAAGCACGAAAAATTATCGATGAAGAAGTAGGAGAGCAAATGACTTCACTGAAGAAACTGTCTAACGTGAAAAACGGTCGAGACGGTAAAATCCTGTCAGTAGTAGCAGGAGAGTAAGACATACGCCTGCCGAGAGCAGAGCGAACAACTAGAGAGATACTTAAAACAAACTAAAAGGGAAAAGCCTGTCGAGTACAGAGCGAACTAAGAGGAGGAAATTTATTATGTCAAATTTATCATGGATGTCTGAAGGTTACGATGCGGTGGAAAAACGCTCTAAGGAGTTAGAAGAGCAAAATGGTAATTACATCCCGGATTTCATTTTAGGGGAAAACGAGGAAGCAACATTGGTATTTTTAACGGATAAACCTGTTAACTACTACCAACATTACCTGAAGCCGCAAAAACGTTACTTTACTTGCTCACAAGACCCTAGCTGCCCATTATGTGCAACTGGTAATAAACCATCATTTGCAGGTGCTTACTTAGCAATCGATACTCGATTCGAACGTTGGACTTCGACTAGAGATAACAAGGAACACACTCGCCAAAATGCGGTGAAAGTTGTGAAACTCGGTATCAAAGCACTTAAAGCGCTGCAAGCACAACATGGCAAACGTGGTTTACTGAACCATGCGTGGGAGGTAACGAAGACTGGTCGTGATTCTCAGACTCAATGGTCATTCATTCCTGTCCCATTAGAGGACGTAACTGCAACGTTAAAACTTCCTACGGCTGAAGAGCTTGAAACGATTCGTCAACAAATGTTTAAGCAAATTGCTCCGAAAGAACCGGGCTACTTAGCTGACATTTTAGCAGGTCGCAACCCGAACCAGAATCAAGGTCAACAAGGTGGATACCAACAACCGCAAGGATACGGTCAACCACAGGGATATGGTCAACCGCAAGGATATAATCAGCCACAAGGTCAAGGTTATAACCCACAAGGTTATCAACCGCAGGGATACCAACCACAAGGATATGGACAACCACAAGGTCAACCTCAAGGGCAACAAGGTTATGGCGCTCCTCAAGGTCAAGGCTATGGTCAACAAGGTGGATACAATCCTAACCAAGGTCAACAGAACCAAGGTTATGACCCAAACCAAAATCCTTTTGACGGTCATCCGGCGGGAACTGGTGACGAAACACCAATCCGTTTCATGTAACAATTGACACTAAATAACACCCAAAACTTACAATGATAAAAAGAAAGTACATTCTACATGGTTGGGGAACCGGGATGTACTTTCTTTTCTCTTAAAGAGGAGGAAACGGAAATGGCAGCACCAGTATTGGAAAGACCTGTAAGAGAATTACCTGAGTACGCTGATAATATCCTTGTGTATCATATGCAACTAGAACGATTGTTAGCACGGCTCAAGAAAGCAAAATATATTGTATACGATTTAGAGACTACTGACCTATCATTCTTAAAAGCAGAGATATGTGGTATCGGTATTGGTATCATTGACGATGATATCACGGAGCTAGAATATGCGGCATATATTCCGACGATGTATCACCTTGACCAAGAGAAAGTGGTTGGTACGACTGGATTCCTAAACCGACAATTCGTTATAGAGGCGATTAAGGAATACTTCTTGGACTTCAATAAGATTATTATTGCCCACAACCTGAAGTACGATATGGATATATTCCTGAACGTGGGAATTGATTTACGACCAAAAGTATGTGTACCGCAATGGAAGGCTCCGGAAACAAAGGAAGCGATGATTAAGCATTTAGAAGAGCTACCAAAAAGAGCATCATGTGCTGATACACAGGTAATGGCATGGTTGGTCAATGAAGACCGTAAACGTTTCGGTTTGAAATATGTAGCAAAATCAGATATCGGGATGGACATGACGAAGCTCGATAAGATTCTTGGGAAGAAACTTCGGTTCCATGAAGCATCTGCTACACTGACTTTACCATACGCCCTAATGGATATCGTGGCGACTGCTAAACTATTCATCAAGTATTATCCAATGCTGCTAAAACAGAAACTCGTTGAAGTTTTATTCAGTGTAGAGATGCCGTTCGTCGGGGTCTTACAAGGGATAGAACGACGTGGTATGCCTGTTAATCCGGCGGTACTGGAAGCAATCGGTGAACGATGCTTACGTGAGATGGATGTTCTTGAGAAGAAAATCTACGAACTTGCAGGACATGAATTCTCCATTGGAAGTGGACCACAATTGGCAGAGGTATTACATGCTGAGAAGAGACTTCCGATTATTGCGAAGACGGACAAAGGAGCAGTTAAGGTAGATGCTGAGACGCTTGAAGAACTTCTGAAGAAGGGTAGAGAGGCTGCTGAAGAACGAGAGCTGCTACCTGCAACAATGGAAGGCTTAGAACTTATTACTTTAATCTTGAAATATCGTAAACTGAAAAAGACTGAATCTACGTATGTAAAGGGTATCTTGGATAAGATTGATATTGATGGTCGAGTACATGGTTCATTCCATCATACAGGTACCGTTACCGGACGTTTATCATCGTCTGGACCAAACCTTCAGAATCTACCGTCTGGTCCAATCTTCCAAGACTTTATTACCATCTATGAGTACAATCAGCGAGTTGACCCATTACGTGAGAAGTATAAGGATGACCCGAACGCCTTAGAGGTGGCAATTCAGAAAGAGTTCATGTTCACCGTGGTTCCTGTACGATATAACGAGAAGGATAAAGCGTTCGAACCATGTGATGAGGGCGCTCCGGAACATACTGGATATGAGATTCAATGGAAGATTCGTGATGCGTTCCAAGAGATTCAGCGTGATTGGTGGTTAACCGTGGGAGATTTAACCTTGAAAACTAGGTCTCCTTTATAAACTCCTCTAATTCGGTGGAAGCCTAAGGCGAAAGCTAGGGTAATACCGAGCGAAGCCCTTTTAGGGAACGTGTAACGACTAGCCGTAAGGCGTAGGGTTCAAGTGAACTCGAAACGGGGAGCAAGTTGCCAATAACTCCATTTGTTGTTAATATGGAATTAATAACACTGGGAGGGATTAACATGGGAAGAAAATTATGGACAGAAGAAGAGGAACAGGTAATACGAGATGAATTTCCGTATGGAGGTTCAAAAGCCGTACAAGAGAAACTTCCACACCGAGCGATAACTGCTATTCAGAAACACGCTCAGAAGATTGGTGTAAAACAGGGAGTGAAATTCTTTCATATCAATGATGGGTATATTGTTCTAGAAGCAAAACGAGGGCAAAAATTCCATCTGCATCGATTGATTATGGAAGCAAAACTTGGGCGCCGACTCAGACCTGATGAAATTGTCCATCATATTGACGGGAACAAGATGAATAATCATCCCGACAATCTAGCTATAACGAATCGCTCTGAACACGCTAAAATACATCGTGATGATGAGATTCATAGATTCGTTGCAGAACCCCAAGGGCAACCGGAAGATATAGTCTGAGCTTATAGGAAACTATAAGAGGGTATACGGAAACGGTATATCCGTAACACAACTGTAGGGCAAATGGAATTACGTATGACGGCTCATTTAGCCCAAGAGAAAACGATGATAGCAGGTTTTGAGAATGGTGATGATATCCATTACTATAATGCGTCCATCGTAACAGGTAAGGACATTAAGGATATTACGAAGGTAGAACGTCGTGATGCTAAAGCCGTATCATTCGGTCTGGTCTATGGAAAGACGACACGAGGGTTTGCGGTGGATTGGCATGGTAAACAACCGGACTTCTGGGACGCACGACCAACGCAGAAAGACCCATTCGGGAAGATTAATAAAGTGTATATGAAGAAGACACAGAAAGTAATTGATAACTTCTTCAATGGTTTCCCGGACATCGAGAAGGAAATCGCCGCTACACATAAATACCTTTCTAAATATGGCTTTGTTAAAACGATTACGGGGCGCCGTCGTAGAATCCCTGAAATCTTTGACCTGAACAACGGGGTAAAGAACAGAGCGAAACGACAATCATTCAATGCTCGGGTACAGGGTTCTTCTGCTGACTACATCAAAATGGCAATGATTAAGATGGAACGTGAGCAATATCGACTAAATACACCGGGCGAAGAATACCAACAAGGTCAAATCGCACAGGTACACGATGAGGTTTTAGCCGTATCAACACCAGAGAATGGTCCGGCTATGATGGAATTAACAAAAGACATTATGGATAACGTAGTGAAATTATCATGCCCAATCATCTCAGATTTCGAACTAGGATGGAAGTATGGGTCTTGTAAGTAACATCAAGGAGGCTAACCGTAAAGGTATAGCCTCTGTTTTATAAAGGAGGAGAACAAGTTGACAGAGTTGGTCTATATTGTTGCAGATACAATGGCGGAGTGTGACAGAATAAGAGAAAGGTTTACGGTTCCAAGAGGGGTACAAGTTAGGGTGATATCACATAAAGGAGAGGTTACGATGATAGAGGGAGCGACAATCCTCCTTGGTCGTGGATGGGGTAACATGGTAATTAATAATCATTACTTCAATACGGTAACACGAAATAAAAATGTCGTAATCTCAGTGGGACAATAATGTTCCATAAATTAGGTTATCAGGTAAAGAATCTTTACCAGTATGAGGTTAAGAATCTTAACTAACAAAAGAAAGTAAATAAACTAAAGATTGGAGTTCTTATTATGCTAAAGAAATGGTTTGGTAAAAAGGAACCTGAATTGGACCCAGATGAGTTATTACCGTTTTGTTTTCTCTGTCGTAACGTAGGTGCCATTGCTGACGAAAGAGGGAGCTTTTGTCATATGTGTGGAAGCGGCGGTACATGTGTAAATCTGAAACGTAGAACAATTAAGGAATTACAGACGGACCAATCATATAAAGAATATCGATATTACCAACAGTATTTAGATAGTTTATATGACCCGAAGAAAAAAGGGTTGCAATATTCCCCGAGATGGGTATAATAAGGGTATAGGTTATAACACATATAACACATACAAGGAGGAAACACTATGGTATTGGTCACTGTTTACTTACAACAACATGACTTCGCTCGATTCTTGAGAGGAGATACTTGCGTGGGATACTCGCAAGAGGTACCGGGAGGACCACTAACTCAGGTTCAGGTACCACCTTCAGCAATTGATGATGCAGATGAAACAACATTTTCTAATGTTCGAGGCAAAAAATTTATGATGTTGAGCTTACATGCTCGAAAGGACTGGTAAATATGGCAGAGAAAAAAGATGCGAAAATGACGTTAGCGGCACAAATCAAGGCTATCAATAAGAAATTCGGTAAAGGTACGATGACATTGGCGAGTAAAGCCGTAGCGATGAACCTTAAACGAATTCCTTCTGGTTCACTAACACTGGATTGTGAAATGGGAGGCGGATACCCTGAAGGTCGTATTACTTTAATCGCAGGTCCGAGGTCGAGTGGTAAATCTTATCTGGCTTATAAAGCAGTAGCAGAAGCACAAAAGAAATATCCGAATAAAGAAGCGGTATGGATTGACCAAGAGGGTACATTCGATGCGGAGTGGGCAGAGAAATTCGGTATCGACCTTGACAGATTACAGGTCGTACGTCCAGAAGTAGCCGAAGATGCACTAGATATCGCTCATGCCATGATGCAACTAGAAGATGTATCAATCGTGGTTATCGATTCTTTAGCTGCAATGGCTTCAGCAAAAGAGTTAGAACAATCAATGAGCGACAGTGAAGCAATGGGCGGTAACGCTAAAATGAACAACAAATTCTTCCGTAAATCGCAGGGGATACTCAATATGGGTTCCATCGAAGAGGAAAAGGAACAACCTGCAATTATTGTTATCAACCAATTACGTGCCGGAATGGATAAATACAATCCTGAAGTATTACCGGGCGGAATGGGGCAGGAGTTCTTCACATCTATTATCATCAAGGTTCGTCGTGGTGATAAATACATGGAGAAGGATGCAGGTGGTAAAGAAGTATACGTTGGTCACCAATTGAAATTCAAGACAGAGAAGAATAAAACGTTCGCTCCAATGCGCTCAGGTGTATTCGATATCTACGTAATGGAATCTAAGAAAGGATTCACGGCGGGAGAAATTGACCACTTGAAAGAGATTGTGGCATATGCAAAATACTATGGTGTTATTGAACAGAATGGTTCGTACTACAAGGTACTTGGAAATGATGAGTGGAACCTTCAAGGGATAGATAAGGTTCTTGACTTCTTGAATCTAAATCCGGAAATTCGTGACGTAGTACGTGAGAAGACATTGAAGTTGGCTCTCGACGGTGCGCCACCTGCCGGGAAAAAGAAGAAAGAAAAAGAAGAACTAACAATCGTTACACAAGATGGAACCGAAGTGGACCCTGAAACAGGGGAAATTATTAGTGAAGGAGACGAAGCATAATGACAAAGAAAGTATTAATTAAAGGAACCGTTTTAGTAAGTGTACCTGTAGAGGTAGAAATGGAAGCTGAAAAATGGAATCATATTAAAGATGATATCAGCTCCGTTGAAGAGATGTTCGAAAGTTCTTATGAGGAACACCTTCATAATGCTCATTTATATAATGTGGTCCTTTCCGATGTAGAGGATGTAGAGGATGAAGATTAAAACGATTCGACCAGAAGAAATTGAGAGAGCTTGGAGGAAATTCTACATTTCCTCTCCAAGCAGCTCCTACAATATAGAACCAATAGTTGATATGCGTTACTGGTATGCTGCTATGTTAGGAAAACCTGTAGCAGAAGCGGAATCCTTAATATATGATTTTCTCCGAGCACCTATACGAATGCCAAGAGATAAATCATGGGCGGATTTACAAAAAGACAGAGAAGAAAATAATAAACTATTACACAAAATGTTGACAAAGAGAGGAAGATAAAGATGATTTTAAAACACCAATCCTTATTAGTGGCGGAAATGATATTAGCAGAATTACAACAACATGAGGACTTCAGACGTATTGCACGAGCAGGAGGGCATGAATTTGAGCAGGAATGTTACCAAAATGGTCGTGAGCAAGGTTACACACTGGTTCATTGGTACTTCCCTAAGGAAGATGGAGCCTCCGCTCGAACACAATCAATTACCTTTGCAGAACATAGAAGCTCCGACAACATTGTCTTATATGTAAGCCCACATGCTGCAAATCAAAGTATTTCAGATGACGCATATGAAAATAGACAATACTTCAGCCCGAACACTTATTATGAAGTGGCGGATAGCATTATAGGACACATCAAGAAATTGGAGGAAAAGAAATGAAACACACAACAGGAATCGTAAGAACACCAGACAGAATCGGACGTATTAACGTACCGCAAGATATGCTAAAGTCAATCGGTTTTAGCGCTGAAAAACCAGAACCAATGGAAATCTCATGTAACGGTGAATCAATTACGATTCGCCCTTACATCCCACATTGTATCTTAACTGGGGTAACAGAAGGTCAATACCTTGAGTACAACGGTAGACGTATTTCGAAACAGGCGGTAAAGGATATTGTGAAATTAGTCGATGGAGGGTGGAAGAACTTTGAAGAACAAACTGACTCTGAATGATTCGACTACGATTAAACTGGCGCAACGTCTAGAGAGAACGAGTGATATCACTTTCGAAGTAAAAGGTGAGGTTGTCATGCGTATTACGGAAGATGGTAAATTCATCGCCAAAGGACAGGAAATCGAAGACGTACATGGCATCTACTATAAGATTATGGAGTTCTTTACGAAAGCGGGGAAAGTAACATGATTTTGACACACTACGCAATTATGGGATTAGACGTAACACCTGCATACAAGGTAGCGGAAGACCAAGACGAATGGTTTGAGGAATTGGAGAAGAAAGTAGAACTTCTGAAAGAGAAGAATCCACAATTCACTTTGGTATATGACGGACCTGATAGCAATTACCATATCATCGGTATTCCGATTAACCAAGGCTCTGAGTCAGAAGGAATGCCTCATGAGGTTACTGAGATTGTGGAACTGGTCGATTTATACAATGAAGTACATGATTGGTTGGAGAAGACGGGATTCTATTCTTACATTGTTGGGATGCCTGTAGCGTTACACACATTAACTGATTGGAGATGACGAGGATGCCAATTCAAGGGCAGGATATGAGCAGTATGAAGAAGGTAAATCATTATGGAATAGATATTACGACGGCAAGAGCATGGAAGCTGAATGAGTATGACTGGATTGCTGCTAACAACTTAGAAGAAGGTCTGAAGTGGTACATGGAGCAAACAGGTCTGAGCCGAGAAGAAGCAATTGACCCTGACCATTTTAGAGAATGTCCTCTTCACGAAACATTCTGGACTGTAATGGATGGATTACCAGAACCAATGCTAGAAGTGTGTCGTATCTTCCAACGTGAAAAGGTAGGAGACCGTGAAATCGTTAAAACAAAAACGAACTATGCTGAGTTTATGGAGTATATCGGAGAGCTTCCGGGGATGCTTGCATCGACTGAATACTAGGAGGGATAACATGGCAAGGAAGGCGTTTAACTTTACTGATGAACCAACTGCTAAATCACGACGAAAACGGTCTAATCAGCAGGAGCAAAGATGGGCAGGTAAAGTTGGAGGTCGAACACAAGCAGGTAGTGGAGCCGTATGGAGCAGTAAAGGTGATGTAAAGGCGGGTGGGTCATTGGTTGATGACCTAACCGCTTTCCTATATGAGCAGAAACAAACTACCAACAAAGGGTTTCGACTGACAACCGACGTATGGAAAGAGATAAAACAGAAAGCCGTTAAGACAGAGAACAAGAATCCGGCTATGCAAATCGAACTAGACATCGATGGGGAAGACCTACATCTTGTAGTGGTGGAAGAAGACATCTGGCTCGAAATACTAGATATGCTAAAAAGAGATGTCTAAATTTTCGTATTTAAAATAGTTACACCTGTCCAAGAAATGGTATAATTAAAGTCTAGGCAAAACTGAATATGAGGGGGAGGAAGTGAGGGCGTATGCTTGTCGCATATGATTCTCGGACGGGTAACGTTCAGAGATTTATAGATAAGCTGCAAGGTATTCCACTGGTAAAGGTTTCCGATGGTTTATTGGTGACGGAGCCATTCATTCTCGTAACATTTACGACAGGGTTTGGGCAGGTACCAGAAACAACATTAGAATTTTTAGAATCCAACAACAAGTATTTACAAGGCGTCTCTTCAAGTGGAAATAGAAACTGGGGAGACAATTTTGGGGCAGCAGCAGATAGAATAGCTGCTCTTTATAATGTGGAAGTTATATCAAAATTTGAATTATCAGGGACATCGAGGGATGTGGAGATATTCGAGGAGAGGTGTGGGGAAAGGTGAATTATATCGAGAAGAATGCAGAAGTAAAGGAAATGAAGGATGGTTTCTTTGACCTAGAAAAGGATAAAGAAGCCTTAGAACTATATCTGGCGGAGATTACAAAACAACGTATGCCATTTGAATCTGTAATCGAGAGGTTCCATTACTTAGTGGATAATGATTTCTACTATGATGTGTTCCAAGACTTTACGGAGGACCAAATCGTCGGGCTATATGAATATGCTTATTCATTCGGGTTCCAATTCCAATCCTTTATGGCGGCACAGAAATTCTATAACGATTATGCACTACGTACGAATGACAAGAAATATATTCTTGAAGATTTCGAAGACCGAGCGCTTATTGTTTCCTTATACTTAGCACAAGGGAACCATAAGAAAGCAAAAGAATTTATCGAAAGTATTGTAACACAAGAGTATCAACCTGCAACACCAACATTCTTAAATGCAGGTAGAGCAAGACGTGGAGAGATGGTTTCTTGTTTCTTAGTAGAGATGGACGATTCTCTTAACTCAATTAACTACAACATCGGTACGGCAATGCAGTTATCTAAAATTGGCGGAGGGGTTGCCCTTAACTTAGGTAAACTTCGTGGACGTGGCGAATCGATTAAAGGAATCGAGAATGCTGCTTCAGGAGTAGTTCCGGTTATGAAACTTTTAGAAGACTCATTCGCTTACGCAAATCAGCTTGGTCAACGTAAAGGTGCAGGCGCTACTTACCTTAACATTTTCCACTGGGATATTATTGAATACCTCGATACTAAGAAAATAAATGCCGATGAGAAGTCTCGTATTCAATCACTCTCAATCGGGCTTGTTATTCCAAATAGATTTTACAAGTTGTGTGCGGAGAACGAAGATTATTATGTATTCGCTCCATTAACTGTATATCAGGCTTACGGAACGCACCTTGATGATATGGACCTTGACCTTATGTATGATGAACTGGTACAGAATCCAATGGTTAAGAAAAAGAAACTGGATGTATCGGCTCGTGATATGTTGGTGAAGATTGCTGCTATTCAATTAGAATCAGGCTATCCATACCTATTCAACAAGACGAATGCAAACCGTAAACATGCGAATCATCGAATTGGTTCTGTTAAAATGTCGAATCTTTGCACAGAAATTTTCCAATTACAGGAAACTTCGACAATCAATGATTATGGCATTGAAGATGAAATCCGTCGTGATATCTCTTGTAACCTTGGTTCCCTGAACATCGTGAATGTAATGGAGAATAAGAGAATCAAAGAGGCGGTATTTGCAGGTATGGAGGCATTAACTTCTGTATCACTTCAAACACAGGTTGCAAATGCTCCGGGTGTGAAGAAAGCAAACGATGAATTACATTCAGTAGGGCTAGGGGCTATGAACCTTCATGGCTATTTAGCTAAAAACCACATTGCATTTGAGTCTGAGGAGGCAAAAGACTTCGCTCGTACATTCTTTATGATGTTAAACTTCTACTCTATTCAAAAGAGTATGGAGATTGCGAAGCAACGTGGCGAAACGTATAAAGGCTACGAACTATCAGACTATGCAACTGGTGAATACTTCAACAAATATCTAGAGATTGATTACAGACCACAAACTGAGAAAGTACAAAAGCTATTTGAAGGAATCGAGATTCCAACAAAACAGGCTTGGAAATGGTTGCGTGGGCAAGTAAAACAGAACGGATTATTCAATGCTTACCGTTTGGCAATTGCACCTACGCAAAGTATAAGCTACTTGCAAAACGCTACGGCTTCAATACAACCGATTGTAAGCCAAATCGAAACAAGAACGTACGCAAATGCGACAACATACTATCCAATGCCATTCCTAAGCCGTGACACTTACATGTATTACATGAAGACGGCATATGAT
>MTEU01005019.1_pt5 | contig 70776 bp, 60 predicted proteins | sample 1042701 | NCBI WGS metagenome assembly MTEU01 (sample SAMN06185813, study PRJNA358809) | soil metagenome | isolation source: naturally attenuated soil | place: India | collected 2015-05-23
GCGGCAGAACCTGGGCATCTACCGCCAGCAGGTGATCGGCCGCAACCAGGTCATCATGCGCTGGCTCGCGCACCGCGGCGGCGCGCTCGACTTTCGCGAGCACGCGCTGGCCAATCCCGGCAAGCCGTTTCCGATCGCGGTCGCACTGGGCGCCGATCCGGCCACGATGCTCGGCGCGGTGACGCCGGTGCCCGATACGCTGTCCGAATACCAGTTCGCCGGCCTGCTGCGCGGCAGCCGTACCGCGCTGGCCGGCTGCCTGACGCCGACGCTGTCCGAACTGAGCGTGCCGGCCTCGGCCGAGATCGTGCTCGAAGGCCATATCCAGCCCGCCCCCACCCATCCGTCCGGCTATCAGCACGCGCTGGAGGGCCCGTTCGGCGACCATACCGGCTACTACAACGAGCAGGACTGGTTCCCGGTCTTCACGATCGACCGCATCACGATGCGGCGCGATCCGATCTATCACTCGACCTACACCGGCAAGCCGCCCGACGAACCCGCAGTGCTCGGCGTCGCGCTGAACGAGGTGTTCGTGCCGCTGCTGCAGAAGCAGTTTCCCGAGATCACCGACTTCTATCTGCCGCCCGAGGGCTGCAGCTACCGGATGGCGGTGGTCCGCATGAAGAAGCAGTACGCCGGCCACGCCAAGCGCGTGATGTTCGGCGTCTGGAGCTTCCTGCGGCAGTTCATGTATACGAAGTTCATCGTCGTGGTCGACGACGATGTCGACGTGCGCGACTGGAAGGAGGTGATCTGGGCGATCACCACGCGGGTCGATCCGACGCGCGATACGGTGCTGGTCGACAATACGCCGATCGACTACCTCGACTTCGCCTCACCGGTGTCGGGCCTCGGCTCGAAGATGGGCATCGACGCCACCGACAAGTGGCCGGGCGAAACCACGCGCGAATGGGGGCGCCCGATCCAGATGGACGCGGCGACCAGGACCCGCGTCGACGGCATGTGGGAGACGCTGTTCGAGCGCCCGTCCGGCGGCTGAGCGCCGCGCGCGGCGAGCGGCCTGGACGCGGCCGCCGCCATCCCCCGCTATCATCTGCAACCAGAACCGATACGAGAACCGATTACAGGAGACCACGATGGCCAATGCGCTAGACCGAATCCAGGACCGTGCCCTGGTCCGCAGCCAGTCCTATGTCAATGGCGAATGGGTCGGCGCCGACAACGGCACGACCTTCCCGGTGATCGACCCGGCGAACAACCAGGAACTGGTGCAGGTCGCCAACTTGGGCGCCGCCGAGACCGAGCGCGCGATCGCCGCCGCCGAGGCGGCCTGGCCGGCCTGGCGCGCGAAGACGGCCAAGGAGCGCGCGAATCTGATGCGCCGCTGGTTCGATCTGCTGATCGCGAACGCCGACGACCTGGCCGCGCTGATGACGGCCGAACAGGGCAAGCCGCTGGCGGAATCGAAGGGCGAGGTCGTCTACGGCGCGTCCTTTATCGAGTGGTTCGCCGAGGAAGCCAAGCGCGTCAGCGGCGACGTGCCGGCCTCGACCTGGGCCGACAAGCGCATGGTGGTGCTGAAGCAGCCGATCGGCGTCTGCGCGTCGATCACGCCATGGAACTTCCCGATCGCGATGATCACGCGCAAGTGCGCGCCCGCGCTGGCCGCCGGCTGCACCATCGTGGTCAAGCCGGCCGAGCAGACGCCGCTGTGCGCGCTGGCGATGGCCGAGCTGGCGCACCGCGCCGGCATTCCGGCCGGCGTGATCAATATCGTCACCGGCGATGCCGACCAGTCGATCGCGATCGGCAAGACGCTGTGCGCGTCGCCGGTGGTCCGCCACCTGTCGTTTACCGGCTCGACGCCGGTCGGCCGCATCCTGATGGAGCAATGCGCGCCGACGGTCAAGAAGATCGCGCTGGAACTGGGCGGCCACGCGCCCTTCATCGTGTTCGACGATGCCGATATCGATGCCGCGGTCGAAGGCGCGATCGCGTCGAAGTACCGCAACGCCGGCCAGACCTGCGTCTGCACCAACCGCTTCTATGCGCATGAGTCGATCTACGACGAGTTCGTCGCCAAGCTCGCGCGCCAGGCCGAGGGCCTGCGCGTGGGCAACGGCTTCGATGCCGGCGTGGCGCAAGGCCCGCTGATCGACGACCAGGCGGTGCAGAAGGTGCGCCAGCATATCGACGACGCGACCTCGCGCGGCGCACGCCTGCTGACCGGCGGCAAGCTGGTCGAGGGCCTGGGCTCGAGCCGCTTTATCGCGCCGACCGTGCTGGCCGACGCGACCCCCGAGATGCTGATCTCGCGCGAGGAGACCTTCGGCCCGGTGGCCGCGGTGTTCAAGTTCCGCGACGAGCAGGAGGCCGTGGCGCTGGCCAATGCCAGCGAGTTCGGCCTCGCCTCGTATTTCTACAGCCGCGATATCGGCCGCGTCTGGCGCGTCGCCGAGCAGCTCGAATACGGCATGGTCGGCATCAACACCGGCCTGATCTCGAACGAGGTGGCGCCGTTCGGCGGCGTCAAGCAGTCTGGCCTCGGCCGCGAGGGTTCGACCTACGGCATCGACGAGTACCTCGAGCTGAAGTACCTTTGCCTCGGCGGCATCTGACCGCCGCGCGGGCGCCGGCGGCGCCCGCCCCATCCCGCATCCCTTGCGCCACACCGAAGCCCGCGCTGCCATCGGCAAGCCGGCGTAAAAACAAGGCAGAGGAGGAGACATGACGACGCTGGAAGAAGGCAAGTTGGTCTGGACGCCGTCGCCCGCGGTGCGCGAGCGCGCGCGGCTGACTCGGTTCATGAAGTGGCTGCGCGACGAGCGCGGTCTTGCCTTTGACGACTACGACAGCCTGTGGCGCTGGTCGGTGACCGAGATCGAAGCGTTCTGGGACGCGATCCGCGCCTACTTCGACGTCCGCTTCGACACGCCGGCCAGGCAAGTGCTGGCGCGCCGCGAGATGCCGGGGGCGCGCTGGTTCGAGGGCGCCACGCTGAACTATGTGCAGCAGGTCTTCCGCCATGCGGGCGAAGGCCCCGCACGCCAGCGCGCCGCGATTCGCCATGCCGGAGAAGCGCAGCCGCTGGCCGAACTGAGCTGGGACGCGCTCGAGGCGCAGGTCGCGGCGCTGGCGCATACGCTGCGCCAGCTCGGCGTCGAGCGCGGCGATCGCGTCGCGGGCTATCTGCCTAATATCCCGCAGACCATCGTTGCCTTCCTCGCCACCGCGAGCGTCGGCGCGGTCTGGTCGGGCTGCGCCCCGGACATGGGACAGGTCGCGGTGATCGACCGCTTCCGCCAGATCGAACCGAAGGTGCTGATCGCCGTCGACGGCTACCGCTACGGCGGCAAGACCTACGACCGTGCGCCGGTCGTCGCGCAGCTGGTCGATGCGCTGCCATCGCTGACGGACCTGATCGTCGTGCCGCTGCTGGGTACGCCGGACGAGATGTTGCCGGCCGCGCCGGCAACCGCACCTGCAACCGCACCGGCAACCGCACCGGCCACGTCGTCGGGCACTGCAAACGCCCTGCGCCGCCATCGCTGGCAAGACGCACTCGCTCACCAGGTGCCGCTGCAGATCGACAGCGTGCCGTTCGACCACCCACTGTGGATCGTCTATTCGTCCGGCACCACCGGCATGCCCAAGCCCATCGTCCACGGCCACGGCGGCATCGTGATCGAGCAGCTCAAGCTGATGGCGTTCCACAACGACCTTGGCCCCGACGATGTCTTCCACTGGTACAGCAGCAGCGGCTGGATCATGTGGAACGCGCAGGTGGCCGGGCTGCTGCTCGGCACCACCATCGCCATCTACGACGGCAATCCGGCCTGGCCCGACGCCGGCGTGCTGTGGCGCTTTGCCGAACAGGCCGGCATCACGGTGTTCGGTGCCGGCGCGGCGTTCTTCACCGGCGGCATCAAGGCCGGCGTGGTGCCGTCGCGCGAGGCCGACCTGAGCCGCCTGCGCGGCATCGGTTCGACCGGTTCGCCGCTGCCCGCCGAGGCCTACGACTGGATCTACCGCAACGTGCGCGACGATATCTGGCTGGCGCCGATGTCCGGCGGCACCGATTTCGCCGGCTCGTTCGTCGCCGGCTGCCCGCTGCTGCCGGTCTACGCCGGCGAGATGCAATGCCGCTGCCTCGGCGCCAAGGTCGAGGCCTTCGACGAGGCCGGCCATGCGCGGATCGACGAGGTCGGCGAACTGGTCTGCACCGAGCCGATGCCCTCGATGCCGCTGTACCTGTGGGGCGACGCCGACGGCACGCGCTACCGCGACAGCTATTTCGATACCTACCCCGGCGTCTGGCGCCACGGCGACTGGATCAAGATCACCTCGCGCGGCGGCGCCATCATCTACGGCCGCTCGGACGCCACCATCAACCGGCACGGCATCCGCATGGGCACCAGCGAACTGTATCGCGTGGTCGAGGAACTGCCGGAGGTGCTCGACAGCATGGTGGTCGACCTCGAATATCTCGGCCGCGACTCGTATATGCCGCTGTTCGTCGTGCTGCGCGAAGGCATCGCGCTCGACGACAGGCTGGCCGACACGATCCGCGCGCGCATCCGCGAGGCGCTGTCGTCGCGGCACGTGCCCAACGCGATCCTGCAGGTGCCGGGCATTCCGCGCACGCTGTCGGGCAAGAAGATGGAGGTACCGATCAAGAAGCTGCTGCTCGGCCACGACCCGGACAAGATCGCCAATCGCGATGCGATGGCCAATCCGGACACGCTGGACTGGTACTTTGAATACGCGCGGCGGTACTTGAGCGAGAGCAGCGCGGCGACGGCCTAGCGCATCGCGGCATCGACGCCATCGACGTATCGAAGGAGCGGGCGGCGCCGTGCCGGTATCATGCGGCTTCGCCCGCCTGTCCCCGTTCCGCGACTACCATGCCCAGCTATCCGACGTTTCGCTTCCAGGACCAGGACCTGATCCGCATCGGTGACGACCACGACGCGCTGCTGCTCGCGCCGCGGGCCGGTGGCCGCCTGGTGCGCTGGATCCATCGCGGCGCCGACATCCTGTTCTGGCCGGACCACGCCGACTGGTCGCGCCCGGCCAAGATCCGCGGCGGCAATCCGCTGCTGTTTCCCTTTATCGGCCGCCATTTCGTCGATGGCGAAGCAGGCAAATGGCGCGATGCCGGCGGCGTGGTACGGACGATGCCGCAGCACGGTTTCGCACGCGACCTGCCGTTCGAGATCGAGCACTGCGATCCGGCGCGGTCGATCACGATGGTGCTGACCGATTCCGATGCGACGCGCGACGCCTATCCGTTTTCGTTCCGCTTCGAGGCAAGCTACCGGCTGCTGGAAGACGGACTCGAAGTCACGTTGGCGGTGCGCAATACCGGCCGCGAGCCGCTGCCCTTCTATGCGGGCCACCACTTCTATTTCGCCGTGCCTCACGAATTGCGCGGCCAATGCCGGCTCACGATGCCGCCGGCCGAATGGCTACGGCAGCGCCCCGATGGCAGCCTGACCGCGGCCGAGCCCGGCGAAGCGGTCTACGCACTGGACGACCCGCGCTTGCAGGACACCTTCCACCGCTTGCATGCGCCCGTGGCCGGCGCGTGCCAGCTGGCGATTCCGTCAAGCGATGGCGGCGGCACGGGCCGCGCCATCCGGATCGATCTCGATGCCAACGGAAGCACGGTCCCCTGGCAAGCCGTGACCACCTGGAGCGAACGCGAGGATTCGGACTTCTATTGCGTCGAGCCGTGGCTGGCCTTGCCCGACGCGATTCATCGGCCCGGCGAAACGCTGTGGGTTGCGCCAGGCGGCCGCACCGAGGCGGTTTGCCGGCTGCTTCCCACCTAGCCGCCTTGCGCGCGCAGCCGGATCGCGCATAAAATGGCCGCCTCGCGCGGGCGTCGTATAATGGCTATTACCTTGGCTTCCCAAGCCAAAGACGTGGGTTCGATTCCCATCGCCCGCTCCACCCTTCCCTCCTGCAGTTCCTTCCGGTTGTATGAGCGCCTGTCGGTGTTCTCTCGCGATGCCGGCCGTTTCCCCGAATAACGCAGTGCCCCGATCAGCGATCGCATCGCCCGCGACGAATGGCGGCGACTCGGATAGTAGGGGTGGTAGCCGGGAAACATCGCCGTCCTCGGGGCGCTGACCGCGCGCCGCCCGGTGCGCCACCTCGGAGCCCGCCTCCACCGCTACCGCGGCCTGCCTGCGCTGATCCATTGCTCGACCTGTCGCAGGGTCAGGCGATAGCGCGCGCAGTTATGAAGGTCCAGGCTGCGAAGCTCCGTATCGAGCAGGGTTCGGAAGACCTCGCTTTGGTCTTGCTGCAGCGACATGGCGGCGATCGCCTCCTCAGCGGTTTGGCGCTCCCGTACCACGCGGCCGATCGCCTCGTTCAAGGCTTCGCGGAACTGCAGCCGCACAGGGTCGGGAACGCCCATCGCTTCCAGCATCACGGCGTATTTCCGGATCGAACGCCGGTAAGCCCATTCGAACAGGTCGGCGGCCAAGGCGATGTTGCGGTGTTCGTAGACGCCCATCATGGCCAGCGCGTAGTCGCGCACCTCGATATCGAGGAACGACAGCGGCGCACAGTTGTAGAGCATCAACGGAATGTTGGCGGACAGCCGGCTGGTGCGCTTGTTGCCGTCCTCGAACGGCTGCAGGTAGGCGAGATTGACCCACAGGAAGAACGAGGCTTCGACGGGGTTCTTGATGCTTCGGGCCTTCTCGATGATCTGGCCCAGCATCTCTTCGAGCAGGTTCGGCACCTGGGCCGGCAAATAGGTCGTGTCCGTGATATTGACCACCTTGCGACGAATGCCGCCGAGTCCGCTGGCGTCCGCCAGCAGGTCGCGCATCAGGATGGCATGCACGTTTCGGACGAGCACCGTGGTCAACCCATACTCGGGCACCGCATCGACCATGAATTCGATGGCGGCCTTGTGATTGAGCAGCATGACCGCATCGAGGTCGCCGTCCGTGATCCCGCTCTTGAAGAGCTGCTCCGTGGCCAGCAGCGAATAGCGGTTGCCTTCGAGCCTCGACGACGCCCAGGACAGATCGATCAGCAGCGGTTCCAGCACCTTGCGCGCATAGGTGCCGGCAGGCTGCTGGCCGCTCATCCGGCCTTCCTCTGCCAGCGCGTCCGCCAGTCTCGGAGGCAGCAACGTGCTGACGTTGGGCACATAGGCGTCGACGAACGATCGATCGTAGGTGACCGGCTCTCGCATGCCCAAGGGAAGCGACAGTATTGCCAGGATCGCCTGGCTTTCGTCGGACCACGCCGGTCCGAGACGGTCCGCGGGCCGCGGCGCCACCGTTGCGACCGGCTGGCCGCCCTCGGCAAGGCGATATCGCGTGGCGCGTGACCGCCCCTCGCGCACCACCTGGCCGTCGCGGACAAGCGCGTCGAGTTGACGTTTGACCGTGGTCCAGCTGGCCCGGACTTTACTTTTAAGTTCGGTAGAGCTGAGCCATGGGGCGTTCGTACGGCTTTGCTGTTGAAGTGCAGCAAGAACCTCATCTCTGACTGTCATTGGCCTCGTCCGGGCAGTTTTGGCCCATTCTAGCTCATTGCAGCCCATTTCAGCTCTTTCCAGCTCATTGCAGCCCATTTGGGCCCGTTGCAGCTCATTGCACCCATTCCAGCGCTGAAAGACAGGCCACACCGCAGACCGAAAGTATCGTCCCGGGACAAACAGCGGCGCGGCTATTGCGCCGGTACGCCTGCGGTAAAATGGCGCCCCTGACAAACGTATCCTCTGGCCGCCGCTCTCGCCCTGTTCGGTGAATCGCCCGGCGGCCTTTTTGTTGCCATGCTTCCCGACGAATCCACCCCTACCCTGCCCGACGACGAGATGTCCGGCACTGCCGGCGAGCCGATCAGCCACGCGGAAGACCCCGCCGCCAATGTCGCCCATCCGCGCCGCATCCGCTCCTTCGTGCGCCGGGCGGGGCGGACCTCGACCGGCCAGCAGCGCGCCATCGACGAGCTGGGCCCGCGCTTCGTGCTGCCCTACACCGGCCAGCCGCTGGACTGGCAGGCGGCGTTCGGGCGAGAAGCGCCATCGATTCTGGAGATCGGCTTCGGCATGGGGGAGACGACGGCGCATATCGCGCAGCTGCGGCCGCAGGACAACTTCCTCGGCTGCGAGGTGCACGAGCCGGGCGTGGGGGCGCTGCTCAAGCTGATCGGCGAGCGCGGCATCGGCAATATCCGGATCCTGCAGCACGACGCGGTCGAAGTGGCGGCCCACATGCTGACCGAGGAGAGCCTGGACGGCGTGCACATCTTCTTCCCCGATCCGTGGCACAAGAAGCGCCACAACAAGCGCCGGCTGGTGCAGCCGCCGCTGGTCAAGCTGCTGGCGAGCCGCCTGAAGCCGGGCGGCTATCTGCACTGCGCAACCGACTGGGAGGAGTACGCGCACCAGATGGTCGAGGTGCTGTCGGGCGAGCCGACGCTGGCGAATACTTCGGACGCTCCGGGCGGCTTTGCCGAGCGGCCCGACTACCGGCCGGTGACCAAGTTCGAGCGCCGCGGGCTACGGCTTGGACACGGCGTCTGGGATGTGGTGTTCCGCAAGCGGGGATGAGCGGAGGCTGAAGGACAGCTGGCCTGATGCTCAGGCGACCTATTGCGTTCTCCCTCTCCCCCTCATGGGAGAGGGCCGGGGAAAGGGAGGTGGTTTCAATCGGCATTGGCATGACCACCGCCGCATGCCCTCTCCCCCGCCCCTCTGCCGCAAGCCGGAGAGGGGAGCAAACCACGCGGCAAAGACGTTCAACCGTGCCAGGCCACGATGCCCAGCTGCGCGGTGGCCAGCACCAGCACGCCGAACACGATCCGGTACCACGCGAAGGGCTTGAAGTCGTGCGTCGCGACGAATCGCAGCAGCCAGCGCACGCACAGGAAGGCCGACAGGAAGGCGAACACGAAGCCGATCGCGAACACGCCGATGTCGTCGGCCGACAGCAGATCGCGCGCCTTGTACAGTTCGTAGACGCTGGCGCCGAAGATCACCGGGATCGCCAGGAAGAACGAGAACTCGGTCGCGACCTGGCGCGACAGTCCGAACAGCATGCCCCCGATGATGGTGGCGCCCGAGCGCGAGGTGCCCGGCACCAGCGCGAAGCACTGCGCGATGCCGACCTTCAGCGCGTCGCGCCAGTTCATGTCGTCGACCGATTCGATGCGCGGCGCGCTGGCCTTGGCCGCCTCCAGCAGCGCATTGCCTTGCGGATGCGACACCTGCCCGCGCCGGCTCTCGCGCCATTCGGCCAGCAGGATCACCAGTCCGCCGACGATGAATGCCGTCGCCACCGTGATCGGGTTGAACAGATAGGCCTTGATCCATTTGCCGAGCAGGAAGGCCAGCACGATCGCCGGCACCGTCGCGATGATCACGTTGATCGCGAAACGCTGCGCGCGCGGCTCGGTCGCGAGCCCGCCGACGACGTCGACGATGCGCCGGCGGAATTCCCAGCAGACGGCCAGGATCGCGCCGAACTGGATCACGATCTCGAAGATCTTGCCCTTCTCGTCGTTGAAGTTCAGCAGCTCGCCGGCCAGGATCAGGTGCCCGGTGCTGGAGATCGGGAGAAACTCGGTCAGTCCTTCGACGATGCCGAGGATCAGGGCTTTGAGGGCGATGGCGATATCCATGCGATAGCGGACGATTGGAGCGATTCAGGGACAAGGCGCCCGCCGGCCGGCGCATTGGCGCAGCCACACGGGCACGCGTTGATAGCGTTGTTGACAGCGTCGATACCAGGGGACGACCCAGGGCGGCACGACCATGCTGCCCCGCGAAGGCCGGGCGAACGCCGGCCCCGCATCGAATATTGTTCTTGCTGCTACTGCCGGTTGATCTTGACGTTGATGCCGTCCGGCAGCACGGTGATTGTACCGGGCTCGACACGCGAGCCGCCGAACTTGAGCTCGTCGGGCTTGAACGTATAGAGCGGATAGTCCTGCAGCAGCTGCTCGGCCAGAATGCCGCCGAGCGCGTTCAGCTGACGCGAGTACTGCTGCGGCAGCCCGGCCACGTCGAACTGCTTGACCTCCGGATCCTGCAGCACCACGGACTTCGTCGCCGGGTCGTAGCGCAGCGCGCTGTCGAGGGCAAAGCGTCCCTTCATCGCCTCGCGGAAGAACAGCCGGTTGTCCAGCGTGGCGTCGAACGCGATGCTGACGCGATTGCGCTGCGGATCGAGCACCAGTTGCGGGTTGGCCAGCTGGATGTCGAACAGCTGCATGTAGCGCTGGCTGAACGGAAACTTGCGCTCGAGCGCGGACTGCAGCTGGCTCTGCGAAAAGGTGTATTCGTTGCCGACCCAGCCGCAGCCGGCCAGCCAGGCGAGCGACACGGTCAGCGCGGCGGTGCCGCAGGCCGCCAGCCAGCGCCGGCGAGAAATCGTGGCCATCCACTGTTCTCCAGGTTCGGTCAGGCGCCGCGGGCCAATGCCGGCGCGGTCGCGACCTCAAGTTGCGTCAGCCAGTGCAGCGCCGCCTCGCGCGATTCGCCGCACATCTCGGCCGAGGGCCGCAGGCCGCCACAGAAGGCAGGCCGCTCCGGGCGGCCGAACACGGCGCAGCGCATGTCGGGCAGCAACTGCGCGCAAGGTACGCCGGCCGGCTTGCCCCGCGGCATGCCCGGCAGCGGCGAGGCGATCGACGGCGCGATACAGCAGGCGCCGCAACCGGCACGGCAGGAAACGTCAGACTGGCAGGACATCGCAATGGTTCAGAACGGCCTGGCGGAGGCGATCGCCCGGCTCCAAAGCCGCCATTGTGCACCACCGCCCGGCTGTGGCCTGTGTTCCGGCCCACATCCGGGCGCCGCGCTTGACCGCTCCCGGGCGTGCACACTACATTACTGACCCATCGGTTATTTATTTCGCCGCCCGTCCTGGCGCGGCGCTCCCCTGCAGTGAATCCACCCCAAGTCCGACGCCTCGACGCCACCGCTGGTGCCAACACCGGGCCCAACGACGGCGCCCCCGAAGCGCGGCGCTGGTCGCGCCGCAAATCCGCCCGTCCGCAGGAGCTGGTGGCGGCGGCGCTCGAACTGTTCGTCGAGCGCGGCTACGCGGCCACGCGGCTGGAAGACGTCGCCGCGGCGGCCGGGGTATCGAAGGGCACGGTCTATCTGTACTTCGCCAACAAGAAGGAACTGTTCAAGACCGTGGTGCGCGAGAACCTGGTGCCGGCGCTGGTGCGCGGCACCGATCTGGTCGACACCTACGAGGGTTCGACCCCGGAGCTGCTGCGCGAGCTGCTGCGCGGCTGGTGGGGACTGATCGGCGCGACACCGGTGGCCGGCCTGACCAAGCTGATCATGGCGGAATCGGCCAACTTTCCCGATATCGCGCGCTTCTACCACGAGGAGGTGATGGTGCCCGGCGACGAGCTGTTCGCGCGCGTGCTGGCCCGTGGCGTCGCCCGCGGCGAGTTCCGCGCGCTGCCGGCCAATCCGACCACCACGCTGATCTGCGCGCCGCTGGTTTTCCTGATGCTGTGGCAGCGCGCGTTCCGCATCGGCTCGGACGTCGACATCGATCCGGAGGCGTTTCTGGACAACCTGCTGCAGGTGCTGCTGTTCGGCCTGACCGCCGGCGCCGCGCGCGATACGCCGCTGCCGCCGCAGGCCGGTCCCTACGTCTGGGAACAGATCCGCGACGAGATGCAGGAACAAGCCCGTCTGCAAGGCGACGCTCGCGTCGACGGATCGCCGCACGATACCGTGCGCCACCCCGTGCGTGCAGTGCGGGCAAACGGCCGCCCCACCCCGGCGGCCACTCCCGAACCGAAACCGAAGCGCCGCCGGACCGGCCGCGCCCCTGACGATGAAGATTTCGCGTAACAAGCTGCTGCTCGCGGTGTTGGGCCTGGCCGTGCTGGTCGGCGCCGGCGCGATGGTGCGCAAGGCCAGCGGCAGCAAGCAGCCCCCTGCAGCGGTGGCCCCTGCCCCGGCGGCCAACGTGATCGAGCTGCTGCAGGCCGACGTGGTCGCCGCCGCGGCGCACGACCTGCGCGTGACGCTGCCGCTGTCGGGCAGCCTGCGCGCGCTGAACCAGGCCGCGGTCAAGGCCAAGGTCTCGGGCGAGGTCCGCGACGTGCTGGTGCGCGAAGGCGAACCGGTGCGCGCGGGCCAGGTGATCGTGCGCATCGATCCGACCGAATACCAGGCCAAGGTCACGCAGGCGCGCGGGCAGATGCTGGCCCAGCGCGGGCAGTACGAGAACGCGCGCCAGACATACGAGCGCAACCGCGACCTGGTCGGACGCGGCTTCATCTCGAAGACCGCCTTCGACAAGTTCCAGTCCGAGCTCGACGTGGCCAAGGCCAATCTCGATGCGGCCGAGGGCGGGCTGGCGGTCGCGCAGAAGGCGCTGACCGACACCGTGGTCAAGTCACCGCTGGACGGCATGGTCGCGGTGCGCTCGGTGCAGCCGGGCGAGAAGGTGTCGCCGGACACCGCGCTGCTGGAGGTGGTCGACCTGCGCGTCCTCGAACTGGAGGCGCCGGTGCCGATGGCCGATGTCGGCCGCGTGGCGATCGGCCAGCCGGTCCAGCTTGAGGTCGAGGGCGCGGGCCGCTTCGAGGGCAAGCTGGTGCGGATCAACCCGGCCGTCACGCAGGGCACGCGCAGCATCATGGTCTACGTGCGCGTCGACAACCCAGAGCACCGGCTGCGCGCCGGCATGTTTGCGCAGGGCGGACTGGTTCTCGGCCAGCGCGCCGGCGTGGTGTCGGTGCCGATCACCGCGGTGCGAACCGAGGGCGAGCGGGCCTTCGTCTATGTGGTCGAGAACGGCGTGCTGGCCGAGCGGCCGGTGCAGCTGGGCATTCGCGACGACAGCACCGGGCTGGTCGAGATCGCCGGCGGCCTGGCGAGCGGCGCGCAGGTCGTGCGCAGCAACCTCGGCACCTTGCGGGTCGGCAGTCAGGTTCGCCTGACCAAGGCCTGAACGAGCGGAGCCCCCGATATGTGGTTCACGCGTCTGTCGATCCGCAACCCGGTGATGGCCACGATGATGATGATGGCCTTCATCGTGATCGGGCTGTTTTCGTACCAGCGGCTGCCGGTCGACCAGTTCCCGGACATCACCTTCCCGATCGTCGTGGTGCAGACCGAATATCCGGGCGCGCCGCCCGAGTCGGTCGAGTCCGATGTCACGCGCAAGGTCGAGGAGATCGTCAATACGATTTCGGGCATCGACGAGATCTTCTCGCACTCGTACCAGGGCACCTCGGTCGTCGTGATCAAGTTCGACCTGTCGGTCGACGTGGCGCAGGCCGCCCAGGACGTGCGCGACAAGATCGCGCTGATTCGGCCGCAGTTCCGCGACGAGGTCGAGGAACCGCGCGTGCTGCGCTACGACCCGTCGGACGCGCCGGTCTTCCATCTGTCGGTCTCCAACGCGCCCGGCTCCGCGCGCAGCCAGCGCGAGCTGACCACCATCGCCGACCAGATCGTGCGCAAGCGGCTGGAGACCGTGCGCGGGGTCGGCGCGATCAGCATCGTCGGCGGCACCAAGCGCGAGATCGAGATCCGGATCCGCCCGGCGCAGCTGGAGGCGCTGGGCATCGGTGTCGACCAGGTGATGACCGCGATCCGCAACGAGAACCAGGAGCTGCCCGCGGGCGAGCTGCGTTCGTCGGCGACCGAGACCGTGGTGCAGATCAAGGGCCGTGTGGTGGATCCGGCCGCGTTCAGGCAGATCATCGTCGCGCGCCGGGGCAATCAGCCGGTCACGCTCGAGCAGGTGGCCGAGGTCCGCGACGGCGAACAGGAACAGGAAAGCCTGGCCCTGCTCGGCGGCAAGCGCGCGCTGTTCCTGTCGGTGGTCAAGGCGCAGGGGCAGAACACCGTCGATACCGTCGACGGCCTGGTGCGCATGACCGACGAGGTGCGCAAGCTGGTGCCGGCCGGCGTGCAGCTGACCGTGATCAACGACAGCGCGCGCGGCATCCGCCGCAGCGTCGACGAGGTCCGCTCGACGCTGCTCGAGGGTGCGTTCCTGACGGTGGCGATCGTCTTCCTGTTCCTCGGCTCGTGGCGCAGCACGGTGATCACCGGCCTGACGCTGCCGATCGCGCTGATCGGCACCTTCGGCGTGATGTACCTGTTCGGCTTCACGCTGAACGTGATCACGCTGATGGCGCTGTCGCTGTGCGTCGGCCTGCTGATCGACGATGCCATCGTCGTGCGCGAAAACATCGTGCGGCACAACCTGATGGGCAAGAACCACCGCGCCGCGGCGCTGGACGGCACCGAAGAGATCGGCCTGGCGGTGCTGGCGACGACGTTCTCGATCGTCGCGGTGTTCCTGCCGGTCGGCTTCATGGGCGGCATCATCGGCCGCTTCTTCCATCAGTTCGGCATCACCGTGGTCGCCGCGGTGATGATCTCGATGTTCGTGTCGTTCACGCTGGACCCGATGCTGTCGTCGGTCTGGCACGATCCGGACCTGCACGGCACCGGCAACAAGCGCAGCTGGTACGGCCGCAGCATCGGCCGGCTGCTGGACTGGTTCTCGTCGCGGATGGACGCGCTCGGCCACGGCTATGGCGCAATGCTGGGCTGGGCGCTGAAGCACCGGCTGGCGACCGCGCTGATCGCCGTGGCGACCTTCTTCGGCAGCTTCGCGCTGGTGCCGCTGATCGGCACCGAGTTCGTACCGAACGCCGACCTCGGCGAGACGCAGATCGGCTTCACCACGCCGGTCGGCACCGCGCTCGAGGTCACCGAGGCCAAGGTGCGGCAAGTCGAGGCCGCGCTGCGCGAATTCCCCGAGGTCGCCTACACCTACGCGACCATCAATGCGGGCAACACTTCGGGCCGCAACAACGCGCTGGTGTCGGTGCGGCTGGTCGACCGCAAGCAGCGCGAGCGGACCACCACGCAGCTCAATCCCTTGATCCGCGAGCGGATGAACCGCATCGCCGGCATCACGCTGACGATGGTCGGCATGCCCGATGGCGCCGGCGGCCAGAAGGCGATCCAGGTCTCGCTGCAGGGCGACGACCTGGGCGAACTGAAGCGGCTGTCCGAGGAGGCATCGCGCCGGATGCGGGCGATCCCCGGGCTGGTCGATCTCGATTCGAGCATGAAGGACGACCGTCCCACCGTCGAGGTGCGGATCCGCCGCGAGCTCGCCTCGGACCTGGGCATCGGCATCACGCAGATCGGCAATGCGCTGCGGCCGCTGCTGGCCGGCGATGCGATCAGCAGCTGGCGCGCGCCGGACGACGAGAACTACGACGTCCGCGTGCGGCTGCCGAAGGACGCGCGCACCGGCATGGCGGACCTGTCGGCGCTGATGATCGCCAGCACGCAGACCAACCCCGACGGCTCGCCGCGGATGGTGCCGCTGCGCCAGATTGCCGAGCTGGTGCCGACCACCGGGGCCAACCAGATCAGCCGGCGCGACCTGAACCGCGAGGTCGAGCTGACGGCCAATACCGCCGGACGGTCGCAGGGAGAGGTCGCGCGCGACATCCAGCACGCGCTCGACGGCATGACCTGGCCGGTCGGCTACAAGTACCGCTTCGGCGGCTCGACCAAGTCGATGAACGAATCGTTCGGCTATGCGGTGTCGGCGCTCGCGCTGGCGGTGATCTTCATCTACATGATCCTCGCCTCGCAGTTCGCCAGCTTCTTCCAGCCGATCGCCATCATGACGTCGCTGCCGCTGACGCTGATCGGCGTGTTCGCGGCGCTGCTGCTGTTCGGCTCGACGCTGAACATGTTCTCGATCATCGGTTTCATCATGCTGATGGGCCTGGTGACCAAGAACGCGATCCTGCTGGTCGACTTCGCCAATCAGGCGCGGCGCGGTGAGCACGGCAAGGCGCCGCTGTCGCGCGAGGCAGCGCTGGTCGAGGCGGCCCGCGTGCGGCTGCGCCCGATCCTGATGACCACGCTGGCGATGATCTTCGGCATGGTGCCGCTGGCCTTCAGCCTCGGCGAAGGCGCCGAGCAGCGCGCGCCGATGGGACAGACGGTGATCGGCGGCATCATCACCTCGTCGATCCTGACGCTGGTGGTGGTGCCGGTGATCTACACCTACCTGGACGACTTTGGCGGCTGGCTGGCGCGGCGCTGGCGGGGCAAGGCGGCGGCAGAGGGAACCCGGACGGGGGCCGGGACGGTCGCCGGACAGGGCGACGACGACGCCGCGGACCCCGCGCTGCCCGCTTCGGGCCGGCCCGCGAGCGCGGAATGACATCCAGTCCCGCCGCCGCAAGGCGCCCGGCCCCCTGCTGCCGTCGGATGCCCCGGCGTCACGCCGGGGAGTTAAAATGTCGGGTTTGACGGAATTCCCCGGCCCCTGGCACCGCGCGGCCGGAACACGAAACAGATAGCGGTTGGCATAGCAAGGAAGGCAAGATGGACCTCGAAAAAGCCCGATTCAACATGATCGAACAGCAGATCCGGCCCTGGGACGTGCTGGATCAGGAAATCCTCGACCTGCTGGCCGTGGTCAAGCGCGAGCAGTTCGTGCCCGCGGCGTACCAGGCGCTGGCCTTCGTCGATACGGAAATCCCGCTGCCGGGCGGCCAGAACATGCTGGCGCCGCGCGTCGAGGCCCGCGTGCTGCAGGAACTGGGCGTGCGCAAGCACGAGAACGTGCTGGAGATCGGCGCCGGTTCCGGCTACATGGCCGCGCTGCTGGCCCATCGCGCCCGCCACGTGCTGACCGTGGACATCCGCCCCGAACTGGCCGCGCTGGCGCGCGAGAACCTGGCCAAGGCCGGCATCGTCAACGTCGAAGTTGCCGAGGGCAACGCCGCCGACGGCTGGCCCGCCGGCGCCCCCTACGACGTGATCTGCATCTCCGGCTCGCTGCCGGCGGTGCCCGAGGCGATGCTGTCCCAGATCAAGGTCGGCGGCCGCATCGCCGCCTTCGTCGGCACGCTGCCGGTGATGGAGGCGCAGCTGATCACGCGCGTGTCGGACACCGAATACCAGACCGTCAATCTGTTCGAGACCGCGGTCGCCCCGCTGACCGGCATCAAGCCGCCGTCGCGCTTCCAGTTCTGAACCGGAAACCACCATGCAGCAGATTACCGCCACCGAGTTGTCCCAATGGCTGGGCGACGCCAACCGCGCCAAGCCGGTGCTGCTCGACGTGCGCGAGGACTGGGAAGTCCAGACCTGCGCGCTGCCCGGCATCACGCATATCCCGATGGGCCAGATCGTCGCGCGCGCCGCCGAGCTGGACCCGGACGCCGAAGTCGTCTGCGTCTGCCATCACGGCGGCCGCAGCATGCAGGTGGCCAACTTCCTGGAGCGGCAGCACGGCTTCGGCAAGGTCTACAACCTGAGCGGCGGGGTGCATGCCTGGGCCGAACAGGTCGATCCCGCGATGCCGAAGTACTGAGCGGACGCTAACCGTCGGCCGCGCCGCGTCCGACAAGCTGGAGACGTCATGAGGTTTGCGCTGTGTCCCGCGCGGAGTGCCGCGCATGCTGTTGCGTCTAATGGTGTGTCGAAGGGTGTGTCGAAGGGGCTGCGCAGTGGCCGGCCCGGTGGCCTCACCGGCATGGCGCTGGCGCTGTGCCTGGCCGCCGTGCTGCCTGCGCCTGCCAGCGCGGCCGACCTGCTGCAGGTCTATCGCGAGGCGCAGTCCAACGACGCCCAGTTCGCCAGCGCGCGCGCCCAGCTTGCCGCCTCGCAGGAACGGCTGCCGCAGGGCCGCGCCGGCCTGCTGCCGCAGATCAACGGCGTGGCCGGCGTTACCCGCACCAAGATCGACCAGAGCGCGCCGATCGACGCCAACCGCTTCCTGAACAACAAGAACTGGGCGCTGCAGCTGACGCAGCCGCTGTTCCGCTGGGACCGCTGGGAAACCTACAAGCAGGGCGAACTGGCCGCGCTGGCCGGGGAAGTCACCTTCAGCCAGGCGCAGCTGGACCTGATCACGCGCACGTCCCAGGCCTACTTCGACGTGCTGGCCGCGCAGGACAACCTGTATCTGGCCGGCGCGCAGAAGCGCGCGATCGCCGAACAGCTCGAGCAGGCCAAGCGCAATTTCGAGGTCGGCACCGCGACGATCACCGATACCAACGACGCGCAGGCCCGCTATGACCTCGCCGTCTCGACCGAAATCGCCGCGCAGAACGAGCTCGAGGTCCGGCGCGCGACGCTGCAGCAGATCACCGGCAGGCCGGTCGACGAGCTGATGGGCCTGCGCCCCGCCGCCGACATCCCCGGCCCCCAGCCGGCCGACGTCAACCTGTGGGCGCAGCAGGCCGAACAGACCAACCCGCAGGTCAGCCTGGCCCGCTACAACCTCGAGACCGCGCAGCGCGAATACAACAAGGCGCGCGCCGGCCACCTGCCCTCGGTCGATCTGGTCGCCTCGTACGGCTATCAGGATTCATCGGGCCTGGTGCAGCAGCAGATCAACGTCGCCAGCCGCTACAACAGCGCGCAGATCGGCGTGCAGCTGACCATTCCGATCTACGCCGGCGGCCAGATCCAGTCGCGTGCGCGCGAAACGCTGGCGCTGGCCGACCGTGCCGCCAGCGATCTCGAATTCGCGCGCCGCACGGCGGCGCAGAATGCGCGGCAGACCTTCTCCGGCGTATCGAACGGACTGGCCCAGGTGCGCGCGCTGGAAGCGGCCGAGCGCTCGGCGCAGACCGCGGTCGAGTCGAACCGGCTCGGCTACGAGGTCGGCGTGCGCATCAATATCGACGTGCTGAACGCCGAGGCGCAACTATTCTCGACCCGCCGCGACCTGGCCCGGGCCCGCTACGACACCATCATGAACGGCCTGCGCCTGAAGGCCGCCACCGGCTCGCTCAGCGAAGACGACCTGGTGCAGATCAACACGCTGCTGACCCTGCCGCCGGGCTCGATGTACAAGCTGCCCGAGCCGGCGAAGGCCGCGGCGCCCGCGTCCAAGCCGGCGCGGACGGCAAGGCGCGGCTGAGCCGATCCGTCGGGCCTCGTGCCGCAGCGTAGCCGGCCGACATGATCACGACGCTCGCCATCGCCAACTACCGCTCGATCCGCGAGCTGGTGATGCCGCTGGGGCCGCTCAATGTGGTCAGCGGTCAGAACGGAACCGGCAAATCGAACCTGTATCGCGCGCTGCGCCTGCTGGCGGCAACCGCGCAAGGTGGCGTGGTGGCGGCGCTGGCGCGCGAAGGCGGCATGCAATCGACGCTGTGGGCCGGGCCGGAGACGGTGTCCCGGGCAATGCTGCGCGGCGAGCAGCCGGTGCAGGGGACGGTGCGCCAGCATCCGGTATCGCTGCGACTTGGCTTTGCCTCCGATGAGTTCGGCTATGCGATCGAACTCGGGCTGCGGCAGGCAATCGATTCGATGTTCACGCTGGACCCGGACATCAAGCGCGAAACCATCTGGCATGGCGAGGCGGCCCATCCTTCGTCATTGCTGGTCGACCGGCGCGGCGCGGGCGTGCGGGCGCGCGACGACAAGGGACGCTGGCAAAGCCTGCCGCTGCCCCTGCGCGGCTTCGACAGCATGCTGACCGAATATGCGGACCGCCGCAGCACACCGGAGATGCTGACGGTGCGCGAGCAGGTCCGCTCATGGCGCTTCTACGATCATTTCCGTACCGATGCCGATGCGCTGGCACGCCAGCCTCAGGTCGGCACGCATACGCCGGTGCTGTCCGACGATGGACGGGACCTGGCCGCGGCGCTGCAGACGATCCGCGAAATCGGCGACCGTGACGCGTTGAACGAATGCATCGACGATGCCTTCCCGGGCTCGCGCATCGAGATCGCCGCGCAGGACGGCCGTTTCGAGCTGCTGCTGTGGCAGCCCGGCATGCTGCGGCCGCTGCGCGCCGCCGAGCTGTCCGACGGCACGCTGCGCTATCTGCTGCTAGCGGCGGCGCTGCATACGCCGCGACCGCCGGCGCTGCTGGTGCTCAACGAACCGGAGACCAGCCTGCATGCCGACCTGCTGCCCGCGCTGGGCCGCATGATCGGCAAGGCCGCGCAACGCTCGCAGGTCATCGTGGTCTCGCATGCGGCGCGGCTGATCGCGGCGCTGGAGCAGCAGCCGGACAGCCAGGCGATCGTGCTGGAGAAGGCGCTGGGGCAGACGCAGGTGGCGGGCCTTGGCGACCTGCAGCGGCCGGCGTGGAGCTGGTTGCCGCGTTAGGCGACATTTCGGGTGCTGCTGCCCCTCCCCCGGCCTCTCCCGCGCGCGGGAGAGCGGAGACCACGGTAAAACCAGCTTCCCTTCAATTGACCCGCGTACGCCGCTGTACCTCGAGCAGCTCCCACCGGATCGTCGACGCATCGGCCGGCGGATTGGGCACGCGGTACTCGCGCACGCGCAGCGTGTAGGCGATGCCCGGCTCGAAGTCGAGCCCTTCGATGGGTCCGTACCACAGCTGCCAGGCGCCATTGGGATCGTCGCGGAAGCGATAGCAGGTCTGCTTGCCAACGCCCGTGCATTCGACCCGCTGCGAGTCCACGTAGACCGTCTTCTCGACGCCGGACGCGGCGGCCTGCGGCTGGGACTGGCCCTGCTGCCCTTGCTGGCCTTCGAAACGTTCGCCGCGCCGGCCCACGCCCTCGCGCTCCACGAAATGCAGCAGATCGCCATCGGCGGTCTTCCAGATGATCTGGCGCCCGGTCGACCCGGCCGACGGTTGCGTGCCGACCGTCGTGAACGGCGACTGCATCGCCTTGAGCAGGCTGTTCTCGACTTCCATCAGCGGCGGCGGGCAGGCGCGGCGCGTGGTGGCGACGCGATCGAAGCGCATGCCGCTGTCGGTCTTGCCATAGCTGCCGGTCATCCGGTTGCAGCCGGCGTTGCCAGTCACCGTGCCCTGCGCCGCGTCGATGCCGGCGTTGAACTCGAACAGCACCGGCTCGCCGTTGTCGCCATGCGGAATCTGTTTCAGCGAGCCGTCCGGCATCTGCCAGCGCACCAGCTCCCAGCGGCTGGGACCGCCGGGCCGGGTCTCGCTCAGCGTCGGCGTGGCCGACGGCGAATCGGGGGCCGGCGCGGTGGCACAGCCGGTCATCGCCGCGCCAAGCAGCGTTGCTGCCGCGGCGGCGGTACCCATGCGGAAGGACAGGGACATCGGTTCGCTCCTCGGGTTGGCGGGACGTATCGACGACGATGATGCGTCCCGAAGCAAAGAGAATGCCGGACGCGCCCACACGGGGCGCCTGGCAAGTGTACGCAATCGGTTTGACGGGGCGGCGGTCAGCGAGTGCCTTCGCTGTGCGCCGCGGCCGATCCATCGGTCCTTTGGCCGGCCTGGGTCGCCGGAGCCTGGGCCGGCGCCGGCAGCGCCGGCACCAGCGCCTCGACGGTGCGGGCGGTGGCGCCACGGTGCTCGCCGGCAAAGGCCCGCGCCTGCGTCCGCATGCGCGACAGCCGTTCGCGGTCCGACAGCAGCACCGCGGCCGTATGCATCAGCTGTTCGGCGCTGTCGACGCGCAGGCAGGCACCGGCGGCGATCGCATCGTCGGTGGCCTGGGCGAAGTTGAACGTATGCGGGCCGATCAGCACCGGCGTGCCGACCGCGCAGGCCTCGATCAGGTTCTGGCCACCGAGCGGCAACAGGCTGCCGCCGATAAAGGCGACATCCGATGCCGCAAAATACATGGCCATCTCGCCCATCGAATCGCCCAGCAGCACGTCCGCGTCGATGGGCCGATCGAGCCCGTCCTCGCCCAGCGCGCTGCGGCGCTGCAGCGTGAAGCCGGTCTGCGTGACCATCGCCGCCACCGCATCGAAGCGTTGCGGGTGGCGCGGCACCAGCAGCAGCGCCGGCGGACGCGCCGTGTCGGCGCCCTGCCCCCACACGTCGCCGCACAGCTTGCGCCAGCGCGACAGCGCATCGAGCAGCATCGCTTCCTCACCCTCGCGCGTGCTCGCCGCGGCCAATACCGGCCGCGTGCCAAAGGCCCGGCGCAGCCGCTGTCCGCGCTCGATCTGCTCGGCCGATGGCTGCATGTCGAACTTCAGGTTGCCGGTCACGCGCACCGCCGCCACGCCGAGTGCACGGAAGCGTTCGGCATCGCCCTGGGTCTGCGCCAGTACCTCGGTGAAGTCGGCATACATCGCCGCCGCGGCGCGGCCGAAGCGGGCGGTACGGCGAAAGCTGCGCGGCGACAGCCGCGCATTGACCAGGTACAGCGGCACGCCGGCCAGCCGCGCGCCGCGCACCAGGTTCGGCCACACCTCGGTCTCCATCAGCATGCCGGCCTCCGGCCGGAAATGCGCCAGGAAACGCCGCACCAGCGCCGGCACGTCGTAAGGCAGGTAGCACTGCACCAGCCGCGGCGGATCGGCGGCCATCTCTGCCCCGAACAGCTCGGCGCCGGTCTGCCGGCCGGTCGGCGTCATATGCGTCAGCACGATGCGATGGCCCGGATAGGCGGCCAGCAGCCGCGCGATCAACGGCTGCGCGGCGCGCGTCTCGCCGACCGAGACCGCATGGACCCAGAGCCATGGGCCCTGCGTCGGCAGCCCCTCGTAGCGCCCGAGGCGTTCGCCGACATGCCGCAGATAGCCGGGCTCCTTGCGCGCGCGCCAGGCGAGGCGCGCCAGCGCGGCCGGCAGGATCAAACCCCAGGCCAGGTTGTACAGAACACGCAACAGCATCAGCCTTCCCGTCCGAGCCCACGCACGCGGCGCGCCGCCGCATGGACCTCCTCGACCGTCGGCGCCTCGCCGTCGTCGCCGACATTGGCGATGCGCGCCGACCAATAGCCCTCGGTCTTCCAGCGCCAGGTCGCGGTATAGATTTCCACGGTCGGCCGGCACAGCGCCGCGGCGATATGCACCAGCCCCGTGTCGACGCCGACCACCAGTTCGGCGCGATTGATCAGGCCGAAGCCCTGCATCACCGTAAAGCGCGGCAGCACGCGCGAGCCCGGCACGCCGGCGGCGATGCGCTCGGCGGCCTGCCGCTCGGCCTCGTTGCCCCACGGCAGCATCACCGCCAGCCCCTCGGCGAACAGGCGCCGGCCCAGCTCATGCCAGTGTTCCAGCGGCCAGCGCTTCTTCGCGCCGGCGGTCGCATGGAAGCAGACCGCGTAGCGCGTCGGCAGATCGGACCACAGCGGATCGTTGGCATGCAGCACGCGCGCCTCGTCGCCGAAGAAGCGCGGCGGCTCGGCCGGCGCGACGCCGGTCAGCGCGGCGCCGAGCAGGCGCGAACGGCGCACCGAATGGGTCTGCAGCGGGACCTGGATCGGATCGGTGTAGAACAGCCGCGAGGCCGGCTCGTAGCCCGAGCCCTGCGTCGCATTGGCCAGGCCGATCACCGGCGCGCCCGCATTCCGGCGCGCGATGCGGGAGACCACCGCGGTCTTCAGCAGCCCCTGCGTCTCGATCACCGCGTCGTAGGCGTCCTCGCGCAGCGCGCGGCGGAAGGCCGCCAGCTCGCTCCACACCGCGCCGGAGAACAGGCCCTTGCGCCAGCGCCGCAGCGCGAACGGAATCACGCGCCGCACCTGCGGCAGCAGCCGCACCAGCTCGACATAGCCCTCCTCGACGACCCAGTCGATCTCGCAACCGGGCCAGCGCGCGCGCAGATCGTGGATCAGCGGCATGTTGTGCACGACGTCGCCGAGAGAGGACACCTTGACCACCAGGATGCGCGGCCGCTCCGGCATGCGCACGTCCAGCGGGCGCGGCATGCCGGCGGCGTCGATCGCCTCGGGGGCGGCGCTGTCCTGCAACGGTACTGCCGGATCGACCGGCATCCGCTCAGAACGGCAGCTGGGCATCCGGCTTCTCGGCCAGGATCACGCGCTTGAATTCCGCCTGGATGCGGGCCAGCGCGGCGTCGTTATCGGCCTCGAAGCGCATCACCACCACCGGCGTGGTGTTCGACGGACGGGCCAGCCCGAAACCGTCGGGATATTCGACACGCACGCCGTCGATCGTGATGACCTCGCGCGCGCCCTCGAACTTCGCATTGGCGCGGATCCTGTCGAGCAGCGTGAAGGGCTCGCCTTCCGCGCATTTCAATTGCAGCTCCGGCGTGCAGATCGAATTGGGCAGCGCGTTCAGCACGGCGCTCGGATCGTCGTGGCGCGACAGGATCTCCAGCAGGCGTGCGCCAGTGTAGAGACCATCGTCGAAGCCATACCAGCGGTCCTTGAAGAACACGTGGCCGCTCATCTCGCCGGCGATCGGCGCGCCGGTTTCCTTCAGCTTGGCCTTGACCAGCGAATGGCCCGTCTTCCACATCAGCGGCTCGCCGCCATGCTCGCGAATCCACGGCGCCAGCTTGCCGGTGCACTTGACGTCGTAGATGATCTGCTGGCCCGGATGGCGCGACAGGATCTCCTGCGCGAACAGCATCAGCTGACGGTCCGGGAAGATGACCTGGCCATCCTTGGTGACCACGCCGAGCCGGTCGCCATCGCCGTCGAAGGCCAGGCCCAGCTCGTTGTCGGTCTCGCGCAGGCAGCGCATCAGATCCTGCAGGTTCTCCAGATGCGCGGGATCCGGATGGTGGTTCGGGAAGTTGCCGTCGACGTCGCAGAACAGCTCGGTCACTTCGCAGCCGAGCGCGCGGAACAGGTCGCCGACGAAGGCGCCGGCCACGCCGTTGCCGGCATCGAGCGCGATCTTCATCGGCCGCGCCAGCTTGACGTCGCTGGCGATGCGGTCCAGGTACTGCTGTCGGATGTCGACCTGCTGATAGTCGCCGGCACCGCTGGCGAAGCGTTCGGCGACGATGCGCTCGCGCAGGCCCTGGATCTGCTCGCCATAGATGGCCTTGCCGGCCAGCACCATCTTGAAGCCGTTGTAGTCGGGCGGATTATGGCTGCCGGTGACCATGATGCCCGAGGTGGCGCGGCGGCCGGCCAGCTCGACATTGGTGCCGAAGTACACCATCGGCGTGGCGACCATGCCGAGGTCGATCACATCCATGCCGGCGGCGCGCAGGCCCTCGACCAATGCCGACAGCAGTTCCGGCCCGGACAGGCGCCCGTCACGGCCGACGACGACCGCGGTCTCGCCAGCCTCGGCGGCCGCGGAACCGAAGGACAGGCCAATGGCACGGGCGACATCGCGAGTCAGGGTCTTGCCGACGATGCCGCGGATGTCGTAAGCCTTGAAGATGGAGGAGTCGATTTGCATGCAGCTTCCTGGAAGTGAAGGGAGCGGGCGCCCCACCGAGGGCCTGGAGCCGGACAGTTCGTATGCCCCGCCATGTGCCCAGAACGGCGCGCCAAAACCTGTATTTTGCCGGATTGCGATCAGGCACGGCAGTTATAATCGGTTCGGCCGGGCAGTTCGGTGTCCTGACACACGCCATCGCACCCACGATTTGCTGCGCCGCCCGCCGCCATTCCCGCCGCCATTCCGATATCGCGCCCTCCTGCCACCGTGCCCTTGTCGCCGCGCTCGTTCCCCCATTCTCCGGCGCGCTGGTCCCTGCGCCGGTCCCAGCGTTTGTCCGAGTCCCAGCCCTTGTCTGCCCCCGCGCTGCCGGGGGATCGGGAACAGGCACGGCGGCCCCGCATCGCCCACCTGATCACCAATTCGGAGATCGGCGGCGCGCAGGCCCATGTGGCCGCGCTGCTGGAGGCGCTGGGCAACCGGGTGGAAGCGATCGTGCTGGCCGGCGGCGACGGTCCGCTGCTGCCGACCGCGGCAGCGCTCGGGGCGCGCACGGTCCGGCTGTCCCTGCTCGACAACGCGCTGTCTCCGCTGCGCGCGTTCGCCGCGCTGCGCGAACTGATCCAGGCGCTGCGCCAGGCCGATCCGGACCTGATCCACGCGCACAGTGCCAAGGCCGGCGCGCTGGGCCGCATCGCCGGTTGGCTGCTTGGCATCCCCGTCGTCTATACCGTGCACGGCTTCGGCTTCAAGCCGGCGGCACCGCGCCGGCAAAGGATCGCGGCCCGCGCCGCCGAATGGCTGCTTGCCCCGCTGACCGCACGGCTGATCTGCGTAGCCCAGGCCGAGCGCGAACTGGCACGTGGCCTGCCCCTGCCGGCGCGGCGGATCTCCGTGATCCACAACGGCATTGCCGATGTGCCGGCGCGCGCCCAGCCTGGCGCGCCGATGCATCGCATCGTGATGGTTGCACGCTTCGCCGCCCCCAAACGGGCCGATCTGCTGATCCGCGCCTTCGCCGAGCTGGCCCATGGCGATGGCGCGCTGGCCAGTTGCGAACTCGTGATCGCCGGCGATGGCCCGCTACTGCCGACGATGCGGGCGCTGGCCGAACGCCTCGCCCCCGGCCGCGTGGTGTGCAGCGGCAACGTCGCCGAGGTGCCCGCGCTGCTGGCATCGGCGCAGGCCTTCGTGCTGGCCTCCGACCACGAGGGCTTTCCGCTGTCCATTCTGGAGGCGATGCGCGCCGGTCTGCCGGTCGTTGCCACCGATCTGCCCGGCATTCGCGAGCAGCTCGACGACGGACGCTGCGGCTTGCTGTGCGCGCCCGGCAGCGTGCCGGCCTTGGCCGACGCGCTGGCGCGCCTCGCCGGCGATGCCACGCTGCGGACGTCGCTCGGCACGGCCGCGCGCGAACGCTGGGCGCTGCGCTATGGCGTGACCGCAATGGCCGATGCGACCTGGTCGGTCTACCTCGAGAATCTGCCGGCTGCCGCGACGGCCAACGTGCCGCTCGCGCGGGACGGGGCCTGAGGGGATGCGCATGAACAAGGCATCGGGCACCGCCCGCCAAGCCCGCGTACCGCTGGCCATCCGTGCCCGCGGCTCCGAAACGATGCGCCGCGCCAGCCGTATGCTCGGCTGGGCCCTGCTCGGCCTGCTGCCTTTCGCGCTGAACATGGGACTGGCCGAAGCCGCGCACCAGGCGGGCTACGTCACCCACGTGTTCCCGCGCACGCTGCTGTGGTCGATCGTCCCGTATCTGCTGGCCTTCGTGCTGCTGCACCGCTCGCTGCATCTGCCAGCGATGGAAGGCAACAGCCTGGTCGGCCTCGCGGCAACGCTGCCCTTCGTCGCGCTGCTGTTCGCCTTCGCCGCCTTCCAGATCCCCTACTCGCGCGGCGCGCTGCTGCTCGGCTACCTGACCACGCTCGCGTGGATCTGGGCCGGCTACCGGCGCTATGTGCAGAATTACGTGCCGGTGTTCGGCTACACCGATCCCGCCGCGCTCGCCCAATTGCAGCAGCTGCTGGCGATGCCCGGCGCGCTGCCGCCGGGACGCACCCGCTTCGAGCCGATTGGCTCGATCGAGGAGGCGGTCCACTGCGACGGCCTGATGCTCGACCGCAGCGCCGCCGCCGATCCCGAACGCACGCGGCTGCTGGCGCGCTACAAGATGAGCCATGTGCGGATCTACTCGGTAGAGCGCGTCGGCGAGATGCTGACCGGCCGGCTGGGGCTCGACCATATCGACGAGAACTTCCTCGACGATCATGCCGCCCACTATTTCTACGGCTATCTGAAGCGGCTGATCGATGTCGCCACGGTGCTGTGCCTGGCCCCGCTCGCGCTGCCCGCGGCCCTTGCCGTTGCGGTGGCAATCCGGCTCGATTCGCCAGGCCCGGCGCTGTTCCGACAGGTGAGGGTCGGCCTGCTGGGCAAGCCCTTCACCATGCTGAAGTTCCGCAGCATGGAAGCCGCGCCGCAGGACGCAGCCCGCTTCGCCGCCCGGCGCGACCCGCGCGTGACCCGCGTCGGCCGCGTGATCCGCAAATACCGGCTCGACGAGATTCCGCAGCTGTGGAACGTGCTGACCGGCGACATGAGCCTGATCGGCCCCCGTCCCGAGCAGGTGCCGATGGTCGAGCGCTTTGCCGACACGATCCCCTACTACCCGTACCGGCATCTGGTGCGCCCAGGCCTGTCGGGCTGGGCGCAGGTGCAGCAGGGCTATGCGGGCACGCACGAGGAAACGGTCACCAAGCTCAGCTACGACCTGTACTACGTCAAGCATTGCAGCTTCGCGCTGGATCTGCTGGTGGCGGTGAAGACGGTGCGGACGTTGTTGACTGGGTATGGGGCGCGGTGATGCGGATGCGTGAGCAAGGCGTGGCGCCGTTGCCGGAACTGTCGCCGGATGCGGCCCGTTCGTTGGGCCCGACTGAGTCGCCCTTCGCGTCGGCATCTTCCGCCTATGTGGCATTGCCGCAGCTGCCGGAGTCCCCGCGGTCGCCGATGCGCATCCTGCTGCTGACCACCGGACTGCGCCTTGGCGGTGCCGAGCAGCAGGTCGCCGCACTCGCGCGCCGCTTCGATGCACTCGGCCACGCCGTCGCGGTGGCCAGCCTGACGCCGGGATGCGAGGTCGCGTTGCCGCCCGGCATCGAGACGTTGAACCTCGCCATGCGCAAATCGCCGTGGTCGATGGCGCGGGCGCTGCGGCAGATGCGCCGTTTCATCCAACACTGGCGGCCGGACGTCATCCACGCGCACATGGTCCATGCCAACCTGTTCGGCCGCGCCTTGGTCGCGACCGGCTCGGCGCGCACCATGCCGCCGCTCGTCTGCACTGCGCACAGCGCACGCGAGGGCGGCACGGCGCGCATGCTGGCCTATCGGCTGACCGATCGCTGGGCCGGCCTGACGACGCATGTCAGCGCCGAGGGCCGGGAAAGAATGATCACGGCTGGTGCGGTGCCGGCGGGGCGCATCGTGGTGCTGCCCAACGGCATCGATACCGCACGGTTCCGGCCCGATGGCACGGCGGGGGCGCAGACGCGCGCGGCGCTGGGCCTCGATGCGGCCACACCGCTGCTGCTTCATGTCGGACGACTCGTCCCCGAGAAGAACCAGGCTTTGCTGCTGGAGGCATTTGCCCGCCTGCCGTCGTCGCTTGCCTCCGCACAACTGCTGATCGCGGGCGACGGCCCCGAACGCGCCGGGCTGGAACGCCGCATTGATGCCCTCTCGATCGGCGACCACGTCCGTCTGCTCGGTACGCGCGCCGATATCCCGGCGCTGCTCAATGCGGCGGACGTGTTTGCGCTGTCGTCCGATATCGAGGGCATGCCGCTGGTCGTCGGCGAAGCGATGGCCTGCGGCTGCCCCGTGGTGGCGACCGATGCGGCCGGTGTCGCGCAGATGGTCGACGGCTTTGGCCAGGTCGTACCGCGTGGCGATGCCGACGCGCTGGCAGCCGCCCTCGCTCGCGCCCTGCGCGACGGACGCGGCGGCATCGCTCAGCAAGCGGCAAGGCACTGCCATATCGCGGATTCGCTCGGCCTCGAGGCCATCGCGGACCAATGGCTGGCCCGCTACGCCGCGCTTGCCGCTGCAAAGGCCCACGCACGCATGGGAACCGCCTGATGCGCAGACGGGTCGCCGGCAACCTGCTGTGGATGCTGACCGAGCGCGGGCTGCAGGTGGTCACCGGCATCGCGATCGTCGCGATGCTGGCGCGCGCGCTCGGACCCGAAGGCTTCGCGCATTTCCAGTATGCCCAGGCCGTGGTCACCATCGCCGCGTCGGTCGCGCTGATCTGCGGCAGCGAAGTGGTGGTACCGCGGCTGGTTGCCGATGCGGCGAGCGCGGCCCAGCATCGCCTGCTCGTGCATGCCTTCGTGCTGCGAGCGTTCGGCGGCCTGCTCGGCTATGCACTGATGTGCGGCTACCTGGCCGTGGCAGGCGCCGCCGCGGAGGTCTGGGCCGTGGCGCTGCTGCTCGGCATCGCCATCCTGCTGCGCGAGCCGTTCGGCGTCGTCGCGGCCTGGATGCAGGCGCATACCAACAACCGGCCCGGCACCGTGTTCAGCCTAATCTCGCTGACCATCAAGGCCGGCATGGTCGGGCTGCTGTTTGCCGCCGGCAGCCGAGCCGCACCGGCCTTCGCCAGCGCCTTCGCGGTGGAGGCGATCGTACTCGCGCTGCTGCTCGCCGGCTATTACCTGAGCCGTGTGCCGCACCGGCGCATCACTGTCGATTCCGCGCTCGCAGGTCAACTGCTGCGCGGCGGCACGCTGTTCTGGGCCAGCTTCATGATGATGATGGCCGCGCGCCGCGTCGATCAGCTGATCCTGCAGCCGCTGGTGCCGCTCGCAGACTTCGGCGCCTACGCCGCGACGATGCAGATTCTCGACAACTACGCGGCGGCGGCCACCATCATCGCGGCAGGCGCCGCGCCGGTCTATGTCTACGGGCAAGCCGACGCCGCCCTCGCCCGCCGCAACGTTGGCCTTCTTGCGCTGATGCTCGGTGCGGTCGGCTTCGCGGGAGCGGCGGTAATCGCCGGCGCGGCGGACTGGATCATTCACCTGCTCTATGGCGAGCAATTCAGCGCCGCCATCGGGCTGCTGCGCGTCGCGGCATTCGCCACCGCGCTGCTGTTCGTCGATGTTGGCCTTACCTTGCTGCCGGTGTATCTGCGCAAGCCCGAATGGGTTGCACTCAAATGGGCCGGCACGCTGGCGATGATCCTGGTATTCGATCTGGTCGCGGTGCCGCGTTACGGCATCTGGGGAGCGGTTGGCGGGTATGCACTGGCCAACGGTTTCGCGGTCGTCATCGGCTTGGCGCTGTGGTGGCGTCATCGGTCGTCTACCGCCCTTCGAACGGCGACGGCAGCCCATGAGCCCTAGGCCCACCCTCTGCTTTTTGACCGGAACGCTGAACGCGTTCGCCGGCGCGGAACGCATGACGGCGGTGATCGCCAACGAGCTGGCGCGGCGCGGCTACACGGTGCATATCCTGAGCCTGTGGGACGCCGCGAGCTGCTTCGAGCTCGACCCGGCGGTGCGGCACGATGCGCTGTTCGCGCAGCGGCCTTCGTTCAAGACGCGGTATCTGTCGACCGTCCTCGGCATTCGCCGGTATCTGAAGCGGCACCGAATCGATGTGCTGATCGAGGTCGATACGATGCTGACGTTGTTTACGCTGCCGGCATGCGCGGGCCTCGGCGTACGCCGCATTGCGTGGGAGCACTGCAATTTCGACCAGGACCTCGGACGGGGCGCGCGGCGGGTCGCTCGGCGACTCGCGGTTCGGACTTGCGAGCATATCGTGGTGCTGACGCAGCGGGATCGGGACAAATGGGAACAAGCGCTGGGGGCACGCAATGTGGTCGCGATTCCGAATGCGTTGCCGTTCGCGATGCCCGAGAAGCGATCGGACAGAACGTCGAAGATCGCGCTCGCCGTTGGGCGGTTGACGCATGCCAAGGGATTCGATGTGCTGTTGCACGCCTGGAAGATAGTCGCGCGCGAGCATCCGGATTGGCGGCTGGATATCGTTGGCGACGGGGAGTTGCACGATGCGCTGATGACCTTGCGGAACGAGCTCGGCTTGTCGGCAAGCGTTCGGCTACTGCCTGCGCGCCGAGATTTGTCCGACCTGTATCGCGGCGCATCGTTGTTCTGCCTGTCGTCCCGCTATGAAGGCTTCGGCCTGGTACTGATCGAGGCGATGGCCCATGGCCTGCCCGTCGTGGCGACCGATTGCGAGACGGGACCGAGAGAGGTACTCGGAGCGGCGGCGCACGCGGCGCTGGTCCCCGTTGACGACGCCGATGCGCTGGGGCACGCGATTTGTCGGACCATCGCCGATCCGGACATGACGGCCCGCATGGCGCACCTCGGGATCGAGCGGGCCAGATATTACGAGGCAAACCGGATTGCGGCTGCCTGGCTTCCGCTGCTCGAACAATCCGAAATAGCGGGCGCGCATCAAAGCGGAGTCAATCCTCAATCCTGATATTCGCGTGCTAACATTCGAGTCCAGAAAATAAGCAGCATCGAGTCCCTCTGCAACGCAGTTGTTTAAATCTGCATTGCACATCAATTAACACGGCAATATGGAGCGGCCGTCCGGCGCGTTTTATCCGACCTCCTGACTTTCCGGCTGGCAGAACGATCCGCTCAGTCCGCATTGCTCAGGTTCGCCCGTTTTATCCCGGTCAGCCAGCGCCAATACAACGATGACGAAAGAAGCTCCCCCATCGTCCGCTCTCGAGGCGGTCGATGCTCCTCCGCCCGCGCGTTCCTACCCGATCACGCTCTGGTTGACCGGTCTGAGCGGGGCCGGCAAGACGACGCTTGCGCGCAATCTGCAGCGGCGGCTCTACGACCGTGGCATCACTGCCTTGCGCGTGGACGGCGACGAACTGCGCGCCGGACTGACCAGCGATCTTGGATTTTCCGCAGAAGAGCGCCATGCCAATGTCCGGCGCGCTGCGCATATGGCGAAGCTGCTGAACGATCAAGGTGTGCTGGTTCTGGCCTCGTTGATCTCGCCTGCCGCGCGCGATCGTGAAGCGGCGCGGCAGATCGTCGGTGCCGACCGATTTGCCGAAGTGTACGTTCACGCGGATCTGGAGCGCTGCCGGCAACGCGACCCCAAGGGTCTCTATCGCAAGGTCGCTAGCGGCAGCATTGCCCAATTCACCGGCATCAGCGCACCGTATGAGCCTCCGGTCGCCCCGGACTTGACCGTCGACACCACCACCACAAAGGTCGAGGAATGCGTCGAAGTGCTCGCCGCGTTCCTGGACGGCCGTCTTTCCCGCTAGCCAATGTCCGTGCACGCCTGCCGATGACGAAAGGCGTTGCCGATTTGCCGAGATTCGCCAATACCGGTCGCGGATAAATCCTTCGCGAATCCGTGGATGCCCACCATGCAATCACCCATCTTTTTCATTCATCCGCCCAAGAGCGGCGGTTCCACCGTCATTTCCTTCTTCGAGCTGAATCGAGGTGAACGCCAGTTTGTTCATTTCGAATGGGATCGCGATCCGGAATGGCGTACCAGCTTGGGCAGATTGGTGGAAACGGGAGTAGGCGGAGGCCATCACTCCTTTGGCATGCACCGGTTCCTGAAAAGGCCGCTGGCCTATTGCACCATTCTGCGCGATCCGCTGGCGCGGCAGATTTCGCACTACTGGTATGCCTTCAATGGCAAGAACGGCGAGGTCGAACGCGGCGCCAGCGTATCGACGGTAGAAGCCATGGTCCGGCGCGGCGAGATTTCGCTCGACGAATGGGTGGCCGGATCGTACGCCGGCAAAAATCTGTACGTTCATATGCTCAGCGGCGATCCGGCATTGAACGAGCACAGCCTCGACCTGGCCCGATATAACCTGCGGCACCATATCCCGGTCGCCGGACTGTGCGAGGATATGAGTGCGTTTCTATTGAGATTGTGCGGAAGGACAGGCTTTGGCCTGCCCTTCTACGCTGAGACCAACGTGACCAACATCTCGGGCAGCCGCAAGCAACAGCTCAGCGAGTCGGCGCGCGAAAAATTCCTCGCGGACAATGCGTGGGACTACGCGCTGTATCGGGATGTCCGCGAGTCGAACGACCGCGACAAGACCGCCGGCGGCGAGCTGTTCGACAAGGCATTGGCCCTGGTCCGGACCGTGCAGGCCGAACTGAACCAGGTCGAGAACCCGCACGAGCATGCGTCGATGATCTTCGGCTACGACCACGCGCATCTGGGCAAGCTGCGGGAGATCGCGCAGAGTTTCGACCTTGCCCCGATCCGCGACTATATCGAGCATAGCCGGCAATCGATCGCCGCCCCCGCCGACATGTACGAGGGCTTCGTCGATGCCGTGCGGGAGTACAGTGTCAGCGGATGGGCGATCAACCTGACGCGCCCCGATCGACCGGTTTCCATCGAAGTGTGGAGCGGGAACGAGATGGTAGCGGCCGGCACGACTGGCGAGCCGCGTCCGGATGTCGCTGCCGCAGGCTATGGCAGCAGCCATACCGGTTTCTCTATCGCGCTCCCGCCACTGCACGGCACGGCGTTTCGCGTGGCAATCGCGGGCGCCAGCGACCCGCTGAACAATGCCGGCCCTTGGCGCCAGGGGTGGCATATCGGCTAACGCCACCGCCGCCTGCGTGCCGCGGGCGCCGGCACGCGAGGCGGGTAGCGCGTTCAGCCCGTCCGTGACCAGGCCCGCTCGGGCACCGGCTGCAGTGTCGGCCGCACACTCGGCGTGTATTCGACGATCCAGCGGCGCAGGTCGCGCCGCACCTCGTCGTCGGACGGGATGCGCCGTTGCATCAGCCATGGCAGCACCTCGCTGAGAAGATGCTCCGGCACCTCGCGCGCCCGGGCGATCCGCAGCTTGTCGTGTGGCGTCGGCCGCGTGGTCTCGTCATCCATCAGCAACTCTTCGTACAGCTTCTCGCCGGGCCGCAGGCCCGTATAGACGATCCGGATCTGGTTCTCGTCGAAGCCATACAAGCGAATCAGATCGCGGGCCAGATCGGCGATCTTGACCGGTTGCCCCATGTCGAGCAGGAAGATCTCCCCGCCCTCGCCCATGCTGGACGCCTGCAGCACCAGCTGGGCCGCCTCCGGAATCGTCATGAAATAACGGATGATTTCCGGGTGCGTGACGGTAACGGGACCGCCGCGCGCAATTTGCTGCTGGAATTTCGGAATCACGCTGCCGGCGCTGCCGAGCACGTTGCCGAAACGAACGGTTTCCAGCTGGGTGGTCGCGGTCGTCTGCTGCAGGGCCTGGCAAACCATTTCCGCAAGGCGCTTGGAGGCACCCATCACGTTGGTCGGATTGACGGCCTTGTCGGTGGAAATCAGCACAAAGCGCCGTACGCCGTGATCGATGGCCGCGCGCGCCACCCGGTAGGTGCCCAGCGTGTTGTTTCGCACCGCCTGCCAGGTGTTGAGCTCCTCCATCATCGGAACATGCTTGTACGCGGCAGCGTGATAGACGATGTAGGGCGCGAAGCGCCGCATCGTCTGCTCCAGCAGAAGCGTGTCCTTGACGTCCCCGACCACTGAAATCACATTGAGCCGCGGGAAGTGCTCGCGCAATTCCTCCGCCAGCCGATAACTGGCGAACTCGGAGATCTCGTAGGCGATCAGGGTAGCCGGATGGAACCGTGCAATCTGACGGCACAATTCCGACCCGATCGAACCTCCCGCGCCGGTGACCATGACGGCCCTGCCCTCGAGCAACTGCGCGATGTGCGGCGTGTCGATGGTCACCTCTTCGCGGCCCAGCAGGTCCTCCAGGTCGATCTGCCGCACGCGCGACATGAACGGCTGGCCCTGGGTCAGCGGCGTCAGCGCCGGCAGCACCAGCGCACGGACGTTGGCGCGTACGCACAGGCGCGCCACGCGCCGATGAATCGGAGCGGGGGCCGACGGCATCGCGATGATCACGTGCTCGATCTTGTGGCGCTCCGACACTTCCTTCAGATCGCTGATGCGGCCGAGCACCTTGTAGCCATGGATCTCCCGCCCGAGCTTGCGCTCGTCGTCATCGAGCAGGCCGACCAGCCGCCATTGCGGCGATCGGCGCAACTCCCGGGCCAGGCTGGCGCCGGCCTCCCCGGCCCCCAGCAGCAACACCGGCTTTCCTTGGCCGATCAAGCCACCGTAACGGTAGAACTCCTTGGTGGCGCGATACGCGGCCCGGCTTCCGCCCATGATGAAGAACAGCATCACCGGCATCAGCAGCAGCACTGATCGCGGAATCGGCGGCGACGGCTGCAGCATCGTGGAAGCGACTGTCACGACAATGGCACCGGCGATGATCGCCTTGGCGATGCGGAACAGATCCGGCAGGCTGGCAAACACCCACATGCCGAGATACAGGCCGAATACGCGGAACATCACCGCGTACACCGGCACGACCCACGCGATCGCCAACAATCCGCTTTCGCGGAAATCGTCCGGCGGCATGCCATTGAAACGGATCACGTAGCACAGAAGCCACGCGACGGCCACGGATCCGACATCGAAGGCGAATGCGGCCAGCGACAACCAGCGCGCACCCACGCGTGAGGCTTTGAGAATCGGCATCTTGGACATCTCTCGGTAAATCTAACCGGACTTGAATTGACGCCAGCGACGATCGATCGTCAGGCCAAGACCGATCAGCAGCAATCCCCATGTCACCATCACCGCACCTGCTTTCCAGCCGGGCATGTCGACCGACATGACGGCCAGAATTGTACCGACCAGCATCAGGACATACCACCGCAGCACCACGCTGCGATGGCCAGCGGACATCTGCACCATCCGTTGATAGTAGTGCGTCCGATGGGCTTCCCAGAAGCGCTCTCCATTGAGCAGCCGCCGCAACAAGGTGACGGTCGCATCGGCGACGAACGGACCGAACACGAACGCGGGAAACCAGAACGGCCAGGCCTGTTCCTGCCAGCCCCAGTAACCAAGTGCCGCGGCCAGGAAGCCGAGCGGCACCGAGCCTGCGTCGCCGAGAAACATGCGCGCCGGCGGATAGTTGAAGACTAGAAACCCTGCGGCGGCGGCGGCCACGGTGATCGAGGCGACGGCCAGGTCGGCATGTGCGGGACCGGCGCAAACGGCGTAGGCGCCAAAGCCGATGACGGCCATGCCCCCGGCCAGGCCATCCGCTCCGTCCATGAAGTTGTACAGGTTCACCGCCCACACGACGGCAACCACCAGCACCGGCGCTAGCATCCAGAGCCCGGACGGCAGCGGCAGCAGCCACAGCAAGGCGGCGGCGGCGGCCAAATGCGCGGCGAAGCGGTAGCGCGCCGGCATGCCCCATCGATCATCGGCCAGCGACAGCATGCCGAGCGCCAGCGCGAGCCCCGCCAGTGCGCTCAACGCGGGCGCGAACACGGCGATCGATATCGCGCTGACAAGCGTCACGCCGACGCCCCCGACCCGCGGCGTCGGACGCTGATGCAGCGAGCGCGCGTTCGGCACGTCAAGGGCCAGCCGCCATGCAAGGCCGGTACGAAGCAACAGATAGAGCAGTGCCGCGTTGGCGACGAAGGCGAGCGCCGCGGGAGGCAGCAGGAGACTAGCGAACGGCATGCGCGATCTCGCCCCCGGTTCGTTGCCGATACCAGTCCGCCGTCTGCTTCAGTGCCTCGCGCAGCGTCAGTGGCGGGCGCCAGCCCAGTTCGCCGACGATCCTGGTGCTGTCGACCCTCAGTGGCTCGACCAGCCGGGCGACGGCATCGCGCCGGCCCGTCAGCGCCCCCGCCAGCTTCAACAGTGCCAACGGCACCGACACCAGGCGGGCGGGCCGGTCCAGCGCGTCGCCCATCAGCCGCGCCAGTTGCGCCACCGTGACGTCTTCGCCATCGGACACATGGAAGATCTTGCCGGCGGCGGCGGGGTGACGCGCACAGGCCAGCAGCGCATCGGCCAGATTGTCGACGGCGACCAGGCTGCGCGGCGCATTGGCGTATGCCAGCGGGAGCGGTACGCCGCGCGCCACCGCGCCAAGCAGGCTGCGGAAGTTCGCGCTGACCCCCGGGCCGTAGACCAGCGGCGGACGCACGACGGTCCATTCCATTCCGTGATCCCGGCACAGCTCGGCCAGCGCTTGCTCCGCTTCCCGCTTCGATATCCCATAGGGATCGGCCGGCGCCGGCGTATCGCTCTCGCGCAGCGGACGCCCGGGATCGATCTCGGCCACCGCCTTGATGCTGCTGACATAGATGAAGCGCCTCGCCCCCGCCCGCGCCGCGGCACGGGCCACACGCAGCGTGCCTTCGACGTTGGTCGCGCGGAAGGCGGCAAGCGGATCGGGCGCACGATCGCGCATGACATGGACTCGTGCCGCCAGATGGATGACGCAATCCGGCCGCAGCGAGTCCGGCCATGCCGACTCGATATCGGCAAAGTCGTCCGCCACGACGAGCTCGCGCCGCTGCGCCGCCTGCCGCCCTGGGCCACCGCGGACCACACAGGTCGTTTGCGCATGGACGGCTTCCAGCGCACGCAACAACGCCGCGCCGACGAATCCGCCAGAGCCGGTCAACAGAACATGTTCCATCGCGCCTCCATGATTGCGGTCCTTGCGTCGACGCCCGTCAGGCCCGTTGCGTGGACCGGCCCGCCGCGCAAGCCGCCACGACCTCTTGATAGAGATCGCTGTACGCTTGCCCCAGTGCCGCGCCGGAGAACAGCTGCTCATAGCGCGAGCGCGCGGCGCGGCCCATCCGATCGGCAAGCGCGCCGTCATCGAGCAAGCGGGAAGCGGCCGCCGCGAGTTCGGCAGGCGATTCCGGCGGCACCACGAAACCCGTCACGCCATCGGCATTGACATAGGACGTGCCGGTGCCGATCTCGCAGGAGACCATCGGCCTGGCGAACATCGATGCCTCCACCAGTACCATGCCGAATGCCTCCGACCGCAATTGCGAAGCCAGCACGAGCGCGCGGCAGCCACGCAGCAGCGCGGCCTTTTCCGCATCGGAGACCTGGCCGGCAAAGAGGACGTTGGTGGCACCCTTCTGCGCTGCCAGCGCGCGAAGCCGCTCCATCTCCGGACCGGACCCGGCAATGACGATATCGCCAGCGATGGCCGGCGCCGCTTCGATCAGAGAATGCAGCCCCTTGTAGTAGCGCAGCACGCCCAGCGCGAGCAGGAACGGCCGTCCGCCCAGGCCGAAACGCTGCAGCAGCGATTCCGCCTCGCCGGCAGTCGGCGCCGTTTCGGCAAGATCGGCCATGCCGAGTGGAATGACGCGCAGCCGCTGCGGTACGACATTGGCTTTCAGCACCTCGCTGGTCCGGGCATAGGCCGGCGATGTCGCGACCACCGCATCCATCGCGCGCAACGTGCGGCGCATCAGAGGACCGTAAACCTGGCCCAACATGCGTTGGCGCACGATATCGGAGTGGTACGTCATCACCGCGGGACGGCTGCTGCCGCCGAGCAGATGAAGGACGTCCCCGAACGGCCAGGGAAAATGAAAATTCACCACATCGGCCCAGTCGGCGGCCCGCCGATAGCGCAGCACGGACCCGATCCCGCCGAGATCGCAAGACGCCGGCGCCGCCCAGGAGCGGCTGCGCAGCACCGTCCCTTCCGGGAGAGCGATCTCCGATGGCGTGGGGGTCGGCGAGAGCGTGAAGACGCGGCTCTCGACGCCGTACGGCTGGCAACCGAGCGCGATCTGCCGGATGGCTTCCTGCAGCCCCCCCGGGGGGTCCGGGAAATAGGTCCGATACACGTGCAGCACCCGCAGCGGTCGACGCTCGCCCTTTGCCGGGATGGAGGCGCCCATCATCGCTGGCCTCATAGCACCGCGGCGAGCGCGGCGGCGCTCGCCTCCACGTGGTGGCTGCGCATCACGTCGTCAAACGCCGCATCGCGGATCCGGTGCCGAAGCGCGCGGTCGCCGGCAAGGCGCTCGAGGGCGTCCACCCACTCCTGGAAGTCGTTGCCGACCAGCAGCCCCGTGCGTTCCGGCACCACGCAACCCTGGTAAATCGGTGCCGACGAGTAGATGCCCGGCACGCGCGCGGTACCGTAGTTCAGATACTTGAAGGGGTTCTTGCAGGCATTGAACTCGGCCGCCTCCACGTCCTCGCTGCCGCCCAGCGGGGTGATCGCGAACTGGTAGCGGCCCGAAACCAGCGCGCGCATATAGTCGGCATACGGCATCCGGTTGGTGAAATGCAGGAACGGCAATGAGAACATCTCCGGAAAGGGGTCGCCATAGAAGTCCAGCGCGTAGTCCGGGTGACGCAGGAAAAAGACCTGAAGCGCCGTCAGCAGCATGTCTTTCGCGCTCTGCATCTTCAGGAAGTCCGCGTTGGTGAAGACGATGCGCGGCGGCATCGCTTCTTCGACCACGCCCGCTGCATATTTCTCCACCCACATGCCGTTCGGCACCAGCACAGGTTCCGGCACATAGGGCCGGACCTTGTCGAGCAGGACGGGGTTCGCCACCGTCACGACGTCGCACAGGGCGAGAATGTCGCGGATCAGGGCGACCTTGCTGTTATGCGCCTGGGCGCCGCTATAGCTCGGAAAGGAAAAGATCCAGTCGTCGATGTCGTAGATGACGCGCACGCCCCGGGCTCGGGCATGGCGGACGAGGTCCAGCGCGCGCTGAGAGCTGTGCTTGCTCAGGATCAGCACGTCGGCCCAATTGACGCCGTTGCGCGCCGCTTCGTCGTTCTCGGAAATCGCCGTGAAGACCAGCTGGCCGCGCGACTCCATGTACTCCAGCACCTCGGTGATCCGGGCCGCGACGGACAACGACGGCACGCCTTGTGCCACATGCGACTCGCGATGCAAGGCGACGACTTTCACGATGCCGCCCTCCCCCGCGCCCCATGGATCGAGACCGGCAGGTTTTCCAGCGGGCCCAGCGCGAATCCGAGCAGTCGGCCGTGCCATGCATCGTCGCCGCGCACCATTTCGATCGCCGACAGGCTGGCATGGGCCGGCAGGAAGGCCGGAAAGCGCTCCATCCCCACGCCGTGGATATGCTGCAGGATGCAAGAAATCGGGCCCGAATGGGCCACCACCATCAGGGCGTCGACCGGCCGCGCCAATTGTTCATCGAGCCAGGCCAGCACGCGCTCGTTCAGCGCGAGATGCGACTCGCCGCCCGGATAGCGATTGCCCGGATCGGCATAAAAGTCGGGCCATTGCGCAACAAAGCGGGCAAGCTGCCAGTCGGCCACCTCGCCGGCGTCGGTCTCGCCCAGCCGGGAGTCGACCTCCCACTCCACGCCGGGCACGAGCCCGCGCGCGGTCTGTTGGGCGCGGCGCCATTGGCTCGTCACGTAGCGATCGGCGACAATGCCGGCACGCGAGAACCACGCCGCCATCCGCTCGACTTGCGCGAGGCCGATGGCATCGAGCTCGTCGGCAGTGGTGCCGGTCACCAGCCCGGCATCGTTGGCCACGGAACGGCCATGGCGGACCAGATAGAGCATCATCTGGCAATGCTCCGCAGGATGTCGATCAGAGGATTGATCGCACCGGGAAGGCAGAAGCGGCGCATGTCATCGACCAGCGACGTGGTATCGGCGGGCAGCGCCAGTACCTGATCGACGGCAGCGGCGATGGCCTCGTCGCTGGCGGGATCGGCATAGACGGCATGATCGCCGAAGTGCTCGCGCGACCAGGGAGAATCGCTCAACAACAGACGGCAGCCGGACAGGCCTGCCTCGATGGCGGACAACCCCGGCGGCTCATGCGAAACCTCGATATAGAACAGGGCTTCCTGCAGCGCGCTGCGGACGATTTCGGACTTTTGCGGCAGCCCCTTGATGAACAGCACGTTGTCGCCGCCGGCCTCTCTGCATTGGCGAAAGTACGCTTCCTCGCGGCTACGCCCGACCAGCACCAACGGGATGCCCTTTTCGCGCAGCACGCGAATCGCCGCCAGCTGGTTCTTGTTCGGCTCGATCACGCCGAACCAGATCGCGTAGCGATCCAGACCATACAGGCTGCGGAACAGGCCCTGTGGTGCCCGCTTGATGTAGGCGGCGTCGGCGCCGACCGTGACGCGGTGCTCCTTCTCGGCAGGCAGCCGGAAGCGCTCGCGGAAGTGGGCAAGCTCTGCGTCCGACTTGAAGATCACCGCGTCGGCGAGATCGACATGCCGATTGACCAGATCGACCGGCGCGTTGCCGATGTCCCGAACCCACAGGTTGGGCCACAGTGCCACCGGCTTGCCGGTCGCCTTCAATTCCTGCAGCAACTCGATACCGCCTCCGTGCACCGAAAAATGCAGCACGACATCGTAGTTGTCCATGTCCCTGGAATAAGGGCCATAGATGTCGACGATCAGACCGCGCTGCTTCAGGCTGTCGGCCACCGAGAAGATTTCGTACTCGCCGCCGCCACGCACCAGAAACGCCTGGTGGTAGGTGGTGATCAATACACGAGGATCGGACAAGATGATATCCAGCTAGAAGTTGTTGGCCTGGCGCGGCACCGACAGCACCGCGGCGAGGGCCTTGTCGTCGGCCTGCGCCAGCACCGCCGCCGCGCGCCGCTTGCCCGCTTCGATCATGGCGGTACGGCGCCCCGGATCGCGATGCATCTGCAGGATCGCCGTGGGCGCGTCGTCCAGGCGGTCGAACGAGACCGTGGCATCGGCGCCGACCTCGCTCGCCGCCGTGCCGGAGCGCACGAAGGTCGGCACGCCCAGGTGCATGGCCTCGAGCACGGGCACGCAGAACCCTTCGTGCTGGCTGACCGACAGCAAGGCGCCGGCGCGGTCGAAGCGCGCGAACAGGCTTTCGTCGTCGATCATGCCGGTGATGTCGACGTGCTCGGCCACGCCGCATTGCGCCGCGCGCTCGCGCAGGAAAGCGAGATAGACGCCGTTGGGCGCGCTGCCGACGATTTCGAGCTTCGCGTCGACACCGGCTTCTCGAACCAGAGCGAGGATCTCGATGGCATCCTCGACCCGCTTGTGCGGAACGACCCGTCCCACCACGAGCAGCGTCAATGGGCCGGTGGGGTCGGCCTGTCCGGCGGGGATACGCCGGAACAGCGGCATATCCGGCCATACCGGCGGAATTACCAGAATCTCGTCGGTCCGCAGATGCGGTGACAGCGATGCCGCGGTCAGCCGGGAATTGGCCATTACCAGATCGAACTGGCGCAGCAGCGGATACTGCTCCAGCGAGCGTGCGCACAGATCCGCGGTGACGGGCTCGAATTCGCGCAGCAGCTCCGGCTCGGTCACGCCATGGAAATAGCACAGCTTGCGATTTCCCAGCGCGAGCAGCCGCTCGAGCATCGGATCGTAGATCGAATAGCTGACCAGCAGCGTATCCTGCGGCTGGATCTGCTCGAACAGCGTATCCAGCGGTTCCACGTCGCCCGTGAAGTGTTTCGCGCAGGCGCGCGCCGGTATGCCCAGCCGCTCGGCGGCGCGGGCGATACCGAGGCAGTGGTTGCCCACGGCGTCCCCGACGTGGATGTCCGGTGCAGCGATGAATAGCGTCATCTTCGATATCGGTGTGGTTGTCGCGGCCGTCATTTACCGTATAGCCAGCTTCTCGAACACAATATCAAGGCGCTCGCGGTAGGCTCGGCATACTGCTTCAACGGAGAACGCGGATTCAATCAATCGCTTGCCCGCAGCAGAGCGACGGTCGCGCGCTGCCGCATCGTCCAGCACTTCACGCAACCGTTGCGCCGCTTCGTCGATGTCCGGATCGCACCAGTATTGCCCCTCGGCAAAGATGTAGTCTCCTGCCACGAGCGGGACCACGTCGCCATTGACAAGGAAGGATGTCTCCTCAGTACAGAAATCCACATTCCCCGAAAAATTTGTAACGATAGTGGGCTGACCTAGCAGCATGGACTCAGCGATCACGCGCCCGAACCCTTCGCTTCGGTGGAGTGAGACATAGGCGTCGCACGACGCCATGAGATTGATCACCTCCTGACGCGAGAGGGTCTCGGAGATGATGTGAATCCGGGAATCGCGCGCAGCAATGCGGGTAATTTCCTCCCACATTGGTTGCCCCGGGCGAATATTCATCGCCTTAATCACCAAGCCAACACCGGAGGTTCCACCGCTAAACGCCTTTTGGAAGGCAAGCACACCGGCCAGCGGGTTCTTTCGCGTGAGCCACGAATTCCCGTCGAACATCACGTAAAACAGAAATCTGTCAGCCGGAAGATTGTATTTCTGCCGCACATTTTCAGTGGGCGAGGGGATCTGGACCGAGAGCGGCACATGGTGGACATCCACATCCGCAATCGCCTTTAGCGGCGCATAGCTTTGTGCGACAAACCGGCTTTGTGCCCAAATTTCATCAACAAGATTGACCACACCGTTAAAGTCCGCAGGCCAATGGGGCAATTCCCATGGCCAAGCCCCAATCTTGTAGGTCGGCGACTCGACCAGCGCACCGCTGCCTTCCAGCGCCAACCGGATCATCTCCGTTGGCGGCAGGCAGAAAAGGGAGACAGGATAATGCTCAGTAGCCCGTAGATTCTCGTCCCCGAACTCGTCCGCGCGCTTAGGCATCCAAAGCAGGCCCGGTTGGACCGACGCTGCCTCGAAACCTGCCTGGCGCACCACAGTCGTTGCCATGCGCGCATCCTCTCCAATACCGAGGACGCCGCCAGCAAATCCGATCACGTTGATGCCGCGTACCCGTTCAGGCGCGGTATCCGGAACTGGTCGTGCAGCTCCGGCCGTAGAGGATGCCTGCTCCGGCTCCGTTGACGCGATCGACCGACCGGCGTCGCAGGCTACGATGCTCGGATACTCGCCGCGTCCGTGCTCGCCCCACCAAGCGATGAACGCTTCCCGCCCTTCCCCGGTATCGAGGCGGAACGCCGATTGCAGATCTGGCCGCATACGCCAAATCGAAGGTAATGGAGCTGGAAGCACGTCACCCGCCGACAGGCCCTGGCAAAGTTCGCGGCTGGTACGACCGACAAATGGCTCACGCCGTCCATCGCTGAGCCACCAGAGCACATAGCTATCGAAGCTGCCCTCCGGACTGCTCTTCAACGCCTGCAGATCTGGGCGATCGCGCGCGTACAGCTCAAGAGCGAGCGGCAAAGACCCGTTCGCCGATCCAAACAGATACACGATGTCCGAATCGCCGAGCGTCCAATCGAGCGAACGGTAAAGGTCACGGCCGTACTCGGTCCACCAGCGGAAGAACTCAAACCGTCCGCTTTCCGTATGCGTCTCGTAACGTGATAGCTCCGGTACGACGCGCTGCAGGCACGACAGCAGCGGCGGCAGCGCCAGCGGCCCACTTGCGGTTTCCGGATGCGGGTCGGACAGGTGCCGGCGGATCCGGCCTGCAGTGGCCGCAACGAACGGATCGATGGCATCGTCACCGCACCACCAAAGCAGATAGCGCTCGAACCCGAGCACCGGGTCATCAAAGAAAGTGCGTAGGTACGGACGATTCCTGCCATACAGCTGCAACGCCATGGGAAGCGCTCGCCCTTGATTGGCGAACAAATACTTCTCGTCCTCCAAGCTAAGGCGCCATTCGAAGGACGGGTAGTCGACGGGGCTTTCCTCTGTCCACCAGACGAAGAAGTCGAAACGACCCATCTCGGTGCGTGTGTCGTATCGAGCAAGTCCGCGGTCCACGCGCTGCAGGCAGGACAGCAGCGGTGGAAGCTGCAGCCGACCTGCAGCCTCCGGATGCGGGTTCCTCAAGTGTTTGCGGAGCAAATCCGCTGTCGCGGCCACGAACGGCTCGCTGCCCCCCTCGCCACACCACCAGAGCACGTATCGCTCGAAGCCCAGTACAGGATCTTCGAGAAAGCCGCTCAGGTGGGAGCGCCCTTGCGCATACATCTCCAGTGCGGGCGGCAACGAACGCGCCTGGTTCGTGAACAGATAGGTTTCATCGTCTGCTCCCAGCTGCCATTCGAACGAAGGATAGTCCTGCCGGCCGTGCTCGATCCACCAGACATACAACGCAAAGCGGCCCTGCAACGTACGGCAGTCAAACACCTCCAAACCGCTGCGAATGCGCCGAATGAAGTCGACGCCCTTCGGCAAGGGCAGTCGACCGCTGTCATCCAGAAACACCTGTTCCTGCAGCCAGCTCACTCGATGACTAGCCTTTACTTCGGACATCGGCTTCACAGAGAGGACACGATCGACACCAGCTTGTCGTCCAGCGTACGCGGACAGTGGGTGCGACGGATGTAGTCGAAGCCGGTGTCGCGCTTGCGCTGCCACAGGGCTTCGTCGTTATAGAGCTGGACTAGCTTGTCGGCGAAATCGCGTGCGGTCTGGCTGACCATTACCGGACCTTCGTCATCGAAACCAAATTGGTCGGCGATCAGCTTCGTACAGACACTAGGCAGTCCCATTGCCATGGCTTCGCTCAGTTTCCACGCGATTCCGCCGGCAAAGCGATGCGGAATGACGAACGCCCGCGCCGACTTGTACAGCGGACGAATGTCCTCCACAAAGCCCATTACTTTGACCACATCGCTCTCGCGCTCGCGCAAAGAAGCAGGCGGGGTCGGCCCGGCGATCAGCACGCGGCAGTCGATGCGCTGGCGCACCAGCGGAAAGACCTCGTCAAGGAAGTACAGCATCGCGTCCTCATTCGGAGTGTCCTCGCCATGAAACGCGCCAATGAAAAGGATGTCCTTGCGACCTTCAAACCCAGGCGTATCGACGACCGGTTCAATCCCGTGTCCGATGACATGCACGTTCGGAAGCTCGGGCATGCCAACGTCGCGGCGCTCCTGCTGGACAGTGCGGACTTCGCCTTCCGAGACCAGGATGATCGAGTTCGCATTGTCGAGCAGCATCAATTCCCTGCGCACGGCTTCAGCGAAGCCCTCATCCTCGGGCTGTCCACGCAGCCGTCGCTTGATGCGATCCCGCGCATAAAAAAGCGCCTCGGCGTCATAGACAATCTTGGCCTGTGGGAAATCGCGTTTCAGGCACTCCAAGGTCTGCTCGAGGTTATGCGGCCGGCTTGCGAACACGACGTCGTAGTACCCCGCCCTGCTCGCACTGAAGTCCTCGAACGACCGGCCGTCGTAGATGCACTCGATGCCCATGTCCTGCAGTTTGCGCGTCCAGGGCTGGCGCAGCTTCGTATCCTGCTTCGGAAATACCGTCACCTTGAAGAGCTTCGACAAGACACGCAGTATCCCGTATGCGCGTGGCCATCCCGCTCCTTCGTCTGGTGTCGGAATACGGTCGTCGATATACAGAAGCGTCTTCATCTCGCGACGATCGCGCGCACGCAGCGCATTGGCGAGGTCGGGCAGCGCATGCGTGGCAAGCACTTCGTGCCACTTCTCGCAGAAGATGGCCTCACGCTCCTGCATCTTCGCGATCGCGGCCTCGGGCGAGCTGCTCGAATACTCATGATGGACAATTTCGGCACGCGGATCGTAGATGATCTTGCCCCCGGCATTGCGAAGCTTCATGCAAAGGTCCGTGTCCTCGTAGTATGCGGGCGCGTACCGGTTGTCGAAGCCCCCGAGCTCGACAAACTTGTCACGGCGCACGAGCAGGCAAGCGGCCGAACCATAGTCGACCTCACGCCGGTAATTGAATTCCGGCAGATCGGGCTGCTGCCCGCGTCCATAGCCATAGCAGGAGCCGTTGCTCCAGATGATGCTGCCGGCTTCCTGCAGCAGGCCGGACGGAAATACGATCTTCGCCGCAACCCCAAAGCAATCCGGCTCCGCTTCGATGGTCGAGACCATGCTCTCGATGGTGCCTTTCTTCACTTCCGTATCGTTGTTCAGGAACACCAAATATTTCCCTATCGCCGCTACCGACGCCAGGTTGTTGCCCTTGATGAACTGAAGGTTCGCCGAGCTGCGCAGCACCACAGCGCCGCGGACACGATCGAGAAGTTGAGGCGTGTCGTCGCTCGAAGCGTTGTCCAGCAAGATAAGCTGAAACGGAACCGTGACGTTCTCGCAAAGGCTGATGAGGAATTGTTCGGTCAAGTGCGACTTGTTGTACAGCAGCGAGACGATGGATACGACTGGATTCTCGTGCTCGACGAATTCGAAAACACGCTCACTCATAGTTGCCCCAATTAATAGATCAAATCGTTAATCTGCCTGGCGCCATGCTTCACTTCGCGCCTTCGGGCGCATTGCGGGAAGCATCCTGCGCGAGCGCTGACGGACGGACCCTAGCACTCGCCTTGCTCGATACTCGGCGATCGTGCTCCTTCGCCTCGCCTCTCAGCCAATACCTCGGCATATATCTCCTTGAGCCGTATGACGGTGTTGCTCCACAGGAACGCCTCCGCCCGAAACCCAGTGTCCCGTCGGTCAGCCGGCGTCGCAACAAGCATCTGCGCCAGTCCCTCACGCACCGCCTCGATCGATGTCGGATCGACGTAACGAGCGCTGGCGCCAAAATACTCGGCGCAGGATCCCTCGGCCGTCAGCACGAGGCGCGCTCCCTGGGCTGCGGCTTCCAGCGCCGCCAGCCCCGGTGTCTCCAGCGTGCTCGGTAGGCAGAACACCTCGCATGCGCGATAGGCGGACAATAGGACGTCGTCGTGCGGCATCGGACCGAGATAGCACACCTGATCGCCGCCTTCCTCGATCACCTGCCTGGCATAGACGGTGTCCCGTTGATGGCCGATAAGGACCAGCCTGTGCTCCGGGAACGCCCGCATGGCGCGCACGAGCGTCAACTGATTCTTGCGCGGCTCGATGTTGCCGACATTCAGCACAAAGCGCTCGCCAATCCCGTATCGCAGCCGAAACAAGGCCGGATCGGCCGATCGCAGGAAGAAGGCGTCGATGCCGTTATAGACGGCCGCGAAGTTCTCCCTTGGCAGGTCCAGCACCGCCGCCAACATGTCGCTCTCCAGTTCGGAGTTCGTAATGATGCGATCGGCCAATGCAAGCTGCGCCCGGATCTCGTCTGCCGGGTACAGATGGCGCGTTTCGGACTTCATCCAGAGGCTGGAAGAAACGACAAGCGGCAATCCCAATTGCTTGACGAAATGACAAAAGTGAATCGATCCGCCAATACAGGAAAAGAAGTGCACCAGATCATGTTCTAGGAAGTGCGGCTTCCAAGGGTCAAACATGGCCACTTCCACGCCATGCGCGAGCAGATGCTTTTGGTAAGCAAGCAGTTGAATTTCACCGCCACCGGGCGTGTGAAAAGCCATGGGGTAAGTGGCAAAGAGTACTTTCATGCAAATGCCTTGCGACGGCGCGTTTGGTTTTCACTGGCCTAGTCGATATGTGCGCGCATTCTACCGGACAGCCTTGCCAGCAATCTCGGCGATTTCGCACGCCGCGCCGGCAAAGCCGGGCCAGTCTCCCGCTGCGCAAGCACACCCATGCGGCCCTGCGCAGGCAATCGGGTCCACACGGGTAATCATGCCGTGCCCTCACGTGCCGCGCACTCCGGCTGCATGGATGACGCTTGTCCGAATGTGATCGCCAGCATCTTGTCCAGGCGCCGCTCCCACGTGTTGTCGCCAACCGCCGCGAGCGCCTCGCTGCGCCCCAACCTGCCCCGCTCCAACTGGCGCTCGATCGCCGTGATGAACGATGACAAGTCATTGCCGATTTCCAGCCCGGCCCTTGGCTCGCGCGCAAAATCCAGCGGTGTCGATACCACGGGAAGGCCGGCTGCAAGGTACTCATAGAACTTCATGGGAAACATGGAGCGCGTGTAGTCGTTCAACAGCGTTGGCAGCACGCCGACAGACATGCCTCGCAGGTAGGCGGGCAGGTCACGGTAGTGGCGATAACCGAGAAGATGCGTGTTGGGTAGACGCGCGAAGTCAGCCAGCAACGGACTGCGCTGCCCTTCGCGCTCCTCCCCGATGATGACCCATTGCCATTCCGGCCTGGCCTTCGCGACCGCCAGCAGTAGCGGCATGTCGATCTTGAAATCCGACAGCACGCCGTGATAGACCAGCCGCGGCTGCGGAATCGACGCAAGCTCCGGTGGCAACGGCCCGTCCTCCAGCGCGGCTCCGAAGTGCCGGACATCCACAACGTTGCCGAAATAGTGCGTGTTGGGGTTGTAAGGCGCGCATTGCGATCGCAGCGCCGGCGCCGTGGTGAACACCGCATCGCACTCGCTGAGCAACCGCCGTTGCGCGTTACCGAATGCCTCGACGTTGACACCGGGTACCGCTCCAATATCGTCCACGCAATGGTAAACCAGCGGCCCGCGCGGCAAATGGCCGATCGCCTCCAGCAAAAACGGATGGTAAGTCCATATCACCGGTTTCACGAGACGCTTGCGCCGCACAAAGCGCTGGACCATGGTGCGTAGCAGCAGTTGGTTCAAGCGTCGTACGATTGGCCAATGATGCTTGGCAGGAATGGCCAGCGGCGACAATACCCAGATGTTTGCCGCACGTTGGGGCGGCCCGAGCACGAGCGACTGCAGACCGCGCCTCAAGCGGCGCCACAAGCGGGCCCAGTCGCGCCCGCTACCCGGTTTCGGAGAGCGAAAGCCGACGCTCTCCACGTAAAGCACCCGCCATCCGCGGGAGGCAAGCCGCATGGCTGTGTGCTGCTTGTTTGTCCAGTAAGGCTCATCCCAGTCGGCGGTCGAGAAAAGCAGGCAGTCCTTGGGAGATTGGCCGTCCAGCGAGCAGTCAACCACTGAACACCTCCACATCTCGCGCCAGCAGGCTGTCGACAATTCGGCGCGACGCCTTGCCATCGCCGTACGGGTTGGCACGCGCAGAAAGCGCGAGCCGCCGAGCCGAATCGCCAAGCCAGTCGACTACCGCCGACTCAATGCGCTCGGCAGACTGTCCCGCCAGCGTGGCGAACCCGGCCTCGATCCCCTCTTGGCGCTCGGTGTGGTTGCGCATCACGACGACCGGGACGCCGAACGAGGGCGCCTCCTCCTGAATACCGCCGGAATCGCTGACAACGAGCGTGCTGCGACTGATCAGATAAAGGCTTGTCGAATAGTCGACCGGTTCGATCAGCGCCAGATTGGGAATATCCGCCAATTGGCGATGGACAGGCTCGCGCACGGCCGGATTCAGATGGACCGGGAACACCCAGCGATAGTCGCTGTAGCGACCGCAAAGGTCGCGCAGCATCTTGCAGATGCTCTCGAGAATGTCACCAAAATTCTCGCGGCGATGGCACGTCACGAGGATCTGTGGGCGGCCATCCCGCATCCATTCCGGCAGTGCTGCGGCGAGATCATTCGCCTGCCAGCCGCCGCGCACGAGCTCGATCGCATCGACCACAGTATTGCCGGTCACCAGAACTCGCGAAGCCGGAATGCCCTCGGCCAAGAGATTGCGCGCGGCAGATTTGGTCGGAGCGAAATGGCGGGTCGCAATGCGACCGAGCAGGCTTCGGTTCGCTTCCTCCGGGAAAGGACTCGACAGATCGCCGGTTCGCAAGCCGGCCTCCACATGGCCGACGGGAATCCCGCGATGAAAGGCGGCCAACCCTGCACACATCGCAGTCGTGGTATCGCCTTGCACAAGCACCCAGTCTGGGCAAACTTCTTCCAACGCCGCATCCAGTGCGGCTAGCAGACGCGACGAAAGGCTATTGAGGGTCTGGCGCGGCCTCATGACATTGAGTGCGAGGTCCGGCTCGATCCGGAATATAGCGAGCGCCTGCGCGAGCATCTCGTAGTGTTGGCCGCTGGAGCAGACGATCGTCTCCGCCTCCGTGCGCAACGCCTCGATCACCGGGGCGAGCTTGATCGCTTCGGGCCGCGTGCCCAACACCACCATCACTCTCATGACAGCACCATTCCTGGCATGAGTTCGACGTGTTCACCGCGCCATTCGACGCCCATTCCGATCTCGGCGGCTCCGCCCTGCGGCACGCAGACATGAACTCCGCGCACCGATTCCACGAGGCTCACGCGCGCCCGTGCCGCGAGGAAGTCGAGTGCCGCATCTTCCGTCAGGAACAGTGGTCGACAGGCCTTGGCCCGAATGTACGCAACAAGCTGCTCGTGCGCACGGATACGCGAATCTTCATCATGCCATCCGTACTGATAGCGCTCTGAGAACGGGTGATCGAGATAGCCGAACAGCGTCCGGGTCTCGTAGGCGAGATCGAACGCCTGCTTGTACACGGCGAGCGGATCGCCGGAAGTCAACATGCAGTCTCCGTGAAGCATGCATTGCTGGCTGTGGCCGACGAACCCCTCGGGCATATTCGCCAGTTCTCCACCACGTGCGAGCAGAAATTCCGGATCGTTGCGGATAATGCCGCCGATGCATCCGGCGTAGCCAGCATCGGCCAAGGCGCGCAGCGCGTACGGTGGCGACTGGTGGAACGGCGACACCGCATAGCGGACTTGGCGGCCGATGACGTCGCGCAACAGCTCGGCGGACTGCAGTCCCTCATTAAGGGCCGCCGCGTAGCTGCCGCCCCAATTGGGCGCGTGTGTTGCGGTATGAGACAGGACGGCGCCACCGTCGCGCAACAGCTCCTGCAGGATCCGATGATGCCTGGAGTCGTTCAGGTGTTGCGTATGAACGGCCAAGGAGAACGGCACGCCCATACGCCGATACGCGTCCCACAACGGTCGTGCCGCATCGATATCCTCGTCGCAATCAAGCCGCGACGTAATCGCCGAATCGAAACCCCATGGCAGTTCGCTGAGTACCGCGTGCGCGGGCAGCGTGTCCGTACGGTATGCCGACAGGAACTGCTCCACCAAGCGCCATTCGAAGGAATCAATCGGCCCGGCCGCGCGGTTGAACCACAGTACGCTGGATTTATCGCCGTCCCAAAGTGCTGCATAAGAGCAGACATCTGCCCCATCTATCCGCACACTGGCGAGGACTGTGTCCGCCTGCGCATCCGCTAGACTGCCGAGCGACCACGGTGAACCGTCGCAGCGGATTGCGCCGAAGCCGAGATTGTTCCATTCGTCGCTGAAATCGAAGCGCTCGAATGGCCGATGCCAAGCTCGCCCGCCTAGGCTGGCGGCACGATCGGCGTAGTCAACGGCCGCACGGCTGGTCCGAGCGCCACCCACGGGCGCCGGTTCGCTGCGGCTGGACGCTGCCAGCGCATCGGGAATTGCTGCCTCGACGCGCATTCCTACATGGGCTGCCAGTGCGACCGGCATGCGTCCGAACACAAGGAGCTTACGCGGCCGCTCGCATAGCCACGCGAGTAGTTCTTCGCCCCACTCCTCGGGCACATCCACAGCCACGATAACGCGGTCGGTCCCCGCACGCAGCGCGCCGCGTGAGATGGGACGAGCCTGCGTCGGGCTGACGGAGCGCCGGAGCGCGGCCAGGACCAGACCTCCCGCTTGCGAGCCTCCGTCCGAAAAAAGAACCCCGATCATGCGGTCACCACGTGGCGAAATTTTGCGCGCCGCCCCACTCGGACGAGGTCGTCATGGCCCACATACGCGATCGTGAATGCATCGCCCCAAAAATGTCGCAGCTTTGCCGTCGTATCTTCGGCGTTGGCCCATGGTTCGAGCACCATGCGAAGCGTGGGTGGAGTCGTGCGCAGGTCGATTTGAAACTCCTGAATCCCCCCGACGCGATGATCCAGCATGTCTTGAATGTGGTGGGTGGGGTGCGACACGCCATTGATCGGTACGACGTCGTGGATTCGCCCCACGACGTTGGTCAGCACGAATCCTCGCACTGGATCGTCCTCGACGCGCGCCATGTCCCCAGTCGCATAACGAATCAAGGGCATCAACCGGTTACGGAACCCTGTGAATACCAGTTCGTGCGCCCCGTCCAGGCCGGCTTCGACGAGCCGGCTTTCTGGCCAGCCTTCCGAATCAAGCACCCGAAAACCGCCTTCGTGTCCGTCCAGCTCATAGGCCATCACCCCGAGCTCGGCGAGGCCGTAACGGTCGACAACGCGGCACCGCAGCGCCGACGCGATGACTTCGCGCGCGTGAGGCTCCAGCAGTTCGCCGCTCGATTCGAAAACTTCGAACGCCTTGCCCCCGCCGTACTGGCGTTGCACGTAGCAGGCCAAGGCATACATCGTCGACGGATGGGAGTGCGCCAGATAGGGCTTCCGGCGCTGGAGCGTGCGCCAGATTTCCTCGAGGCCGTGGTCGTCGACCCGGTCGAAGAAAATATTGCTTCGATTCATCGCGAAACACTTAAAGTCTTCCCGCGAGGGCCATTCCGGCACGACGGTGTCGGGGAAGCGGCATGCGAAGTGCAGCTCGAAGCGATGCCGGAGCTTACCAATGCGCTCCCGCGCATATGAGGTGACCGCCGACGAATAGTCCGCACCCTCCTGGTCGTAATAGATCGTGCACGACAGACCGGTCGAGCCGCCTGTCTTGCACGCATGATGGCGAACGGAATCGAGCGGCGCAGTGAGCAGCCGGTCGCCATGCTCGCGAATTACGTCCTTGGTCAGGTACGGCAGTTCGTCGAGATACCGCAGGTCCTTGCGGACGTTTTCCGGATCGAAGCGACGCGCCGCAAACAGATCCCGATAGTACGGTGCCTTCGCGCCAGCGAACGCCAACGTGTCGACGAGGCGATCGATCGCGATACGCCGGCGGGCGTCGAGCGGGAGCGAATAGTATTGGCGCAGCTCCGCGATCTTTGGGCGCACGCTGCGCTTCTCGCGACGTTCTGCGATCGGATACGCGAGATAACCGCCGGCGAGTCCTTTCAGCGTCCGGAATGGCTGCCGGACGAACAAGGCCTCGGAATGACGAAGGAATGGATGATCGGCTCGCATTGGAATTCAACCTCGTAGCATCCGCTTTTGACGGATCCATTGCCAGCAGACGTTCGCCGTCGATCCACGACTGCAGCGTCCTGCTCGCGGCCCCACCGTGACCGGTGGAACTATGTTAGCTCGCGAATCGAGCGGCCTCGCTCAAAATCGGTTCATCCGACGGAGCCTGTGGTGTCACAAGTTCGTCGGCAACGATCCTGCCATGCTCCATCGAGATCTTGCGTGTGCACAAACGATCCACCAGCTTCGGATCATGCGTGGCGACGACCAGGAGCGAAGCATTGCCGACCAACGTCTGCAGGCGCCGTGCCGCCTTGACACTGAAATCAGCGTCTCCCACGCTAAGCCATTCGTCCATGATAAGGATGTCGGCCTCTACGCTCGTGGAGATCGCAAATGCCAGCCGCAGCATCATCCCGCTGGAGTATGTACGGACCGGGAGGTTCAGGTAGTCGCCCAGTTCGCTGAAGTCAGCGATTTCATCAATCTTGCTTCGGATGCGAACCGGCTTGAGTCCGTCGAGAATGCCACGCAGATAGATGTTCTCGAAACCAGTGGCATCCGGATCCAGCCCCATCGACACATCGAGCAGCGAGGCAATCTTTCCTCGCACATGCAATTCTCCCCGGGTAGGGGCGTACACGCCTGACAGCGTGCGCAGCAACGTAGTCTTGCCCGACCCATTGTGGCCGATCAACGCGATTCGCTCGCCGTCAGAGAAACGAAAGCTGAGCCGGTCTAGCGCCGTAACGATTGCGTGTTTGCCTGCGTCCTGGCCAATACGGCCCCCCGTGGTCAAATTCAGCACCGCCTTCTTCAGCGAGCGGTGCGAGTTCTCGTAAATCGGAAACTCGACAGAGATTTCCTTTGCAACGATGGAAGAGGTCACGATGTTTTACAGCCAATAAGGAACGCGATTTCTGTATCGACTCATCAGATACTGAGCGAAGGCAAAGCCGAAGATCAGCAGTCCGAATGACCAGGCCCACGATTCCCAATGCATCGGCCGGCCCGTGATGGGCGCGCGAAGCGTCTCAATCAAGTGATAGAGCGGATTCATGTAAGCGATCCACGAACGCTCATTCAGAATTTCCGGCATCCACATCACCGGGGTAAAAAAGAAGACCACCTGAATCAGGTTGGTCACGATCGGTGGAATATCGCGAAAGCGCGCACACAGAACCCCCAGGGCTACGCCGACCCAGATACCGTGCAGGAGCAGCATGGCGAGGCCGACCGGGACCAGCAAGAATTCCCAGGTCGGCCAATGGCCGAATCCGATCATCAGTATCACAACGACCGGCAGGCTGTGCAGCAGGATGACAAAGTTCCGCCACGCGATCCGGCACACGTGGACGGTCAATGGAATGCGTATCTGCTTGATGAGATAGGCCGAGCCGATGAATGCCGTACATCCTTCGTTGGCCACCGAAGCCAGGTATTGCCACACCACCAGGCCGATGGCTAGATAGGGCAGATAATCCGAAATCTCCTGCTTCAACAGAGCCGAATACAGCGCGCCCAGCACGATCACCATGATCGCCGTGCTCAACGTGAACCAGAATGGTCCAATGACGGAGCGCCGATAGCGCTGGCGAATGTCATGCCAGCCCAGCGTGCCCCAGATGCGGGACGCCCGCATGCCGACGAGCATGTCGTCGCTATGGCTGTGCCGGGTGATGTCGTCCGCGTCGTAGCGATGTTCAACTGTTGCGGTATCTGCCATGTCATGCACGTCCGTAAATGTCCTCGAAGCGGACGATATCGTCCTCGCCGAGATACTCGCCGCTCTGCACTTCGATCATGACCAGATCGACCACGCCCGGATTCTCGAGCCGGTGCTTGTGGCCCGCCGGGATATAGGTCGATTCGTTGATCGCGACGAAGAACTCCTTGTCGCCGTTGACGACCTTCGCCATGCCGCTGACGACGATCCAGTGTTCGCTGCGATGGTGATGCATCTGCAGGCTCAGGCTGGCGCCGGGCTTGACTTCGATACGCTTGATCTTGAAGCGCGGGCCCTCTTCCAGCACCGTATAGGTGCCCCAGGGCCGATGCACGGTCCGATGCAGGCGGTGCGCCTCATGGCCTTGCGCCTTGAGCTTGGCGAACACGTGCTTGACGTCCTGCGCCCGTTCCCGGTTGGCGATCAGCAGTGCATCGGGGGTGTCGATCACGATCAGGCCTTCCACGCCGACCGCGCCGATCAACCGGTCGCGGCTCACCAGATAGCAGTCGCTGACGTCATGCAACAGCGCCTCGCCTTCGACGCGGTTGCCCTTGTCGTCGGCCTTCGACAGTTCGCTCAGCGCGGCCCAGGAGCCGATGTCGCTCCAGCCGATGGAGCACGGCACCACCGCGGCCCGCGTGCATTTTTCCATCACGGCGTAGTCGATCGAGTCTTCCGGCACCGCGGCGAAGCTCTCCTGCTCCAGTTCGACCTGGGCCCAGCCCTTCGCCGTGGCGACGCGCGATCTGGCGAGGCTGGCCTCGGTAGCCTGCAGGATATCCGGCGCATGCTCCTTCAGCTCGCGCAGCATGGCGCCCGCGGTAAAGCAGAACATGCCGGAATTCCACAGGAACCGCTGCGATGCCAGATACTCGCGCGCCTTTTCCAGCGATGGCTTTTCGACGAAACGCAGTACCTTATTGCCATCGGCCTCGATATAGCCATAGCCGGTCTCGGGCGACTCCGGATGGATACCGAAGGTCACGATGCGGCCTTCGCGCGCCAGCGCCTCGGCCTGCTGAACGGCGTCGCGGAACGCGTCCTGATTGGCGATCAGATGATCGGCGGCGAGCACCAGCATCACGGCATCGTCGCCATGGGTCTGCGCGACGCGCAGCGACGCTGCCGCGACCGCGGCGGCGGTGTTCCGGCCGAGCGGCTCGAGGATGTACGAGGTAGCGCAATGTTGTTCATTGACGGCACGGAATTCGTCCTCCGTCTTGAAGAACAGCTCCCGGTTCGTGACCGTGAGGATTTCCGCCACGCCCGGCAGAGCTGCCGCGCGCAAGAATGCTTTCTGCAGCAGGCTCTGACCATCCGACAGACGGATGAACGGCTTCGGATGCAGTTCACGCGACACGGGCCACAGCCGGGAACCGGCGCCACCGCACAGGATGATGGGTACCAAACTCACATGTTCCTCACAATGCGCGTCAATCGTTGCGCTTGGTGTTGCGTTTCAAATGTCGACGTTGGATCTGGGCCGCAAGGCACACTCCCGTCGGAATCCGGCATCGGGTCAGCCGCGCCCCTGCACCTGCAGCGATGGATCGTCCATCGAGAACAGGTCCGCTTCGGCGAGCGGCTTGCCGGCGGCGTCCTTCGCGGCCAGCATGGGGTTCCCGTCGGTCGGCCAGTCGATGCCCAGGGCCGGGTCGCTCCACAACAAGCTACGCTCGTATTCGGGATACCAATAATCGGTAGTCTTGTACAGGAACTCGGCATGGTCGGACGTCACGAGGAATCCATGCGCAAAGCCTTCGGGCACCCATAACTGGCGCTTGTTCTCCGCCGAGAGCGTGACGCCGACCGCCTTGCCGAAGGTGGGGGAACCCTTGCGGATATCCACCGCCACATCGAACACCTCGCCCGCGACCACGCGGACGAGCTTGCCCTGGGGATGCTGGATCTGATAGTGAAGACCGCGCAGCACGCCACGCGCCGAACGCGAATGGTTGTCCTGCACGAAGACCCGGTTCAAGCCCGTCGCCTCGGCGAACTGCCTGGCGTTGAAGCTTTCGAAGAAAAACCCGCGTTGATCGCCAAAGACCTTGGGCTCGAGGATCAACACCTCCGGGATTTCGGTGCGAATGACGTTCAGGCTCATTTGATGGCCTCCGACAGGATCTGCATCAGGTAGGCGCCATAGCCGTTCTTCGACAGAGGGCGCGCCAGTTCGGCAACCTGATCGGCGGAGATCCATTTATTGCGGAACGCAATTTCCTCGGGACACGCGACCATCAATCCCTGCCGGCTCTGCAGCGTCGCGATGAAGCTGGCAGCCTCCAGCAGCGAATCGTGCGTGCCGGTGTCCAGCCAGGCGTAGCCGCGGCCCATGATCTCGACCTCGAGTTGCGCCATCGCGAGGTAACGCTTGTTGACGTCGGTGATCTCGAGTTCGCCACGTGCGGACGGCTTGATCTCGGCCGCGATATCGCAGACCTGGTTGTCGTAGAAATAGAGTCCCGTCACCGCATAGTTCGAGCGCGGCTTCAGCGGCTTTTCCTCCAGCGACATCGCCCGGAAGTTCTCGTCGAACTCGACCACGCCGTAGCGTTCGGGATCGTGCACGTGATAGGCGAACACCGTCGCGCCGTCTTCCTTCGCGCACGCCCGCGTCAGCTGGCTGACCAGGTCATGGCCGTGGAAGATGTTGTCCCCCAGGATCAGGGTCGAAGGATCATTGCCGATGAAATCGCGGCCGATCAGGAACGCCTGGGCCAGCCCATCTGGCGATGGCTGGACCGCGTATTGCAGATTCAGTCCCCATTTGCTGCCATCGCCAAGCATTTCCGCGAAGCGCGGCGTATCTTCCGGCGTCGATATAACGAGGATGTCACGAATCCCCGCCAACATGAGCGTCGACAGGGGATAGTAGATCATCGGCTTGTCGTAGACAGGCAGCAGCTGCTTCGACACCGAGCGGGTGATGGGATAAAGGCGAGTGCCGGAGCCCCCGGCCAGGATGATGCCCTTGCGCATGGCGAACCACTCAGGAAAGGATCTGGTCCAGCAGGTGGGCGATGCCCTGCTGCCAGTCCGGAAGATGAATGCCGAACGTATCGCGCAACTTGCTGGTATCCAGGCGCGAATTCGCCGGCCTTGGCGCCGGCAGCGGATACTCGGTGGACGCGATCGCCGCCACCCGGTCGGACCCGACCTTCAGCGCAATGCCCTTGGTTTCCGCGTGGCGCAGCACCGCCGTCGCATAGCCATGCCAACTCGTTTCCCCCGCGGCGGCGAGGTGATAGACGCCTCCAGCGAAGCCCGCGCGATCGCCGTGCAACCAATGGCGCGCGACAATCTGGGCCGTCACGTCGGCGATCAGCGACGCAGTGGTCGGAGCGCCGAACTGGTCGGCAATGACACGCAGCGCGTCGCGCTCCGACGCGAGCCGCAGCATCGTCTTGGCGAAATTGGCACCGTGCGCGCCGGCCACCCAGCAGGTGCGCAGCACCAGTGCATCGGCACCGGCTGCCGCGATGGCCTGCTCGCCTGCGAGCTTGCTCTTGCCGTAGACCGATTGGGGGTCGACCGGATCGGTCTCGACATACGGGCTCGTCTTGCGGCCGTCGAACACGTAATCGGTCGAGTAATGGACCAGCAGGCCGCCGAGCTCCCGCACCTCCTCGGCGAGTACGCCGGGGGCCACGCCATTGATGGCGTGAGCCAGCTCAGGCTCGCTCTCGGCCTTGTCTACCGCGGTGTAGGCGGCGGGATTGACGACGATGTCCGGGCGGACCTCCCGCACGACGCGACGAAGCTGCTCCGGGTCGGCCAGATCGCAGGCATTGCGGTCCAGCGCGACGACGCGGCCTAGCGGTGCCAGGCTGCGGCGCAGCTCGAAACCAACCTGGCCATTGCTTCCAGTGACGAGAAGGGTCGGGACACGGGAGCTTTCACGCCGCATACTGCTTCGCCACCCAATTTCGATATTCCCCGGACATCACGTCCTGCACCCAGGCCTGATTGTCCAGATACCACTGCACGGTCTTGCGCAGCCCGGTCTCGAAAGTCTCCGCCGGCTTCCAGCCGAGTTCGCGCTCGAGCTTGCGGGCGTCGATCGCATAGCGCCGGTCGTGGCCAGGGCGGTCCTTGACGAAGGTGATCTGGTCCCGGTAGGAGCCCGAGGCCTTTGGCTTCAGTTCGTCCAGCAGGTCGCACAGCGTGTGGACCACGTCCAGGTTGGTCTTCTCGTTCCAGCCGCCGACGTTGTACGTTTCGCCGAGCCGGCCGCGCGCGAGCACCTCGCGGATCGCGGCGCAGTGGTCGCCCACATACAGCCAGTCGCGTACGTTCAGGCCATCGCCGTATACAGGCAGCGGCTTGCCGCCAAGCGCGTTGGCGATCATCAGCGGGATCAGCTTTTCGGGGAAGTGATACGGCCCGTAGTTGTTCGAGCAGTTGGTCGTCAGGACCGGCAGCCCGTAGGTGTGATGGTAGGCGCGGACCAGATGGTCGGAGCCGGCTTTCGAAGCCGAATACGGGCTGTTGGGCGCGTAGGCCGTCGTCTCCGAGAACGGCGGATCGTTCGGTCCGAGCGAGCCGAACACCTCGTCGGTCGACACGTGCAGGAAGCGGAAGGCGCCCTTGCGAGCGTCGTCGAGGCCGCTCCAGTAGGCGCGCACGGCTTCGAGCAGGGTGAAGGTGCCGACGATATTGGTCTGGATGAACTCGCCGGGGCCGTGGATCGAGCGGTCGACGTGGCTTTCGGCGGCGAAGTGCAGGACCGCGCGGGGCTGGTACTCGGCCAGCAGCCGGTCCAGCGCGGCGCGATCGCAGATGTCGGTGCGCGAGAAAATGTGACGCGGATTGCCCTCAAGCGAGGCAAGCGTCTTCAGGTTGCCGGCGTACGTTAGCTTGTCGACATTGACGACGCTGTCGGCGTCGGCATTGCCAAGCCAGTTCAAGACGAAATTGGCGCCAATGAAACCGGCGCCCCCTGTCACGAGGATGTGCGGCAAACCCCTTTCTCCCTAACTATCGATATGTTTCGAAAACGGGACAATAGCCCGGCGCCCGCCTTGATCCGTTTGGGGGACGGCAGGATCATCAGTGTTCTCAGAAGTGGCGGTATTCTATCCGAGCGCCCCCCCGGGATTACCCGGGCCAGTCATCTTTTTGTAGCCTGTTGTAACGGCTCACGCCCCCCCTCTTTACAATCGACAAAAAGCCGCCTCCGGCTCTCTTTTTTACCTCTATGCCCCATTCCTCGGTGCCAGCCCCTTACCCCTACGCCGTCGGCGACCTGCAAGGTTGCTGTCCCTCCCTGGAACAACTTGTCACCAAAATCCCCGACGATGCGCCACTTCGCTTCGTCGGGGATCTGGTAAACCGCGGGCCGGCGTCGCTGGATACCTTGCGGAGAGTCCGGGCAATGGGCAAGCGGGCCGAGTCGGTGCTGGGCAACCACGATATCCATCTATTAGCCGTCGCCGCCGGCGTACGCAATCCGGGTTCGTCTGACACGCTCGATGACATCCTGCAGGCGCCGGACCGGGAGGAACTGCTGCACTGGCTGCGCCACCGGCCGCTGGCCCTCCATGAGAACGGCTTCCTGCTGATCCACGCCGGCGTGCTGCCCCAATGGACCGTCGAGCAGACGCTCGAGCTTGCCGGCGAAGTCGAGCGGAAGCTACAGGGACCGGACTGGAAAGCATTTCTCGCGGATGTTTTTGGTAATGCAGCGAATCGCTGGCACGAGGGGCTGCGCGGCATCGAGCGGCACCGGGTCGTGATCAATGCGTTGACCCGGCTGCGCTTCTGCACCGTCGACGGGGTAATGGACTTCAAGACCAAGGAGGGACTGGGCAAGGCGCCCGACGGCTTCCTCCCTTGGTTCGATGTGCCGACACGCCGCACGCGGGATACCACGATCGTCTGCGGCCACTGGTCCACGCTGGGACTGGTGATGCGGCCCGACCTGATGGCGCTGGATACCGGCTGCGTCTGGGGCGGTCGCCTGACGGCGGCCCGCCTGGCGCAGGAGCCGGCCGACCGCGAGGTCATCCAAGTCGATTGCCCGCAATATTGTGATCCTTTAGGCTGATTTTGTCATCCCCTCGACGGGATGTCGGTGTGCAGGCGCACCGACGATCAGACCGGATTGCCGGTGGCCGTGGATTCCGCCGCGGTGGCGGACGGTCCGCCGGCGGGCACCGCCGTCTCGCCCTCTAGTTGCCGGCACAACGCGACCACACCTTCGCGCGCATGCTCGGCCAGCGCACGGCGCCCGCCGTCGTCCGCCTGAAGCGGCTGGCCGAACGCGATCTGCGCGATGATTGGCGGCGAGTGCAGGATCGCGTCGAGCGTCTGCAACAGCGTCAAGTCGCCGATATAGGCCGGCGCGACGGTGCGCTCCCCGGTGGCGGCGTCGCAATAGCGCAGCGCCACCGGCAGCACCGGCAGGCCCGCAGAGATTGGCGCCTGCATCAGGTTGGCGTGGAACGGCAGCACGTCGGTGCCATCGGTGGTGGTGCCTTCCGGGAACACGCAGACGCGATCGCCCTGCAGCATGCAGCCGGTGATGTCGTGCAGCACGCGGTGCGCATCGCGCTTGCGGCCGCGTTCGATGAACAGCGTGCCGGTCTGCTCGCACAGCCAGCCGATCAGCGGCCAGTCGCGGATCTCCGACTTGGCGACGAAGCGGGACGGCTCCCAGCTGTGCATCACGAAGATATCGAGCCAGGAGATATGGTTGGCGACGATCATGGCGCCGCGCCCGGTCGCCGGAACGGCACCGATCAGTTCGATGTCGACGCCGCAGATGCGCAGCAGCCGGCGCGACCAGCGGCGGATATGCCATTGGCGCGATGTCTTGCCGAGCCAAGGGAACAGGACCGCGCAGGTCAGCAGGCCGCGCAGCAGGTGCAGGCAGAGGGCGAGCTTGCGCAGGGCGATCATGGGATCGATGGAAACAGGCGTCGGAACCGTGGCGGCGGGTCAAGGGCTGCTGCCCTCTCCCCCGCCCCTCTCCCGCAAGCGGGCGAGGGGAATGTCGGTCTGCCAGGGCCGACGCCGAGCCTCGGGATCAGCGGGCGGCCACCGCCTCGCCGTTGCGCGGCTGGCCGGCCAACTCGTAGACCAACTGGCCGCCGACCAGCGTGGCCGTGACCCGGCCCCGCATCTCGTAGCCGAGCCACGGCGAGTTCTTGCCCTGGCTCTTCAGCGAGCGGCGCTCGACCTTCCACACGGCATTCGGATCGAACAGGCAGACGTCGGCCGCGCCGCCGACCGCGAGCCGGCCGGCCGGCAGGCCGATCACGCGTGCCGGCTCGCTGGTGATGCGACCCAGCGCCTTGACCAGCGGCACCTTGTGTTCGTCGGCCCAGCGCAGCGTCAGCGGCAGCAGCAGTTCGAGGCCGGTCGCGCCCGGCGTGGCTTCGGCGAATGGCAGCAACTTCTCGTCGTCGTCGACCGGCGTGTGGTCCGAGCACAGCGCGTCGATGGTGCCGTCGGCCAGGGCGGCGACGATGGCGTCGCGATCGCGCCCGCTGCGCAGCGGCGGCGAGAAGCGCATCTGCGAATTGAAGTAGCCGATGTCCATGTCGGTCAGCGCGACGTGGTGGATGTTGACGTCGCAGGTGACCGGCAGCCCCTCGCGCTTGGCCTGCCGCACCAGTTCCAGGCCCGCCGCCGACGACAGCCGGCACAGGTGGACGCGCGCGCCGGTGGAGCGCATCAGCTCGAAGATCGTATGCAGCCGCACGGTCTCCGCGATCACCGAGACGCCCGACAGCCCGAGCCGCGACGCGACCGCGCCGCTGGCCGCGACGCCGCCGCCCAGGTACGGGTCTTCGGGCCGCAGCCAGACCGTGAAGCCGAAGGTCTGCGCGTACTGCAACGCGCGCAGCAGCACCTGGGTGTTGAGGATCGGCGCCTCGGCCTGCGAGAAGCCGACGCAGCCGGCTTCGGTCAGCTGCGACATCTCGGTCAGCACCTCGCCCTTCAGCCCCAGCGTCAGCGCACCGAGCGGGTACACATGGGTCTGGTTCAGCGTGCGGGCGCGGTACTTCAGCATCTCGACCAGGCCCGGCTCGTCGAGCACCGGGTCGGTATCGGGCGGGCACACCAGGCTGGTGACGCCGCCGGCGGTGGCCGCGGCCACTTCGGATTCGAGCGTGGCCTTGTATTCGTAGCCCGGCTCGCGCAGCCGGGCCGACAGGTCGACCAGGCCCGGGCAGACGATCAGTCCGCTGGCGTCGATGGTCTTGTTGGCCTGGAAGTCGGCCGGCGCGCTGCCGATGCCGACGATCTTGCCGGCGGCCAGGAACAGGTCCTGCTGGGCATCGATATTGCCGGCCGGGTCAATCAGGCGGCCACCCTTGATGTGGATCTTCATATCGTGTCGCTTGCTATCGCTTGCCATTGCGGCTTGTTTTGGTGCCTGGCGACCGTCACGAGGCCGACGATTGCCCGGTGGATCGCGCTTCAGTCATTCAGTCGTTGTTGCCGGCGACGATGCCCATCACCGCCATCCGCACCGCGATGCCGAACGTGACCTGGTTCAGGATCACCGACTGCGGACCGTCGGCGACCGCCGAATCGATTTCGACGCCGCGGTTCATCGGCCCGGGGTGCATCACGATCGCGTCGGGCTTGGCCAGGGCCAGACGTTCGGGCGTCAGGCCGAAGGCCTTGAAGTATTCCTGCGCCGACGGCAGCAGCGCGCCGCTCATGCGCTCGTTCTGCAGCCGCAGCATGATGATCACGTCGACGCCCTTGAGCCCCTCTTCCATGTTGTGGAAGACCCGCACGCCCATCTGCTCGAGGCCCGACGGCAGCAGCGTGCGCGGACCGATCGCGCGCACCTCGGGCACGCCCAGCGTGGTCAGCGCGTGGATGTCCGAGCGCGCCACCCGCGAGTGCAGGATGTCGCCGACGATCGCGACGGTCAGCTTGGTGAAGTCCTGCTTGTAATGCCGGATCGTGTACATGTCCAGCAGGCCCTGCGTCGGGTGCGCATGGCGGCCATCGCCGGCGTTGATCACGTGCACATGCGGCGCGACATGCTCGGCGATCAGATAGGGCGCGCCCGAGCTGGCATGCCGCACCACGAACATGTCGGCCGACATCGCCGACAGGTTGTTGATGGTGTCGAGCAGCGATTCGCCCTTGCTGGTCGACGAGGCATTGATGTTCAGGTTCAGCACGTCCGCGGACAGCCGCTTGGCGGCGATCTCGAACGTGGTGCGGGTCCGCGTCGAGTTCTCGAAGAACAGGTTGAACACGCTCTTGCCGCGCAGCAGCGGCACCTTCTTGACGTCGCGGTCGGAGTCCGACAGCGACACGAACTGGCTGGCGGTGTCGAGGATGTGCGTGATCATGTCGCGCGACAGCCCCTCGATGGACAGCAGATGCTTGAGCTCGCCGTTCCTGGTGAGCTGCGGGTTGCGGAACGTCTTGGTCATGGGTGAGGCGTGGGCGGGTGCGGTTTGGCTCGGTGCGGGTGCGCGGGTGCTGTGCTTGCGTTGGCTCGGGCGGCTCTGCTTGTTCTACTGCTGGTCTGCCTGCTGGTCTGCTTTCCGTTCAGCCCGCGGCGGAATCGTGGTTGCCGTTCAGCGTTTCGGTGGCGAAGGAAAAACGGATGCCGGCGCCCTCGCCTTCGCGCGACAACACCAGGTTCGTGCCGCGCGGCAGCGTGATCCGCTCGCCGACGAAGTCCGCCGCGATCGGCAACTCGCGGCCGCCGCGATCGACCAGCGTGGCCAGCGCAACGCGCGCAGGCCGCCCGTAGTCGAACAACTCGTTGACCGCGGCGCGGATGGTACGGCCGGTGGCCAGCACATCGTCGATCAGCAGCACCTGGCTGTCCTGCACGGAAAACGGCAGCGTGCTCGGCTGCGCCTGGCTGTGCAGGCCCTTCTTCGCGTAATCGTCGCGGTGGAAGGCCACGTTGATCACGCCGTAATGCGGCAACTGCAGATCGGCGGCCAGCCGCTCCGCGATCCACGCGCCACCCGAATAGATGCCGGCGATCGACCAGGGCGCACCGCCCGAAGCGGAGCCTGAGGGCGCGGACAGCATCCCTTGCACGTGGTCACGCAGCGCGCGGTACAGCGCCTCGGCGTCGAGAGTGACGTTGGAAATCATAGCGGGAGTTGGTCGAAATACTGTTGCAGGATGATGCGGGCCGCCTCGTGGTCGAGCGCCCCGGGCCTGGCGCCGGACGCCTGGGCCTCCAGGGAGCTATAGCGCTCGTCGACCCAGGTCACCGGCAGATTGAAACGGCCGTTCAGCTGATTGCCGAAGCGTCGCGCCAGCTTGGTCGCCGGCTGTTCGCCGCCGTCAGGCGTCAGGGGCAGTCCAACGACAAGATGCACCGGCGCCCATTCTTCAATCAGCGCGGCGACGGCCTGAAAACGCCCTTCGACGGTGATGTTCGGCAGGATGGTCAGCGGCCGCGCCTCGCGCGTGATGAAGTTGCCCAGCGCCACGCCGATCTTGCGCTCGCCGTAATCGAAGCCCAATACGGTGCCGTCGGTAGGCGCGGCGGACACTGGCGCGCCTTGCGGCGCCGGCTTGTGGAGCGGCGTGGCCGCGTCCGCGCTAGGCATGCCCCGCCTCGCCGGAGAGCATGGTGATGTCGATGCCCAAAAGGCGAATGGCGGCGGCGAAGCGTTCCTCGGGCGGAACGCTGAATACGATCTCGGGATCGGCCTGCACGGTCAGCCAGCCGTTGCGGCTCAGCTCTTCCTCCAACTGGCCCGCGCCCCAGCCGGCGTAGCCGAGCGTCAGCAGGAAGCGGTGCGGACCGCTGCCGTTGGCGACCGCCTCGAGCACGTCCTTGGACGTGGTCATCTCCAGGCCGCCGGGCACCGTCAGCGACGACACATAGACGCCGACCGGGTCGTGCAGCACGAAGCCGCGCTCGGTCTGCACCGGGCCGCCGAAATAGACGGGTTGTTGCGCAACGGGCTGGATTTCGAGCTTGAGATCGATCTTGTCGAACAACGTGGCCATGTCGATGTCGATCGGCCGGTTGATCACCAGGCCGAGCGCGCCACGCTCGTTGTGTTCGCAGATGTAGACGACGGCGCCGGTAAAAGTCGGATCCGCCATGCCGGGCATGGCGATCAGGAATTGATTCGTCAGATTGATGGGGGCTGCGGACGTCGCCATGCGTTGCATTTTATCAAATCAGCGCCAATGTTCCGGAAAAGATTCCCTCGTCCGGGCCCGCGGGGATTGGGATGGTGCGCGCCGCCGCACAGCCGTTGCATCGCAGCATCGGGGCCGCGGTGAGCCTTGCCGCCCAGTCCCCGCCTCAGTCCTTGCGCGCCAGTTCAGCCAGATCCGCCGGCGTCAGCCAGCGCCATTCGCCGGGCGCGAGCGCCGGATCCAGCGCCAGTCCGCCGATGCGGCTGCGATGCAGCGCGGCGACATGGTTGCCGGCCGCGGCGACCATCCGCTTGACCTGATGATACTTGCCTTCGGCCAGCGTCAGCCGCAGCGCGCGTTCGCCGACGATCTCGCAGGCCAGCGCGGCGATCGGCGCGGGTTCGTCCTCGAGCTGGACGCCTTCGCGCAGCGCCGCGGCCTGGGCCTCGGTGGCCGGCTCCGCGGTCGCGACCTCGTAGACCTTGGGCACCTTGCGCTTGGGCGAGGTCTGCGCGTGGATGAACTGGCCGTCGTCGCTGAGCAGCAGCAGCCCGGTGGTGTCCTGGTCGAGCCGGCCGACCGCCTGCACGCCGCGCTCGCGCAGCGGCACCGGCAACAGCGTGTAGACGCTCGGATGATGCAGCGGCCGCTGCGAGCATTCGTATCCCGTCGGCTTGTGCAGCATCAGGTAGGCCTTCTCGTGGCAGACCCACGCCTCGCCATCGACGGTCAGCCGCAGCCCTTCGAGCACGAATTCCGCGCGCGGGTCCTCGCACAGTTCGCCATCGACCTCGACCATGCCGGCCGCCACCAGATCCCCGCAATAGCGGCGCGTGCCGAAGCCCTGCGATTGCAGGATGCGGTCCAGCGGCGTGGTCTTGGGCGGTTTGGCGGTCTTCGAGCTCATCGGCGATCAGGGAAAGCGGCGCGTTGCAGGGGGAATGGCGCAGGGGGCCATGCTACGGTAAACGGTCGCGCGGCTGGCGGCGCGGCCTTCTCGGAGATCGAGTTTGAACCCATCCCCCCATCGCGAGCCGTACCGCGTCGGCCGTTCGTTCGACCGCGCACTGGTCTGGTTTCGCCGCGACCTGCGCGTGGATGACCACGCGGCGCTGCATTATGCCCTCAAGCATGCGCGCCGGGTATGGTGCGTATTCGTATTCGATCGGGACATCGTCGACCCTTTGTTGGCTCGCGGCTTGACCAGCGATCGCCGCGTGGCCTTCCTCCTCGCCTCGCTGGCCCCGCTGGACGCCGCGTTGCGGGCGGCAGGCGGCGGCCTGATCGTGCTGCACGCCGCCGCGCGTACGGCGATCCCCCGGCTCGCCCGGGAGCTCGACGTACAGGCCGTCTTCGCCAACCATGACTACGAGCCTGCGGCCATCGAGCGCGACCGCGCCGTGGCCGACGCGCTGGCCGCCGATGCGCGCATCTGGTTCACCTTCAAGGATCAGGCCGTGTTCGAGCGCGACGAGATCCTGAACGGCCAGGGCAAACCCTTCTCGGTATTCACGCCATACAAGAACGCCTGGCTGAAGGCGCTGCAGCCCTTCGATCTGCGGCCCTACCCGGTCGCGCCCTATCTGCATGCGCTGGCGCCGCTGCCGGCGGCGCACGACCGTCCGCTGCCCACGCTGGAGGCGCTGGGCTTCACGCCGCCCGAGCCGCAGGCGATGCCGCTCGTTCCGGGCAGCCCCGGCGCGCATGCCCTGTTCGATGCCTTCCTCGACCGGCTGGGCGACTATGCGCGCCGGCGCGATTTCCCTGCCGTGCGCGGGCCCAGTTATCTGTCGGTGCATCTGCGTTTCGGCACCATCTCGATCCGCACGCTGGCGCGCGCCGCGCATGCGGCGATGCTGCAAGGCGGTGCCGATGCCGGCGGCGCGGCGGCGTGGTTGTCGGAACTGATCTGGCGCGACTTCTATTTCATGGTGCTGCACCATCGCCCGGACCTGGCCGATGGCCGCTCGTACCACGCCGCCTATGACGCGATCCGCTGGCGCACCGGACCCATCGCCGAGCAGGTTTTCGGCGCGTGGTGCGAGGCGCGTACCGGCTATCCGCTGGTCGATGCCGCGATGCTTCAGCTGCGCCAGAGCGGCTATATGCACAACCGCCTGCGCATGGTCAGCGCCAGCTTTCTGGTCAAGGATCTGGGCATCGACTGGCGCCGCGGCGAAGCGTTGTTCGCGGACCTGCTCACCGATTACGACTTCGCGGCCAACAATGGCGGCTGGCAGTGGGCCGCATCGACCGGGTGCGACGCGCAGCCGTGGTTCCGGATCTTCAATCCCGTCACGCAGTCCCGCAAGTTCGATCCCGAGGGCCGCTTCATCCGGCACTACCTGCCGCAGCTGGCCGATCTGCCGGACAGGTATCTGCACGCGCCGTGGACCGCGCCAGAGGCGGTGCTGGCCGCGGCCGGCATCACGCTGGGCAAGGACTATCCGCGTCCGCTTGTGCAGCATGACGTGGCGCGGCAGGAAACGCTGCAGCGGTATGCGGTGGTGAAGGTGGGGGCCGCGGCAGCGACGGGATCGGCATAGCGGGCGCCTTGCCCGCTCCCCCAACCCTTCTCCCGCATGCGGGAGAGGGGAGAAGGCCCCCTGTAGAGCAGCGGGCCTACGCTGCCAGCAACGCGCTTTCGCGATAGTGCCGCTGCGCGTCCTCGGGACGTTCGGTCTGCTCGAACAGCCGCGCCAGTGCCAGATGCGCCCGTATGCGCAGGCGGCGCTGTTCCTCGCTGGTTGCGTACTTCAGCGCGCGTTCGAAGTTGGACTGCGCCTTGCCCCACAGCTGCTCGCCCAGGCACAACACGCCCAGCGTGAAATGCAGCTCGGCATCGTTCGGATGTTGCGCCAGCCATTTCTCGGCCTGCTGGATCTGGGGCAACGCCTGGCCCGGCTCGGCGCAGTCGGCGTAGCGCAGCACCAGCCGGCTGTCCCAGTTGACCTTCAGCGCGTCCTCGACGATCCGGCGGGCTTCCTGCTGACGGCCCAGCGCCGAGAAATAGCGCGCGGCCGGCTCGGCGATGCGGGCCGCGCGGCGCTCGTCGTTCGACAGCGAACGCCAGAAGTCCTGCAACGCGTCGGCGTCGTGGCGGCGCTCTTCCAGCATCGCCTCGCAGGCCAGCTGCTTCAGGCGCAGCGCCAGCACCGGATGCAGCGCGTTGCGCTTCTCCAGCGAACGCGCGAGCCGCAGCACCTCGCTCCAGTTCTTCAGATGCTGGTGCGCGCGCAGCGCGATCCGTTGCACATGGATCTGCCGTCCGCCCTGGGCCTGCAGCTGCGCGATCGTTTCCAGCGCGCCATCGGCATCGCGGGCGTCGACCAGCATTTCCGCCAGCGATACCAGCCGGGCCTGCTCACGCTCGGGCGCGGTGACCTGGGCCAGCCAGCCGTCGCGCCGCTCGGCCTCCTGCATCTGGTGCGCGGCGCGCGCGCCGATCAGCGCCGCGGTCTGCGCCTGCTCGGGCCAGACCTGGGCCTCGCGCGCGGTCCGCTCGGCGCGGGCGAAGCGGCCGGCGAACAGGTTCTCGATCGCCTCGCGCAGCGCGGCCTGCGCCTTCAGCATGCGATTGCGCTCGCGGTAGGCGGCGGCGCGCCGAGGCATCTCGGACAGATGCCGGATCGCCGACAGCACGGTCCAGGCAATGAAGAACAGCAGCAACAGCAGCGCCAGCGCCAGGTTCAGCGACAGTTCGACCCGATACGGCGGGTAGAACAGCACCACATTGCTTTGATTGAACTGCGTGAACAGCGCCAGCCCGACGGCGCCGCCAAACAGGATCGCCACCCAGAATAGAAGTCGCATGCGCTACTCCTTCTTCAGGGAACGCAGCGCGCCGAGGCTGTCGGACATGGTCGGCAGCTGCACGGCCACGGCACCGGCCTGCGCCTGCTTCAGCAGAGTCTGCACGGCCTGCACGCGGCGGCTCTTCGTATCGAAATAGCGCTCGATCATGCCGTGGGCTGCGGCCAGATCGTTGCGGAACACCTGCTCGTTGCGCGACAGCAGCGCCAGCCGCGCGTTCAGCAGCCGCAGCTTGACGTTCTCGCGCAGGAACCAGCCCTGATCGCCGGTCAGCAGCAGCGCCTCGGTATCGTCGACGCGGCGCACGCGAATCACGCGCATCAGCTCGTCGCGCACGGTCGCCCAGACGCCTGCGAACCATTGCGTCACGCGGTTGCC